>Ga0070664_100002451_pt1 | contig 14940 bp, 11 predicted proteins | sample KBSC73metaG_FD_65863 | JGI IMG/M metagenome (GOLD analysis project Ga0070664, IMG submission 65863) | Corn rhizosphere microbial communities from Kellogg Biological Station, Michigan, USA - KBS C7-3 metaG | ecosystem: Host-associated > Plants > Roots > Rhizosphere > Soil ... | reverse complement strand
GGCGGCGGTCAGGTGCAGCGTCGGTCGCTGAGCGACGACCTGACGCGTGGCGGTCCCCTCATGGGAACGCCCAACGCCTACGTGCTCACGACGCAGGTGACGAGCCGGCCTAACGTGTCGAGAACGTGGACGGCGCGGACGCAGTACTTCAACGACGAGTTCGGCGGATGGCGATGGGACCTGAGCGCCGGCGTAGCCATACGTCCCGCGTCGCGGTGGCAGGCGTCGGTCGATCCGACGTACTCGCATTCGGTGGACAGCCGGCAGTACGTGACCACGAGGACTGACGGCAGCGCCGAGACGTACGGCGGCCGCTACATCTTCGGCTACATCGAGCGCAGCACCCTGTCGGCGCGGTTTCGCCTGAACTATGCACTGACGCCGAGCTTCACGATCGAGGGGTATGCCGAGCCATTCGCCGCGAGTGGCCGCTACTTCGACCTGGGCGAGCTTCCGGCACCGCGGAGTCGCGCGCTCCGGATCTACGGCGCGAGCGGGACGGGGACGACCATCGAGAAGGATGACAACGGTGTCAGCACGGTGACCGACGGCGCGACGACGTTCACGATCCCGCCGCTCGACTTCAATGCGCTGTCGTTCCGCTCGAACCTGGTGCTGCGGTGGGAGTGGCTGCCGGGCAGCACTGCCTACCTCGTCTGGCAGCAGAACCGGCAGAGTCAGACGCCGTCGGGCGATCTGGTGGGTCCGAACGAGATGTGGAATTCGACCCAGATACCCGGGGACAACTTCTTTGTGCTGAAGATCAGTTACTGGTTAGGCATCAACTAGGCGACTGGCGACTGGCGGCAGGCGGCACGAGCGCATGTCATCCCGAGCGCAGCGAGGGATCTTCATCGTCCCGAGCGAGAGTCCTCTACCGTGACCCTGAGGATCCCTCGCCTGCCGGCTCGGGATGACACGCTCTTTCGTCCGTCGCCCGTCCCCCGTCCCCGACCGTCGCCAGTCGCCAGTCGCCAGTCCCCTATTTCGGCCACAGCCACCCGAACGTTCCTGCCACCAGCGCGGCGTATATGAGCCCGTCGACCGTCGCCTTGATCGTCGTGCTCCACGCACGCCGATACCAGATCGACATCTGCCAGAGCGCGATCGCGAACCCGAGAAACGCCGCGGTGCCGACGAACCGGAACACCACGAGATAGTGCGTACCGGCTGGCAGCGCGCGGCCCGCCATGTAGGCCGCGAAGAGTGCCACGACGGCCAGGTACACGAACCACAGCCCGAGATTCCGGCCCATCGTCCACGGCCCGTTAGGCAGCACGGTCACGACGAGGTTCGGCCCTTCGTTGACCCGCGCCATGAACTCGGCCGTACGCATCTCGTCCCGCGTCCGGGGACGCGGCACCATGTAATCCCCGGGCGGGATGGCGAATGGCCGCAGCGCCGCGCGGACCTTCTCTTCCTCCGGCAGACGTTCATAGTCCGTCTTGTGCCACGGCGACATCATGTGGATGATCGAGCTGGCCACGAAGACGATCACGGCCGAGAGCAGGATGGGAAGCCACAGGCTGGTGAGCGGCACCATGACGACCTCCGGAAGCAGGAACCGACGAACGGCTCGGACGGATGACGGCGGCGTCGTGGCTATCATACATGCGACGGCCCGCTCGGCGCCATGAGAAACACCCCTTCGTCGTAGATGCCGGACCTGAGAAGGCCGGCCTCGCGCACGAACGGCGAAGTCAGCGGACTGTGGCGAATGGAACTGTATCGACCTCGGCATGAGGGTTCGACGCTCGACTCGCGAGGTACCGCTCGATCGCCGCCGCCGCATCCCGGCCTTCCCGAATCGCCCACACGACGAGCGATGCCCCGCGCCGCATGTCGCCCGCCGCGAAAACGCCCTCGATGCTCGTCATGTGATCCGGCCCGGTCGCGACCGCGCCACGCGTCGTCAGCTCGACGCCGAGGTCCGAGAGCAGCCCCTCGCGCACCGGCCCGGTAAAACCCATCGCCAGCAGCACGAGCTCAACGTCCAGCCGAAACTCGAGACCCGTGTCGGTGCGCGTGCCCTGCAAGGTCGTCACGTGCCCGCGATCGCCGAACAGCCGCGTCGTCGAGATGCTCCACTCGCGCACACAGCCCTCCTCGTGCGCGTGCGTCGTGCGAAGCTTGTGCGGCCAGAGCGGCCACGGTGTCGACGTGTCTCGCTCCATGGGCGGGCGCGCCAACACCTCGAGCTGATGAACTTCGGCCGCGCCCTGGCGATGACACGTCCCCACGCAATCCGAGCCCGTGTCGCCACCACCGATTACCGCAACCCGCTTTCCTCCCGCCCAGATCGCCGAATGGTCGTCGACGACGTCGCCCGCGACTCGGCGGTTCTGCTGGGAGAGGAAGTCCATCGCCATATGAACGCCGCCGAGCTCGCGACCGGGAACGCGCAGATCGCGAGGCGCCTGCGCGCCGCCCGCGAGCAGCACCGCGTCGAACTCGGCGCGAAGGGCGTCGGCGGAAATGTCGACCCCGACGTCCACGCCGGTCTCGAACACCACTCCCTCGTCGGTGAGCTGCCTAACGCGTACGTCCAGTACGGCCTTGTCCATCTTGAAGTCGGGAATCCCGTACCGCAACAGCCCGCCCACGCGATCAGTCTTCTCGAACACTACCACGCCGTGGCCCGCGCGCCGCAGCTGCTGCGCTGCCGCGAGCCCGGCAGGGCCCGAGCCCACCACCGCCACGCGATACCCGGTTTCGCGTTCCGGCGCGCGCGGCGACACCCAGCCTTCTCCGATCGCGCGATCGGCAATCGTCTGCTCGATACTGCGAATGGCGACTGGCTGCTCGATGACGCCGAGGACGCACGCCGACTCGCACGGGGCAGGGCAGAGCCGACCCGTGAACTCCGGGAAGTTGTTCGTCGCGTGCAGCGCGACGGCCGCCTCACGCCATCGATCCGCGCGTACCAGTGCATTCCACTCAGGGATCACGTTCTGCACCGGACACCCCGTGTCTCCCTGGCAGAACGGCACACCGCAGTCCATACACCGGCCGCCCTGTGCGCGCAGCGTCTCGTCGGCGCTGCGCTCATACAGCTCACGCCAGTCATGCGTACGCTCGGCGATGGGCCGCCGGATGGGATCGGCGCGCTGGATCTGAATGAAGTCGGTCAGCCCCATTGTCGCTGCTCCCGCGGACGGTTGTCCGTGCCGGCGCTGATTGCACGCCGAAGGTGATCCACGTGTCGCGTCCCCTGCGCGTCGAGAACGCGCTTGTACTCGGACGGCATCACGCGAACGAACTGTGCGAACGCGGCACTCCATGACCCGAGCAGCCGACGCGCGCGCCCGCTGCCTGTGTACCGCGCATGGCGTCGGATGAGACGCTCGAGCAGCGCGACGTCTTCGTCATCCTCGACCGGCTCGAGCGCAACCATGCTGGTGTTGCACCGTCGCTCGAACGCGTGGTCGTCATTCAACACGAACGCGACGCCGCCGCTCATCCCGGCCGCGAAGTTGCGCCCCGTCTTTCCGAGCACGACTACCACGCCGCCCGTCATGTACTCGCAGCCATGGTCGCCGACACCTTCCACGACCGCGACCGCTCCGCTGTTCCGAACCGCGAACCGCTCGCCTGCCACTCCATGCAGGTAGGCTTCGCCACTCGTCGCTCCGTAGAGCGCAACGTTGCCCACGATGATCGTCAGTGCGGGATCGTAGCGCGCTGCTTTTGGCGGCATCACGACCAATCGGCCTCCCGACAGACCTTTGCCGAGGTAGTCGTTGGCCTCGCCTTCGAGCGAAAGCGTGATGCCGCGCGCGCAGAACGCACCGAACGACTGGCCCGCGGACCCGGTGAACCCGAAACGGATCGTCCCGTCGGGTAGGCCCGCATGCGCATATCGCTTCGCTACCTCGCCCGACAACATTGCCCCGACCGTGCGATCGTGATTGCGAATCGCGAAGGATTTCCTGACCGCGCGTCTTCGCTCGAGCGCCGGTTCGGCCGCATCGATCAGCTGGCGATCGAGCACCGCATCGATGGGATGGTCCTGCGAGCGGACACGGCGCGTGGCGACCGCGGGTGCCACGTTAGGCCGATGGAGCAAGGCTCGCAGGTCGAGCGTCCGCGCCTTCCAGTGGCTCGAGAGATCCCGCGCTCGCAGAAGATCCGACCGCCCGATCATGTCGTCGAGCGCGCGGAACCCCATTCGCGCCATGATCGCCCTCGCCTCCTCGGCCACCAAAAACAGGTAGTTCACCACGTGCTCGGGCGCGCCCGCGAACTTGGCACGGAGTACCGGGTCCTGGGTCGCAATGCCGACCGGACAGGTGTTGAGATGACATTTCCGCATCATCACACAACCCTGTGCAATGAGCGGCGCCGTCGCGAATCCGAACTCCTCGGCGCCTAACAACGCGGCGACGATGACGTCTCGGCCAGTCTTGAGCTGGCCATCGGTCTGCAGACGCACACGGCCGCGCAGGTCGTTCACGACGAGTGCCTGGTGCGCCTCGGCAAGCCCGAGCTCCCACGGGCTGCCGGCGTGCTTGATCGACGACAGCGGCGATGCACCGGTGCCACCCGAGTCCCCCGAGATGAGAATGAGATCGGCGCGCGCCTTGGCGACGCCAACCGCGATCGTCCCGACGCCGACTTCGGACACGAGCTTGACCGAGACCGCTGCGGTCGGGTTCACGTTCTTGAGATCGAAGATGAGCTGAGCCAGATCTTCGATCGAATAGATGTCGTGATGCGGCGGCGGCGAGATGAGCGTGACGCCGGGCGTTGCATAACGCGTCTTCGCGATCACCGCGTCGACTTTATGGCCAGGAAGCTGGCCACCTTCGCCTGGCTTCGCACCCTGCGCCATTTTGATCTGCAGCTCGCGTGCACTCACGAGATACTCGGTCGTGACGCCGAATCGCGCCGACGCTACCTGCTTGATCGCGCTGTTGCGTTCGGTGCCAAGCCGCTCCGCGCTCTCGCCTCCCTCGCCGCTATTGCTCCTCCCGCCGATCCGATTCATGGCAATCGCGAGCGTCTCGTGCGCCTCGCGGCTCAGCGAGCCGAACGACATCGCGCCCGTCGCGAAGCGCTTCACGATGTCCGCCGCCGGCTCGACCTCATCGATGGGGACAGCGTCGCGTTCTACAAATTGCAAGAGGCCGCGCAGCGTGGACCGCTGCTTCGCTTCGTCGTTCACGAGACTGGCGAACTCCTCGTATCGCTCGGCGCTGTTCGTTCGCGCCGCCTGCTGCAGGGCAGAGATCGTGAGGGGATTCCAGTTGTGATGTTCCGCCTGGTTGCGGTAGTGGTAGTTCCCCCCGAGCGCGAGTCGCTCCACCGGCAACGGACGCTTGAACGCTGCCAAATGGCGGCGCAGCGTCTCCTCGGCAAGCTGTGCGATCTCGATGCCGCCGATGCGCGACGGGGTGCCCGTGAAGTATCGCTCCACCAGCTTCGGCCCGAGGCCGATCGCCTCGAAGACCTGGGCGCCGCAATAACTCTGGATGGTCGAGATGCCCATCTTCGAGATCACCTTGAGCAGTCCCTTCTCGACCGCCTTGATGAACTTCGTCTCGGCCGTCGCCTCGTCCACCAGATTCGGAAGCCGGTCGCCGCGCGCGAGCGCTCCTAACGTCTCGAAGGCCAGATAGGGATTGATCGTTCCGGCACCATAGCCGATGAGCAGCGCGAACTGCGAGACATCACGCGGCTCGCCGCTCTCGACGATGATCCCGACCTCGGTGCGAAGTCCCTCGCGCACGAGGTGATGGTGGACGGCAGCCGTCGCGAGCAGCGATGGAAGCGGGGCCCAGTCCGCATTCACGCCCCGGTCGCTGAGCACGATGAGCGTATGCCCTTCGTGGACGGCCTGTGCCGCCTTACGACACATCGCTTCGAGCGCGAGGTGAAACGCCTTCGCGCCGCCCGCTGCCGGAAAAACCGTGCGGAGCGTCTTGCACTTGAAGCGCGGGTCCGCCTTGCCCATCGCGCGGATCTTCTCGAGGGCGACGTTCGTGAGGATGGGACTCTTCACGCGAATGTGTCGCGCGTGCTCGGGCCGTTCGCCAAGCACGTTCGTACGCGGCCCGATGTTCACGGATAGCGACATCACGAGCTGCTCGCGGATCGGATCAATCGGCGGATTGGTGACCTGCGCGAACAGCTGCTTGAAGTAGTTGAAGAGTAGCTGCGGCTCGTGCGACAGCACCGCGAGTGGTGTGTCGTTGCCCATGGAGCCGACCGGCTCGTCACCGGTCGTTGCCATGGGCGTCAGGATCATCGCGAGCTCCTCCGCCGTATAGCCGAACGCTGCCTGACGACGCACGAGATCTTCGTGCTCCGTGTGAGCGACACCGAGCGGTTCGGGGAGCTCATCGAGTCCGACCCGGTTTGCCGCAACCCATGCGCGGTACGGTTTGCGTGATGCGAGGTCGCGCTTGATCTCCGCGTCGTGCATGACGCGGCCAGCGCAGGTGTCGACGAGGAACATCTGGCCCGGCTGGATTCTCCCTTTCTCCACAATGCGTTCGGGTGCCACCTCGAGCGCTCCCGCCTCGGACGCAAGCACCACGAGATCGTCGTCGGTCACGAGCCATCGCGCTGGCCTCAGGCCGTTTCGGTCGAGCGTTCCGCCGATCACCCGGCCGTCGGTGAACGCAATGAGCGCAGGCCCGTCCCACGGTTCCATCATGGCGCCATGGAACTCGCAGAAGCCTCGGTGGTCGAGGTCCATATGCGGGTTGCCCTCCCACGCCTCGGGGATGAGCATCGCGACGGCATGCGGAAGCGACCGGCCGCCGCGCAACAGGAACTCGATGGCATTGTCCAGACAGGCCGAGTCGGATTGGTCCTCGGCGATGATCGGGTAGAGCTTGTGGAGATCGTCCCCGAAGAGCGGCGACTTCATGCACGCCTCGCGCACGTGCATCCAGTTCAGGTTGCCGCGCAGTGTATTGATCTCGCCGTTGTGGCAGAGGAATCGGTACGGGTGGGCGCGCGACCACGTCGGCAATGTGTTCGTGGAGAATCGCGAATGGACGAGCGCGAGCGCGCTCGTTAGGTCCGACGCGCGGAGGTCGGTGTAAAAGGCCGGCAGCTGTTCCGGCGTCACCATCCCCTTGTACACGATCGTCCGGGTCGAGAGGCTCGCGACATGGAAGCCGGCTCGGGTGCCGATCGCGTTCTCGATCTGGCGCCGAAGCACGTACAGCTTTCGCTCGAACGCTTCGTCACCGGTCGTTCCGCGAGGGATGAAGACTTGCCGGATCGTCGGCGCGGTCTGGCGCGCGAGACTGCCAATCGCGCTCGCGTCGACCGGAACGTCTCGCCATCCGAGGATCGTTCGACCCTCCTCGGCCACGATGGTCTCGATGGTGAGCTCACAGGCGCGTCGCTCTCCCGGGTCGTTCGGAAGGAACAGCATACCCACCGCGTAACCACCTGCCGCGGGGAGCCTCGAGCCGATCGACGCCATCTCGCGTTTGAGGAACGTGTGCGGCACCTGGAGGAGAATGCCGGCGCCGTCGCCCGTGTGCGGATCGCAGCCGACGGCGCCGCGATGCGAGAGCCCTTGCAGCAGGCGCAGCGCATCGTGGACGATCTCGCGCGACGCCGAACCCTTCGCGTGAGCGACGAACCCCACGCCACACGCGTCTCGGTCCTCGCGCGGATCGTACAACCCTTGCCCACTTCCCACGGTGTCGTCCATGGAGCGGCACTCCCGTGTGACGGTGATCCTGCTGGCATCCACACACGAAAAGGCCCCTCCGTGCTTTGCTTGCGGAGGGGCCTACCAGGCATTCTGCGTTCTACGTTCTTCTACCCGGTTGGCCCCCTCGTAAGCCGCTTGTCGAGCGCGCACGCAAAAAAGGCCTTGGAGGAATTCAAGGCCTTCGTGGTAAGCGTAAGCGCGAGGGTCTGGCTCAAGCCGGATTCTGTTGGCGGGTTGGCTGCGGCGCGCGCGAATATTTATGCGTCGCCTGTGTTGCCCACACTAGGTCCGCCAACGTGTTGTGTCAAGCATGACGTGAGACCGCCTGCGCTGGACGACCGACGGGCGATGTCGCGACGTCGGCATTGGCCTTTCTCGGGTGACGGAGCCGATACACGAGGTAGATCACCGCAGCGACATTCACGACGAGCGCCGAGACGCGGACCATCGTCAGCCGCTGCGTGAGCTCATACACCTCGAATGGAATCAGCGTGCCCGTCGAGATCACTGTCAGATACTCCGCCCACCGTTTTCCGGTCCACAGGCCAATTCCTTCGACCGTGAACAGCGACCCGTACGCGATGGCTCCGAGGCCGAGCGCCGCTGCATGCCCTCGAGTCAACTTGCTCAGCACGTGGATTGCCTTGTCGATGAACCGCTGGCCGGTCGTCAGGCTGAAGTGCAGGAGCCAGTCCGTCAATCGCTGAACGGTCGCGGGATTCAGCAGCCGAAACGCGCCGAGCCCGAGGGCGATCAGCATGATGCCCTTGAAAAGCTTGAACACTGCGATCGCCAGGAGCCCGGCGTCGCGAGTGGGGGTGAAAGTCTGCCTCACGTGCGTCATGACTCTCGACAAGGGCAATCCGCGGGCCGGGCCGACTGCCTTGTCCAGTCGCGGCATTAGGCTGAAGCTTTGTCGATGCCACGCACCCTTCAGGTCTCGACCGCGAACGCGGCGTATCAGCGGCTGGAGGTCCTCAAGCGGAATCGGACGAAGCGGCATCGGTACGGCGAGTTCGTCGTGGAAGGCGTGCGGGGGATCAACGGCGCCCTCGCGGCCGGCTGGACGATTCGGTCGTTCGCCTACCCGCGCGGGCGGTCGTTGTCACGGTGGGCATCGTTGATCCTCGAGGGCTCGGGTGCCGACTCGCACTTCGAGATCGAGCAATCACTGTTCGAGACGCTGAGTGACAAGGAGGAACCGTCGGAGTTGCTCGCGGTAGTCGCAATGCGGCCGGACGCCATTGAGCGAATTCCGGTGCGACGCGGCATGGTCGTCGTGGCGGTCGATCGTCCCGCGAGTCCCGGAAATCTCGGCACACTCGTGAGATCGTGCGACGCGTTCGGGGCGACCGGCGTGATCGTGACGGGCCACGGCGTGGACCTCTATGACCCTGCGACAATTCGCGCGAGCGTGGGCTCGTTCTTCGCGGTTCCGTGCATTGCCCTGCCGTCGCATCGCGAGCTCGCGGCGTGGGTGGAGGACGTTCGCCGCTCGTATCCCGCGTTGAGAGTCGTGGGGACGGACGAGCGCGGAACGCGCCGCCTGCGTGAGCACGTGTGGCCGTCGGAAGCCGTGATCGTGGTGGGCAACGAGACGAGCGGGCTGAGTCATGCGTACCGTGAGCTCTGCGATGATATCGTGAGCATTCCGATGACGGGCACTGCATCATCGCTCAACGCGGCCGTCGCAACGTCGATCGTGCTATACGAGGTTTCTCGGGATGCGGGATGAGGGATGGGGGATGCGGGATGGGGGATGAGGGATGGGGGATGTGGTTAACAGCGCTCTTTCCCCCATCCCTCATCCCTCATCCCGCATCCCTCGTCTGAGGCATCGCGACGCCACCCCGCTCTCGCTACAATCTCGACCATGCAGCTTGGAGATCTATTCGACCTGTCGTTGATCGGTCGCCGCGACAGCACAGGGCTCGAGTACGACGCGCCCGACGGCGTTCGCGCGATCACATTCGGCGAGATCGATGCGCGCGCCAACCGGATGGCGCACGCCCTCGCGGCGCGCGGGCTCACGCGCGGCGACCGACTGTGCGTGCACCTCGCGAACCGGGTCGACTTTCTCGACCTCTTTCTCGCCTGCGTTCGTCTCGGCGTCATCTTCGTGCCGATCAACGTGCTGTATCGTGAACGCGAGATCGCGCACATGGTGGGCGACGCCGAGCCGCGGTTCAGCGTCTCGACCGCGGAGCACGCCTCGCTATTCGCCGGCGATCCGGTGGTTGACATCGAAACGATTGCGGCCGAAGCGTCCGCGGAGTCCGCCGGTCGCGTGCGCCTAACGATTGACGGCGACGATCCGGCGGCGATCGTCTATACCTCGGGCACGACGGGCCGCTCGAAGGGTGCCGTGCTGTCGCACAACAACTTCGCGGCCAACGCCACGAGCCTGGTGAGCTGCTGGCGCATCACGAGCGACGACCGGTATCTTGCCGTCCTCCCGCTCTTCCACGTGCACGGACTCGGCAACGGCGTCTGCTCGTGGCTCCTCAGCGGATGCCGGATGCGGCTCGCGGAGCGGTTCGATGCGCAGCGAGCGGAAGTCCTGTTCGACTCGTTCCGGCCGACGCTCTTCTTCGGCGTCCCTACGATCTATGTGCGCCTGCTCGAGCTGCCGGCCGACGCTGCACAGCGCATCGGCAGCCGGGGGCGGTTGTTCGTTTCCGGATCCGCGCCACTGCCGGCCGCCGTCCACGAGGCGTTTCGCGAACGGTTCGGCCACACGATCCTCGAGCGCTACGGCATGAGCGAAACCCTCATGCTGATCTCGAACCCGTACGAGGGGGAGCGGCGCGCAGGGACGGTGGGGTTTCCGCTGCCCGGCGTCTCGGTGCGTCTGGCGTCGTCGGCCGGCGGTGCACCCACGGACCAGACGAGTCACGTGTTCGTTCGGGGGCCTAACGTGTTCTCGGGCTACTGGCGAAACGCGGACGCGACGGCCAACGCGTTTCACGATGGGTGGTTCAAGACGGGCGACCTGGCTTACCGGTCTGCCGACGGATACTACACGCTGGAAGGACGAGCGTCCGACCTCATCATCTCGGGTGGGTTCAACATCTACCCACGAGAGATCGAGGAAGTGCTGCTCGAGCAGACCGGAGTGCGCGAGGCGGCAGTGGTCGGTGCGGCGGACGCCCGACGCGGCGAAGTGCCTGTTGCGTACATCGTGCCTGACGGCGACGTGGACGCCGACGCCTTGCGAGAGGCGTGCGCGCGATCGCTCGCGTCGTTCAAGGTCCCGCGAGGCTTCGTGCGAGTCGACGCGCTGCCGCGCAATGCGTTAGGCAAGGTGCAGAAGCACCTCCTTCGCCCGTGGAGCGGCACATGACGGACCGCCCGGACATGCACCGGTACTTCATGGGTATCGCCCTCGCCGTTCGCGAACGGGCCGATTGCACCGGCAATCGCGTTGGCGCGATCATCGTCGTCGACAGGCGCATCGTGTCCACCGGCTACAACGGCACGCCCGAGAACATGCCGAACTGCACGGACGGCGGATGTCATCGATGCGCGAATCGCGACCAGTATCCGTCGGGAACCGGCTACGACCTCTGCATCTGCGTGCACGCCGAGCAGAACGCGATGCTCGCGGCGGCGCGGTTCGGGATTGCGGTGCAGGGAAGCACGGTGTACTCGACGATGCGCCCGTGCTTCGGGTGCACGAAGGAGATGCTTCAGGCTGGCGTGAACGAGGTGTACTACCTCCACGACTGGACCCATCCGGACGCGGCCAAGCAGGCCGAGTACACTCGGCTTCAGGCACGGTTCGCGGGCGGCATTCGGCGTCTGGACATGCCCGACCCGCGCACCGATTGGGCGATCACAACTCGTCGCGACACTCGACCCCGCACGCCGGACGAGACGGGCCACGCGCCGGGCTGAAATTCGACTCTGACCCCAATTCCCGGCCCGAGATTCGCGGATGGACGCCTCGCACTGCCGCGCCTGGAGGTAGCAAATGCTGAAGGACAGGGACGTAACTGCGACGCTCGCCGTCAGGGACATTGACCGCGCCCAGAAGTTCTATCGGGATGTCGTCGGCCTAACGCCGCTCGCCGCCGAGGAGCCTGGCGTGATGCCATTCAAGACGGGGTCGGGCTCGATCCTGATCTACGAATCGGACTTCGCGGGGACGAATCGGGCGACGGCGGCAACCTGGATGTTGGATGACGAGCTCGATGACACGGTCAAGTCGCTCAGGTCGAAGGGAGTGACGTTCGAGCACTACGAGATGCCGGGCGTGACCCGACAGGGCGACATCCATCTCACGGGCAAGTCGAAAGCGGCGTGGTTCAAGGATCCTGACGGGAACATCATCGCGCTGGTCGGCAGGTAGCAGAGGACAAGAGCCCCGCTGACCGGAAAGCTCGCTTTCGTGACCGGCAGCTCACGTGGCATTGGCGCGGCGATCGAGCGCCACCACGAATCCCTCATGCAGGTCACCGGGGCCGCCCTGTTCCTCGCGTCCGACGCGCCGGCCTGGATCAGCGGCCGGATCATCGACGTCGGCCGGCGACGCCGTGATGGCCTAACGCCAGTGCTACAGTCCTGCCAGGTTGCTCAACAGGTACATGATGCCCGCGTCGTTGGCGAGCGTCCCCACCTCCAGCCTGACGGGTATGCCTAACGTGCGGTCGTACGCGACCGACACGCTCCCGCCGCGCGACCGCTCGTCGATCGCGTCGTCGAACAGCTTCGTGACCGTGGGATAGGCCGATAGGTCGGGTACCGCCCTGCCGGTCGCGAGGTCCTCGACCTTCGCGATCGCGCCGCCGCGGACCTCGATTATCACGGGCCGCGTGATCTCCGCGCCGCAGAAGCAGCTGATCTGTAGCTGAAATCGATAGTCGTCGATCGCGCGCAACAGCCACGCCGCGCGACGCTGCTGCAGCTCGGATAGCTGGCCCGAACCGGTGACGGTGTCCGTGAGCGCGAGGGTCTGCAGCGCGTTGAAATCGGCGGTCGGCGAACCGCCGGAGCAGGCGACCACGCCGGCGATCGCGACACACGCTGCGACAAGTCGGGCAAGGAGGGATGCGCTCATGCCTCGCCAAACCGGCGTCGCGGGTCTGGCGTCACATTGGGACTGGCGACTGGCGACTGGCGACTGGCGACTGCCGGGGATGGGGGACGGACGACGGGCGACGGAGAAAAGGCGCGCGTCATTCCGAGCGAGCGGCAGCGAGCCGAGGAACCGCCGTCGTCCCGATAGAGGGCGTCTGTTCGGTTCCCAGTTCCCAGCCGTCGCCCCTCATCAGCAGTCGCCAAGTCGCCCATCACGCCTCCCGTCCACCCCCCAGACGCTCGGCAATCGGCATCGCGGCAATCCCCACAGCCAGGTGCAGCACGCGAATGATCCAGTGCAAATCGCCGATCAGCATCCGCTGCTGTGTCATCCCGAGCGCCAGCACCACCACACCCCAAATGAACCCGAGCGCGACAAGACCGGCGGGTCGCTTGTGGGCGGCGGCGATTCCCGCGATCACCCAGAGCGCGATGACGAAGAGCGCGCCGATCGCCATGTGGACGTTGACCAGGTTGGACCAGTGACCCGTCCAGAACCCGATCCCGAGAATCACCAGCACCGCCATCGCAGCCCGCATGAACACGAGCAGTATTCGCGAAACGCGCATCCTCGCCTCCGACGAAGCGGATTGACATGTTTGGACCGACGGTACAATAAAATTAGACTGTCTGTCTAACGAAAATCAACCCATGGTCAGGCGGCGGTCCTACAAACCGGTCGAACGGCTGCGCTCCGTCGAGGCCAGTCGCGAACGCATCGTCGCGGCGGCGCGCGATCTCCTCGAGGACGACGACGCCGAAGGGTTCTCGATCGACGCCGTGGCGCGCCGCGCGGGCGTGGCACGCATGACGATCTACAACCAGTTCGAGTCGAAGGCCGGCTTGCTCGAGGCGCTCTTCGACTCGCTGGCCGCCCGCGGCCCGCTCGCCGACATGGGGGACATCTTCCAGCATCCGGACCCGCTCGTCGCGCTCGATGAGTACGTAGCGGTCTTCGGCCGGTTCTGGACGCTCAACCGCCGGGCGCACGGCCGGTTGCGCGCCGCGGCGCTGCATGATGAGGAGCTGGCCGCCGCGATGGCCGCGCGCAACGAGCGCCGCCGGAAGGGAGTGACCGAGCTGCTGCGCCGGCTTGGCGACAAGGCCCGCCCCGTTGTTTCGCGACCGGAGACGATCGACGTGATCTACCTGCTCCTGAGCTTCGACACGTTCAACGAGCTGGCGGGTGAAGCCCGAACGCCGGAGGACGTCGTACCCACCATGCGTCGCGTCATCCGCGCCGTGTTGGGAATTGTGTCGCGTTAGGCGACTGGCGGCAGACGACGGCTCGTTGGGCTCATGGCAGCAGCTCGCAGCACGCGGCAGTAGCACGCAGCCGTCGGCTACCGGCTTGCAGCTGGCACGCAGCACGCAGCAAGCAGCTAGGCACGGCCGAGGATTTGGAGTAGTATCTGACTTGCCATGCCTGCACCACAGCTGATCGTCCCGCCGCGTGGCTCGACGCCACCTGCGCTCGACTCGCACGGCCGTCCCCGAACGCTGCCGCCCGACCTCCTCCGCGAGGCATCACAGCGGCTCGGCATTCTTGCGCTGCTCGGCGCCGTCCTGTGGTTCCTCGGCACGTTCCTCGGCCATGTCTCGCTGCGCGCGCAGAGTCTGCCGGGCGACACGCGCTGGCGATCGTTCGTCTTTCCCATCGACGCCATCGCCGGGGTGAGCATCGTTGCCTCGCTCGCCGTCTACTGGTACACCCGCCGCCACAGGGAATCGAAGATCAGCCTGGACTTCGGCCTCGCGTACATGGTCGCGAGCTCGTTCGGCATCGGACTGGTCTTCCACATCGGAATGGTGTACTTCGGCGGCCGCCCGCCGTCCGAGCGTGCCATAGCACCGGAGATCAGCTGGGTCGGGGTGGAGATCCTGCTCTTCGCGGCGCTGATTCCCACACATCCCCGCAAAACCGTTGTCGCGTCCCTCATTGCGGCGTCGATGAATCCCATCGGGATGCTGATAGCGCGCGCCAATGGCGTGTGGGATTTCGGCAGCGCGTGGAACGTGATGCTCATGCATTACCCGGACTTCCTCATCGCCGGTGCCGCGGGGGTAATCTCGCACGTCGTGACGCAGCTTGGCCGCCAGGTCACTCGAGCGCGGGAGATGGGCAGCTATCGGCTGGGCGAGCTCCTCGGGCGTGGCGGCATGGGCGAGGTCTACAAGGCCAC
>Ga0070664_100002447_pt1 | contig 14947 bp, 17 predicted proteins | sample KBSC73metaG_FD_65863 | JGI IMG/M metagenome (GOLD analysis project Ga0070664, IMG submission 65863) | Corn rhizosphere microbial communities from Kellogg Biological Station, Michigan, USA - KBS C7-3 metaG | ecosystem: Host-associated > Plants > Roots > Rhizosphere > Soil ... | reverse complement strand
GCCCGCAATTGATGCAGCGCCAGCCTTCAAGCCACCATTCGCCGCCGCTTTCCTGGAGGTCCAGGAAGTGATCCCGCGCCATACACCCTTGGCATCTCCGACAAGTCATGGGGTCCTCCTTTGGTTTCGCGTACACATCTAGCCTAGCCGGGGAGGATGGACTTGTTGAGACCCGAAGGGGGTACCTCAAAAGAGGCAGATCGCCAGAGACTTCACGGATAGACAGGTAGGAATACGTATGGATGGGACGAGACTCGTACGAAGCAGGCAAGCCTCGTCCGGGGATGTCAGCGTGTCATCGTGCGCTCGAATGCTTTTGGGATGAGCAGCATGGCTTCCAGTCTGCCAACCAGACCCGTATACGCCCCATTCCTCATGACGTGTACGAATTGGGAACGATAATTGTCCACCAGGCGGACGCCGTCGATGACGGCATCATACATCAGCCACTTGTCGGATTGATTCACCAATCGCAGATCGACGGCGGTGTCGTTCTTGTCTCCTTTGAACAAGGTGCGCACTTCCGCGAAATTCCCTTCGCGCTGCTCAGATACGACGATGACATTGGTAATGGTATACATGTTGACCCTGGAAGCAACCGCGTCGCGCAATACCTGCACGAAAAGCTCGCTGAAGCGCTCACGTTCCGATTCATTGAGGACCATCCAGGTCATGCCGAGAGATCGTCGCGCCATTTCCCGATAGCTTACGGCACTTCTCACGACGTTCTCGAGTGCCACTCGGCGAGCATCGGCCCTTCCTGGTTCCTGGTAGATCGGATCGTTCAGAATGTCCATGACCGTGGCGAGCGTTTCTTTGACTGTGTCGGTTGGAGTCAGCGCGGCAGAGACTGCCGGGTGAATGAACATCATCGTAGTCATGGCCAGGCTGCTCAACAGAATTTGGAACCTTGGCATGACTCACCTCCTTTATCTCCAGCCGGGGGGTATGTTCAATAATATCGATCGATCCACTTACACCAGAAATGGATATCGCCAGTGGTCAGTATGCAATCCGACTCCATGCCCACAGCTGATACTTTCTTTCCTGCCTGTCCTTCCGGCACGCTCAACATGTCCGGCTGGATGACGTCTTTCTGGATGGCCAATGGTGTCGGGGCGGCGGGCTGGAGGGTGCAGGATGTAGCGGCAAATCCCATACAGAAAGCTATGACTGCGATGACCCCTGGTTTGTGTGGCATGCCGACTCTCCTCGTGCCGACACCGTGATCACCCTGGCGGTAGATACCGCGGCCCACGACCTATATCTAGTGAGTATCACGCTTCCCAGGACGCTCCACTAGGCGAGACCCTGGTTCAAGTGAGTGCAAACGATCCAATGAGGCGTCGGGAGAATGCGGAGAGAGTGAGCAGAGGAGGTCTGTTATGCTGTCCCTGTCGAATCCGCTGGTGAAGTTCGGAACTGAAGAGATCGAAGGGAAGAGTTGGTGCCCCCGACACGAATTGAACGTGCGACCCGCGGTTTAGGAAACCGCTGCTCTATCCAACTGAGCTACGGGGGCGTAAACCGAATTTTACGCAGAACGGCTCCTGCTGTCCAGGGAACACCGTGGGCCAGATTGTCCACTCAGCACGTTTGGGGTAAGGTGCTTGTATGAACCATGCACGGTGCATGACCCGACGCTGGATCATTCTTATGGCCATGTGTTGCCTGTGCTGGGTGAACGAGACGTCGGCCCTCGATAACCCCGAAAAAGTGATTGAGGAGACCTGCGCCCGCGACTGGGCTCATAATTCGCGGATGCGGGCTGCTTGCATCGAGCAACAATTGAGCGTGCTCGAAAAATCTCGCTCAACCCCGCTTGATCCGCGCCTCCAACAAGAGGATCTTTCGCTGATTCAGGAACGATGTGCGAAGAACTGGCCCGACGATGTCCGCATGCGGATTCAATGCCAGCAACAGGAGGTCCGGGCGTTTCAAAAGCTGCAAGGGCCTCCTCCGAAAGGCATCAGCTTAAAAGACTATTCGGCTGCGGTCGCGCAGTGCTCCAAAGACTGGCCCGACGATTTTCGGCAGCGGGCGCGCTGTATGGATCAGCAGATCGGGGAGAAGCGCAGAGACCAGCAGGAACGCGAATAGTGTCAGGCGTGTGCGGCCGGTTCCTCAGCGGGAGGAAGCTTCCGCACCGCCGGCAGACAACAACTCGGTGCGAGTCGGAATCTGCTTCAGCAGATCGGCCCGGATCTGATAGACGCCGGGAAGCCGATGTCCCATGGCGAATGCCAAGCCGTTGGCCTGATCGCCGATCGAAAGTTTCCCTGCCGGTTTCCCGTCCTTTGCAGTCGCCACAAACTCGGCTGCCGGATTCACGAGTCCGTAGGGCGCGAGGGGCCCAGGCTGTTTGACCACCCGTTCCTCAGCGGGGACGCTCACGACTCGGTTGACGAAGAGATTGACCGCTTGTTGATTGATCTTCTCCGTTGGGCGGTCTTCCAACACCCAGTCGCCACTCTGGTTGATGAGCGTATAGGTGTCGGTACGTGTTTTCACGTTGAGCAGTGCGACGTCATTCTCCTCGGCGCCAAAGAGGCGTTTGTCTTGAAGGTGATAAAGTTCCTTGGTGAAGTCCCTGATGAAGGTCGGGTTGATCCGGTACAACGGCGCGTCGGGGGCCGTTTCGGCAAAGGCTTCCCCACTTGACGGGTCAGGTTGGTACAACTTCACTGTCTGATCGCCATCGGAGGCATGCAACGTGATTCGGACTTTGGGTTGCTTCAGAGTTGCGGCCAGCCCGTCCCGTGCAGGACCCGGATCGACAATGCCCAAGGCCTTTAGATCTTCAAGGCGAAACAAGAGCATTCGCACCTCGTTGAGGTCCGCTTCCGCTTCCACGGGGTACCGGATTTTCCATTTCGGCTTGGGTTTGTCACTGATGCGATACAGGACGATCTCGGTGGTCGGATACGTCAGCCGGACGCGATCGATGTCTCCTGACGTGATGCGCAAGACATCCTTCTTGCGAAACGTCATCAGCGACTTATTCACGAAGTCCTTTGGAGCCAGGTCGGTCAGCAACAGGGCATGATCTGATGCCCGCAGGACATACAGCGTGGAGGAAATCGGTCCGGTATCTCCGATGAGGAGGCTGTCTTCCGAGATACCGCTTTTGATCGTGACAACGGCCACCGGATTGTCCAACCCAAACGGCGCGAGTTCGGTGGGATTCTCCTCGACTACTCGACGGATCGATCCCAACACGATCGCTCGGATGAGGTTTTGTAACTCGCGGGTATCCGCCTCTGCGCGAATCGGCTTGATCAGCGCCCAGCCCTTCTCTGCACTCCGTTCAAAGACCAGCTCCTCGCGGTCGGTCTTGAATATCAGCGAACTGATCGCCTGCTCCTCCATAGGGAGGACTTTCTTTTTGATGGATTCTTCCCGTTCCTGCGACTGCTGGGTGGGAAATTCGACGAGGTAGAGATAGAGGCCCAGTGCGGTGAGCACGAGGGCCATGACGGCTGTCGGCCAATAGCGTTTCATCTACAGGCGGCGGCGCTTGCGCCACACATTGACACCGGCGATCAGCACCACGGCAGGAAGAAAGATTACCTGCACATACAGCAGCGTGCGTTCTTGAACGGGGTTCGGTACAAACGGTCGCACTGCCTGGTCCCGAGGACCGATGGTGATCATGTCCCGATCCTGGGCCAACCAAGCGGTGGTATGAAGGAAGAAGTCACTGTTGCCAGGGAAATTCACGAAGGCATTGCTGGCGAAGGTCGAGTTGCCGATGACGACAATGGCGGGCCGGGGTTGGCCTTCAGCCGGAGGGGTCTTTGGCGCAAGAGCGGCGGCCATCGGGAGCGGCCCTTTAATGTCTTCCTTCTCGTTCAGGGCGATGATGCGACCCGTCGCCTTCATGACCGCCCGGCTATTGGGTGACGTGCGGGCGAGTTGCACAAAATCCCAGTCTTTACCGATGTGTTCATCGAACGTCACATGACGGGCAAGCGGAAATAGAACGGCGGCACTCAAGTCCTGCGTGATTTCATGCTCGGTGAAGGTGCGGACGAGGAGAACGGTGGGTTCACCTTGAGCGAGGCGGTCCTGAAAGTCCACGAGCACGCCGGGTCCCAATCCGAGACCCCAATGTTTCAAGAGTGGATTGAAGTCAGCCTGACTGTCGGGGTCGTTCATCAGCAACAGATGTCCGCCTTTGTCGACATAGGCCTTGATGCGATCCAACTCCTCGCTGGTCATCGGTTTGCGCGGGCCAGCGATGGCGAGTAGGGAGGTGTTGTCCGGAACCGCCGTCTGGGCGAGCAGACTCAGAGTGCCGACTTCATAGCCTTGTTTGGCCAAAAGTTCTTTGGCGATTGAGAAGCCCGTGCGGTCTCGATTCTCGGTGCCTGGCTCCCCATGACCTTCGAGGAACAAGATGCGCTTCTTGTCGTCCTTTGCGACGCGGATGAGGGCGGCCGTCAGTTCGGTTTCTGACGGGTTTGTCACGCGTACGGTTTGAGGGCCGCTTTCGAAGACGGCGGTATCGCTTCTGGTAATGCCGTAGCTTTGGGCCACCTTCGGCTGGCGCTCTGGGTCAACGAATTCGACGGCGATCTTCGCGCTGGCCTGCCGATAGCTGTCCAGTCGCTCCTTATAGGTTTGATAGCCAGGATCCTTCTCACGAGTGAAAACGGTAATCTTGACTTCTCGCGGCAGGCTACGGATCACCCGGTGTGTCTGCGGCGCCAGAGAGAAATTTTGATTTTCGGACAGATCCCAGCGAATCGAGTGTCGTGCGGCGAGAAAGTTGAGAATCGACAGGATACCGATAAACAAGAGCACCATCAGGAGGCTGTGGGCGCCCATTCTCGTCGATCGCCTCGTTGACACGGCCTTCAAGGTATCTGCGTGGGCGACGAAAAACAGGATCAGGCAGATCAGGGCGAGCCCCTCAACCGCGGTTACGATCCAGAGATGCTCCGGAGCGAACTGATATCCGATCATGCCGGCGAGCGCCAGCGAAAGACCGATAAGGCCAAGGGGAACCGTTTGCAGGTTCATTTCCACCTCGTCGAATCGACGACGCGGTGTGTGAGAAACAACATGAGAGTCAGAGCACTGACAAAATAGACCAGATCCCGGGTGTCGACGAGTCCCCGGACGAGGTGATCATAATGCTCCATGAACGACAAGTAGGATATGACTTGTCCTGCTGCGGTATCGCCGAGCAGGGAGCCGACTCCAGACAGTAACCAGAAAAAAAGCAGCAGGCCGAAGCTGACGAACGCCGCGACGATTTGATTTTCGGTCAGCGCGGAGGCCAGCGCACCCACGGAAATAAACAGTGCTCCCAGCAATAGGAGGCCTAAATACCCGGTCAGAACAGGATACCAATCGAAATCGCTGAATAGAGCAAGGGTCAAAGGGATCAGCCCCGTCAGGCCGAGCAGGCCGAGGAACACCAGGAAGACACTCACAAATTTCCCGGCGACGATTTCGTTCAAGCTGATTGGCGAAGTCATGAGAAATTCGAATGTCCGCAGTTTTTTCTCCTCTGCGAAGAGCCGCATGGTGAGAATCGGCAGCACGATCAACAGGACGAATCGTATGCTGCTGAAGAGATTCCGAAATACCAGGTCATTGAGGTTGATTTGTGCCTGTCCCTGCACCTGCATGAGCTGGATCGCCTGCACGCCGGTAAACACAATATAGATGTAGGCGAGCAAGCCGACGATCAGGAGGAAAACCGCGCCGACGACATACACCACCGGTGAGACAAAGTAGGACCGCAGCTCCTTGGCCAGGAGGGTATTGACGGGGGTCATGCCGAGGCTCCCTCCTTCCCGGATTCTATCGTGTGGGCAGGACTTACCGCCTGGTCCGAACCTTGGAGGAATCCCTCTTCATGTCTCGTCAGCTTCAGGAATACGTCTTCCAAGGTCATTGAAATCAATTTGAGCTCGACGAGTCCCCAGTTGCTGGTCACTGCCAGACGCGCGATCTCTTCTCTGATGTCCTTGCCCAATTGACTTTCGAGCAGAAAATGCCCGGTCGGTCCATTGGCATGCACATGAAGGACTCCGTCGACTTGGCGGAGCCTGGCTTCGGCGTCGCCGGATGGTCGAGTCAGCGTGAGGGCGATCTTTTCGGAATGCCGAAGCCGTGTCGACAATCGGTCTGGCGTATCCTCGGCGACGATGCGTCCCCCGCTGATGATGACCACTCGCTGGCATACCGCGGTAGCCTCGGGGAGTATGTGCGTGCTCAGGATGACCGAATGCGATCCTGCCAGACTCTTAATCAATTCCCTGATCTCGATGATCTGCTTGGGGTCGAGTCCGACGGTCGGCTCGTCGAGAATGAGGATGGGCGGGTCGTGGATGAGGGCTTGCGCCAGCCCGACACGCTGCCGATAGCCGCGGGAAAGATTCCCGATCAGACGGTGCTGGACGGACCCGAGACCCAGTCGCTCGATTTCACGCGACATCGCGGAGGTCAGCGTGGCACCGGTCAATCCCCGAAGCCTGCCGACAAAGCGAAGATATTCATCGACAGTCAGTTCCTGATACACCGGGGGCGTCTCCGGCAGATAGCCGATTCGTCGTTTGACCTCAAGGGGTTGCTCAAGGCAGTCATAACCGGCCACGGTGGCTCGGCCTTCCGTGGCCGGCATGAAACAGGTGAGAATGCGCATCGTTGTTGTTTTTCCAGCCCCGTTAGGGCCGAGAAAAGCCAGGACTTCGCCCTTGGCGACGGAGAAAGTCACGCGGTCGATTGCGGTGTGTTGGCCGTAGCGTTTGGTGATTTGTTGAACGTCAATCATACATACGAACGGATCGATGATTCGCTGAGTATGAACAGGATCGGGGGGTCCGGCGGCGGGCGTCTACGCACCTTTTCTTTACACGGACTTCTTCGGCATCTTACTCATGGGAGGGGAGGCAGTCAACCGTCTCTGCACGCTCACTGCGGCTTTACAGGAGTGACTCGGTCCTGTTAGAGTCCCGGCCATTCACGCCGAAACATCCCAGACTCCATCGATATCATGAAGTTCTTGTCGTGGTTTACCCTCTGGTCTGTTTCCTTATTCTCCTGCCTGTCGGCCATCTCTGTAGAGGCAAGGACCGGCAGCACCTATAAAGTTCAAGGAACCGTGATTGCGATCACCCTTAATCAGACCCCGCCATTGATTGTCGTGAAAACCCCCTTGGGACCCAAGAATCATATGACGGTTGGGGCTACCGTGACCGCCCAAACGAAAATTATTAGAGGAAACAAACGGATTGCCCTCAATACGATTCGCGAGGGGGAGGTGGTCTGGCTGACCTATGTCAAGGCGCCTGGAGGGGTGCTTGCTGAGGTCATCCGGGTCGCAGCTTAAACCGTCCCTCTATTGACTGGGACCTGTATGGGCATTTATATGAGAGCACGTTTGGCTGTCCTATAGATCGATTTCCCGCCGCCGGTACGCAGGTTAATCACTCCATACCAAGGTAGGGGCAAAGTCTACGGGCGCGGTATTGTTCAATATTCGGTTCGGGCTTACCGTGAACCTCATCAGCGAGGTGTCCTTGGGCCTGTCAGATCAACCGAGCATTACAGGTGTTGACGATGACGTACCATACTTCGCGATCGACCCAGACCTTGTTGTCCACCATTACCGTCGTGGGCATGCTGTTGGGCGCTTGTTCCTGGATTCCGAAGGGCGATGCCCAATTTGACGTCGGGATCAAGGACCGTGGGATTGCCTCCTGGTACGGCGAGCAGTTTCATGGGAGGCAGGCCGCCAACGGGGAACTGTTCGATATGGACGCGCTGACTGCAGCCCACCGGACCATGCCCCTCGGCAGCATTGTCCGGGTTGTGAACGTGGCGAATGGCAAGCATCTTCATGTCCGCATCACCGATCGTGGGCCATACGTCAATGGCCGGATCCTTGACCTCTCCCGTGCGGCGGCCGTGCAGTTGGGCATGGAGCATGGGGGCCTGGCGCATGTTCAGGTCGAAATCGTCGGGCATCGCCGCCCGGAGTTCCTGCAATTCGCAGAAGCTGCGTCAAGAGGGCTTTTATCGCGCCTCTTCAATGGCAACGGCGCGGCTGAGCGTCAGACGCCGTTGATGACCTCCTGGCTTCGTGTCCTTCCAAGCGACATTTGGCTCACCCGCCGCATTCGTCGCGTCCCCGCCGTCCTAGCCGCCAACCACAATGCTCATGCGGAAGTGCCCACGCTCGCGTTAGTGTAGCGAGTTCGTGCCTGAGCCTGCTTCGGGTTGACACTGCGCGAAGTGCTCCTCTAGACTGTCTGTTCTTGACCGGCACCAACAGGTCAAACCGGCCACTGATCAGACGAGGAAGAGGGACGCATGGCGAAAAAGCAGACTGCCGAATCCGATGAATCCAGATTGAAACAGAAAATCGCACAGAAACTTGGCAATCACTCCAATCCTGAAGGCGATGACGCCATGCGCTCGTTGCGCAAGCGGTTGAAGCGTGAGCAGCGAAAACGACGTGCCGTGGCCTTAAGACGAAAGCATGCCAGTGGGAATAAGCCGGCCGAGGCGGCTGCCCCAGCGGCAGGGTAACAAGCTGTCACCTCCGCTTCATCGACAGCAGTGATAAGGAATTCCGCGACATGGATGATCTGAAGCACGAAGACAAGCGGTCGGCCCAGAACGATGCCGAGATCGCCAGTGATGAATTAGCCGATAAAGTGTCGGCTGAATTTACGGGCGATCAGCCTCCCCCCTCGGACCTTGCCGGCGAGCAGGCCGAACCGGTCATGCTCGAAGAAGAAAAAGTCAAAGACGAAATCGATATTCAAATCGATCTGTTGAAGGACCCGGATTGGGTGGTCCGCCGCGAAGCTGCCATTACCTTGGGTGAGATGGGCGACGAGCGTTGCGTAGAACCGCTGTGCAAGGCACTCTATGACGGTGATTGGCAGGTTCGTGAAGTGGCGGTCGAAGCGTTGGGACAGATCGGATCTCCGGCCGTCGAGATGCTCATCAAGCTGGTGCGGGACTGGGATGTGCGCAAGTATGTGATCATGGCGCTGGGCAAAATTCGGGACGAGCGCGTCCTCGATCCGCTGATGGTCCAGCTGCGGAGCGACGAATTCAGGGACGATGCGACGAATGCGTTGGTCGAGCTTGGAGAGCCGGCCCTTGATCGGCTCGTCAAGGCGCTGAAAGATAAAGACGAGGCGGTGCGGAAGCAGGCCGTTCTGGCTCTAGGCCGGATCAAGCACGGTGGCGCTGTGGATCCATTGATCGAAATGCTTGGTGACTCTGATTGGTTCACCCGTCTGACCGCCGCGGCCGCGCTCGAGGCGATTGGCGATCCGCGCGGGCGGGATGCCATCAAGCCCTTGACCAAAGATCCCGATATGGTCGTCCGTATGCGAGTTGAACGTATCCTGGCGAAGTGGAAGAAACAGCCGGCGGGTTCTGTCTCAATGAACTGACCGGTTACCGGTTCAGTTCCTTATCGAGGTTCTGCTGCAGCTCCGTCAGTCTTCGAATCGGCACCGGTTTTCCCATCGTCAATTCCAGCCGTATCTCCTGTAGCGTCCCAACGAACCCGCGGATCGCCTGCGTTTGATCGCTTGGCTTGGCGCCTTTCACGGCGCTTTCCAACGCTTCCACTCCTTCCGCGAGTTGTTTAGCTGCCTCCCCGTAATTCTTGTCCACCAGCTCGGCTTTCGCTTGCACCACCCGTGACTTCGTATCGAGCAGCGCCTGCCGTCTCCTGAGATCTCGCTCAATTCCCATGGTCGTATCGACGACGTTTCTGGACATATCTTTCAACGAAAGCTGAAGATCGCCGATCGTCTGTTCCAAGGTTCCGACTGGGCGCTGCCCGAAATAGTAACCGACTGCAAATGCGCCTAAGGCAAGCACCAAAGCGCCGATGAATTTCCACATGGCTATCCTTTCCGTCCTCCACGGGACGAGGACTTTGCGGTGGAATTCACATGACGCAGCAGACTTCCCGCTGCGGTGATGCGGACCGCTGCATCTGAGTCGTGAAGGCCTTTCTTGACCAAGGGGATGACGGGCAGACTGATCCTCCCCAAAGCTTTGGCGGAAAACAGACGCGGTTGCGGCTGCTGATCCTGGAGGAGTGTTTGAAGGATTGACAGTGCCTGCTTGTCGGTTGCGGCGCCCAGCGCTTGGGCAACCGATGCCCGCACGGACGGGTCCGGATGTCTGGCAAGATCAGTGGCCACTAAGACCGCGTTGTGGTCGCCCAAGCGCAATAGCCCTTCCACCGCGCTTGCCCTCACCTGCATGGATGCATCGTGCGTCAACGCCAGGAGCAGGGGACGAGAATCTTTGGTGCCGACGCGGCCCAGGCTGGCGGCTGCGACGGCTCTCACCCGAGCATGTTCATCTCCAAGGGCATGCGTCAACGGGGCAACCCCACCGGGTTGGCCAAATTCGCCCAGCGCTCCAGCGGCGAATGCGCGTACGGCGGGTTCAGGATCGTACACCCCTTGGCTCAGCACGTTAAGGCTTGATGGACGCTTCAATCGGCCCAAGGCTCCGAGCGCAGCCATCCGCGTCTCAGGATCCGGTAAGGTGGCTGCACCCGTAAGATCGGCTAGCATATCCTGCTTGCCGAGTCGGTACAGGGCGGCATAGGCAAAGACGCCTTCGGGCCCATCCTCGGTTCGGGCTACCTCCAGCAATCGCGGCAGGATGTCGGTCACCTGCGCCTCGCTCAGCACATTCATCGCGGCAATGCGGACGGAGACCATGTCGTCGTGAAGCGCACGTCGTAAGAGTTGGGACTTGGCGGCAAGGCCCGAGTGGCCGAGTGCTTCGACGGCGCGTACCCGCACGATTGGTGAACTGTCCAACAGGCCATCTTCCATGATGGCCTGTTGATCCGGGAGGTGTAATTCGGCGAGCGCGCTGTAGGCCGCGATGCGAAGATGCTCCTGGCCGTCCCGCACGTACGCATTCAGAAAACCGATGCCCAGTTGACGCAACAGGTCGGCGTCATCCGCCTGGCCCCCTTTGACAAGGCGTTCATAGATGTCGAGGCCCTCCTCCGGACGACCGACCTGTGTTGCGCTTTTTACGGCCAGTCGAAGGAGCGTCTTCGAGGCGGTGACGCCTGAAGATTCCGAAGGTAGGAGGCGAAGGACCTCACCGTAGTCGGCGCGGTTGTAGGCGTCGGTCGCTTGTCGTTCCAAGGAAGCCGCCGTAGCGGCAATCACAAAGGGCGGGACCGCGAGGGCGAGCAGCATGCAGATGAGAGGGATCAGCGATTCGTCCTTACCACGTTGTCGGAATGCGGGTCATCGCAGGGCAGTACAGCATTTCGACGTAGTCCTTGACCATCCGTTTGGTGCAGAACAGCGGAGCAACCGTTCGGATGCTTTCCTTGACCATCTGCAGCCAGCCGCGCGGGATACCATCCAGATCGCGTTGGTAGAACAAGGGCACGGCTTCCTGTTCCAGCTGTCGGTAAAGCTGCTCGGCATCATGAGCATCTTGTGCCTGCACGTCGGGGTTGCCCTCCAACGGCTGAAGACCCCAGCCGTTCGCCCCGTTGTACCCTTCCTGCCACCAGCCGTCGAGCGTGCTGAAATGGAGCGCACCATTCAAGGCTGCTTTCATCCCGCTGGTCCCGCTCGCTTCCATGGGAAACCGTGGCGTGTTCAGCCAGATATCCACGCCCTGGACGAGAAATTTGGCCATGTGCATTTCGTAATCTTCGAGAAACGCCACGTGTCCACCGAGCTTATGATCGTTGCAAAAATTCATGACTTCATGGATGAAATACCGACCCGGTTCATCGGCAGGATGAGCTTTCCCGGCAAAGACGAGCTGAACCGGGCGCCATTTATCCTGCAAGAGCCGCTTCAGCCGCTCAAGATCCTGGAACAGGAGCGTGGCACGCTTATAGGTGGCAAAGCGCCGGGCAAAGCCAATCGTCAAGGCTTCCGGATCGAGCAGCGTGCCTCTGCTCAGCACCTGTGCAGGCTGAAGATTTCCCTGCATCCAGCCGGTACGTGCTCGTTCCCGGATGAAACCCATCAGTTTGCGCTTCATCGTTTGACGAACAGCCCAGAGTTCATCGTCAGGGATGTCGAGTACCCGCTGCCACATGGCGGGATCGTCGCAATGCTCGGACCAGGCCGGATGCAATGATTTGCTGTACAGGCGATGCAGGTCCTGCGCAATCCATGTCGGGGCGTGTATGCCGTTGGTCACATGACGGATCGGCACTGACTCCACCGGCAATCCGGGCCAGAAATGCTGCCACATCTCACGGCTGACGCGCCCATGTTCACGGCTCACGCCGTTGACGTGCGCTGATAGCCGCATGACGAGGGCTGTCATGTTGAACCCCTGTCCGCGTGATTCCGGGGTTTCTCCCAAGAGCAGAAACTCATCCCTCGAGAGATTGAGCTGGTCCCAATAGGCCGAGAAATACCGGTCCATCAGATAATGCGGGAAGACATCATGGCCGGCAGGCACCGGCGTATGGGTCGTAAACACGGTGCTCTGACGGACCTGTTCGCTCGCTTCGGCATGGGAGCGGCCGCTTTGCACCAGTTCGCGGATACGTTCCAACGTGAGAAACGCAGAATGTCCTTCGTTGGCGTGCCAGACTGAGGGTGAGATGCCAAGGGCACGGAGCAGACGAACGCCGCCGATGCCTAGCAGGATCTCCTGGCACAGCCGCATTTCCTGGTCGCCGCCGTACAATCGCGCCGATAGCGCACGGTTCTCTGGACTGTTTTCTGGTACGTCGGTATCGATCAAATAGAGCGGGATGCGGCCGACCAGCACCTTCCAAACCACGGCTGACACATTGCGTCCCCCCATGTCGACCGTGAACCGGCATTGTTCTCCCGATGGCGTGAGGGCTGGATGGATCGGAGAATCTTCCCGATTAAATGGCGCGTACGCGGCTTCCTGCCATCCTTCCTGGGTAATCCGTTGGCAGAAATAGCCTTGAGGGTACATGAACCCGATGCCGACGAGCGGGACGCCGAGGTCGCTCGCTTCTTTACAATGATCCCCCGCCAGGATGCCCAGACCACCGCTGTAGATAGGAATCGATGTGTGAAGACCGAATTCGGCGGAGAAGTAGGCGATAATGTTCTTGGTTTCGCCGGCGTGCTTGGTGCTGAACCAGCTCCGCCCGTTGGCCTTGTATTCGTCGAAGAGTTTCAGTACTGCGGAGTACTGTCGGAGGTATGACGGGTCATCGGCGAGCTTGGCCAACCGTTCGGGCTGGACATCGGCGAGCAGCTTGACCGGATTGTGGTGTGTATGAAACCACACCGTCGGATCGATCGTCTCGAAGAGCTGGCGGGCCTCCACTGTCCAACTCCACCAGAGATTCTGGGAGAGTTCCGACAGCCGGGCCAGAGTGGCTGGAATATGTGTGCGCACAGAGTCGATGGTCGTCGTCGTGTTCACGCAATCTCCTTGTGGGGCGGACTTGGAATCGGCGAGAAGACAGTCACTCGTGGAACGATCAGGCGTGACCTGCCTTATGCCAAGAGTTCCACTCATCGGAGAATGCCACGGCGGCATACCGTTCGCCAAGCACTTTCGCAACTCGATTCATCAGCTTCGTGAGTTGCTGAGTTTCCTCGGCGGTAAGATCCTGACGAAAGCGCGGATGGAGTCCCCAGCGGGTTTCGATTTCGTCGCCGGAAACGTCGGACATGACGCTGATGAGTTTGATTTCGTTTCCCGTTTGTCCTCTCGGCGCCCCTGCTTCAGGGGCATCGGTCCTGTCAGAGGACGGCGCAGCCGTCAGGCCGGCATCCGGTGGCGATTCGCCTCTGAGGATCGCCGTGATGGCGGGAACCATCGCGGTTGCACACAAGGTGGCCGCAGAAGTGATTTGTGGGTTATCCGCTACGCCAAGGGCATCGGCCACACGACCGCCGAACGTGTCGAACATTTCGTTTTTGGTCGGGCTCTCTTCCGTAATGGAGAATCGATAGCCCTCGTACAACTTGCGACTCTCGGCCACGACGCCGCTGATGGTCATCATGATCTCATTTTGATCGACGCCTGAACCGAAGGCTGGTTCCAGCACCGAACGCAGCCGACCCGTGACCGCATCCTCCAGCCCGCTCATGAAGTCCGGTTGGTCTTTGATGGGTATGTGGAAGGCGGACAGGCGGTCGGCCAGATTGAACGTGACCTTGAGAAACTCCAGATAGAGCTTCCATTCGTCTTGCCGTTTCAGCTTGAGCGCCTGTTCAGGTGCGTTCTTCTTCATCACCGTGACCGACTCGCCGGCGACGGCCAGCATGAGATCGGCGAGCGAGCGTTGTTGTTCACTATATGGGACGTTAGTGGTAGCCATGAGCGGAGTGTTTCCTTCCGTTAAGGATTGCGCATTATAACCGACTGGTCCTCTTGGCTCCAAGTGGGAGGCAGCTCTGTGACCTCGTGATTGGGTGCGCGGGTTTTCTGCTGGAAAATCGCAGTCCAGTCGTCCACAATGCGCGCGAAAGGAGATGAAGGCATGGTGATCCGGACCTAAGATGGAAGACCTCCCGCTGTTGTTGTTGAAGACAGTTCTTCTGCGTCCTTACGTCTTTGCGTTTCTTGCAGCCTTTCTCTTCATTGGCCGTGGGCTACTCGGCTGGCCAAGGACAGGCGCGTTCCTTCTCATCAGTTGGATCACGGCATTTCTTTGCGAGTTCTCATCGACACGCGTGGGGGTGCCGTTTGGGTTCTATTATTACAACGGGTCCACGGTAGGGCAAGAATTGTATATTGCGGATGTGCCCTTCATGGATTCTCTCTCGTTTACCTTTCTCTTGTTTGCCAGCTATTGTCTCGCGCTGGTGTTTCTCCTGCCTTCGATCCAAGAATCCAGCCGGCATTGGTTGCATCTCGTGCTGGATCCGGCGGTCAGGGCTCGCTGGCCAACGTTGGTGCTGGCGGCCGGCTTCTTGATGCTGATCGATGTGATCATCGACCCCGTTGCGCTTCG
>Ga0070664_100002445_pt1 | contig 14948 bp, 10 predicted proteins | sample KBSC73metaG_FD_65863 | JGI IMG/M metagenome (GOLD analysis project Ga0070664, IMG submission 65863) | Corn rhizosphere microbial communities from Kellogg Biological Station, Michigan, USA - KBS C7-3 metaG | ecosystem: Host-associated > Plants > Roots > Rhizosphere > Soil ... | reverse complement strand
TCGGGCTTCGACCTCTGCGCGCCGAACACGTCGGTGTCGATGACGATCAACGGCCCCGCGCCGACGATCCTCGCCATGTTCATGAACACGGCGATCGACCAGCAGCTCGAGAAGTTCGCAACGGACAACGGCCGCGATCCGACGGACGACGAGGCCGCGAAGATCCGCGCGTGGACGCTCGCGACGGTACGCGGCACCGTGCAGGCCGACATCCTGAAGGAGGACCAGGGACAGAACACCTGCATCTTCTCCACCGAGTTCAGCCTCAAGGTGATGGGCGACATCCAGGAATACTTCGTCCGTCACGACGTGAAGAATTTCTACTCGGTGTCGATCTCCGGCTACCACATCGCGGAGGCCGGGGCGAATCCCATCTCGCAGCTCGCGTTCACGCTCGCCAACGGCTTCACGTTCGTCGAGGCGTATCTGGCGCGCGGCATGCACATCGACGACTTCGCGCCGAACCTGTCGTTCTTCTTCAGCTACGGCATGGACCCGGAGTACGCGGTCATCGGCCGCGTGGCGCGCCGGATCTGGGCGGTCGCGATGCGCGAGCGCTACGGCGCCAACGAGCGCAGCCAGAAGCTCAAGTTCCACTCGCAGACGAGCGGTCGCAGCCTGCACGCGCAGGAGATCGCCTTCAACGACATCCGCACGACGCTGCAGGCGCTGATCTCGACGTACGACAACACGAATTCGCTGCACACCAACGCGTACGACGAGGCGATCACGACGCCCACCGAGGAAAGCGTGCGCCGCGCGATGGCGATCCAGATGATCATCAATCGCGAGTGGGGACTCGGCAAGAACGAGAATCCGAACCAGGGCTCGTTCATCGTCGAGGAGCTGACCTCGCTGGTCGAGGAGGCGGTGCTGAAGGAGTTCGAGGCGATCTCCGAGCGCGGCGGCGTGCTCGGCGCGATGGAGACCGGCTACCAGCGCGGAAAAATCCAGGAGGAGTCGCTCTACTACGAGCATCGCAAGCACGACGGGTCGTACCCGATCGTCGGCGTCAACACGTTTCGCAATCCCCAGGAAAGCGCCGTGCCGCACAAGCTCGAGCTCGCCCGCTCGACCGACGAGGAAAAGCAGTCGCAGCTCGCGCGCCTCGCCGATTTCCATGCGCGGCATGTCGGCGAGGCGCCGGCCGCGCTCGCGCGTCTGCGCCAGGTCGTCATCGACGACGGCAATGTGTTCGAGGAATTGATGCGCACGGTGCGCGTGTGCTCGCTCGGCCAGATCACGAACGCGCTCTTCGAGGTGGGCGGGCAGTACCGGCGCAGCATGTAGCGCCGATGCGGCGCATCGGCTGAACGGCCGATGACGCTATACTCGCCGTGTCGTCGTCCTCCTCGGATGTCGACGCCCGCCATCGACACGTACACGTTGCTCACCGCCCTCAAGGGAACGGGCAAGAGCGAGCAACGGAATCATCATCGCACTGCTCGCGCGGCTTGCGCACGTCGTCTGACGCGCGCACCGATCCACGCCTGACGGCATGGCGGTCAGCGCATGCCGCGCAACCTGCCCGCTACAGAAGATCGGTCACGATCGCCTTGCTCAAATCAGGCGCCGTCTTGATCTGCCCGAGATCCATGAAGAACTTCACCTGGTACTCGAGGCTCGCGCGGAAGTCGTCGCGCGTCATGAGCGTTTTCACCGTCGCAAGATCGTAGAAGCCCGACAGCTCGATGATGCGGCTCATGATCGCCGCGTCGGTCGGGTTCTTCTGCTCCTTGTTCACGTATTCGGTGATGCCGGCGATCGCCTGCTCGTGCGTCTTGGGATCCAGCAGATACCGCACGCCCCTGTCGTGATACGCGGCGAGAAAGGCCCGAAGCGCCGGCGCGCTCGACGCGATGATGCTCTGCGTCGTGACGAACAGGTCGTAGTTCAGGAAGCGCTGCGTCGGTCCCGGCGGCTTCGTGAAGTCGTCGTACGTGAAGAGCTCGCGCGTGTCCTTGCGCGTGCTCATGATGTAGAAGCGGCCGTTGACCGACGGGACGATCGCATCGACGCGTCCCGCGACGAACGCCGCCTGGCCATCCGCGGCGGCCAGGTTCACGAATTCGACGTCCTTCAGCGTCATGTCGAATTTCGCGAGCACCCGCGCGAGGAAGTAATGCAGCGCCGTGCCGCCCGTCGCCGCCACGCGCTTGCCGGCGAGCTTCGGGACACTGTCGATACCGGGCGCCGCGAGCAGCGCGAACAGCCGCGACGGATCGGTCGGAATCGAAATGAAGCGCAGCGGAATCACTCCGCCGGCGAGGCCGAGCAGTGCCGCCGTGGAATTGACGAACGACAGGCCGATGCCGCCGCTGCCGAGCGCCTGGATGATCTTCGGGCCGGCGGCCGCGACGAAAAGCACCTCGTTCAGCGTGACGCCGGCCTGCCTGAACCAGCCGTGCTGCTCGGTGAGGTCGATGATCCCCGATGCAGGCGCGCGCAGGAGCCCGATCGACAGCGGTGCACCGCCGGCCGGCTGCGCGCGCGCCAGCGTGCCGAAGCCGAGCGGCCCGGCCGTCGCCAGCATCGCGCCGGCAGCGGCGCGAACGAGAAAGCGACGGCGGCCCGCTGGCGCGTCACGGTTCGACATGAGTTCTTTCCTCCTCGGTGAATCGGCGCGTCATGCGCGCTCGGTGGTCGTTTTCGAAGCGGTGTTGCGGGCTTCCTTCGCCGCGGCCGCGGTCGGCCCTCCGCGTGCGTCCTGCAGCGTCGTCCACAGCGTCCGCTTCGCCGCGGCGAACGCGTCGCTCACGCGCGTCTCGGCGCTGCGCGGCCGCGCCAGCGTGCTGCGGACGATCGCATGCACACGCCCCGGCCGGCTCGACAGCACGACGACGACATCGGCCAGGAACACCGCCTCGTCGAGGTCGTGGGTGACGAAGACGACCGTCTTGCGCGTGCTCCGCCAAAGCTCCAGCACGGCATCCTGCATCTCGGCCTTGGTCTGTACGTCGAGCGCCGCGAACGGCTCGTCCATCAGCAGCACGTCGGGCGAGTTCGCATAGGCGCGCGCGAGATCGACGCGCTTGCGCATGCCGCCCGAAAGCTGCTTCGGATACGCCTTCCGGAACGCGGTCAATCCGACCGCTTCGCACCATTGCGCGACGAGCCGCTCGCGTTCGGCCTTCGGCACACCGCGCGACGTCGGGCCGTAGGCAACGTTCTTCTCTACCGTGAGCCACGGAAAGACGGCATCCTGCTGGAACACGAAGCCGAGCTCGTGCCTGACCCCGCGTACCGGCGTGCCGTCGTGCAGCACCTCGCCCTCCGAGGGCATCAGCAGGCCCGCCATCATGCGCAGCAGCGTCGACTTTCCACACCCCGATTCGCCGATGATGCAGACGAATTCGCCGCGCGCGATCACGAGATCGATGCCCGACAGCACGGTGAGCTCGGACGGTGGCGGGCCCATCGCGTAGCGATGCGTGAGCCCGCGCACGGCAAGTTTCCCGACGCTGCCGGGATTCGCATCGCGCGTTGTCATGGCTCGCGGCGCACGTCGCTCCACGCCGTGAGGGCGCGGCCGGTGCGGCTGGCGATCTGGTCGAGCAGCGCGCCGAGGAGCCCGATGACGATGATGCCGACGATCGTCACGTCGGTGCGGAAATACTGCCCGGCGTTCTGGATCATGAAGCCGAGACCCGAGGGCGCGGCGATCAGCTCGGCGGCGACGAGCGCGAGAAAGCCGGTCGACACGCCGGTGCGCAGGCCCGCGATGAAATACGGCACGGCGCTCGGCAGGGCAACCGTCGTGAACACCCGCCAGCGCGACGCGCCGAGCGTGCGCGCCGCGTCGACGTAGATCTGCGCGACCTCCTTCATGCCGGCACGCGCATTGACGACGCACGGCTTGAACACGGCGAGCACGATGATGATGATGCGCGACGGCTCGCCGATGCCGACCCAGACGATCACCAGCGGGATGTACGCGAGCGCGGGAATCGGCCGCAGCGCGTCGATGATCGGGTTCAGCACGTATCCCGCGTAGCGGAACCAGCCGGCGAGCGCGCCGAGCACGAGCGCAAGCGACGCGCCGATGACGAAGCCGATGACGACGCGCGTCAGGCTCGCGAGCGCATTGACGAGCAGGTCGCCGCTTGCGATCTCGTCGCGCAGCGCCTTCAGGATCGCGGGCGGCGAGGGCACCAGTGCCGGGTTCGTGCCGGGCCGCAGCGCCATGTACCAGTAGACGCCGATGACGAGCGCGAGCGACGCCGCGCCGACGAGCACGGCCGGCTTGCACGCCCGCGCGAGCCACGAGCGACGCGCGCTAGAGCGCACCGGCGGCCTCCTGCGGCAGCGCCTCGGCCGCGCGGCGCACCAGGTTGTTCTTCGCTTTTTCGATATGCGCGCCCATCAGGAGCGCCGCCGAATGCGCGTCGCGGCGCTCGATCGCCTGGATCAGATGCTGATGCTCGTCGATCACGCGCGGAAAGCGCTCGTCGCCGTAGCCGTATCGCTTGAGCAGGGCCGACAGCAGCAGCCAGTGACTGTCGACGATCGGTAGCGCGCCGGGATTGCCCGCCGCATCGTTGATCGTCGCGTGGAATTCGCGATTGGCGTGCGGAACACCGGGAAAATCGCCGCTGTCGACGAGCGCCTCGAGGCGCTCGGCAGCCGCGCGCAATCGCGCAAGATGCGCCGGCGTCCTGCGCTCGGCGGCACGGCGCGCGAGCATCGTCTCGATCGCGCAGCGCATGTCGAACACGTCCTCGATGAAGCCGCGGTAGATCGGCCGCACGCGTGCGCCGCGGTTGGGCTCGATCACGACCAGGCCTTCGCCGTGCAGCACGCGCAGCGCTTCACGCACCGGCATGTGGCTGACGCCGTAGCGCAATGCGAGATCCTCGATGCGAAGGCGGGCACCGAACGGCAGGTCGCCCGATACGATGTCGTTGCGCAGCCGCTGCTCGATGTCGGCGAACGGCGCATCGGCCGGCGCAAGGCGCGCGGGCGTGCGTCCCATGCTGGTCAGGGAACGAGGTGCACGCCGGCGCGCGCTTCGCATGCACGGAGCATCGAGCCGGGCGTGTCGTCGGCGGCGTAGCCGTCGTCGAGCGCCTGGTCGAGCAGCGCGAGCGCCGCTTCGCCCTGGTGCATCGGCGCATCGAGCTCGTGCGCCATGTCGAGCGCGAGAGCGACATCCTTGTGCGCGAGGCGTGTCATGAAGCCCGGCTTGAAGTCGCGCTTCAGCGCCTTCCGGGGCAACGCGTTCGCGAGCGCGTTGTTCCATGCCATCGTCGTTTTCAGCACGCCCATCATCGTCTCGACGGACAGGCCGGCCTTGCTCCCAGCGATGAGCGCCTCGATCGACGCCGCGTTGATGCAGGCGACGAGCGCGTTGTTGATGAGCTTCATCGCCGACGCCGCGCCGACGTCGCCGCATACGTGCACTTCGCTGCCCATCGCGCCGAGGATCGGTCGCGCGCGTTCCACAAGGCGCGCATCGCCGCCGGCCATCAGCGAAAGCGTGCCCGCCACTGCGTGCTCGACCGTCTTGCCGACCGGGCATTCGAGGAAACCGATGCCGCGCGCCGCGGCCTCGTGAAGCAGGGCCTTTTTCGTTCGCGGACCGGTGGTGCTCATCTCGATCACGACGGCGCCCGGCCGCAGGCAGCCGATGAGTCCGTTCGGGCCGCTCAGTACGTCGGACACGATGCGATCGTCGGGCAGCATCGTGACCAGGACATCGCAGCCGGCCGCCGCGAGGCGCGCGTCGTCACTGCCGCGCCCACCGGCCCCGACGAACGCGTCGACGTTTCGTCGAATGGCGTCGAAGCCGGCGACATCGAATCCGGCGCGCACGAGGTTCGTCGCCATCGGCAGGCCCATCGTGCCGAGCCCGACGAACAGCACGCGTGCGGTTTCCGGTCCAAGCGTGTCGTCCGGCGAGTTTGATCGACTTTCGACCGTGCGTTCCATCAGTTACCCTGTACGACGGTGGCGATAATTATTGCGTATACTCGGGTTTTTGATCAAAAGCGTCAAGCTTGAACCCTCCCGGTCCCGATGCCTGGCTGCTTGCGCCGACCGATGACGTGGCCACGGCGGTGCGCGCGCTCGCGGCCGGGACCCGTGTCGAAGCCCGCTGCGGCGACGTCGTGCGCGACGTCGTCCTCGTCGACGCCATCCCGGCGGGTCACAAGCTCGCGTTGCGCGCGCTGGCCCCCGGACTTCGCATCCGCAAATACGGCGAATACATAGGACGGACCACCCGCGCGATCGAGGCCGGCGCCTGGGTGCACGAGCACAATCTGGAAACGTCGGCCCGCCGCTCACCGGATCTCGAGCGCGCATGGCGCGACGCCGCGTCACCCCGCGATATCCGCACGCTCGGGCGCGCCCGGTGCGCACTCGGGGAAAGTCCCGTGTGGGATGAACACGATGGCCGGCTCTATTTCGTCGATCTGCGCGACACGCCGGCGATTCATGCGCTCGACGTCGCGAGCGGCGACGAGGCGCGCTGGCCGATGCCCGAAGACATCGGCTGCATCGTGCCGTGCACCGACCGCACGCTGATCGCGGGCCTGCGATCGGGCTTCGCGACGTTCGACCTCGCGCGCGGGGCGCTCGATTACTTTTTCGATCCGGAGCCGGACAAGCACGGCAACCGATTGAACGACGGCAAGTGCGATGCGCGCGGCCGGCTGTGGTGCGGCTCGATGAATCCGGACTCGGCGATTGCCGAGGGAAGCCTTTACGTTCTCGAGCCGCAAAGTTGCAGGCGCGTGCTGGACGGCTGGCTCACGCCGAACGGGATTGCGTGGAGCCTCGATGGCGCAACGATGTATGTCGCCGACACGCGGCGCGGCGTGATCGACGCGTTCGCGTTCGATTGCGACGACGCGTCGCTGCGCGGACGCCGCGTGTTCGCCGATCTTGCAGCACTGCCCGGCGGGCCGGACGGCGCTTGCGTGGATCGTGACGGGTTCCTGTGGTCGGCGATCTTCGACGGCGGCTGCCTGCTGCGTCTCGATCCGTCGGGGCGCATCGATCGCGTGCTGCGGCTGCCGGTGAGCAAGCCGACATCGTGCGCGTTCGGCGGTCCCGATTACCGCACGCTGTTCGTGACGACGGCGTCGCGAGGGCTGAGCGCCTCGCGCCTGGCGGCCGAACCCGCGGCGGGACATGTGCTCGCACTCGACGTCGGCGTTGCCGGCGTCGCGCCCGATGCATTCGCCGGCATGAGCTGCGATGGGCTGCGCAGCGACAAGCCGGAGGCTGCGGCATGAGTGCCGATTCGGTGCTCCGATTCATGGGCTACCGCCGAGGCGACGGCAGCGTCGGCGTGCGCAATCACGTGCTCGTGCTGTCGCCGACCGGCCTCACGTCGGCCGCCGCGCAGCGCATTGCCGGCCTGGTGCACGGTGCGCTGGCCGTCACTTCCGGCTTCGGACGCGGGCAAGTCGGCGACGATGCGCAATTGCACTTCGACACGCTTGCCGGCCTTGCGCGCAACCCCAATGTCGCCGCCGTGCTCGTCGTAGCGGCCGCCGATTCGATCACCGAGCCCTACGTCGATGTGCTGCGCGACGCCGGCAAGCCCGTCGACGCACTGTCGCTGCCGGGTGTGCACGAGGACGCGCTGACGCTCGTCGATCGGGGCGTGCGCATCGCTGCGCGGCTGGTGCGCGAGGCGTCGCGGGCGCGGCGCGAAGCGTCGACGCTCGCCGATCTGTTTCTCGCCGTCGAGTGCGGGCATTCCGACGCGACGTCGGGACTCGTCTGCAATCCGCTGACCGGGCGCCTCGCCGAGCGGGTCGTCGCCGCCGGCGGACGTGCCGTGTTCAGCGAAACGGTCGAGTGGACCGGGACCGAGCATCTTCTGGCGCGCCGGGCGGCCACGCCCGACGTCGCGCAGCGGATCATCGCGACCGTGATGGCGCGTGAGCATGCGGTGCGCGAATCGGGCGGTGACATCCGCGCGCAGAATCCCGGGCCGCAGAACCGCACCGGTGGCCTGACGACGATCGAGGAGAAGGCGCTCGGCGCGATCGCGAAAGGCGGCGAGCAGCCGATACAGGGCGTGCTGCGCGCCGCCGAGCGGCCTTCGCGCCCCGGGCTGTACCTGATGGACACGCCGTTCTTTTCGCCCGAATCGATGACGGCGATGGTTGCGGCGGGCGCGCAGATGGTCGTGTTCACCACCGGTGCCGGCAACAGCTATTGCAGCGCCATCGCGCCGACGTTGAAGATGAGCGCGAATCGCGAAACGTGCGCGCGGCTGCGCGAGCAGATCGACTTTGCCGCGTCGGCCGTTCTCGAGGGAAGCGTGCCGTTCGACGACGCGGCCGCCCGCGCGCTCGACGCGTTGGTCGGCGTCGCATCGGGCACGCTCACGTATGGAGAAATCGTCGGCGAGGGCGCCGAGGTGGTGAGCCGGCTGGCACCTTCGATTTAGCGCGTGGTCGTGGAGTCAGCGAGGGCGCCGAGGTGGTGGGCTGGCACGTTCGATTCAGCGGCTGGCCGTCGCGGGCAACGACGCCGAGTCGTGGGACGCGCTGTCGCGGTCGCTACGCGATGCTCAGCCCGCCCGGCGTGCCGTGATGCGCCAATCGTCGAGATAACGCACCAGTGGCGTCGCGTCGCTCGCCGCATCGGCAAACGCGACGTAGCCATCCGGGCGCACGAGATAAACGCCGTCGCGCGCAAGGCCGGCCTGCTGCATCGACGCCCGCCAGGCAAACGCGTGCAGCGCAAGGCCCTTGTGCCTGCACGCCTGCTCGATCTCGGTCGGGACTCGCCCATACACATGCAGCTGCCAGTCGAGCGAAGAAAGGGGCGCGTGGTTGTCTTCGATACCGTTCGCGGGCTCGATCCACGGCAGCCGGTCGCCCGCGCGCACCGATCCGGCGGCGCCGCGGCTCAACGCGCTTTCGGGATAGCGGATCGCCGTCTGCGACAGCGTGCGGAACATGAAGCGTCGCAGCGCGCGCAGTTGCAGCAGGCGCGGCAGAATGCGGGGAAGCACGCGAATGCGCACGAAGCGGGCAATGGCGCCGTCGCTGCTGGCGAGCTGGAACCCGCGATCGGTCGTTGCGACCAATTGCCGCGCGAACGCGATTCGTTCCGGCTCGTAGGTGTCGAGCACGCGCGCGTCGATTCGCGACGCGGCGACGGCGGCGAGCTTCCAGCCGAGATTGGCGCTGTCGCCGATCCCCGTATTCATGCCTTGTCCACCCACCGGGCTGTGGATGTGTGCGGCGTCGCCGAGCAGGAACGCGCGGCCGGTGCGAAAGTGCGAAGCCACGCGGTGGTGCACGTGGTACGTCGAGAACCAGTGGACCTGCGATACGCGGATGCCGAGCCGTGCCAGTACCGTGTGGCTCACGTCGCCCCACTCGAGCGGCCGCGACGCATGCTCTCCTTGCGGGGTGACGGTCCCGATGAGGCGCGCACGCGCATCGCCGCGCAGCGGAAACACCGCAAGCAGATCGGCCTCGTCGAGTGCGACGTGCAACTCGTGATTCATCACGGGTCCGCTCGCTTGCACGTCGGCCACGTAGAAAACGTGCGCATAAGTGCCGCCGGGGAAGCCGGCGTCGAGCCTTGCGCGTACGGTGGAATGCGCGCCGTCGCATCCGGCAAGAAAGGCCGTCTCGCATTGCTCCTCGCGTGCGTCGCCGTGCACGAGATGGGCGACGATCCGATCACCGCGCTCGTCGAATCCGCGCAATTCGCAAGGCCGCTCGATGCGCACGCCTGCGGCCGAAAGCCGCTCGATCAGCAAACGCTCGTGCTCATCCTGCGGAAAGATCAGCATGTACGGAAATGCCGTCGCACCCTCGCCGAGAGGGCCAAGATCGACATGCGCGACCTGCTTCCCGGCCACCCACAGGTTGACCGCTGCGAAACGGACCGCGGCGTCGACGACGGCGTCGGCGATGCCGAGTTGCCGGTAGAACTCGAGCGTGCGCGCATGAACGACGAGCGCGCGCGACGTCGTTCCCGGCTCGGCGGCCTTGTCCACGATGCGGATACGCACGCCGCTTTGCGCGAGCCAAAGCGCCAGCACGAGGCCGGTCGGCCCCGCACCCGCGATCAGGACGTCGACGTCAGCCATGTGCTTTTCGCGCCGGAAGCGACGAATTCTAGCTCCGGTGAACGATCGCTCGGGGCCGATGCCCAACGAGTCACTCGCGTAAGATGGCCGATATCATCACTCCCGTCAGGCAACTCGTGATGGCCGATTCGACGCACTGGGCGTTTCCCACGGAGTTGCAACCGAAAAGCGACGACGTCGGCTTCGACCTGACGTACGCGCTGAACGCGGTCGTCGCGATGCGCGTGGACGTCGTCGAGGACGCGTTCACCGCTTCGGTGCTCGGTACCGAGCGCACCGGCAATGGCGTCGTCATCAGCGAAGACGGCATCGTGCTCACCATCGGCTACCTGATCACCGAAGCCGACACGATCTGGCTCACCACGAACGGCGGCAACGCGGTGCCCGGCCACGCGCTCGCCTACGACCAGGTCACGGGACTCGGTCTCGTGATGCCGCTCGGCACGCTCGGCGTCGCACCGCTGCCGCGCGTCGATCTCGCCTCCGCGGATCTCGACGACGACGTCTACGTCATCGGGCACGGTGGCCGGGCGCACGCGCTGCGCGCCAAGGTGTTCTCGCGCCGCGAGTTCGCCGGCTACTGGGAATACCTGCTCGACGAAGCGCTCTTCACCACACCGGCCCACCCCGAGTGGAGCGGCGCCGCGCTGCTCGACGGGAAGGGCCGCCTCGTCGGCATCGGCTCGCTGTTCGTGCAGGAGGCCGACGGCGACCAGTCGGTGAAGGGAAACATGTTCGTGCCGAGCGAGCTGATCGATCCCATTCACGACGATCTGCTGCGCACCGGACGCGCCGATCGCGCACCCCGACCGTGGCTCGGCATCTACACCACCGAGACGAAGGAGGGGATCATCGTGCAGGGCCTCGCCGACGACGGCCCCGCGGCGCGCGCGGGGGTCGAGCTCGGCGACCTGATCCGGGCCGTGGGCGACGAGCCGGTCGAGCGGCTCGCGGGGTTCTATCGCAGCGTGTGGCAGCGGGGTGCTGCGGGCGTCGAAATTCCGCTGACGCTCAGTCGCGACGAGAAGCTCGTGAATGTCACCGTGCAGTCGGTCGATCGCAGCGAGCTTCTGAAAAAGCCGCTGCTGCAGTAAGCGCCGCCTTCCGGGGCGCGACGCCGCCGTGTCGCCGGCGCGTTGCTGCCTCTCGTCGATCTGCCCCTCGAGTCGGGCACTCCTCAACCACGCTTCGCGGTGGCCGGCGTGGCGTCCTCGCGCGACGCGGCCGGCTTCTGGACAGACGCATCGCCGGCCGTCGGCTCGACCGCATTGCGGTAGTCCCATCCGCCGCCGAGCGCCTTCGCGAGATCGACGAGTGCGAGGCGCACGTCGCGCGCGGCGAGGATCGACAGTGTCTGCGCCTGCAGCAGCTGCCGTTGCGCGTCGAGCACTTCGAGATACGGCGAGTAGCCCGACTTGTAGCGCAGGTCGGATAGCTCGTACGCCTGCTGCAGGTTCTCGCGCCGCGCGGTCTGCGCCGCGAGCGCGGCGCGCGTCGATTCGTTCGCCGCGAGCGCGTCGTGCACATCCTTGAGTGCCGCCTGCACCGTCTGTTGGTAATTCACGACGAGCTCCTGGCGCCGGGCCGTCTGCGCGTCGACGTTCGCTTCGATTGCCTTGAGACCGATCAGCGGTTGCACGAGGCCGGCACCAAGCGACCAGATCAGCGCGGGACCGCTCGCGATGTGGCGCAGCGCGCCCGATTCGGTACCGAGCGCGCCAGTGAGGTTCAGCGACGGGAAATAGTCGGCTCGCGCACGGTCGATGCGAAGGCTCGCCGCGACGAGCTCCTTTTCGAGCTGGCGCACGTCGGGACGCCGCTCGAGCACGTCCGACGGCAGACCCGCCGGGACGGTGGGCACGCTCAACAGCTTCGCGAGCAGCGATTCGCGCTCGACATGCGGCGCGAACACGTCGCGCGGCGAGCGTCCGGTGAGCACGGCGAGTGCCGACTCGAACTGGCTCACGGCCCGCTGCGCCGTCGCGATATCGGCGGCCACCGCGTCGCGCTCGGCCCTGGCCTGCGCGAGATCGTATTGTCCGATCACGCCAGCCTGCGCGCGATCCGTCTGCAGCGTCACCGTTTGCTCGCGCAGTGCGAGCGTGTCCTTCAGCAGCTGCAATTGCGCGTCCGCGGCGCTCAGTCCGAAATACGTCTGCGCGACGGCCGCGGCCACGCCGGTGCGGACCGTTTCGCGCGCGTACTCGGTGGCGAGCAGGTCGTTTTGCGCCGCGCGCGTCGCGGTGCGGTACTTGCCCCACAGGTCGACTTCGTACGACGCCTGCAGCCCCAGCCGGAAATCGTTGCCCGTTGCGCCGAAGCCCGGGGGCAGCGGATTGGTGCCCACTTCGGTGACGCGGCTGCGGCTCGCGTTGATGCCGAGGTTGAGGCTCGGATACAGATCGGCGGACGCGAGCTTGACCTGTGCGCGCGCGGTTTCAATGCGCGCCATCGCGGCCTGCAGGTCGAGATTGTTCGCGAGCGCTTCGTCGATCAGCGCGGTGAGCGCCGGCTCGTTGAATTCGGTCCACCAGTGCGAAAGCTCGAGATGGTCGACCGTGGCCGCCGGGAGCTCCACGGCGGGCGGCGCGGTAGGCGTCGTCGTGCAGCCCGCGATCGACGCGGCGATCGCGAAAATGAGCAGCGCCTTGCGCGATCCCGCGGCGCCGTCCGAAGCGCGTGGCAGCGCCCGTGCCGAGGGCAGCGAGCAACGCGAGCGTGGGAATATTCTCATCCTAATCTCCGTGTGCCGGCACCGGCGGATGGCCCGGCGTCTGCGGCACGTGGTGCGTTGCCGCGCGCGCATGCTTCACCTCGCCCAGCAACTCATCGTGGCTGCGCCGCTCGATCAGCCGTCGCTCGGCGATCACGCGATAGAACAGCGGCACGAAGAACACGGCGAGGAAGGTCGCCGCGAGCATGCCGCCCATGACGCCCGTGCCGGTCGAATGCCGTGCGCCCGCGCCGGCGCCGGTCGACAGCGCAAGCGGCGTCACGCCGAGGATGAAGGCGAGCGACGTCATCAGGATCGGCCGGAATCGCAGGCGTGCGGCTTCGATCGCGGCCGCCGACGGCGTCATGCCTTCATGCGTCTTCAGGACCGCGAACTCGACGATCAGGATCGCGTTCTTGGCGGCGAGGCCGAGCAGCGTCACGAGGCCGATCTGGAAGTACACGTCGTTGGTGAGCCCGCGCAGCCAGATCGCCGCGAGCGCGCCGAACGTCCCGAACGGCAGCGCCAGCAGCACCGACAGCGGCAGCGACAGCCGCTCATATTGTGCGGCAAGGATCAGGAACACCATGACCACGGCGAGCCCGAGCGAGAACGTGGCGGCGCCCGACGATTTCTTCTCCTGATACGACGTGCCGCCCCAGTCGTAGCTGAAATCGGCGGGCAGCACCTCGGCCGCGATCTTCTCGACTTCCGCGATCGCCTGGCCCGAGCTGTAGCCGGGCGCCGCCTGGCCGATGATCTTCACGGAGGGCAGGTTGTTGAAGCGGTCGAGCACATCGGGCCCCGACGTGTAGCGGACGGTAACGAGCGACGACAGCGGCACCATCTCGCCCTTCGCCGAGCGCACGTACACCGCGCCGATGTCGTCGGGACGATTGCGGTACGACGGCTCCGCGGACAGCAGCACCTGCCACGCGCGGCCGTATTTGTTGAAATCGTTGATGTAGAAGTTGCCCAGCGTCGCGGATAGCGCGGCGAAGATGTCGGAGATGGGAATGCCGAGCGTCTTCGCCTTCTCGCGGTCGACGTCGACGTTGAGCTGCGGCACGGTTGCGCGCCACAGCGTCTGCGCACCGGCCAGCACCGGATCGGAATTCGCCTTGGCGAGGAACGCGTTCTTGACCTCGTCGAGCCGCTTGGCGCCGCCTTCGCCGTGATTCTGCAGGTAGAACTCGAAGCCGCCCGCGGTGCCGAGCCCGAAGATCGGCGGCGGGTTGAATGCCAGCACGAGCGCTTCCTTGATGCCGGCCGTCTTCGCGAACAGTTCGCCGACCAGTTGCGGCGCGGTGACCTTGCGCTGGTCCCACGGCTTCTGCGTGACGAAGATCGTCGCCGCGTTGTTGCGGAACCCGCCGCCGATGAAGTCGAAGCCGGTGAACGCGACGATGTCCTGGTTGTTCGGGTTCGACCGGATCGCGTCCGAGACCTGCGACACGACCTTGTCGGTGCGCTCGAGCGTGGCGCCGTCGGGCAGGATCACCGCCGCGATGTAGAAGCCCTGATCCTCGTCGGGGACGAGGCTGCCGGGCGTCGTGCGCCATAGCCACGCCGTCACCGCCACCATTCCGACGAACAGCACCAGGCTCAGCACGCCGTGGCGCAGCAGGAAGATGACGCCGTCGTTGTAACGCCCGGTGACGCGCAGGAACCACGCGTTGAACCAGCGAAAGAACCGGTTCGGCCTCTGGTGCGGCTTCAGGATCAGCGCCGAGAGTGCGGGCGACAGCGTCAGCGCGACGAAGCCGGAAATCACGACCGACATGGCGATCGTCACGGCGAACTGGCGGTAGAGCTCGCCGGTCAGCCCGCCGAGGAACGCGATCGGCACGAACACCGCGGTCAGCGTCAGCACGATGGCGATGATCGGACCGGTCACTTCGCGCATGGCCTTCAGCGCCGCCTCGCGGGCCGGCAGGCGGTCCTCGCGCATGTGGCGCTCGACGTTCTCCAGCACGACGATCGCGTCGTCGACGACGATGCCGATCGCGAGCACCATCGCGAACAGCGTCAGCGTGTTGATCGAGTACCCGAGCATGTAGATGCCCGCAAAGGCGCCGATCAGCGACACCGGCACGGCCGCGAACGGAATGATCGCCGCGCGCCAGCTCTGCAGGAACAGGTAGACGACGAGGAACACCAGCAGCA
>Ga0070664_100002444_pt1 | contig 14950 bp, 20 predicted proteins | sample KBSC73metaG_FD_65863 | JGI IMG/M metagenome (GOLD analysis project Ga0070664, IMG submission 65863) | Corn rhizosphere microbial communities from Kellogg Biological Station, Michigan, USA - KBS C7-3 metaG | ecosystem: Host-associated > Plants > Roots > Rhizosphere > Soil ... | reverse complement strand
AGTCACAAGTATGGTCGACGTGCAACCGGTAATCCCATTGGGTTTCTCCGGTCAAGAGGGAGCAAGTCGGATGCCTACTAGTCATCATGGGCGATTCGCAGTGATTGAGAGTATGGTGAGGCAAGACATGAGCAATTCTGCACGATCCGCACTGTGCACAAATGCCCGACCAGCATAACCCCCAGGCATCGATGTTTCAGCGCCATGACGTCCTTTGCTGGCCGCTTTCAACGAGAAACATCAACGTGGGAGGTCGGCGACGACCCATGCGACTGTCTCACGCAGGCTCGTGATCGACGGTGCTGCGGAAACCCCACAACTAGCTGGCGTTGCCTAATAAGCTCATTAAATCTAATGTGATCGTGAATCCATAGGTGGGGACATTGTCTTTATGATGAATACTTGCCTTGCCAAGACAAAATCCTAGAGCCGATGAGACGAAATCTTACGGAGGATGCTAGAGGAGTTAAAGGTGTCGCGCCGTTCGGATTTCTGCTCAATGCCTTCGGAGAAGATAATTTACGGAGGCGTTCACCTTTCGTGGAGCAGCGTATCCTTGCGCACCGACGCATCGACGGCGGTCGAGACCGAAAAGACGGCATTAAAGATTGCCTGTCGCCTTTTCTCGATTGACCTGACTGATAATTTTCGCACGGTTTCTACCGTGCAAAAACGCTCGAATTACATTGATTCTCGTTGCAAAAATATAGCGTTTCGTAACTTTTTTAGTCGGCATGATTTTTGAGAGGATTTGGTTAGCTGCTCAGGCTTTTTCTGAGGTGTACACGTGCCGATTGCAGGGCTTTCAAAAGAAATTTTGGACTACACTCGTGCGAGCGAGCATCTCATTGGAGCCGTAATGAGACGAAATACCAAATTCTCCGAGGAAGAATTGCTAGTAGTCAAATACTACACCGATGAAGTCATGCAAATCGTGAAAGGAATTGTTCATCCTTGTGGATCCGTCCCGCACAAGTGAATGAGCTTGGGCTAATGGATAAAAAGATGAGCAAGTGTTTACGCTGTCCAAAGTGCGAAGGAAGCCTGAGAGCGGAAACTGCCATCGACCTGCTAAGTGGCATAGCCATACTCCAGTATGTTTGCTTTAACTGTGGCAGGAGATGGAACGCAGAGAAGGAGCCGCGACCATTAAGCGCAGCTTGATTGGGTCTTTGCCGCCCGAGACGCGGGTTTATGAATTCTCCACGAGCTTATCCCTTTCCTTAAGCAAGCTGCGGCCCCGACACTCTCATCGGTGCCTGTCATGTCAATTCCAGTTTCAGAGCGAAGCGGGGGCTGTCTGTTGACCCTTTCGTTCGACATAACTCAACTACGCAGAACCTCTCTCTTGTGACTCAAGTGGCATTGCATTTTTGAGATTCGTGCACCCAATGCCTCAGAATGCCGTGCGCGTCGAAATTGAGCGTATAATTATCGCACCACCAGGTTCCTGCCATTGTCCAGGCGTTATTGCCGCCTTGCACAAATTCCCGAATGTGATAGGTCCAAACGGCTTCTCCAGTTTCATCGATCGTCATCTGGGATGGTTGACCGAGGTACTGCTGGACCTCTTCTTGTGTGGCGCGGTCTGTCGCCGATAGTAGATATCGGGTCTCTTTGGCCAGAAACAAAACGCAGCCGATCGCAACGATGGTCAAGCTGAGTATCAGTGCGTTGACAATGACTCGCATCATGAAACTTGCCCTGCGAGACATTATTGGTCAGTGTTAGAGCGTCCAGCATCGAATGAGTACGTTCTCCATGCTGGATGGTATGGAGAAAACAGTTGGAGCCGGAGATAGCGGCATCGCATGGTATAGAATATCGCGCGGTCGATCCGGCGAAAGCTTTTCGTTAATATTACGGATCGATGCCCATCCCCACGCCAAGTCCGATCCTCGCTCGCAGGAGATCATGACGTTTGACTGAGAAGAGGACTTTGCCGTCCTTTTCGACAGGCAGGCTGAGCACATGATGTTCCTCCATCATCTTGGCGGCCTTAGTGATCAGCGTGTTCGCCGTTACTGTGAGGCGAACCTTCCGCATGATATCCTTTGCCTCTAGCTTGCTCAAATCCTTGCGTTGGTCGAGCGCACGCATCACATCCGCCTCATTAATGAAGCCCAAATATGTCCCCTGGTTATCGACGACCGGTCCTCCGGCTGTGTGGGTAGACAGTAAATCTAGGGCGACGGTCATCCCGTTTCGGGTGTCTTCAAAGCACAGTGGGTTCGTAGCGTCAATCTGTCCGATGGTGTGGAGTCCTCCAAGAGGAACCCCAGGATTATTTTGAATGGTCATGTTGTCCTCCTCGCATTTCGGATGGGGAGGTCTCTGGACCTCCCCATCAGCAGAGCGGTGGTTTGGCTGTGATGTCGTCTGCTACGGCGTCACATTTTCAAATGCTTCGACGGACGATGGATTTCGTGCGCCACCACCGACCACAAAGACGCTGGCATTCCGATCGGTTTCCGCAGCCGGTAAATTTTCATCCAGTCTGACCTGGTAATCATACTTACCGAGCTCCGCAAAACACATACTAGCTGACGCATTCGGAGCGACAACGGCCGAGAGTACACTGTCGCTTTTCTTAAATCCTGAGCGACAGGAGATCCGGACGTCATCGGATTTGGGAAAAATCAAGGCAATCGGCTGAGATCGCTGGTTCACCCAGCGCACTTCGTCACCTCTGCCTGTATTGATTTGAAGCGGTTCAATTTTGGGACCGACATTTACTGTGTGTATTCGCGTCGTATTGGATGAATGAGGTACTGACTGGCATCCGGCAGTGAAGAACGCCAGGCCCAGTACAAGAGAGGCAACGCCGTATGTTTTTGCAAAAGCGATCATGAGATCCCCCTATCTTTGTTTTAGAGTCTTGAACGGTTGTTGATACTAGTGAGAGGAGGCCGTTCGTCTTCCTCTTCTAGGTCTGACTTCGTGCATCAACGCTTAATGTACAGGAGCCCGCCGATGTGCGTGGAATCGACGTGGCTATAATACGGGAACACGCTCTGATCGGTTCCGATAGCGTCGAGCTGTGTCACTGAGAGTTTGATGGTCTTGGTTTCTCCAGGTTTGACGATTTCCTTTACGCGCACTTGGTCGATTGCGAATCCCTGTTCCTTTTTCGTGTGGTTCGTGACGGTGAATGTGACTCCACTCACCTTCCCTCGTTCGTCGACGATGAGTGCGGACGGCACGACAAAGCTGACAGAATCTTGATCGAGAATCGCAAGGTTAAATTGTGTGGGGCCTTTGACCTCTTGGGCCTGAGAGACGGTCGTAAGAAAGAGCGCGCACGCCCCGATTAGTATGGTGAAGGCCATTGATTGCATGGTGGTTTCCTCCTTTTGTGTCTCATACTGTTCTTCCTCCTTTGAGCACCTTTCGCTCTGTCTTGATTTAGATCATCTTTCGATCTAGAGATTTTTTCGCAATCGGACGACCTTGCCCCACACAAAGTCCGGTTCGGTTAACGGAAGGTCTTCATACATCCAATTGACCGGATGAAGTATGGATTGATTGCCAATTGCTTTAATTTGCCGGAGGAGAGTCGATGCCATGCTCTTTCCATGGCGGGTAGCGACAACAAAGTCTCCCGGCTTCCATCCCAAATCGGGATTGATAAAAATCATTGCCCCTTTGCTAAACAGGGGCTCCATCGAATCGTCTTGTACTTTCAAAGCGAACGTCCGTATCCCTGAAATGTCCGTCGCTTCGACCATGGCTTCAGCATGGATGGGATCAGGAAGGTTCCCTCTCTTCGCAAATTCCCCCATCTGATGCCAATCGAAGAGTGGAATCCTGCGAATGTGACCGCCTGGGGATGTCCGGCTTGATAATTCACGTCGCGTTTGTGCATATCTCGACTCACCGGTCCGAAGAAAATCCACATCCATCCGAAAGTACTTCCCAAATTTGTCCCAGATGGCGCAGGTCTGAGGTTCCTTGTTTGTAAGGATATTCGTCAACGTACGCAGAGGGACTCCAATAGCTGATGCTAATTGTTCTTCTGTCATCCCTTGACTTAATTCCCAATGAACCAAGCCTTTCAGAATCATTGTGATGAGACCCTCGCTCCTACCTGCTCCTGCTTTTCTTCAATAGGAGCCACTTGAGGAGCTACTTGGCGTTCCCTCTGGTGCTCGTTCTTTCAAGACACGTTTTAACGTGTCAATGTGAAGGTTTCGTGAAGACAAGATGAAGAGTTCTTCATTTGGATGAACGCAGAGATTTGAGGATAGAGATTTGTGACACATCACGGATGTTGCATAGCTCTATGGAAAGCTGATTAGATGAACTCGGTGAAACGGCCCTGTGAGCCGCTCCTTTTTTAGAGAAAGGAACTCTGCGTTTCTGAAGGGTTTGAGGTTGGATTATGCGAATTCTTGTGATCGAGGACGATACGGATCTCGCTCAGTTCATTTGCAAAGGCTTGAAGGAAGAGGGCTACGCTGTGGATTTAGCAGGCGATGGTGAAGAAGGGTTAGACTTCGCGTTAGCCAATCCTTATGACCTTTTGATTGTCGACATCATGCTGCCCAAGCTCGATGGTCTTACCGCATGCCGACGTCTACGCGCTTCTGGGAATATGGTGCCGGTATTGCTGATGACGGCGCGCAATACTGTTGAGGATAAGATATCGGGTTTCGACACGGGGGCGGACCAATTTCTGACAAAACCGTTTGCGTTTGCCGAACTCCTGGCCCGGATTCGGGCCTTGCTGCGGCGGGGATCTCTGCAACCAGACGTGACCCACCTGAAAGTAGCCGATCTCGAACTAGATCTGGTTTCACGCCGCGTGTGGCGTAGAGGGAAGGAGATCGTGCTCACGAACAAGGAATTTGCGCTGCTGGAGTATCTGCTACGGAACCAAAATCGTGTTCTGACCCGAACGTCGATCATCGATCATGTATGGGGCCTCGCGCACGACCCAATGACGAACATTGTCGATGTCCATATCCGGGCGTTGCGGACGAAGATTGATTGCCATGCCTCTCCGTCGCTAATTGCGACCGTCCGCGGTGTAGGGTACATGCTCAAGGTGGGCGAATGAAATCATTTCGTGTGCGTGTTCGGTCCTCACTCCTCGTGTTTATTGCGGTAGTGCTTGTGGGGTCCGATTTACTGACCTACGTGGGCCTTCAAGCCCTGTTACGAAAGTATGTCGATAGTCGTTTGCTGGGATTGGGTCAGACGTTGGGTAAGCTGGTCGAGCAGCAACCTGATTTGATGTTGAGATCAGAGGGAGAATTTGTCTCGAGGCAGGATAACTGGTCGTTCAACGAGGGAAGGCAAGAGTTGCCTGAGGTCTCTCATTCGATACGATTGCTAGATCTAGATGGCACAGTTCGATGGAAAGCTGCAGGCGCGTTCGGAGGTCCACCAATCTCACCAGACGCTCTGAGGCAAGGCAAGGCGGGTCACATTGTCTATGAATCGGTCCTAACCTCCATTGGTATGAGCGTGCGGCGAATTATCGTGCCTATCCGAGAGCACGGCGAAGTGCGGTACCTCTTGCAAGCGGAAGCCTCGTTATCACTGGCCGAACGAACACTGAAGGGCCTGATGGGGCTATTAGTTGTGAGTTCGTCGGGGATGATTATTGTCGCGTGGTTTGGAAGTGATTGGTTAGCACGGAAAACGTTAGAGACCATTCAACTGTTGAGCCGAACCGCCGAACGAGTATCAGAATCCTCCTTTGAGGACCGAGTCAAGTTGGACGCGCCATATAGTGAGTTCCAGCAACTGGCGCATGCGTTCAACGCGATGTTAGATCGATTGCAGAAGGCATACGAGACCGAACGTCATTTTGTCGACTATGCTGCCCACGAGATGCGGACGCCTCTCACCATCCTCCGGGGTAATCTGGAGGTCGCCCTGCAAAAAGACCGCAACGTGGAAGAATATCATGAGGTTCTCGTGTCCAACCTGAATCAAGTCGAACGACTAATCAGGTTGACGAAGTCTTTGCTGACCCTGGCGCGATTTACCAGCGGACGACCTCCCATGCAGCTGGCACCTGTCAAACTGGAACCCCTCTTGCATGAGTTGGTAGATGACTTGGCCCTCCTCGCGGTGGACCGGAAGATTCGTTTATCTCTGGAATCTGAGTCGGTCCCTGTGGTCCTCGGGGACGAATTTGGACTTAAGCAAGTCGTGATCAACCTCCTCGACAATGCGCTTCGCCATACCGACCCTGGAGGGGGTATTACCGTGCGCTTACGTTCATTGGGCGATGCAGTCACCATCACGGTTCAGGATAATGGGCACGGTATTGATTCGAAGCATCTTCCTCATCTGTTTGATCGTTTTTACCGAGTTAATAGTGGCAGTGCCAGGAATTCAGCCGGGACTGGTCTTGGGCTTCCGATTGTCAAAGAGATTGCGACCGCTCATCACGGAATGATTACGGTAGAAAGTGAGATTGGCAAAGGGTCTACGTTTACGCTCACGCTGCACCCCATGAAGCTACTCACTCCTCACCTCGCGAAGCATTGATCGAGTCTCGATCCCCATCGTTTTGATCTCGTGTCCTCACTGCCTTGTCCTCTCTCCATATCCCACGGTTCTGCTCGGAATCGCCTCCTCTGACAACATCTGGTGCATTTCATAGCACTCGTTCACACTCATGAAGAAGTCTTCACCATCCTCTCGCCACTGCTTCATATGTGACTGGTACCTTCCTGTCTGAGGACACATTCCGTCGACGTTCATTTCAAGGTCTTTTAGACAAGGAAGGGTACAACACAGGGGAGATATAGTCGTAGTATTTTGGTTTCCGTTAATCATCGGAGGAATGCTCGTGGTCATCACATGGGCCATGAGCGCCGTTCCGTAACAGATTAACAAACTCAAAAGATTGTGAAAGGAGGACTCGCATCTTTTCATGCGAGCGGGTGTCGTATGTCGTGGATAGGGATAGATTGGGGAATTGTCGGAGGTATTCTTTTTGCGGCCGCCATGCTGTTGTGGTCAATGCTAGTGCTCTACTCTGGGCCTAAACGATCCGCGCCTAATAGCAAACGACTTTAGATAGCACCTGAACCGGGGCTACTCACTCAGGGGTGGTCTGCGTAGAGAGAAGGAGGCAGTTTTCATGAACATGGCATGGGGTGGCTCGAGGTAGTCGCTCAGGCCAATTATGAAGAAGTCTTCATGATCCGTTCATGGAAAGATCATGTGACGTCCTTAGAGTGCCACCAAGCATGAATGGGCTACATGCTCTGAAGCGATTAATGGCGAGATCTTTTCGTATCCGGAAGAGGAGGACACAATGCACCGGGCAGATGGACGAGGAAACTTGTGGTCGATCGTACTGGCAGGCGGGGATGGTGTAAGAACCAAGCAATTTATTCGACGCTGGCTTGGTTATGAGAAACCAAAACAGTACTGCGCCTTCGTGGGTAGCCGCTCAATGTTGCAGCATACTCTCGACCGAGCGGCCAGATTGACTCCCTGGGAACGAGTGGCCGTCGTGGCAGCCCGGCACCACCAATATGACTTGTGGCAGCAACTGGATGGAAGGCCGGCAGGCATCGTGCTGTTGCAGCCCAAAAATTTGGATACCGCCGCAGGTGTTTTTCTGCCGTTGACCTATATCCTGAGGCATGACCCCAACGCGACGGTGGTGATCTATCCATCGGATCATTTTATCTGGCCGCTAGAATCGTTTATCGCGGCAGTCGACCAGGCCGTGTTAGGAAGCAGGGTGCTTGGTGGACGCGCGGTGTTACTCGCGGCTAAGCCGGATAGTGTGGAACTGGACTATGGCTGGATTCAGGCGGGACGCCGCTTTCTTGATTGGACCGGGGAAGCTCCTATTCGAACGGTGGAAAGGTTCGTTGAGAAACCTTCTGAAGCCATTGCTCGGGAAGCCCATCATATGGGGAGCCTCTGGAATACCATGATCCTGGTCGTCAAAGGACGCGAACTTTGGACCTTGGGTAAGCGATGTCTTCCCGAGATCATGTTGTTTTTTGAACAGCTAAAAACAGCGATTGATACTGCGGAAGAAATGATGGCGCTCAACGCCATCTATGAGAGCATGCCGCGCCGGAATTTCTCATCGCATTTGCTCCAATGTGTCCCGGAACGGCTCACGGTCATGGAAATGCGGGATGTCCACTGGAGCGACTGGGGCAGTCCGAAGCGCATCCTATCGAGTCTGGAAACGATCGGGAAACGGCCGACAGCTTTAACAGATCCACAGCCCTTCCTTTATGTTGGATGATGGATGATGAATCGAAACACGATCGTGGGACCGAAGTGAAGGAGGGAACATCATGAGTGACAGATTCAAATGGCAATTGATCACAGTAACCGTGTGGGTGGTCTCGACAGCATCTATGGGTGAAGCCGCTTCGGTTGCTGAGCAAGCTCATCATGAGCTTCTCCGCGGAGATCGTGTGCTCATTGGCACAGTGCAGGAAGTGAGAGCGGCTCAGGCACGGATCGATACCGGTGAGGTGCAACCACGGTTCGTCCCCATGGGAGTCCGACAGGCCAAGGGTTTACCGGACCTGAAGAAGGGAGACCGGGTAGAAATCACCGTCAACGACCAGAATCTGCTCGTTGATGTGCATTTGATCGGGGAGACGAGTTTCCATCGCGTTGTTGAAGGGCAACTGATTCAACCGCTCGTGACGGGGCATGATCGAGGAGTATTTCGTACGACGGAGGGCAAAGAAGAGTCTCATTTCATCAGACCAGTGGCGAGAAGCAAGATGGCGTCTATTCCGGTCGGCGTGGATGCCGTTTTCCTGATTGATGAGTCGGACAGGATTGTGGATGTGACCTTCGGCAGCAAGGACGCGGTTCATCGCGCAGCGGAGCTCTGGGAAAAGAAAACTCCTCTAAAAGGTAATTTCGACAGGATTGTTGGCGAGATTTTAGCGCCGTTGCACAATAATGACATTACTGTCAGAACGGATGCCGCTGACTACGCATATGAGGTACGTCCACTTGCTCAACGAAAGCTGACAAAGCTGTCCAAGGGAGATGCAGTTGTGCTGTTAGTGGACGATGACAATAAGGTGACTGACGTTGCGATTCCCCCGGTGGACGCAATAGCGACGAGCGATAAGAGAAAATAAGGAAGCACGTACCAGAAAAAGAGGAATGAAGGACCGAATCATGAGTATTGTTGGCATACCAACTGGAGGATTGAAGACGGTGGGACAAATAATTGCGACGAACGAAGTGACGTTTCGTCCAGATCAGAATGGGCTAGCCATCGCATTGGAGTTGTTGTTGACTCATACGGCCGGTGCACCCGTTATTGATAACAGCGGGAAGTATATTGGCTTTATCAATGAGTGTGACGTGTTGAAAGTGCTTGGCCAGGGGAAAGAATTGTGCAATCTCGTCACTGAAGACATAATGCGAGTGGGCCCAATTGCAGTGCACGGGTCCACGACGCTCGCAGAGGCGGCCAAAAGGATGGAGGAGCGAGGGGTGTTAAACCTTCCCGTCGAGGAAGATGGACGAGTGGCTTACTCGGTGAGCCGCCACGATCTCCTACGGGAGTGGGTTGCGCTCGGACTGGAGATGGGTCTGGGTGGATGGAGAGGTATTTGAGGAATTGTTTTAAGTGCAACCCTCAGAAAAGCCTCGCGTCGAATTATGCTCACGCTGAACTGAATATCAAACACGTGCTCCTATAAAGGTGTAGATATGCCGCTTTCTTGCTTTTCCAAAGAAATTTTGGGTTATACCCGTGCTTGTGAACATCTGATTGGGGAATCGCTCAAACGAAATAATCAGCTGAACCATTTCTCTGAGCAGGAGCTGGAATTGGTCAAGTATTATACAGCTGAAGTTGGTAGGCTCCTCAGGGAGTCCATGAGCCGGAATGATGGACAACTGACTAAAAGAACCTACGAGGGTATTGGACCGAAAACTTGACCTGCGGTTTAGTAGTTCGCTGTTTCCTGAGAATCTCTCTAACCGACAACGGTTATTGATCCGCTTTTCCCATTGAAGCGGTTCAGCGCTTCAAGACATGAGGCGCAATCCACTCTTTAGCTTCACTGGCAACGGTTAACAGTGCCTCAAGGTCATTGAGACCGAATGAGCTGTCGCTCCGCCAAACGCCAGACTGATCCTTGAACGGCCGGGAAAAGGTCGTCGCGAAGTACCGGCCGTTTTGACTCGCATTCTGCCAAGTGGTGGCCTTGAGGTGGCCGCATCACAGCGTGTGAGTGGGTTTTTTACTTGTCGCCATCTTGGTTCCTCCTTTGTTTGAAATTAAGTTGGGTCTTTAGTGAGGACAATCAGTACGGCGACGTTTCCACTTGCTGTCGGCGCAAAGAAACTCGAAGGAGGAATCAAATCCTCAGAACGGTAGTTGGGATCGAGAGATGATTGGAGTGTCGGTACCGCGTGGAGGTGTTCTGGTCGGAAAACATGCGATACAGGACTAGGCAGTTGAGGAGCGGCTTCGAAGTCCACCTTAAGAATCGGCAGTTCTTTGCTAGAGGAAGCGTGCGGTGAGCGGATCCGCACGAGCCGCACTGTGCGATCCAAGGAATCTTCATATGGTCTCGAACAACATTTTCTAACTTCATTAGGTTAGTTCTACACTTGAATGACCGGATCACATTTTGCATTTCTTTCGTTGCCGGAAGTTTCCCATGCTGCGTGTCTTTGCGGTTCAGAACGTCTGACGGAAGAGGAGTTGTTAGGCCGCTGAAATCAGAAAAGGATGGGGGTGGAATGCTATGGCCTGCGGACGGTGCGGCGGATTTATGATCGTGGAAGTGACATCGTCGTTTCTCAAAGACGCAGCGGAGTCGGAATCACCGCGTACCCGATGTCTCAATTGCGGAAATGTCGAAGATGCTGTGATCAGCCTGAACAGGACGGGTCGCATCTCTGCTCTTGGGTCGATCGCAAGGCTAAAAGAGGGACTTCGACTGTAAGGCAGCCTTTCGCATCAAGAGCGTACAGGAGGCCGCGATGGATGGCTTTTGCAAACGAGTCCTCCTGGTGGATGACGACCATCATGCGAGATTTCTCCTAGAGGCATTGTTGGATCATGCGGGATATACGGTGGTCCCGGCCTGCGATGGTCGCGCTGCCTTGACCGAGCTGCACAAACGGTATTTCGATGCGGTGGTCACCGATTATCGCATGCCTTTCATGAACGGTATTGAACTTCTCCGGCTGATACAGATCCACTATCCTCAGATTCCCGTGATCTTGGCGTCCGGATCGCTTCCAGTTCTGGACGAATCCATCCTATCGGATTGTAGGCCTTTCGGATGGCTACGAAAACCGTACGATAATCGCCTGCTGCTCGAACTCGTTCGATCTGCCGTGGACCGAGAGCATGTCGTCTCTGACGCGAAGGTCAGATGTCAACCGATGAGATGAGTTGCGGCTCGATGCTGCCGCCTCTCCATAGAATGATCAGAAAGCCGAAACGGCTCGCGGACATGCCTATGCACGTTCTTGTCCCAACCTGTCTGTCGCTCCTGATGCTGATCGGATGCGCCGTGTCTGAATTTCACACCCAAGAACCGCCGGCTGAGTCAGTGTCCAGGCCAAGTCTGTCGCCGGAAGAGATCAGCCACCGGTTGGATTACTGGCGTGAAGAGGCGATGGAATTACACGCAATGGCTGCGCGCAGAGAGCGCGAAGCCGATGTGCTTTCGAAGAACACACACGAGACGTCAGGCGAAGAACTCGTCACCCGCATGCGCGCGCTTGCGAAGCAACTGCATGCCGCGGCGGAGTATGCGGATGAGCAGGCCAGGAGGGCCAGCCTCAGTCCGTAAGGACTCCACTCCTTGGACATCCTCGTAGGCTCGCATATGTAGTGATGCGGCCACATATCTTGTGTGAGCGGTCTGTTAGCGATCTATGGGCAGTTTATGCTGATGACATCCGGGAGGAACATGATCTCAACAAGCATTAGTTCAAGAGGTCGAATCCAACGCACGCTTGGGGTGAAGAAGCCAAAGTGAAGGTCTCTAGTACATGAGCCACACCCATATTATCTCTGGCCTTCAAGGTGTAGATGGAACCTTTGGCCCGAATTCTATTCAATGGTGTATCTCTTACCATCCAAACTGTGACACCTGAACGCTCCCCAGTTTTTTGAAATTCCTGTTCGCTCTTCCTCGCATCTAAGTATTGGTCTTTTGAAATTATGATGACATCATCTTCGCATGGAATCCGCATCTTCTTTCGTACCGGCCATTTCTGCGGATTAATAATGGTGTGATCAGGGAATTCAATGCTGAGTTCCCACTCGGTGAGGGCTGAACTTGAACCATTGTTTTCAATACGGGCAAAGACCAGGATCCCCAGAGTCGCGGCCATGTCATTAGTGGGTTTTCGTGCCTCCGATGCAGGTTGCCATTGAAATAGCCTAACTTTACGAATTTCTCCCCTTATCTTCGGTTGTTCTCTGTCCATACTGGCAATTCCCTGGAGCCGATTTACCTGTTCGGCGAGCAAAGTTGATCTATCTAAGGCATCTTTCGCCGCGGTGTCCCTTTTGTTGATCTCGCTCTTCGCGTCCTCGAGCTCACGCTCCATTTGGCGTATCTTTGTCCGAAGCTCTGCTTTTTCCCTGGCGTCAAAGTAGGTGAGCACAGCGCCACCAATAAGGAAGGTCACGAATCCAGCAGACAAATATATTCTCCAGGACGAGTAGTGCTGCAGCAACAGCGAAAACGCAGTGGATAAGAAGACCACCGTAACGTAGAACCACAGTTCATTAAGCATATCTTACCGGCCCATGAATCGGCGCCAAATCGCTGCAGATGTTGCGTGATTGTTTCGCTTGTACAATCACGTCAGAAGCTGACAAGTGGTTTACGTCCATCCTCTGCCAAGATATCTCAGTTATGCAGATTGGCGACGTTGCGTTGGCGCTTTCACTCTCGACAAATTATCGGCGGTTATTCACCAGCGCCAGATGGGATAGAGTACCACGAAAGGACAAGATGATCGAACAGTCGTTACCTTGAACAGCGACTCCGCCAAAATCCTGTTGTTCGGAGCAGAATTTATTCAAGTGCATGCCAATCGCTTTGGGGAGCAGATTCAGCCGAGTGACGATGCGAAGGTGGTGAGTCCGAAAAAAGCCACACCGCCGGACCGAGCCCAAACGGTAAGGAAGGAGGCTTGAGATTGTACTAGTAGCAGTAGAAGCAGTGCCGCCTACAGCGTCCATTTGGAGCGCTTATCAGGGTAGGCCTCCTGGGGGGTTGATTCGCCCTCAAGGAATGAAAGAGGTGACCTGCAATTTATTAGTTCGCTTCCATTCTAACTTCTCATAGCAGGGAAGGCGGTTACAGAATCCTGCTACCCCAAAGCTACCACCACAGAATGATCAAGAAAGCAGGATAAGATGCTGGTGTGCAATGACCGCTCGGTCATTGCACATGGTGGGATGATGGTGTCCAAACGGGCGCCAAGAAACTAATGAGCAACCTCTTGACCGCCATATCTTATTGCGTATCTCTGGGAGCCCTTGTTTGCCAAAGGACAAGATCCAGAATCTTTATCCCGGTCACATCTGCATCTGGATACATTGCGTGAAACTGCTGGACAAGGTACTTTCCTTTCTCTGTCGAGAGAAATTCATTGAAATAAACGACCAGTGTGGAGTGAAGCTCGCAAATGCGTGCCAATCGGTTTTTAGTGTTCCATGCGGGGAGCTTGAGGTTGAGATTACGGAGGACAATCGAGTCTATGATAGGCATGGACGGATTGATTGTGGCCAAAAGCTTGCTCGCAAAGGATGCTTCGTAGCGATTTGTTGCCTTGTGTAGGGCATCGAACACCTCGGAGAACTGCGTTTGTCTTGACTTCTTGCTCTCAAGCAGAGCGAAAAAATGACTCTGCCATTCAACTCCTCGACGAACTCTGTAAAAGTGATTGAATTGCCTCTTGAAGGAGCGATTTGACCGAATGTCGCCCGTGTACCGATCTTTTTGGATCGAAAGGTATTGATTGAGACCTGGCTTAATCCGTGGAAGAGCGGTGTCAATCTGAGCCTTTTCAAGACGGACGGTCATCTTGAAACACTCATCTTCCCTACCCCTACCTTCCTTCAATACGCCAACCGCGGCCGTATGGATTCTTGGGACTACCAGGGTTTAACGAATTACCGGCACCGAGTGGATTATTCAAAGAATATGGCGAGATTGAGCTTCCATAGCGACCTAAGGGATTACTGGTCGAGTTTGGATCGAGCTGATTCGTGCTGAGCTTGCCCCGATAGTTCCCATCCTGGTCATAGAGACGAGGAGCATCGATGGCGAGTGGATTATTGGCTGAGAATGGACTGATAGTACTGCCGTATATTTCTATCGGGTTCCTGGGACTTGTGGGACTCAGAGGCCCCATGTCGTTAAAAACCGAATTAGGGTTCACCTTGTTTTCGCTGAGGTCGCCGGGATTTTCGGCAAAGGTACATAACGGCCACAGAAGGAACACCAGCCAAGTGAGCATGGTCGGCATAGCGCTACCTCCAGGTTGGAACTACAAGACACATATAGCACAGGAATCACTTCGTCTGCTCGCGTGGTTTGACTCTACGGCCCATCGCCTCAATCCACTCTGTCACGCGTAGCACAAGATCCAAACTGATCTCAGGCAGCATGATATGGCACGGAGTTCAGACAGGACCGACGCCGGTTGGTGACGCGCTAGAAAATTGTAGGGGAACCGACACATCTGAATGTGGCTTCACGTGACCCGAAAAAGGAAGTCCGTGACCCCTTGCCCATGCAGGGTGTAGGGGTCACGGACGGGTGGCTTCCGGTCTACGGTCTAGTACACCAAGGGAATCTGTTGAGCCATTTCATACTTGATCAGCGACCGGATCTTGCTTTCGATCTGAATGTAGCGGGCGACCTTGTTGGCCGGCAGGACCTTCTCAAGCTGTTCGGCATAGGTATGCTTCAGCTTGATTTCCTGGTCTTCGACC
>Ga0070664_100002439_pt1 | contig 14958 bp, 13 predicted proteins | sample KBSC73metaG_FD_65863 | JGI IMG/M metagenome (GOLD analysis project Ga0070664, IMG submission 65863) | Corn rhizosphere microbial communities from Kellogg Biological Station, Michigan, USA - KBS C7-3 metaG | ecosystem: Host-associated > Plants > Roots > Rhizosphere > Soil ... | reverse complement strand
TGAGGACGTCGCGGCGGGTGGGATGGTTCTCACTCATGCGCGCATGCTACACCGACCGGAATTGTGCGGTGTCTTTAACAGGCGCCTGGCCGGCGACGGGCGTGCCGGAAGTGAGCTTGAACCGACACCTGCTATGCCTGGTCACGGTCACTCGAAACCGATTCCCCCTAGTGCATCCGCCCTTGGCGTAATTCCGATTCGGCGGCATCAATGAAAGCGCGGTAGCCCTCGGGGTCCACGAATGGCTCGACCGGGTTCTCCGACGTGGCGCTTGCGAGGAACTTACGATACCTGCCCCAGGCTCTCGCATGGTTGGTGACCCAGATATCGGCCGGGAGTTTCCGCAGCACCCGCAGGCTGCGCTCGCGGTCGGCGGCTTGTTCTGGATACCGCTGGGTCGCCAGCACTCCGGTATCGCACACACTGACGACGTTCACTACGCGTTCACCATCGCGGATGGGGAACGACCACGACGTGCAGCCGCGCGTGTGGCCTGGCGTGATGTGCGCCGTCAGCGCGATCGGCCCCACATGGATCGTGTCGCCATCCTTGAACCGGTGGTCGACGCGCGCAGGCGGATAGCGACCGATGACCCCGAGCCAGATCAGGGCCCTCACCGGCAAGAGCATGTCCGGGTCGTCTCCGCCAGAAGCGAGGACGTCGGCGCTCGCGTCGCTGGCCCACAACTCGGCTCCAGATGCCTGCTGGAGCACCGTCAGCCCACCTGCGTGGTCGGCATGCGGCTCCGAGTTCACGAGGACTCTGACGTCCTTGATGTCGAAGCGGAGCTTCGCGATGCTCGCCATGATCAACCGCGCGGTAGTGGGGTAGCCGCCGTCGAGCACGACGTGCCCCGCCGGCCCGGTGATAAGGAAGGCCGAGATATCGTTCGCCCCAACGTAGTAGAAGTTGCCGGCGATCCGAAAGGGTTCGGCCGGCTGCTGTCCGCCAACCTTTGTCGCGTTCAACCGCCTGCCGACCAGAACCAGCACCAGTGGAAGCAGAACCGCCAGCAGGATCACGAGCCGACGTCGAGTGAAGTTGTGCAGCATGGGTTCGTCCGTTGTGACTTCTGTCCGCTGCGACCGGCGAACACCCTTTCAACCCGCGGCAGACGGTGGCACGACACCGCGGACGGCCCACGCGCGGGCGCGGAGATGGACGGGATGGTCTTCACCGTCACCGAGAAGCCGACGCCGCAGGCGAGAGGCAAGCGCATCGCGCTCGACAGGTGACAGCGCCGCGGCGCAGGCACCAGCAGGACCTTGTTGTAAGAGAAACGGCGACCAGTAGTCGTCGAATCCGTCAAAACTGGTTTCAATCGTCAGCGGCGCGTTGACGATGTCGCGGAGGTCGTGCTCGCGCCACAGCGCCGCAAGCTCGCCCTGGCGGCAAAGCGGCATATGCCTCTCGTCGCTGGCGTCCAGATCGGGTCTGAGGGCGACCAGCTCATCCCAGAACGCGCGAAGCATTTCCATCTCCTCACCGTAATCCCATACCGCCGCCGCGATGATGCCGCCAGGTTTCGTCACTCGGATCATTTCGCGCATTGCCGCGGCTCGATCAGGAACGAAGTTGAGTATGAGCATTGAGAGCGTGCAATCGAAGCTCGCGCCGTCAAACCGAAGCTGCTGCGCGTCCCCAATCTCGAAGTGGATTCGGTGTGAGCCCAGAGTCTGCTGCGCGAATTCGACAAATGGTGAGGCTGGATCGATGCCGACGATCTGACTCAAAGGTGCGGCCGCGGCCAACGCGCGCGTCAAGGAACCCGTACCTGAGCCGACATCCAGCAAACGGTCTCCGTCGCGCACGTCCCCAAACTGGACGAACAATGGCGCCAGGTGAGCGCTCCATCTGCCCATGAAACGCTCGTACGCCGCGGCTGTTGAAAACATCTGCAGCTAGTTTCGCTCCAGTCAGAATGAACGGGCGCTGGAAATTCTCGCGCTCGCCTAACGCCGCCACTCGAACCACCGCGAACCGATGTCCCGTGTTCAGGTCGCCGCGGCGAGCGGCTCTGTGCTGTACATTCGTGGTGAAACGAGGCGCCAGCCACATGGACGTCAGGCTGCCCCAAAAGGCGTGAACGGTGCCCGTCTATACCCACGGCCACCATGAGAGCGTGCTGCGATCGCACCGCTGGCGGACTGTCGAGAACTCGGCCGCGTATCTAGTTCCCTACCTCACGTCAGGAAAGGAGTTGCTCGATGTCGGATGCGGCCCTGGGACGATTACGGCGGACTTCGCGCAGCGGCTGAGTCCCGGCCGCGTTCGTGGCGTAGATTCCTCGGCCGACGCCATCAACGCGGCACGACTGGAACATCCGGGCCTCGATTTCGCCACGGGCGATGTCTACTCTCTGGAGTTCGCAGACGCATCGTGGGACATCGTCCACGCGCATCAGTTGCTGCAACACCTCTCCAATCCAACCGCCGCGCTGAAGGAAATGCGCCGCGTGGTGAGGCCTGGTGGGATCGTCGCGGCCCGCGATTCGGACTACGCCTCGTTCACCTGGTACCCGAACGACGATCGGCTCGCGCAGTGGCTCGAGCTGTATCAGGAGATCGCGCGGGCCAACGGTGGGCAGCCGGACGCCGGTCGTCGCTTGCTGTCGTGGGCACAGCAGGCCGATTTCAGCCGCATCCAGACATCAGCTTCGGCCTGGTGCTTCGCGACGCCGCAGGATCGCGCGTGGTGGGGAGGGCTATGGGCGGATCGGATGACCACGTCCGCGATCGCGCAGCAGGCGCAGCGAGAGGGTCGTGCGAACGCAGACGAACTGGCGACAATCGCAGATGCCTGGCGCACGTGGGCCAAGGCTGATGATGGATGGTTTGCCGTTCTCCATGGCGAAGTCATTTGCACGCGCTGACACAAATGTCGCTGAATGCGACCGTGAAATAGCCAAGGCGGCTTCCTTCGAATTAGTGCCGTGCTGGACGGGCCGCCCGCGAGAGTGCGAGAGTCGCCCCCGTATAATCGCCGGTGGGTCAGATCTAATGGAGCGGCCGTGAGCGAGCAGGAAGAAGATTTCGCCACGATGTTCGAGGCGTCCGTCAAGGCGCGTCGATTCGAGCAGGGCCAACTCATCGAGGGGACCATCGTCGCGTTCGGTCCCGAAGTGGCCTTCGTCAGCGTCGGAGGAAAGAGCGAGGCGCAGATCGAGCTTGCCGAGCTCAAGGACGACGGGGGCAAGATCGAGGTATCGATCGGCGATCGCATTCAAGCCGTCGTTGTCTCGACCAGTGGCGGCGTCATGCTGTCGCGCAAGGGCGTGCGCAACGCCGCGACCCAGCGTGAGCTGGAGAACGCATTCCAGGCCGGGCTTGCCGTGGAAGGCAAGGTCGAGAGCGCCATCAAGGGAGGGTACGAGGTGCGCATTGCGCGCGCGCGCGCCTTTTGTCCACTCTCGCAGATCGACACGTCTCGCACCGCAGACCCCGCGGTGCATGTTGGCAAGACCTACACGTTCCGCATCATCGAGTACAAGGACGGCGGCAAGTCCATCGTCGTCTCGCGGCGGAAACAGCTGGAAGAGGAACAGCAGGCGAGTGCGGCAGCCGTACGCAAGTCGATCGTGCCTGGCGCGGTGCTGCCGGGCCGGGTCGCGTCGGTGCTCGACTTCGGCGCCTTCGTCGACCTGGGTGGTGGCATCCAGGGCCTTCTGCACGTATCCGAAATGAGCTGGTCGCGCGCCACCACGCCCGGCGCAGTGGTCGCCCCAGGCGATCAGATCACCGTCAAGGTGCTGCGCGTTGACGAGGGCACCGGGAAGATTTCGCTCGGGCTGAAGCAGCTGCAAGACGATCCGTGGAGCAGCGTCGGCACGACCTACGAGGTGGGCCAGGTGCGGAGCGGCCGTGTGACGCGCGTGGCGGAGTTCGGCGCCTTCGTGGAGCTGGAGCCTGGCATCGAAGGGCTGGCACATGCGTCCACGTTCCCTCCCACCGGTCGGCCTCGCGGCTGGGCCGAATCGGTACCCGTCGGTACCACGGCTGCGTTCGAGATTCTCAGCGTCGACCTCGCGCAGAAACGGATCGGCATTGCGCTCGTGCAGGAAGGATCCTCACGGGCCGCTGCCGCCACGACGCCGCAGGACGCATTCGCGCCCGGCACGATCGTGACCGGGAAGGTGGAGCGTCACGAACGGTTTGGTGTGTTCGTGTTCCTGTCACCAGGGCGAACCGGACTGATTCCGTTCTCCGAAACCGGCCTGGATCGCGACGCCGACCTGGTGAAGGCGTTTCCCCTCGGCAGCGAGGTGGAGGTGGTGGTGCTGGAGGCCGATGCCAGTGGCCGTCGCATACGCCTCAGCACGAAAGCCGTGGCGCAGCAGCGCGAGCAGGCGGAACTTCGCGAGTATACGGACAGGGACGCCACTCCCAGGTCGCTGGGGTCGCTTGCCGACACGCTGCGGGACGCCCTCAAACGGCGTTGACTCGCTAGTCTTCCGGCACGGCGGCGGGAACGCGTCGCGCAGGCACCAGTGAGCGCAACCACTCACGCACCTTCCCCGGGCACGGCGGAAGCGGATCGCACGCCAACAGATACAACATGACTGTCGTCAGCACCGTGAGTCCGTGCGCCAGGATGAAGCTGCTCACTCCCAGATTGAGAATGGCGAGCACCTGCGGATATTGATAGACGAACAGTACCGGGAAGAAGAGCATCAGCGAGAAGGTGAGGAAGGCGATACGCAGTAGTGCGTCGCGCACACGCCTGGGATTCCGGAGTCCTCGCGACACGCGGCGGTATTCGTTGTGTTCGTAAGTTTCTACCGGCACCTTGAAGAGTGTCTGCGTGAGCAGGTAAAGCAAGCCGCCGCAGAATGCCGCCAGCGCAATCCGGAACGCCCGGCCGCCAATCACGAGATGCATTCCCGCCCAGACGAAGAACAGGACGATGCTGAAGTTCGTGAGTTGGAAGGCCAACCACACGTTCGTCCGGCCGGTGAGCACCTGAAACCGGCGGCACAACCACTCCGTGAGATCCAGCAGGGCAGAATCGACGTGAAGCATTCTTCAGCAATTAATCATGACAAGTCGTCGCCGTTAAGACACGTCGGAAGCCGTAAGGGCGTGTTTGCGCGCAACACGACCCTACTCACGGCGTTCAGTTTGCGGTCTCACGCTGCGTGCGGGTCAAGTAGAATCGCGCGCTATGGCGCGCGAAGCCGACTTCGCCCGTGTGCGTAAGGTCGGCCTGACGATCCCGGGACTCGAAGAGGGGAAAGCGTGGAACGGGCCCTGCCTGAAAGCGAACAAGAAGATCGCCGCATGCATGGCGACGCACAGATCCGTTGAACCGGGCACGCTGGTGGTCGTCGTCGGAGAAGACATTCGCGACGAGTTGATCGAAGGGGATCCGAACGTCTACTACATCAAGGATCACTACGTGCCATGGCCGACGGTCCTGGTGCGGCTCCAATTGATTGACGATGTCGCGTTGAGGGACCTGTTGACGATGGCGGCGCGCTATCGGTCCACAACCGCCGTTGCCATAACGCGGTACGGGGCCCGCGCCTCGAGCGCAACGACGACTATGAAAAAGCGGCGCCGCCACCCTCAATAGTTACGATCCGCTTTGCTGTCTTCCGCCAGCCCGCGTCGATTCTTCCGGCGCGGATCGGGTGCATCGACGGTCCAGTCTGATTTCTGAGTGATCTTCGCATCGGTAAGAGTTCGCTCACGACGATTGGTGAGGAATTGCGGGGACGTCACCGAACCATTCGACGTAAGGAACGTTCGGTCGGTACCCGAGCAACCGGCCAAGAGGGTCCAGCACCGCAAACAGCGCTTGCTGTACCGGCCACGGTGGGCTCGTTCCGCGAATCACGTCGCGGTACTCCGCGAACGTGACGGCGAGTTGCAACGCATTGGTCGGGATGCCGCGTTTGGTCGTACTGCCGGCATGCGCCAGCGCGAAAAACGTGGTGATGAATTCGGCGAATCGTCCTGCCGGGCGAAATTCGAGGATGACGCGCAAATGGTCATTCCCGCTGTTCCACCAAAGGTGCGGCGTGCCCGGGGGAATCGTGATGTGCTCGCCTGCCGTGTAGCGGCGTTCCTCACCACTCGCACGTAAGGTGATCTGCCCGCTGGTGATTCTAAAGTGTTCCTCCTGCTGGGGGTGGATATGTTCGCCGGCTACGAAGCCGCCGGGCCGTACCCCCATGTCAATGCGCAGAAGCTCGCCTCTGGTCTCAATTCCGGTCAGCAGGAACGTCATCCTCTCGCCGGTAACCGGGTTCTCAATAACATCGCCCGCTCTCACCATCGGTGCGGCCTCCCTGATGGCTAACGCGTTCTTTACCCGGCCGGGCCGCAAGACACCGGCGCTCACTCTCTTGACGCCACACGCTCGGCACTGCCCTATAATCCGGCCGCGACAGGTTCGGCCCTCGTAACCAACCGGACCGCACTGAGAGAAGAAGCCATGCGCCATGTTCATCGCATTGCGGCCATTGCATTGCTTACTGCAATAACCGTTTTCGTCACCTCGAGCAATCCGCGTGCACAGGCGATCACGGTCAATAGGGAAGTGCCGCCCATGTTGCCGCTGAAGCAGGTCGCGTATATCAAAGCGTCGAACGCTGAGGCGTACGACCACTTCGCGTGCGGCGGCGGGAACCAGGGGCACACGGGAACGTCGATTGCGCTCAGCGGCGATGCGAACACGATGGCGATCGGCGCGCCATTTGAGAGCGGCGGATCACGGGGCGTCAACGGCAATCAGACCGACAACTCCATGTATGCCGCTGGAGCAGTGTACGTCTACATGCGGCAGGGGGAGTCGTGGATGCAGCAGGCGTACGTGAAGGCATCCAACCCAGGCATCAACGATCATTTCGGATCGTCGGTCGCGTTGAGCCGTGATGGCAACACGATGGCCGTTGCGGCGCACTGGGAGGCCAGCGGCGCGACCGGCATCAACGGTAATCAGAACGACGATTCGGTCCCGCAGGCGGGCGCCGTGTACGTTTTTACGCGCACTGGGACGAACTGGACGCAGCAGGCGTACATCAAAGCTTCGAACACGGGCAACGCGGCGCAGGGCGATGGCGATCAGTTCGGCTTTTCACTCGCGTTGAGCGGTGACGGCAACACGATAGCCGTCGGTGCCATCACCGAAGATAGTGGCGCGCGGCAAATCAACGGCAACCAGAACGACGACATGGCGCAATCTGCCGGCGCGGTGTACGTCTTCTCGCGCACGGGTACCATGTGGGCGCAGCAGGCCTACGTCAAGAGTGCGAACCAGGACGGCGGTGATCTTCTGGGCTTTTCCGTCGCGCTCAGCTTCGACGGCAACACGCTGGCAGCCGCGGCGTTCAATGAATCCGGATCAGGACGGGGAATCAATCTGCCGGACGATAACAAGTCCCAGGGGTCGGGCGCTCTCTACGTATTCGCGCGCCAGAATGGCGCCTGGAGCCAGGAGGCGTATATCAAAGCGTCGCGCGGCGAGACCAGCGACGGGTTTGGTTTTGCGACGTCCATCAGCGCCGACGGTAATACCATCGCCGTCGGCTCAGGCGATGAGGCCTGCCTGACGCCGGGCATCGATCCTCCTGGATGCGCTGACGACGCGCCCCCGGGGCGAGGCGCAAACATCTGGGTGGGCGCAGCGTATGTCTTTGTCAAGAACGGCACCACGTGGAGCGAACAATCGTTCATCAAAGCGCCGAACGCACGCCCGTACAACTCGTTCGGCGTCCGACTGGCGTTGAGCGGCGACGGCAACGCGCTCGCCGTCACGTCGTATCTCGAGGACCAAGCCGGCCATGGCGTCCGTCCGCCGCAGATCCAGCAGTTCCTCGTGCAGGAAATTTTTAATCCTTGGCGCGAGCACAAGAACGAGGCGGAGGAATCGGGTGCGGCGTATCTCTTCACGCGGAGCGGCAATAAATGGACAGCGGGTGCCTACATCAAAGCCGATAACACCGACGCTGGCGACGAGTTCGGCAGCGCCGTCGCCATCAGCGGCGACGGTCACACCGTCGTGTTCGGCGCCCATCAGGAGGATAGCGCCGCTCGCGGCGTCAACGGCAACCAAGGTGATAATTCGGCGTCCGATTCCGGCGCGGCGTACGTGTTCGCGTATTGAAGGTTGGGCCGGTTCAAAGCCGGCCCCGGTGCGCGGGCCGCTCGTGTGAGCCGCCCTGTGAAGCGTCGCCCGCGCTGCTACGCTGCTCTCAGCGGCAGGTGAATCTTGATCTTCGTTTCACCCACTGCGTCGGTGTCCATCCACAGATGACCGCCGCAATGACGCACGAGGCCATGAAGCGCGGAGAGATCACCAATGGCGGCTGCGTCGTTGGACGGTTCTGAACCATTTCCTTCCGCCGCTGACGGTTGCGCCCGATCTTGTGTGACGGTCAGGAGGACATGCGGCCCCTGCCGGACGTTCGGGTGCGTCGCGACGAATTGCCCATCCACGTTGGCGGCGTCGATATCGAACACGATCCGCCCCCCTGACGGGATGCGTCCGCGGCTGTACCGAGCGAGGTTGATCAACATACGCTCGACGCGCTGCGCGGTCACGTCGACGTTGAACGGCGGCACCTCTCGTGGCGGTTGCTCCGGCAGTACGACCTGGACATCATCGCCTGCGAGCTCCTGAAGGATCGGCTCCAGGTCACGCAGCACCCGATGCATGTCCACCGGCTCGAGGCTCATGGCCTGCTCGTCCGCGTATCGGGCAAGTTGCCGCAGTGAGACCGCAACGCGGTCCACCTCGCCGATCATCTGTTCGCCCGATCGGCGCGCTTCACTGCGGTTGTCGAGCAGGGACATGAAGCGCCGGCCATGGTTCGTCGCCTCCCGCAGAAAGTTGACGCAGGTGAGCGCGACTTCCGCAGCCATTCTGCCGACGGCTTCCATTTGCTGGGCGCGAGTCAGTTTTTCCTGCAGCATCCAATTCGGTGTCAGGTCCTCGATGAGGATGTTGATGGCGTCGCGCGTTGGCGTCGCCCGCAACCGCAGCATGAGGCGTGACTCGTCGACTCTGCGGCGCGTGCATTCCACGGAGGCGACCTGGTCTGAGGACGCGCTCCGGTCGATCAACCAGGCCAGCTCATTCGACGATTCGAATGACTCGGACGCGAGATGCAGCCGCCGCTTTGCGCCCGCGGACGGGCAGCCGAAGAGCGTCCCGAACGCCCGGTTCGCATGTGTGATGGCGCCGGCGCGAGTGACGCGGCACAACGGCATCGGGAAATTGTCGAATTCCTGATCGACGTGCTGCACGGCGTCCTCGAGCTGACCCTGACGTTGTCGAGCCTCGTCGAGGTTCGCGCGCAAACCGTCACGTTCTGCACGGGTGGACACGAGCTCGCGAGCCGCCGTATCGAGGGCGCCTTCGAGCTCCGCGATTGTGCGATCCAGTCCGCTTTGCGTCGAGGCGAATGCGCGCTGCAGCATCTCCCGCTCGGTCTCGAGTTGCCGAAGCCGCTCCTGCAGCGTGTTCAGCGACGCATGGTAATCGCTGCGTTCGCGCGCAAACTGTGTCTGCTCGTTCAATGCCGCGACACGTTGCTCCCGGGCCTGCTCCTCGGCCTCGCGCAACGACGACTGGGTCATCGATAGCTGCTGGACAACCGCATCACATGAACGCGTCGCCTCAGCGAGGAGTGTCTCGAGCTCGCGTTCACGTTGGCCGAGGCGTTCGACTGTTGTCTCCGCGCGGGCGAGCTGCTCCTGCAAGGTGGTCTGGACGGCTCGGAGATCCCCGATTTCGATACGTAGGTCGTGCTCCCGATCCGCCCGTTCGACGTGGCGATGGAGATCGTCGACGTGGCGCGCGAGGACCTCGAATGCTGCTGACGGGCGGGCGCGATACACAGCCCGCCTCACGGCGTCCACGAAATCGGTCGGCAGTGACGCCTTCGGCATGATGCAGTCGTCGGCGGTCAAGCCGAGACTGTGCATCCAGCCGTCGCGTTCCGGCGCCAGCAAGATCAGCGGGACAGAAAGGCCACGACTGCGTAGGTTCTTGAGAAAAGAGGCACATTGCGGCTGCCCGAACCCGGCGTCGAGGATCAACGCCGAAAGATCCAGGTTGCGGAAAATCCAGTGCGCAGCGTCGCCGAGGTGCGTTGCGGTGCTGAGAATGACATCGGGACCGGTCGCGCGCAGCGCTTGGCTGAGCGACGGGTCGCCTTGCTCCGGTGAAACGTAAAGAATCTTCATGCTCCTCCGCGAAAGGGTGAGAAGCGCGTGCGACCTCCTCTATCGGCGCAATGCCCTAAGAACTGTAATTTCGATTACAAAGGGTGTGGTGAGGTTATGGACTGGTATCGACGTCCATAACGAACCGGTAGCGAACCGGCGAGCCGTTTCGCGATGCGGGAACGAACTTGAACATCTTTGCTCGGCTCAGGAGCAGGGCGTCTTCCCAGTGCGCCGGCGAGGAGAAGATCCTCGCGCGTTCGACTGTCCCGCTCTTTGAGACGACCATTTCGATCGTGCTTGTCCGAACCCGTAACCCGCTGACGAGCCGATGCACGAAGCCGAGGGACGTGAGCCTCGGAGCAACGACTCCGGCGCCCTCACTCGAATACACGTAGTCGTCTTCGAGCAACGCGGCGACTGGCACAAACGGATCGGAGACGCCCTCGGACGTTGGCGCCATTTCGGTCACAGTCGCAGCCTCGCTTCCCGCGAGCGCGGGGATCTCCGCTTCGCTCGCACTTTCCGTAGCTCCCCCATGTGCGGCGATCGCGGCGTCACCTCGTGTAACGGGGCGAACGGTGGTCTGCGATCGGAGCAATCTTCGTTTTTCTTCCGGCTGCGCGACGGGCGTTCCTGGCGTCTCGGGCGAACTGTTCGCCGCCGTCTCCGGCTCTGTGACAGGCGAAAAGAACGCGGAGCGCTGTAGGCCCAGCCAGGCACCCGCAGCGATGGCGGCGACGACGATGAGGGCGGCACCCCAGATCACCACGGGATTTATCCGATTGGTTTGCGACGAGTCCCGGGCCGGCGTCGTGCGCACGGGCCTCGCTGCGTCGTCTCGAATGGGATTCGGAGTGACGGCCGGTGGGGGAGCGGTCGGGCGCGATTCCGAGGGGCGTTGCCCGATGTTGTCGAGGAAACCCATACGAAGCCGTTGGCTCGGCGCAACGCGCAACGTACGTGCCACGACGGATCGAAAGCAGGATAACGCGCCAGGCGCGAACGCCAACCGATCATCTCACGCGAAGCAGACTTAAGGCTTAATAACCGCGTTCACAGGAACATATCCGCATTAATGTAAAAGGTCCGTGCCGGCAGCCATTCCGCGTTCTCGTTCCATTGATTTCGTGGCGCTTCTCGTTGTCGCCAGCCTGGCGATTTTGGCGGGCCTCGGAAACGGAACGTTCTGGGAACCTGACGAACCTCGATTCGCGGAAGCCACGCGTCAAATGTTCGCTCGTGACGACTTCGTGACGCCGTACCTGAACGACGTTCCGCGGTTCGAGAAACCGATTCTGTTCTACTGGGGGCAGGCGGCCGCATATGCCGCGTTCGGCGACAACGAGTTCGCGGCCCGATTGCCTTCCGCACTAGCCGGCATTGGCATCGTCCTCGTTCTCTACCTGCTTGGTGTGGAGATCGCCTCTCGACGAACGGCGCTCGTAGCCGCGCTCGTGATGTCGACAATGTTCCGGTTCGTCACCTTCGCGCGAATTGGTCTGACCGATGTGCCGGTCATATTTTTCGTGGTCGCCGCGCTCTACGGGTTCATCCGATCGATACGCCGGACGTCGGCGGCATGGGCGCTGGTAGCGTGGGCCTGCATCGGCCTCGGGATGCTGACCAAAGGTCCAGTAGGTTTGCTGCCGGTCGCGATTTGGGCTGTGTATGCAGCGTTCAGCCGCAACTGGTCCTTGTTCGGGCGGACACGACCGCTCATCGGGCTGGCGCTGGCGCTCGCGATCGTGCTGCCTTGGTATGTCGCCATGGTCGTTCAGCATGGACGCGCGTTCACTGATTTTGCGCTTGGCCATGAAGTCGTGGAGCGAATGCTGTCGGAGGCGTCGTTCGGCGCGCCGCCTCGCGGGTTCTTTTACTACTTCAAAATCTGGCCGGGAGACGCAGCGCCGTGGTCGGCCCTGTTCGTCGCGAGCATCGGATGGATCGCATGGCGATGGGCGTCACTCGACAGGGCGCCGCGGCAAGCGGTGGTTTTCGCGTCCGCGTGGTTCATCGCGGTATTCCTTGTCTTTTCGATGTCGCGATCGAAAGTGCCGCATTACGTGCTTCCCGCGTATCCGGCCGCCGCACTTCTGATCGGCCTGTTTGTCGATCGTCTCGCGGACACACGTGACGACGCACTGTGGTGGGGCGTGCCGATGGCCGTCGTCGCGTCGGCGTCGATCGTTGCCGCCGCTGCAACGGGACTCTTCCTCGACGTTCTGGCGCCTGGCGACACGATCGTGAAGTGGCTCGTGCCCGGCGTCTTTGGCATCGGCGCTGCGGCAATGGGGGTTGCGATATGGAAACGCAAATTGGTTCCAGCGGTGTACGCGCTGAGCGGTATGCTCGCGGCAGTCTTCGCGTTGACTGGCCTGTTCGTGGTGCCGCGCATCATCGAGCCGTTCAAGCCGATGCCACTCCTGGCGCGACAAGCTTCTGAAATTTCCCGGCGTGATACGCCGATCGGGCTGCTCGGGCGGTATGGCCTTTCGAGTCTCATCTATTACTCGCGGCGTCGCGTCGTGGCCCTCGACGGGGACGACCAAACTGTCATGTTTCTGGCGACGCATCCAGGTGCCGTTTGCGTGATGCCGATGGCCGACTTTGAACGGCTCGCGCCACGACTCCGCGGCTTCGACCGAATCGCAGTGGCGGAAGAATTCAACGTCCGGATCGAACGGCTGCTCGAGCGGCAAAGGACGCCAGGGCGGCTCTGGGTTCTCGTCGGGCAACTTGACGCCGCGAATACGGGCCGCCAGCGACTCTCGAAGTCCTGATCCGCGTATACTCTGCCGGCATGCGGCAGACGATCCTCGTCACCAGTTTTCTTGTGTGTGCGTACTCGTTGCACGCGCAGGTTCCCAAGGCGCCCTTCACGATGCAGGACGCCGAGGTGGGCAAGAAGCTCGCAGCGACGTCCGTCGAAATACGGGCACAAATCAAGGAGCCGCAGTCTGCGGCCGTGCCGTTCAAGATGCTCGGGAACCTGTACTTCGTCGGCACGCAGAACGGCGAGAGCTACCTGCTCACATCGCCGCAAGGTCACATCCTGATGGGTGCAGGGTACGAAGCGTCGGTCGATGCGACCCAGAAGAACATCGAAGCGATGGGTTTCAAGATGACCGACATCAAAGCCATCCTGCTCAATCACAGCCATGTCGATCAGTCGGGTGCGGCCGCGGAGCTGCGCAAGCGGACCGGTGCGCAGGTGATGGCGGGGTTCGCGGAGGTGCCTTATCTGGAGCGTGGCATCCACGCGCAGAGTCCGTTTCTTGTCCCGGCGGGCCCTGGCCCGCGGTATCCGGCCGTGACTGTCGATCGTGCGCTATTTGACGGCGACGTGATTCAGGTCGGTCCGCTTCGTGTGACAGCGTTCCTGTCGCCGGGCCATAGTCCCTCGTCGACGAGCTGGCTCTACACGGTCCGTGACGGCGGGAGAGATTATCGCGTTCTCGAGTTCTGCTGCTGGGAGTATCCGGACGACTTGAGCCGTGGCGCCTTTATTACGGAAGTCACGACGCGGCGGACGATCGACTGGTGGCGTAAGGTGCTGCCGATCGATGTGTATCTCGAGGTCGGCGCCTACGCCTGGTCGGGCACACTCAATCAACCCTCAGGGACTCTCGCGGAGCGGGTGGCACGCGTCAGGGAGAACCCGCGGCTGCTCATCAATCGCGACATCTTCCGGCAACTCTCCGCCGCCCGTGAAGTGGAGTTCGAGATGAAGTTGCCGACGCTGAAAATCTCGACGCCACCAGCGCCGACCCGCTAGATTCGAGTTAGCGGCGTTTGCCCGTATCGTCGCGAAAGCCGGCGTCGTAACCGGCGCGGAATCCAGCGCGATAGTTGTTCCTATAGGCCTCGAGCGTTCCGTAGCTGCGCGAAAACCCCCGATCGGCCTCGCGGTAATCTCGGTGACCGACCGGGTCATAGCGGCGGCGTTCCCGCCGATCTTCCTGCGCATGTCCGAACCCGTCGGCATAACCGCGTGCAAAGGCGGGCTCCTGGTTGACGCTGACACGCCCGGCCAGCGGGATCGCACCGAAGCGCTCAGCGTTGCGGCCTTGGCCGCGTCCCTGGGCGTCGAAAGTCGTTGGGGTTGCGAAGACCAGAAGGAAGAGCACGAAACCGAAGAACCGGACCATCAATCCGCCCCGGGGAAAAGAGCAGGCGATTACTCAAGTGCAAACGATGCGCCACGAAAATGGCTTTTATTTAGCGGTAGTCGCGGCGCGGTCGCGGTCGGTGGCACCTGGACCGGTCGGTTTATTGTCCTTTCCGAAGAGCATCACAGCCTTTTCCGAGAAGGAGACGCATGCGTCAGTCCCTGAAAACCATCGATGCGCACGTGGCCGGCGAGCCGCTGCGCCTCGTTGTCGAAGGCATGCCACGACCATCAGGAAAGACGATGGCGCAGAAACGCGATTGGATGGAGCGGCACGCTGACGATGTTCGACGCGCGCTCGTGCTCGAGCCCCGCGGACATCGCGACATGTGCGGTGCGATGTTCACCGAGCCAGTGTCGCCGGGCTCCGATGCGGGCCTCATCTTCTTTCACAACGCCGGGTATGCCGCGGTGTCAGGTCATGGCGCCATTGCAGCGGCGACGATTGCGCTCGAACGGAATCTGCTGCCGCTCCGTGCGTCCGGCCTCGCAGGTGAGGAGGTGGCAGTCGCGTTCGATACGGTCGCTGGCACCGTGCACGTGCGTCCGCGCCTGCAGACGCACGGCGACAGCTACTCGGTTGATTCCGTGATGTTCACCAACGTGCCGTCATTCGTG
>Ga0070664_100002436_pt1 | contig 14964 bp, 13 predicted proteins | sample KBSC73metaG_FD_65863 | JGI IMG/M metagenome (GOLD analysis project Ga0070664, IMG submission 65863) | Corn rhizosphere microbial communities from Kellogg Biological Station, Michigan, USA - KBS C7-3 metaG | ecosystem: Host-associated > Plants > Roots > Rhizosphere > Soil ... | reverse complement strand
CAGGCCATTCCTGTGCTCTACCCGGGCGTGGATTACCGCGACCCGGTGCTCGACAGTCCCTGGTTCTGGGTACATGTCACGTCGCTGCTGTTCGCCTACGCAACGTTCGCTCTCGCAGCAATGCTGGGGCTGACCTACGTGCTGCAGTTCAAGGAAATCAAGAAGAAGCATCTCGGTTATTTCTACACGCGGCTGCCGTCCCTCCATGTGCTGGACGCCATGAACTCGCGAGCGGTGGCGGTGGGCTGGTTGTTCCTCACGATCGGGGTCGTCGTCGGGATTGTCTGGGCAGCGCAGGCGCTCGCGTTGTCCCCCAACAACTCGAACTTGCAGGCGATGTCGTTGCAAGATCCCAAAGTCTTCATCGCCGTGCTGACATGGGCCGTGTACTCGTTCGCGATGTTCGCAAGAAAGACGCTCGGCTGGACCGGCAGACGCGCGGCGTGGCTGTCGGCACTCGGCTTCGTGATCGTGTTGCTCAATCTCCTCCCGGTGAGCTACTTCGTGACCACGAGCCACACGTTTCAATGAAGTGCAAAGTTTGAAGTTCAAAGTGGAGAAGTAAGTTTGAACTACGCCTGTGGTCGGTCGATACAGATGGAGCGCGCTTCCAACTTTCTTCTGAACTTCGAACTTTGACCTTACTTACTTATCGATGCAGGTGATCCTCCTCGGCGTAAGTCATCGGACGGCGCCGGTCGAGTTGCGCGAGCGGCTCGACTTCTCGAGCCGCGATCTTGGCGCCGCCGTCCAGGCGCTCGCGCTGCGTCCATCGGCGGCCGAGTCTGTCGTGTTGTCGACGTGCAACCGGTCGGAAATCTACGTCGTGAGCAGCGATCCGTTGCGAGCTCGCGAGGAAATTACGTCGTTCCTCGGTGAGTACCACGATCTGCCAGAGTCGGCCTTCAGGCCTCATCTGTTTTCGCACGACAACGAAGCTGCGGCACGGCATCTGTTCAGGGTGACCGCAGGCCTCGACTCCATTGTGGTGGGCGAGCCACAGATCCTCGGACAGGTGAAGGAGGCCTTCCAGGCCGCCTCGGAGCAGCACCGGGCTGGCCCGATGCTGAGCAAGCTATTTCACTGGTCCTTCCTCGTCGGCAAACGGGTCAGAGCAGAAACGGCGCTCGGCGAAGGCGCGGTATCAATCAGCTTCGCTGCCGTGGCGCTGGCGCGAAAGATTTTCGGGCAGTTGAATGGCCGGCACGTGCTGGTCGTCGGCGCCGGTGAAATCAGCACCTTGACGGCGCAACATCTTCGCAGCAACGGCGTCGGCGAGATCGTGGTCACCAGCCGAACGGCTGCGCACGCCGAGGCTTTGGCGGCATCGGTCAAGGGACGCAGCGTCGCGTGGGAGGAGCTCGCCCATGGCGTCGCCGCCGCTGACATCGTCGTCACGGCTACAGGATCGCAACGGCCGATCATCACGCGGGCGCAGATCGAAGCCGTGACCGGCAGACATCGACGCGATCCCTTGTTCATCATCGATGTCGCCGTGCCGCGAGACGTCGAGGCGTCGGTCGGAGACATCGAGCAGGTGTTCCTCTACAACGTCGACGATCTGCAGTCGATCGTGCAGGAGAACCTGTCGCGGCGGAGCTCGGAGGTGGCGCGTGCCGAAGCCATCGTCAGCGAGGAACTGGCGAAATTCGCGGCGTGGCTGCGATCGCGCGGCGCAGTCCCCACGATCGTGGCGCTGCGCGAACGCTTTGATCGCATCCGGCGTTCCGAGCTCAATCGTCTTGATGGAAAACTCGGGGGCCTGCCACCTGAAGCCAGGGCACGCGTCGACGAGGTGACGCGACTGATCGTTGAGAAGCTGCTGCTCGAGCCCACCGAACAGCTAAAGGCGCTGCCGGACGAGGAAACGCAGGTAGCCTACACTGAAGCCATTAACCGACTCTTCAGGCTGCGCGATGGTGAATCGCTCGCGTCCGGCGACGACGCCGCTACGGAGATCCGGGGAACCGATCGGCGTGGCAAATAGCGCGGCCTTGAGACGTAGTGTCCGGCTTTAGCCTCAAACGTCGTGTCCGACTTTAGCCGGACCGTTACTTATAACAATACTCGTGCATTCGACTTTCAGAATCGGCACCCGTGGCAGCCCGCTTGCGCTGTATCAGGCGAACGCCGTGGCCACGCTTCTGCGCGAACACGCGGCGGCCCTTTGCGAGATCGTCGTTATCAAGACATCCGGCGATCGCCTCGGCGAAGCGCCGCTATCCGAGGTAGGCGGCAAGCGCCTGTTCGTGAAGGAAATTGAGGATGCGCTGCTCGCCGGCGAGGTCGACCTCGCCGTTCACAGCAGCAAAGATATGCCGGCATTGCTTCCGGAGGGGCTCGCCATCGCAGGGGTACTGCCTCGCGAGGATCCTCGCGACGCGCTCGTGCTGCCCGCAGGTCACGATGTCGAGCAGGACCTGGACCGCATCCGACTTACACTTGGTGCCACACCTCGTGTCGGAACGAGCAGCGTGCGCCGAATCGCGCAACTCGTCAGCTTCAGCTCAGGCGCTCAGTTTCTCCCCGTTCGCGGCAACCTCGATACGCGCCTCCGGAAGCTGGACTCCGGCGATTATGATGCCCTCGTATTGGCGGCCGCGGGACTTCGACGCCTCGAGCGCGGCGAGCGGATCTCCGCGTTCCTACCGGTCGAGCTGTGCGTACCGGCGCCAGGTCAGGGCATCATTGCAATCGAAGTTCGTCAAAGCGACGATCGCGCGTCTGCGGTGATTGGAACGATCGGGGATCCAGCGGCTGCGGTCGCGTTGAAAGCGGAACGGGCGGTCGTCGATCGGTTGGGTGGCGGGTGTCAGATGCCCATCGGCGCATTCGCTCACTCCACGAACGACGGCTCGCTGTCGATCACGAGCATCGTCGTGTCGACAGATGGTTCGCGATCGGTGCGCGCGACTGTTCAAGGATCGATACGGGCACCGGAGCAACTTGGGCGGCACGCGGCAGACGAACTTCTTGCCAACGGTGCGGAGCGAATCCTGGATGATGCCAGGCGCGCGTTGGGTGCGCCATCGGCGACGGAAAGTCATCACTCATGAAGAATCCAGCTGTTTACCTGATTGGGACCGGGCCCGGAGATCCCGGCCTCATCACTGTGCATGGGCTCGAGTGCCTGCGGCGCGCCGACGTTGTCATCCACGATCACGAGGTTCCAACGCGGACCTTGAAACAGGCACGCCAGGGAGCTGAGTTGATCGATGTGGGGAGCTCCGGCCGGCAACCGATGGAGCAGGATGCGATTACGTTTCTCCTCGCTGACAAGGCTCGCGAGGGCAAGCTCGTCGCGAGGCTCAAACGAGGCGACCCGTTCGTTTTCGATCGCGGAGGCGAAGAAGCGCTCTTCCTGCACGCGCAAGGCATTCCGTTCGAGGTCGTGCCGGGGATTCCACTCGGTATCGGTGTCCCCGCCTACGCCGGCGTGCCCGTGACATATCCGGGCGGCGGCGACACGATCACGCTGGTCCGCGGCTATGAGGACGACAAAAGCGTCCTGCCCGATATCGACTGGGGAAGTCTCGCCAGACTTGACGGTACGGTCGTGTGTTACGTCGGGTCGCATCAGCTGTCTCGTCTCTTCGATGCCCTCATCGCGAACGACTGGCCGACTGACACCCAAGCCGTGATCGTTTACAACGGCACGCTCACGAGTCAGGTGACAGTCACAGGTACGATCGCCGAGCTCGCGGCGCTCGCACACGAGCATCCGCGGCGCGATCCGGCGATCGTCGTCGTCGGCCGTGTCGTCGCGTTCAGAAATCATCTTCGCTGGTTCGATGCGCGGCCGCTCTTTGGCAAGCGCGTCCTCGTGACGCGACCGCGGGATCAGGCGGCGGAGATGGTCGACCGTCTGTCGATCATGGGTGCTGAAGCGATCGAGGCGCCGATGATTCGCATCGTCCCCGCCGAGGACCTCGGCCCGCTGCGCCGCGCTGTGGACAACGTCAACGAGTTCGATTGGGTCGTGTTCACGAGCGCCAATTCGGTCGAGGCGTTCATGTCGACATTGCTCGACGGCACGCGTGACGTCCGCTGGCTGAAGAAGCCGCGCCTCTGTTGTGTCGGAACCGGTACTGCGGAGCGGCTCTCGCGGTATCGAGTCAAGGCCGATCTCATTCCCGACGAGTTCCGCGGCGAAGCACTCGTGGCCGCCATGGCCGACACCGGGTCGATCGCCGCCCGTCACGTGCTCGTCCCGAAGGCAGATATCGGCCGCGACGTCATCGCGGACGGCTTGCGTGAATGCGGCGCAGCGGTTACCGACGTCGTGGCTTATCGAACCGTGCTCGAGGAGGCGCAGCAGGACGACGGCCCTGATGTCTACCGAATGCTGCTTGACGATGCGATCGACGTGGTGACGTTTACGAGCCCATCCGCCGTGCGCAATTTTGCGTCGATCTATGGCAAGGAGCAAACGATCGATCTCCTGTCTCGTACCGTTGTCGCCACGATCGGCCCGGTCACGTCGGACGCGGCACACCAACTCGGAATCCCGGTCACCGTGCAGCCGGCGGTCTCTACAATTGCGGGACTGGTCGATGCAATCGCCGCTCATTTCTTAGTCGCGGCAACCGCCAAGTCCGGCTCATGACACAATCATCCCGATGGCAACGACCACTACGGCCAAACTGTCGTTGACCCGGCGGCCGCGTCGACTGCGGCGTACCGAGGCCATCCGCTCGCTGGTTCGAGAGACACGGCTCACGCCTGACTGTTTCATCTATCCGCTATTTGTCGTCGAAGGCACCGGAATCCGGCGCGAAGTTCCTTCGATGCCCGACGTGTTCCAGCTGTCGGTCGATCAGGCGGTGCAGGAAGCGGCTGCGGCAAAGAGGGAAGGGGTTCCCGCCGTCCTCCTGTTCGGCTTGCCTGCCGAAAAGGACGCGACCGGGTCCGGCGCGGCCGATCCGGACGCTCCGGTCCAGACGGCCATACGCGCGCTCAAGCGTGAGGTCAAGGATCTCATCGTCATCACGGATGTCTGCCTGTGCGAATACACCTCGCATGGTCATTGCGGGATCGTCGAGGGCGATGACATTGTCAACGACGTCACCGTCACGCACCTCGCGCAGGCTGCTCTGTCGCATGCAGTCGCGGGTGCGGATATCGTCGCTCCGTCGGACATGATGGATGGACGCGTGGCCGCGATCCGGCGGACGCTCGACGAACGCGGCTTTGAGCGAACCGCCATCATGTCGTATGCGGCGAAGTATTGCTCTGGCTTCTATGGGCCGTTCCGCGAGGCGGCGGATTCAACACCGCAGTTCGGCGATCGCCGCAGCCATCAGCTCGATCCGGCAAACGCTGACGAAGCGCTGCGCGAAGTCGAAATCGATATCGCCGAAGGGGCTGACATCATCCTGGTCAAGCCCGCACTGCCCTATCTCGACATTCTCGCCAGGGTCAAAGAACGGTTCGCGCAACCAACAGCCGCGTACCAAGTGAGCGGTGAGTACGCCATGCTGAAGGCGGCCGCGCGGAACGGCTGGCTCGACGAACGGCGTGTGATGTTCGAGACGCTCATCGGCATACGTCGAGCCGGCGCTGACATGATCATCACTTATTACGCACGCGAGGCTTCCCGGCTTCTGTAATGAAAAAACCGGTCAGATCCCAGAAGCTATTTGCCAGAGCCAGTCAGATCCTTCCCGGCGGCGTCGACAGTCCCGTTCGCGCATTTCAAGCGGTCGGTGGCGCCCCTCTTTTCATCCGCCGCGCTTCAGGCGCTGTCATTGAGGACGTCGACGGAAATCGTTTCATCGACTACGTGATGTCGTGGGGCCCGCTGATTCACGGGCACGCGCCAAAGTCACTGATCAAAGCGATCACTGCGGTTGCACGTCGAGGCACGAGCTTCGGCGCACCGAGCGCGTTGGAACACGAGCTTGGCGAGGCGGTGCGGACGCTGATGCCATCGATCGAGCGAGTCCGGTTCGTGAGCTCCGGCACCGAAGCGGCCATGAGCGCGATCCGGCTCGCGCGGGCATTCACGGGACGCGATCGCATCATCAAGTTCGAGGGCTGCTATCACGGTCACGCCGATGCGTTTCTGGTGAAGGCTGGTTCGGGTGCGATGACACTGGGCATTCCAACCAGTCCTGGTGTTCCCGCGCCCGTCGCCTCCGACACGCTGCTCGCGCGCTACAACGATCTCGCGTCGGTGGACAGCCTCCTCGCGAGCCAGGCGGCCTCGATTGCCGCCATCATCGTCGAGCCGATCGCCGGGAACATCGGTGTGGTCCCGCCGAACGAGGGGTTTCTGACAGGCCTGCGGGATCGCTGCCGCGAGCACGGCATCCTCCTCGTCTTCGATGAAGTGATCTCGGGCTTCCGCGCCTCGGCGGGAGGAGCGCAGGCGGTATTCGACATTCAACCGGATTTGACCTGCCTCGGCAAGATCATCGGCGGCGGCCTGCCAGTCGGCGCCTATGGCGGCCGTGCCGACATCATGAGCCGGGTGGCACCGAGCGGTCCGATGTACCAGGCCGGAACGCTTTCCGGAAATCCCGTCGCCATGACGGCGGGACTATGGGCGCTGAAGAATCTCCAACCGACGCTGTATCGCAGCCTTGCGCGCCGCGGCGCCGCGCTGGCAGCCGGTCTCGCCGACGCCGCGCGGACAGCCGGCGTACCCCTTCAGGCGAACGCGTTCGGCTCGCTGCTCACGCCTTTCTTCACGTCGACGCCCGTTCGCGACTATCAGTCGGCGCTGGCAGCGAACACAACCGCATACGCGACGTTTTTCCGTGGCATGTTGAAGCGCGGCGTGTATCCACCACCTTCGCAGTTCGAAGCGTGGTTCCTTTCAGCCGCGCATACCGATACTCACATCAAGAAGACGATTGCGGCTGCCCGGGAAGCGATGAAAGAAGTGCGCAAACTCTAAGGTACGACGGGCGACGGTGCGAAGGTGCGACGGCGGGTCGTTGCTCCTTCGCACCATCGCACCCCCGCCCCTTCGCACCGTTTAGCGTCGGGTCTGCGGCGGATCGATCTGGACCGGCGAATCCAACCTGACACGCAGAATCGATCCCTGCGGTAGTTCGACGTCCTTGCCTTCGGTCGCCGCGATCGTTCCGCCGCCGCCGATGAGAATTCCGGCGAGCGCGCCCTTGAATCCACCGAGGATGCCACCGATGATCGCGCCCACACCCGCCCCGGCGGCCGTTCGTCCAGCCTCACCGCGGATGCCTTCGCCCTCGATCGCCTGCGTCACGGTTCCCCGTATCGGGTACGACCGGCCGTTCACGGTGACCTGATCGAAGCTGACAGTCATCTTCGACGTGCGATTCGTGCGTGTTCCAGGTTCGACCGCCGTCACCACACCTCGCACCACCGAACCGGACGGAATCGCGAGGCGCCCATCGATGTTCAGGTCGGCCACGGTGGTTCCTTCGAAGCGATCCTCCACTTGCGCCGTCCCGGAGTTCAGTGAGTTCTGGAGGCGCACATCAACCTCTGTCCCCACCGGAATTTCGACAGAGCCGACACTGGACGTTGAACGAGCGGTGGTCGTCGAAGTGGACGCCGAAGGCGTCGTAGCCGACGCTGAAGCAGCGCGCGGCGAGGATGCGGGTTCCACGCGCGAGGGGCTGACAGGCGCCGCCGATGCGTTGTTGTCACCTCGCGCACGCGAGCGTAAATCGTCGATCCGGTCCCGCACATCGGCGTACTCAGCTCGCGGCAGCGTCTTCTCTTTTCGCAGCTTCACTTTCAGGTACACGACTTCGTCACGGAGATCGTCAAGCTCGCTGACGAGTTGATCGGCGCGCGTGGCATCCCGACTTCGCAGCTGCGAGATGTCGCGATCGGCAAGGTACACGTTGTCCTGTAAACGTTGCACATCGGCTTGTGTCACGCTCGAGGTCTGCTGCGCGAATCCTGGAGACGACAGCAAAGCAAGAAGACACACGACCAGCGGCAGGACACGATGTCGCACACTCATGATTGCTCCTTTGGCTTTCGTCGGGACAGGCCCTTGGCTAATTGCGCCAGGGCATGAGGCGCTCGAGCCAGCTGATTCGAGTCAGGTCGTTGTAGATGACCGTGACCATCAGCATCATCAGCACCACGAACCCGGCGAGCAGCATCTTCTCTTTGACTTGCATGCTAAAGTCGCGCCGGGCGATGCCTTCGAGAGCCATTATCAAAATATGGCCTCCGTCGAGCACCGGAACGGGCATCAGGTTCAGAATGCCCAGGTTAATGCTCAGCATTGCCATCAACGACAGTAGTGCTATGAAGTTCTCCTGAGCCGCCTCACCGGAGAGCTGGGCGATTCCGACGGGACCCTGAAGCTGGCGCACCGAAGTCGCACCGGTGAACAGCCCCGCGAGTGTTCGGAATATCAGCCCTGACGATTTGATGTTCTGCTCGACGCTCATGCGCACAGCTTGGAGCGGCCCTGGCTTGAACGATTTCTTTGGATCCGAGATGTAGAGTCCGACCTTCGCGCCGTCACCGCGATCCTTCGGCGTCGCGTGCAATTCGACGCTCTGCCCGCCGCGCTGTACCGAAAACCTGATCTCTTTTTCGCCAATCTTCCCGACGATCTGCTTGAACTGTCCGGCCGTGACCACCCGCTCGCCGTTGATCGCTAACACCACGTCGCCAGCCTTGAAACCGGCAGCCTCCGCGATGTCGCCTGCGATCACAGAGTCGACAACGGGGTTGATGTCAGGAAGGACACCGATATTTCCGATTTCGTATTTACCCTCTCCGACGGGACGGACATTCGTCGCGACGGTGTTGCCATCCCGTAGCAGCGTCAGGCCCACATCGCGATTGGGGCGCGTGCTGACTTCAATCAACAGATCTTCCCAGGTGTGCACTTCCCGTCCGCCAACGGTCAGGATGCGATCGTTCCGGCGGATTCCACCTTGCGCCGCCGGAGAATCCGGCAGCACGGCACCGACTATGGGAGGCTGATCGATGTACGTGAAGACCTCAGCGCCCTGCGCAAGAACGAACGCCAGAACCACGACGGCGAGGAGGATGTTCATCGCCGGTCCGGCAAACAGGATCTGAAAGCGCTGCCACTTGGTCTTTGAGAGAAACTCGTCTGGCTGGCCCGAGCGCGGATCCTCCGGGTTCTCACCCGCCATCTTGACGTAGCCGCCGAGCGGAATTGCGCTGACGCAATATTCGGTATCCCCTCGCGTCACTTTCAGGATTTTCGGTCCGAACCCGAGCGAGAAGGTAAGCACGCGAACGCCATGGCGCCGCGCGGCGAGGAAATGCCCCAACTCGTGCACGAAGATCAGGACACCGAGGACGAACAGAAAAGCAACAAGCGTCGTCAAGGGGCAGAAGACCTCAGATTGTTAATTTTACCTGCAACCTCGCTTGTGTCGGTCATGCTAAATGACTCTTGTTTGGGCTCATCGGCCGTCGCTACGGCCGGACCTCCCATCGGAGTCCCCCAACACAAGCGAGCTGTTCAGCAACTCGCCGGCTCGTTCGCGGGCGTATGTACGCGCCCAGCGGTCGACCTTTCGCACGGTCTCCAAACTTGAGACGCTTTCGGCGATGTGTCCGTTCATGGCCCGCTCGATGACCATTGGGATCGACGTAAAGCCGAGCTTCCCATCGAGAAATGCTTCCACCGCGATTTCATTGGCAGCGTTGAGCACGACCGGCAGGGTGCCTCCCGTCCTGAGCGCCTTGTAAGCAAGTTTCAGGCAGGGAAACCGATCGTATTCGGGCGGGAAGAATTCCAGCATTCCCGCGCGAGTCAGGTCGAGCGACGGCAGGAGTGCGTCCCACCGCTCCGGGTACGAACAGGCGTACTGAATCGGCAGCCGCATGTCCGTTACGCCCAATTGCGCGATCACTGACCCATCGCCGAGTTCCACGAGCGAGTGGACGATCGATTGCGGATGGATGACCACGTCGATCTGGTCGGCGGACACATCGAACAGCCAGTGCGCCTCGATGACCTCGAGGCCTTTGTTCATCAACGTCGCCGAGTCGATGGTGATCTTGCGTCCCATCTTCCAGGTCGGATGCTTGAGCGCCTGACTCGGGCTCACGCGCTCGAGCTCCTCTGGGCTGAAGCATCTGAAGGGTCCGCCGGACGCAGTAAGAATCAAACGCCGGATCTCGCTTCTGGCGCGACCGTGGAGGCACTGATGGACGGCGTTGTGTTCGCTGTCGATTGGGAGAATCGACACACCCTTGCGCCTGGCGGCATCAGTCACGAGCGCGCCTGCCATGACAAGGATTTCCTTGTTCGCGATGGCGATCGTCTTGCCAGCATCAATGGCGGCGAGTACGGCTTCGAGTGCAGCGGTACCGGCGGATGCGCAGATCACTATGTCGGCTTCAGGACAGGTCGCAGCAGCCATCAACCCTTCTGCACCACCAACCAAGGTGACTGAACGTCCTGATCCGCACACGGCGCGCAGACGATCCACGGCCTCCGACGTCGCCAGCGCGGCCACTTTCGGTTGATAGCGCTGCACCTGGTCGGCGAGAAGGTCGGCATTGTCACCAGCAGCCAGCGACACGACCGTCAGTCGCGATGGATGGGCGTCGACTACGGCCAGTGCGCTCTGACCAATCGATCCGGTCGAGCCGAGAATCGCAAGCCGTCTCACGAGATATTTCGAACGAACAAATAGAACGGCGGCACGGCAAACAGCAGCGCGTCGATCCGGTCGAGAACGCCGCCGTGCCCCGGAATCAGCGACGAACTGTCTTTCAGTCCCGCCACACGCTTCAAGCGCGATTCGAACAGGTCACCACAAATGCCGAGGCCGACGACGAGCACGCCAAGCACGAACAGCGGTCCGTACCCGACGGCCGGAAGCATGCTCGCGCCCGCGAGAATCATGAAGGCCGTGGCGAAGATGAAGCCGCCAATAGCCCCTTCGATCGTCTTCTTGGGGCTGATGGACGGTGCCAACGGACGTTTGCCCAGCATGCGCCCGACATAGTACTGAGAAGAATCGCTGACGACGATGGTGCCGAGGAGCAGCAGCGTCGCAGACCAGCCCTGAAGCGTGTGAATCGCGACGAGCATTCCAAGTGGCATTCCGACGTAGACGGCCGCGAACACTCCCGACGTCGCTTGCGCGATTGAATGATCTGCCGCCAGCACTTCAGCCGCCACCCAGAGAAGCGCCATCATCAGCAGGAGCTGTGCCGGCGGCAGCGTTGGACCCGACGCGACCCAGCACAGCGCGACCGCCAGTACGACGGCTCGTATCGGCGATTCCACAATCTCAAGGTACTCACGCGCAGCGAGCGCCGCGACGACGCAAGCCACGACACGCAAGGCAACGATGGGGAGAAACAGAATCGCCGCGAGCGCAACCGCCCCGAGAGCGATCCCGCTGAGGAGACGAACCATTGAACTAGTCAAGCGCTACGCCAGGGCGGTCAAAAATGCTTCGTGCGGTGCGACGGGTCGAAGGTGCGAAAGTGCGACGGAGCGGCGGTGCTATGCGACCGCGCGAAGGTCCGGCGCAAATAACGTTCAGACCGTCGGACCATATGACCGTCGCCCCGGACCATCGCACCCCGCACCGTCGCCCCTTCGTACCGCTCAATCTCGATCCCTCAGAGGCTTCCCGTCTGGGTCATTTGGCGCCGATGGCAGCCGGCGCGCCGATGCCGCCGTATCGCCGCTCGCGTTTCTGGTACGCGAGCACTGCCTCAATCAGGTGCCGGCGCCGGAAGTCGGGCCACAGCGTGTCGGTGACGTAAATCTCGGAGTACGCGATCTGCCAGAGCAGATAGTTGCTGACTCGCATCTCTCCGCTCGTGCGGATCAACAGATCGGGATCGGGTTGACCGGCGGTGTACAGAAAGCTCGCGAACCGCTGTTCGTCGAGCTCTTCCGGACGTACGCCAGAGGCCATCGCTCGCCTCGCCGCATCAACGATCTCCGCACGCCCGCCGTAGTTCAACGCGATGTTGAACAGCATGCCGCGGCTCGTCGACGTGCGTTCGATGGCGGCGCGTAGTTCGTCCTGGATGTCGGACGACAAATCTTCCATTCGTCCGATCACGCGAAACCGGATGTCGTTACGAAGCAGTGTGTTGAGCTCGGATCGCAGATAGCGCTTGAGCAACTGCATCAGCGTGCCCACTTCAGTGGCGGGCCGCTTCCAGTTCTCCATCGAAAAGGCGTAAAGCGTCAGGACCTGGATGCCGAGTCGAGCGGCTGTCTCAACTGAATCGCGTACAGCGTCGATCCCGGCGCGATGCCCTTCGACCCTGGGAAGATGACGTTGTGCCGCCCATCGGCCGTTGCCGTCCATGATGATCGCCACATGGACCGGCAGTCGATCGAATTGGATCTCACGCGCGAGAGACGCGTCCGGATGACCGGGCGGAATCCACGCCAGGAGATCGTCATGCGACACGGCTCAACCTCGGTGCACCCAGCAGAGTAATTCCTCGTTTATCAACCAGTTAATGATAATCCACACCGAGGAGGAACAGGCCGTGTGCAGGTGCGGTCGCCCCGGCCTCGGCGCGGGGTCGGTGATCGAGGAGAGTGGCCACGCTTTCGGGCTCGCGCCAGCCGCGACCGACCTCGACGAGGGTGCCCACAATCGCGCGAACCATATGGCGAAGAAACCCCTCTCCGGTGATCTCATACGCGAGAATGCCCTGAGTATCACACCAGACCGATCGTGAAATGGTGCGCATCGTGCCGTTGGTTTCACTGCCCGCGCTCTGGAAAGCTACGAAATCGTGCGTTCCAACCAGCGCAGCGGCCCCCCGCTCCATCGCCGCCAGATCGAGCGTTTCGGGAAGATACCAGGCAAAGCCGCGGTCGAACGGGTCCGACACTGGCGTATTCCGGATTCGGTACTGGTAAGTCTTCGACCGGGCGCTGAACCGGGCGTGAAAGCCGGCGTCGACCTCGGCAATCGACAGCACTCGGACATCGGGGGGAAGCTGCGCGTTGAGCGCGCGCTGGAGCGTGATCACATCATGGTCGAAGTTCACGGCGACGCTCGCGACCTGCCCGAGTGCGTGCACTCCGGCGTCGGTGCGTCCCGCGCCATGCACCGTCACGTGCGAGCCCTCGAACCGCGCGAGCGCTTCCTCGAGCAGGCCCTGAATGGACTCCCCTTTCGCCTGGCGCTGCCAGCCAACGAAGCGCGTCCCGTCGTAGGCGAGGGTAAGCTTGAGAGTGCGCATGTCCTCACGCTGATGCCGGGTCTACAAACCAAGACCCGGCCTACGCTGCGCAGGGCAGGTCCTGCTTTATGGAGCCGCCGCGAGATCTCCGCTGTGCAGGGCGGGTCCTGCTTTCTGGACCCGCCGTATCGTTTAAACGCGTGATCCGGGTTTCACCACCGGTTGGCCCGCAGCGCACAGGGGACACGACTCGGGCTGATACGTGGGCAATGCGATTGTGGCGAGGGCATGAAAGGGAACGTCCAGGTTCTGCTGCCCACCACTGCGGTCGATGATGGCTGCTGCCCCGACCACGGTGGCACCTGCGGCACGCGCGACGTCGATCGTCTCGCGAGTGGAGCCTCCGGTCGTGACGACGTCCTCGACGACGAGCACGCGCTCTCCGGGCTCCAGTGAAAAGCCGCGCCGCAGCATCAGTTTGCCGTCCTGACGCTCAGCAAAGATGGCCCGGACGCCCAACGCTCGACCGACTTCCTGCCCGATGACGATGCCACCGAGAGCAGGCGACAGGACGGTCTGGGCGTTCAAATCCCGAACCTTGTCGGCGATCTCCTCACCGCAGGCCTCAGCCTCACGCGGATGCTGGAGAACCAGCGCACATTGCATGAAGCCCGAACTGTGCAGCCCCGAGGTCAGTCGAAAGTGCCCCTCCAGCAGGGCACCGACACGCCGAAACCGATTTAGAACTGAATCAACACTGATAGACGCCATTTTCGGCGAGTATACCTTTTGCACGGCTAGAACATCCGGCTGCGGCCGTTCGTCATACAAAGGGTTTAGGGAGTATGGCGCTCATAGCCGCGTAGGCCGGGTCTTGCTCTTAAGACGCGGCATTGTTTCCAAGAGTGGAGTTCGGAAGATGGGTACGACAGTGACTCCGGTGGGCGTTGCAGCGCTCCTCATGGCCGTTTTCGGAACGTCGGCGTCCGTTTTCGCACAAGCGCCCCAACCCAGCCAGCAACCGGCGGCCGCTCCTGCGCTCAGCAGGCGGCTCACCGCTGACGAGGCGGTCAAACTGGCGCTGGAGAACAACCTGGGTATCCGTGTCGCGCGCATCGATCCCCAGGTCCAGGATCTGAATATCGTGAATGCGAAGACCGGTTGGACACCGAACTTCTCCACGACGATTCAGACCCAGAGCAACGATGCCCCGAACCAGAATTTTCTCGCGGGCGGCCAGGGAACCAGAACGGAGAGCGACCAGTTCGCCGGCAACATCGGGATCGCGCAAACGTTGCCCTGGGGTGGCAACTACGACATCGGATGGGACAGTTCGAGGTTCAACTCCAACAGCTCGTTCTCGACGTTCTCGCCGCAGCTTCGCTCCTCGTTCGCGGTGAACTATTCACAACCCTTGCTCCGCAACTGGAAGATCGACAACACGCGGCAGCAAGTGCTCATCACGTCGAAGAACCGAGAAATCGCAGATGTCAGTGTGCGTCAGACCGTCGCGACAACGACGCGGAACGTGCGCAATGCCTTCTGGGATCTCGCCTACACCATCGCGTCGTTGGGCGTGCAACAGCAGTCGCTCGACCTCGCGCAGGAATCGCTTCGGGATACTCGCGCCCGCGTTGAGATCGGCACCACGCCACCGATCGACATTGTCCAGGCCGAGGCGGAAGTGGCACGACGTCGGGAGGCGGTCATTGTCGCCGAGGGCCAGATTGGCGACGCCGAAGATGCGCTTCGCGCGCTCATCTTCGATCCCAATGCGCCTGACTTCTGGACGATCAAGATCGAGCCAACGGACCTTCCGGCGTATGAACCGCTCATGGTGGACACGGACGG
>Ga0070664_100002434_pt1 | contig 14973 bp, 16 predicted proteins | sample KBSC73metaG_FD_65863 | JGI IMG/M metagenome (GOLD analysis project Ga0070664, IMG submission 65863) | Corn rhizosphere microbial communities from Kellogg Biological Station, Michigan, USA - KBS C7-3 metaG | ecosystem: Host-associated > Plants > Roots > Rhizosphere > Soil ... | reverse complement strand
TTCAGCGGTCCGACCTGGGGCACGCCGAGGTTGTGGAACCGATTGTCGGTGAAATTCGAGCCGTTATGACAGAGAATGCAGCGTGCCTTGCCGCGAAACAATTCCAGCCCCCGCACCGCGGCCTCATTCATCGCCCCAGCCTCACCCATCACGTGCTTGTCGAAGGCGCTGTTTTGAGACACGATCGTCCGTTCGAAAGCGGCAATCGCTTCCGCAATGTGTTGCAGGCTCGCTCCGCCGCCAAAAACCAGTTGAAACTGCTTTTGATAGCCGGGAATCTTGGCGATCTTCGGGACCACGGTCTCATGCAGTTCCGCCATTTCAATGGGGTTGTGGATGGGACCGATCGCCTGCTCTTCAAGGGACCCGGCACGGCCATCCCAGAATTGCAGGGGGATGAAGCCGGTGTTGTACACGGTAGGGGCCTGACGGCCGCCGGAAGTGCCGAATGCCCCGATGGAGAATTGACGGGCATCGGCGAAACCGGTGCCGGGGTTATGACAAAAGGCACAGGACAGGGAGTTATTCTTGGACAAGCGCGTCTCGAAGTAGAGCTGTTTCCCCAGCTCGACTTTTTGGGCATAACTTAAATTCGTCGGAGGATTGGGCGCCTGCGCCGGCATGGGTCCGATGTCCGGCACGGTCATCCCCTCGACGGTCACCGTGCCATGCGGGGCATAGCCGGAAGGAGCTGACATGGCCGGGGACAGGCTGCCGGCCAACCAGGCCACCGCAATGAAACCCAACCCTCGCATTCCCTCAACGATCCGATAACAGGCTGCGCTACGGTTCATACGTCCTCCTGGGGTTCTCTTTGTGGCATCGAAGGCACCTACGACACCACGGTTCTCCGGGCGGTGACTGTCGACGGAAATACCATATAACATATTGATTTTACAATACATTTCAATATGAAGGCTGAACGCTTTTTATGGTAGGCTATTTTGTCACTCATCGACAGGCCATTCATGCGGATTCCATCTCGAGTCGTCCTCCCGTTCGGCTATCGGATCTCTGTCCGTCAACTTTCGGACAGTGAGATGGACCGTCGTGACCCCAATGCCGATGGCATCTGGGACGACGAGTTGAAGACGATTTACCTGAGAAAACGGTTACCGATGACCAGGAGGCGCTACATCCTCGCGCATGAACTTGGCCACGCCTGGCTGGACTGGCAGCACCGACATCTCGACAACGGCAAAGCGAAGAGCTAGCCGACATCCCGCCTCCCCTCATCCCTTGGCACTGTCCGCGAGCGTAGTGATCGCCCTCCACTCAGCCTCGGTGACCGGTTGCACGGATAACCGCGATCCTTTGCGCAGGAGCACCATCGCCTTCAGCTTGGCCTCTTGTCTGAGTCGGTCGAGCGGCAGGCTGATGGGGAATTTCTCCCGGTATTTCAGATCGACCATCTCCCATCGCGGACGGTCCGCCGTACTCGCCGGATCGTAATGATCGCTTCGCTTGTCGAACTGCGTATCGTCCGGATAGGCGGTTTTGACGACCTCGGCGCTGCCGACAATGGAAGGCGGGTCGGCGTTGCTATGGTAAAACAGCACATAGTCGCCGACGGCCATCTCGCGCATGAAGTTCCTGGCTTGATAATTCCGCACACCGTCCCAACAGGACGTTTGTTTCGGGGAACGTGCCAGATCATCGATTGAAAAAACTTCGGGCTCCGACTTGACGAGCCAGAACCGCCGCCGGTGTGTCATATCTTACGTCCCTCCGAACCAAGGCCTTGCGCTTTTTGCCTTCATCGGTATGCTAGCCCCCCAGCTATTCACCCTGAGAGATCCGCGATGGAACTGACACCATTTTTGTTTGGAGCGTACAAGCTCGTCAAGTACGCACTGTACCCGCTGAATTGGGTCTTGCTGGTCATGATGCTGACCACGCTGCTGCTGTGGCTGCCTTTCTCCCCGCGACGGCTTCGATGGGCAAGGATCGGAGCTGTCACAGGGCTCGGTCTCCTGATCGTCATTTCGAATCCTTTGGTGCCTCGTGTGCTGCTGGGCAGCTTAGAAGCCTGGCATGGCCCACCGGCGCTGTTAAAAGATGACCGGTACGACGCTATTGTCGTCCTGGGAGGAGGCGTGCTCCAGCCAGGCACATTGCGCCCAACGGCGGACTTGTCCTCGTTATCGAAGAACCGCACTACGTGTGGCGTGGACCTGTACCAGCAAGGGTACGCGCCCAAGTTGGTCTTCAGCGGCGGCAACGGCTATGCGTTTAAGGACGCGTTTTTGAGGGACGCACCGCAGATGCAACGCTGGGCGGAACGGCTGGGAGTGTCGAAGGAGGCGATCGTCGTTGAAGACCAATCGCGGACGACCTACGAGAATGCAACTGAAACTAAGCGTCTCCTGGGCGCAGGGTCAATTCTGCTGGTCACATCGGCCAACCATTTGCCGCGGGCGACGGCGCTGTTTATGAAGCAAGGTTTCCGGGTCATGCCAGTGCCGTGCGATTTTCTGATGCAAAACCGTCCGGGAGATTCCTTGGAGGATCTCGATCTCTTCGATATGCTTCCCAGCGATCATGCCATCGAACAGACAAGAGACGCTGTGACTGAATTCGCCGGTATCGCCGTCTATTGGCTTACCGGGAAACTCTAATCAGTTGAAGGGGACCGTTGCGAGCGATTTAGGGCTTGCCTGCTGAGCGTGGAAGGGCCATTCGATAGACGCCACCTTTATGGTCCACGAGGTAGACGTCTCCCGCTTCGTCCTCTCCGAACGATGAGATCCGTAATCCGGTTTTCATGAGCACGCGCGGCACCGTCGAGTGCTTCCGATTCGCACTCGCGGAGAGGGCGAACAGCTCTCCGCTGCAGTAATCGCCGAACAGGTAGGTCCCTCGCAACGCCGGCACGGCGGTCCCTCGATACACATATCCCCCGGTGATCGAACAGCGCCCATGCTCATGACCGTATTCGGCGACCGGGAAGGTCAGCCCATCAGGGCTGCAGCCCTCCTCCGGATTGTAGCAATGGGCGCCTTCCATGATGCGCCAGCCGTAATTCCCGCCGGCGACGACGAGATCGATTTCCTCCCACTTATACTGGCCCACGTCGGCCAGCCAGAGCATGCCGGTTTCCCGGTCGAACGAGAACCGCCAGGGGTTTCTGATTCCCAGGGCAAAAATCTCCGCACGACCGCCTCCTGAAGCGAAGGGGTTACCCGGCGGGATGGCATAGGGTCTCCCCCCATCGACGTCGATGCGAAGAATCTTTCCCAACCATTCCTGAGGGTTCTGGGCGCGATTCTGGGGGTCGCCGCGTGAGCCGCCGTCACCGCGCCCAATGTAGAGAAATCCATCGGGCCCGAACGCGACCATCCCTCCGTTGTGGTTCAGATAGGGCTGAGGCACGACCATGAGCACACGCTCGGTGTCCGTCGACACCTCCAGGCTGCGCCCCTCGCGTCGATACTCGACGACGACCGTTGCGCCATCCTCCCGACGGTTGTAATTCACGAATATCCGCCCGTTGGTACGGTGGTCGGGGTGAAAGGCCAGCCCCAATAGTCCCTGTTCGTTGCCCTTCGTCCAGACACGGTCGCGAAGATCAAGAAAGGGCGCATCTTGCAGCGTCCCTCGATCGATGACACGAACCGTCCCTCCCTGCTCGACGACGAAGAGCTGTCCTGAGCCATCCGCCGAGTGGGTCAGAAAGAGCGGAGACTGCAAGCCCTTGGTGGCGACGGGAACCAGTTCAATGCCGGCTTCGATCGATCCGGCAGCCGCCTCGGCCGGGACGGCACCCGCTTCACCGGTGATGCTTGACAGACTGAAGACTGCACAGACGGTAGCGAGCAGATGCCTCATGATCAGTCCTTGTCCTCAACAAACTGGATCAGCGCTTGATACGTCAGCTCGCGGATCCGTGACTTGGACGTCGGGCGACCGCTGATGTTCGCCTGTAGCCACACCTGGTCCGTCACCTGCACACGAGCCTCGTTACAGAGCGTCCACATCTGGTGAAGAAATTCCGAGGGCAGTCCGACCTGCATCCCTTCCGACTCGATCCGGTCGTCGAGAATGGCCAAGAGATCGGCAATAGCCTGATCAGGCTGGTAGGAGGTCTTTGAAAACCCGAACGCCTCGTGCGCCGCGGTTTCCTGTTCGGCCTGCACGACCAGATCACGCATGTATTCTTTCAACAAACCAACGACGTGACCCGAGAGCGCCATACTGGTTTCCCCGTCGCATTATGCGGCGAAGCGCGGGGGAGAGCAACCTGAGGCGCAGGTCCGGGACGGTCGTCGTGCAATTGACCAATCGATGGGGGGTTTTCTATGATGCGGTCATGACAGCCCCTTCGCTCGAGCGGTTTGACATTGCGGTGAATACGCCGGCCGGCCGCCTGACGACGGCGTTGGAGGTCCCCACCGGATTCGTCCCCATTACCTCGATCGTTCCCCTGACGCGGCGACTGGGGGAGGAACTCTTGAAGCTCGAAGAACAGCAATCTCGGAACGCGGGACAAGCCATCTCATGCCGGATGGGGTGTGCGGCCTGCTGCCGCATGCTGGTTCCGCTCTCTCCTCCTGAAGCCTTTTCCCTTCTCGAATATATCGAGCAGCTGCCGAACGAACGACGGACGGCAGTTGAGGGTAGGCTCGAGGCATCGAAAACTGCACTCGCCGGACACGGTCTTCTGCATCGGCTGCATGCCGTGGCCGCGGCCGATCATCCGATCCCAGATGAAGAATTGGAACCGCTCAATCGAGCGTACTATGCGCTCCGACATCCCTGCCCGTTCCTGGAACACGAGATGTGCTCGATTTATGAAGCCCGGCCGGCCGCCTGCCGGGAGCTGCTCGTTACGTCGCCGGCTCCGCTGTGCGACAATCTCGTGGAGAATCCCGTCGAACCCATTCCTGTTTCCGTACGAATCGGCACGGTGCTGGGTCTACTCTGGGCCGCCGTCACCGGGAGCGCTCCCCGGCTCATTCCTCTTCCGATCGCCCTGGATTGGGCCAGGCAGCATCGCGAAGCGGCCGGCCGGCGCTGGGCGGGCTCACACCTTATCGACCGGATGCTTGACAGCATGTGGCGTATGCTGAATCAGGAATTTGAGCGTCGCGGGCAGTCGCCGATGCCCTAACGTTCCCCCATCACGCCTTATTGAAGGAGATTGTTGATGCAGAAACCTGTGCTCGCATGCCTGGATCTGGAAGGGGTGTTGGTTCCGGAAATCTGGATCAATGTCGCGCTCAAGACCGGCATTGAGGAACTCAAAATCACCACGCGGGAGATGCCGGACTATGACGCGCTCATGAAGCGCCGATTGGCCATCCTTGCTCAGCACAAGCTCACGATCGCCGATATCCAAGAGGTCATCGGCGGGATGGGGCCATTGGAGGGGGCGAGCGATTTTCTCTCGTGGCTGCGAGAGCGATGTCAGGTCATTATCCTGTCGGATACCTTTTATCAGTTTGCGTTGCCGTTGATGCGTCAGCTCGGGTTGCCGACGCTCTTCTGCAACCAGTTGGAGATTGACGGGGATGGAACCATTCTGGCCCACCATATGCGGATGCAGAATCAAAAAAAGCACTCGGTAGCCGCCTTCAAGACGTTGAACTTCTTCACCATGGCCGCCGGAGACGCCTACAACGATACGGCGATGCTGGGCGAAGCCGATGCGGGCTTCTTCTTTCGCCCGCCGGAACATCTCCCGAAGGAATTTCCGCAATTTCCCGTTGCGCAGACCTACGCCGAACTGCAACACCGGTTCGCCACGGCAGGCCGCCTCTCCCGCTAACAGCCGAAAAAACAAAAGGCCTGCGGTTTCCCGCAGGCCTTCCGTTTGTGACGCTGCCGCCCTGGCTAGAAGTTGATCCAGAGCTGAGCGTAGGCCCATTCCTGGTTCCGGCTCGTGCCCAAGTTCTCCTGGATATACCCACCGGCAAACAGGTGGCCATAGGTCGCCTGGAAGGCCACCTTGCCATCCATGAACATATGGGTCCAGGTGAAGTCGATTTCGTCGCCCACGTGCGTTTTCGTATTGTTGGCCTTAGAGAACACGTACACGCCTTGGGAGCCCCGGTACCAGTTGTCTTTCGAATTCGCGAGGTTCAGGTTCGTGTACCAGATTTCGATGTGGTCATCCTTGCTCGGCCGCGCTTGGAAGTTGGCCGAAGGGCTCAGCATGTTTTTCCAGGCCTGGACGTCCATGTAGCCCATGTGGATGTGGTTTGTCGGGAAGAAGTTTTCAAACGTATTGGCGCTCTTACAACCTCCGTACGCAGCGTTCAGCGTACAGTTCGACCGGCCGTCACCTGAGGCATAATCGAAGTTGAACGCCAATCGCGGCTTCCAGGACGACTGGTAGTGCGTATAGCCGATCCAGTTTCTGGTCGCCCAGGCGTTGATGTGGAGGTTCTTTGTTTGGCCGTAACCGTTCTGCACGGCGTTGACGCCGCCGTTATCGGCCATTTGACCAAATTGGTACGCCAATTCGTTGATCGCATCGAAATTGCCTTTACGCATTTCGATACGGTTCCCGACCATGTGACGGGTCTGGTCCGAGTGTTTCGCGGTCCCGAGACCCTGACCCCGGTTATCCGCCGCACCGAGGTTGTTCTTGTAATACACGTAGAACGGTTCGATTAAGAATCCAGGCACCGACTTGATCTGGTTGTAGAAAATGAACATGTCGGCATCGCCGTTGGCGTTCTGCGCTTGTCCGGTACCAGCGATGTTCGGGTTGCCGCTTCCCACTGGAGCCGCTTGCGTGATGTCCGTTTCCGCGTTGCGGAACCAGCCAAAGTAGCTGTCCATCGCCTTCGTGCTGTACTGGAGCATGACACCGTCGTGGCTGTAGCCCGTGTTGGCCCAGTCGAAGTGTCCGAAGAGCGAGTGGTTACCGAAAATCACATACTGCCGGCCGGCCTTGACGCTCAGGCCCTGCACTCCGGCGAAATTCCTGATCAACATGTACGCGGCCCGAACGCCCAGACGGTTCCCGTTCTGGCCGGGCGGTGTCTGTGCCGAGCCGTTGTGGTTCAACGGGTCACCGCCGTTGCCGGCGTTGAGCGGGTTCCCGTTGCCGCCCCATGTCGCCGAATCGATGATTTCCATATAGAAATTCACATCAGGCGAGAGATCGTACCCGATACCGAGGCGCACCCACTGTTGGACAAAGAAGTCGTTGGCTGCTTTGCCGGGGAGGTTGTTCGCCGTTGTACCGGCCACGTTACAGTTGCCCGCCGCGATGTTTCCGCCGAAGCAGACGGCATTCCGCCATTCCGGCCGCACGCGGAGGTCGGCGCGCATCCAGAAGTTCTTGAGATCGAAGTTTTTCCCGATTTTCGGATCGTAGAGTTCGTAGGCTTCTTTTTGGGGCATCGCACGGGGGATCGCCGGGAGGTTCGTGATCTTCTCACCCTCCGGCAACTCGAATGCCGCTTGAGCTGGAGCACCTGTCAACCATAGGCCCGCCGCCATGAGGGCTGCGCTGAAGAAGGTGGCAAGACTGGACCACCCTATCCGACCTAGCAATCTTCTCATAACATTCCTCCTGTGAATTGGATTACAGCCTCCACCGTTCTCACCTGCCGGTGTTGTGCTGCCGACTTGCTATCCAACTGCCGCTCACACTGACAAACTTCTTTTTTCTCGTTTGCCGGTTCGGAAAGCCGTGTGCCCACGCTTTCCTTGGAATTCGAGGTTTCTGACACAAAGTTAGTGTCTATCAACACTCCTTTTTTGACCAGGAATTTCTCACTTTTTGGTCCATCCTCCTCTGCTGTCCTATCGCCCAGCTGGCAAAGAGGCGGTCACCCCCTTCCTCGAACGATCACACAACGGTTCACAAATCCGAAACGTCACACCGGAGTCCCCGTTCCGGAGGATCCGCTCTGCTTTTCTGACGGCGACGTAGCCTGGTTGATTTCCTCTTCGGCTTCCTTCATCGATGCCTGGAAGTCCTGTTCGACCATCTTCACTTCCTGCTGGATCATGTTGAGCTCCGGCTCAACGGACTTGCGCAGGTCCTCCGCCGTTTCCTTGAATCCTTTTACCGCTTTGCCGACCTGCCGTCCGACTTCGGGCAGCTGCTTCGGACCGAACAGCAAAAATGCGATCACGAGAATGATGAGTATTTCGCCAGCACCCAATCCGAACATGGTTCGTCATACGTGAGGCGTGAAACGTCGTGCGTGGATCCTTGGGGTCCGCTTCACACCAGTCATAGAACGTCTCACGTCCGTCACCCCTGCTTGACTTGTTGCTCATGTTGGGCCGGAGCCGGTTGGGCAGGCTGCCCCTGCGCCACCTGGGATGGCGCGGCATCGGCCGGCGGCGGCGTCACATCGATGGCATCGGCTTCATTGACGCTTTTCTTGAACCCTTTGATGGCCTTACCCAAACCCTCACCGAGCTGGGGAATCTTCCCCGCGCCGAAAATGATGAGCACGATGATCAGGATGAGCAGCAGTTCCATCCATCCGAATGAGCCAAACATCTGAAATATCCTCTTTTCTTCCTAATCAGCCCTTCGAGCCCAGGCCAAAAGGCCTAGTTTTTTACCTCGAAAGGGGGGAGTCCTTCCCCAAACGGGGCAGAGGCTATAGAAATACGCGAGATTAGTCAAGTTTAATTTCACGTATTCGGAGGTTTCTACGTATTCGGAGGTTTGGGCCGATTACAGGGGGCGGATCGAGAGGTGGAAGTAATCCACAGGTGCAGGGGGAGCAGTCAAGGCAATCTGAAAGGCCTGGGGGTCGTAGCCAACTTCTTCGAGATCACTCGCGGCCCGCATCAACTCCTCTTCCGTGAGATATGCAACCGTGTCGGGGACGCCTGAAGGCTTCAGCTCTTGCGTCAGCGCGAGCAACCCTTCACGTTCATGATCCGGCACATCGCCTCGGACCGGAAATTCCATCGGCGTCACATAGGGGCTCTCATAGGTCTTGTTGAGCGCCGCGATTGTTCTCAGAATCAGGCGTTCTTGCTCCCAGGGTTCCATCTTGCGTCCCGCCGACGGATGCGTGGCCAGGAGATCCATGAGCGTCAGGACGTTGGTATTCAGACTTCTCCCGATGAATTCGCGTTGGCTTTCCATCGAGACCGTCACCGAGCCCACCTGCCTGGCCACCGCGTCGGCCAGCGCAAAATTCACCATGAAGCTCTGCTGCCCCCCGAACTGGCCCGAACAGGGCTTGTCCGGATCGTTCAAGACCTTCAAATCGGCGGTCCCGGCATCAAAACTGCTGAATCCGACGGCACCAGGAGCGAGCAGGCGTTTTGCCTCCTTGATGGTGAGATAGGCCCCGATATTGACCGGTATCACGACCTGATCGTCGATGCGACGCAGAAACTCCGTAATCGTCTTTCGATAGGGGACATCTTTCCATTCCACCGGCCGGTATTCACGTTCCCATACGAGATCGTCGAAGAAGGGAGGAAATTGCTTCAACTGGTCGGCATCTTTCGCGTCAAAGGCCCGGACGAAACCGGCCCAATCCTCAATTTTCGCGTGCAGTACCTCGCTGAGATTCGGCCGGAGATACTCTTCTTCGATGTCGCCACCCTGTCGCGACATCAGCTTGGTCGGCAAATCGTTCCATAATTCGTTGCAGAAGATCCGGTCGACCGACCCATCCGCCACATCGACAAGATGATCGACCGTCGATCGGACGACCTGGAGGCGATCCTGATGCGAGGACAACCCCGGATGCTTGATCGCCGCCTCGAGCACCGCCTGCTCCCAGTCGACGAGCAGATACCGGACGCGCGGATAGATCCGGCCGTCGCGATCGAGCGTTTTCAGATGCGCGAGAAAGCACGCGGCAAGATTGCCATTCCCGGGGCCCAGTTCGACGACGTATAAAGGCCGGCCGTCGGCCTCCGCACGCTGATCTTTCGAGGTCTTGTCCCTCCTGGACACCTGCTCAACATAGTCTGCGGCCAGGGCATGCGCGAGTCGGTAATCGGCCGAGGCGAAGGTCTGGTAATACTTGCGGATTTCATTGCCTCGAAAGCGGTAGAAGAGCTGATTGATGTGCGTTTGCCACTGATCAACGGTCTTCCAATCGCCGATCAATTGCGGTAGGGCGTCTGCGTCTTGAAGCATGTGTCCCGCTCGACTCCAAGGTTTAAGTGTGAAGGGGGATTCTATCAGATCGTCGAAAAAGGCCGCAACGGCGGCACTGCGGCATACCCTCCCGTCAACGCTTGACTCCCTTGAATGTCCGGTGTACGAAATTTGTTATGCGCTTCGGGAACAGGCATTGCCCTCTGGGGGCCCTGGCCATCACGCTGGGACTCTGGTCCTGGTGCGCTCCCCTGTTGGCTGAAGAATTGCCAATCCTCAAAGATGCCTCAATCAGCGATTTTCAGAACCGCTCGGAAGACGCAAAGCCATATGATTTTGACGCGCCGCCTCAAGGCCTGTTCCGCACCATCACGATGGCGGAGGGATTCGAGGAAGAGCTGGGCTACCGCCGGACGCATGAAATTGTCCCCCTCAAACCGACGGAACGATTCAGGCCGGACGCCTCGGGCATTTTTATCGTGTTCACACTGCATCAGCATTACCAGGCCTTTCAGGTGTTTGGGCGGTGCTACCCCGAATCAGTGCCCGGACTCGATCCGAACACTGTCATCGGACAGGACGCCATGTATATTGCGTTGGAAGATGAGTCGGGCTATCTGAAGCTGTCCTCACCGCAAGGTCGCTGGAAACCGGGACGATATAAGGTGGAGATCCATGCGGGAGAGCAGGTCAACGAAGTCAGTCTCATGGGGACCATGCGCTTCACGGTTGCGGCCGCGGACACACCATGACGACCCTGCCTCCCGTCCTCGGTGTCACCAACGTTGTTGGCGATGTCTTCGCTCCGAGCCTGCCGAATTGAATCTCCCCCTTGCCTTCTGTAGAATGCCGTCGGTGATTTCCCCGCATGGCTCACGTGCCGGGCGTTTCCGCGCTTCATGACCACTGCGACACAGCCATGGATCTCCGTCGTCATCCCGATCAAGGATGAACGGGACAATCTTCTCTCGCTGACGGGCCAACTCACCAAAGTTCTGCAGGGACGGGAAGAATCGAAAGAGGCCCCGTTCGAGATTATTTACGTGGACGACGGCAGCACGGACGGCAGCAGCGAAATCCTGGACCGGTTGGCGGCAGAACACCCCGCCGTCAGGGTCCTGCACTTCGACCGCAATTACGGACAGTCGGCGGGATTTGACGCCGGCTTCAAGCGGTCGAGCGGCGCGCTCATCGTCACGATGGACGGCGACCTCCAGAACGACCCTGAAGATATCGGCACCTTGCTGTCCTATGCGAAGGAGTATGATCTCGTCTGCGGATGGCGGACCGAACGGCATGACACAGTCACACGCAAAATTTCATCTCGCGTCGCCAACAGCGTGCGGAGCGCCGTGACCGGCGACCGCGTGCACGACACCGGCTGCTCGCTCAAAGTGTTTCGACGTCGGGTCGTCGACCGACTGCAGCTGTTCACCGGCATGCACCGGTTCTTTCCCGCGCTGGCGCTCATGCACGGCTTCACGGTCACCGAAGTGCCGGTGCGACATCATCCGCGCACGCATGGGATCTCGAAATACGGCGTGGGGAACCGGCTCTTCAAGGGACTATATGACCTTCTGGCAGTGCGTTGGATGCAGACACGCGTTCTGCGATACCGGTTTCGGGACAGGTGACGCAACACCACCGTGACGCCTGAGCAACCGAAGTGAGTCCTTTTGCATGAGTGCATGGGTGCCGTCACTGAACCCTTCTGATTCATACTGAAGCGCTCATCACGTTGTCGATCACCCTCACGACATGACCACGACCGAAACCGTCTGGATCGCTATCGGATTTCTCGGACAGGGGCTCTTTTTCGGCCGATGGCTGGTCCAATGGATCGTGTCTGAACGAAAAGCGGAGAGCCAGATGCCGGTCGCCTTCTGGTATTTGAGCTTGATCGGTGGCTTGATCACCTTGGCCTATGCCATCTACCGCCGCGATCCGGTGTTTATCGCCGGGCAGAGTATCGGCGCCTTGGTGTACATCCGAAACCTCATGCTGATTCATCGCCGGGGACCGCTGTCCACGTCCGGTCAGGTCGCCTCAGTGGGAAAATCGCAGTAACGTATCCCGAGGCTCTCATGGACCAGTCGCGTTCCCTCATGTCCCTCCACATCACGAACCTCGCCATCCTCGGCCTGTTGGCCGCCTTGCTCGTGTTCCTGGGACTGGGCTCCATGGGGCTGACGGACCGCGACGAAGGCCGCAATGCCGAAGCAGGCCGCGAGATGCTGGAAACTGGAAACTGGGTGAGTCCCACCTTCAACTATGAGCCGCGCTTTGCCAAACCCGCCCTTGTCTACTGGCTGATGAGTCTGTCCTATCACTGGTTCGGCGTCGATGAATTCTCCGCGCGACTGCCGTCCGCCGTCTTCGGCCTCGGGTTGATCCTGCTGCAATACGGGTTTGTCAGCCGGTTTTGTGGACCGGCCGTGGGCCTCTTCTCAGCGCTGATGCTGTTGCTCAACCTCCAGATCATCGGCCTGAGCCGCATGGTGCTGACCGACAGCGTCTTGATCTTTCTGACGACGCTCTCGCTGTACAGCTTCTGGCTGGGCTTTCACGGCCGGAGCCACGAACGATGGTGGCGATGGGTATGTTATCTGGCCATGGGACTGGCCACTCTTGCCAAGGGACCCGTAGGCTTTCTCGTTCCGCTCGTCGCGATCGTGCTGTACCTGACGGCCACCGGTCAATGGCGTCGGTTCTGGGAACAGGGAGCCCCGTTGGCCGGGACCCTTCTCTTCGCCCTCGTGGCCCTGCCCTGGTATGCCGTGATGTGGTCGATTCATGGAGAGCAATACACTGCATCCGCTCAGGCCAACACGGTCGGCCGCTTTCTGAATCCGATGGAAGGGCACAGTTTCACGATCCTCTTCTATCTGCCGGTCTTGTTACTGGGATTCTTTCCGTGGAGCGGGTGGTTGCCCTTTGCCTGGTATCAGGCGTATCGAAGCTGGCGGGAAGCTCGCCGCGTGAAAGCCGTTGAGGCGCCGGCTTTCACGGACGAATCTCGGGCCCTGGAGTGGTTTGCTGCCGCCTGGGTACTCGGGGTCTTCGTCTTTTTCACGTTGTCTTCCACGAGACTTGCGCATTACATCGCGCCCTTGTTTCCGGCCGCGGCGCTTCTGACGGCCAGCTATTGGCACCGGAGTCTGTTCGAATCGGACCTCAAAGGCCGACGTGCGTCGATCCACACGATGATGGCCATCGGCTATGTGCTGGCGGTCGCCTTCGCGTCGCTGCCATCGCTCTATCCGTCGTTTGCGGGAAAACTCACCAAGGAATTTCCACTGGCGACGACCATCGGTCTCGGGAGCGGGCCCTACGTGGCGGCCGCCATCCTGCTGGTCGGCATGGCGCTCGTCGGCTACTTCGGGCTATCTGACGGCAGGCGGGCCGGAGCCTTTTGGGCGGCCGGAGGATCAATCGCACTCTTGATGTTGTCGCTCATCCAGCTGGTGATGCCGGGGGTCAACCGGTACTTCATCGCGCCCCCCCAGGTGCTGTCGTATACGGCGGGCGTCAATCTCGGACCGAGCGATCGGTTGATCGTCTATGGATCGACAAGACCGTCGAACGTCTTTTATGCAAAGCGAAAAGTGATCTTCGTGGCCGAAGGCGAAGAAACCATGATCCGGCAAGCGCTCGAGCAGCCAGGGCAGACGATGGTCGTCCTGCCTGAGACGTATTCCTCGAAGCTGCCGCCTGAAGCCGATGCGCTGATACCCATCCTGAAGCAGAATGGCTACGTGCTGCTCGCCAACCGGCCGATGGTCAGTCTCCCCGATCGTGCGGCTCAAACGCCGGCAAGGACCAGCCCCCACTGACTATCCCATCGGCAACACGCCTCTCAGTTCCATCATCGTGAATAACGTCAGCAACACCCCCAGCCCGAAGGCCGCTTCGGAAGGCCAGGTGGAAGCCGTCTCGAGCTCTGGAGCCGGCTCGTCCTCGCGCAGCCAATGACCGAGACACACGAGCACGATGACCAGTCCCACCCACGCCGATCCCGAACACATAGCGACCCCAAGCGCCATGAATCCCACCGCTCCCGTTTTGGTGAGGGACGGCGGCAGCAATGCCGGGCGCAGCGTTGACAGGACATAGGCGATCATGGAGGTCAAGGCCAGCAGCACTCCGCCCTGGCTGATGATCGCCGCGGTCCGAGCCTCCAACGGGCTTTGTCCGATGGTACTGATGACCGCAAGCAGTCCGGCCAGCGGCGGCGTCACGGTCATCAACGCGGAGGCAAGAGAGGAGCGCCAGTCCTTCAGGGGGTAGGCGACGACCGTGCCAATGAGCACGCCGAGAACGGCCCCCACCACGATATCCGTGAGGAAATGAGACGCGCGGAACAGGCGGCTGATGGATATCCCTACCGCGATGGGGATGATGAGCCAGCGGTACTTGGGAAACCGGACCGCCAGTACGATTGCGACGGCGAAGGTCGCCATCGCATGACCGGACGGAAACGAATCCCACCCCGAGCCCCCGAAGGGAGAAAACTCTGAATTACCGCCGTGCATGAATTTCGGGCGGGCCCTTCCTATGAGATGCTTCATGACGAAATTGATTCCACCGGCCGCCAAGTGGGCAATGAGTGTTTCCCAGCCGGCCCGTTTGAGACCGGGCCGCTGTAGCGCATAGCCCGCCGCCAGCAGCACGACGTTCACCGCCAGCAGAGACTCCCCCTTCCCCGCCCGGTTGCCGATATCGCTGAGCCCGGCCAACCAGGGATTATGGAGGTGATCGATGTGGAAATCGTTCAGCGACCGCACGAACCGGGTCAACGGCGCATCGAATTCCATGAATCGAATGAACGTGATGAGCAGGGCTGCAATGATACAGGCCAGGGACAGATACGGCAGGAGGCGACGAGCCCCATGTTCAGGGCCCGTCAGCATTTACGGCACCCAGTCGGCCAA
>Ga0070664_100002432_pt1 | contig 14976 bp, 15 predicted proteins | sample KBSC73metaG_FD_65863 | JGI IMG/M metagenome (GOLD analysis project Ga0070664, IMG submission 65863) | Corn rhizosphere microbial communities from Kellogg Biological Station, Michigan, USA - KBS C7-3 metaG | ecosystem: Host-associated > Plants > Roots > Rhizosphere > Soil ... | reverse complement strand
CTTTCAGTTTGTATTCAAAAAATGGTAAGAAGCGACTTGGGTTCAAGCGGTGTTGCTTTTTCGTTGGATACAGAAAGCGGGTTTAAAGATGTGATTGTAATAAATGGTTCATACGGTTTGGGGGAAATGGTAGTACAGGGAAGTGTTTCACCAGATGAATTCATTGTATTCAAACCCACCTTGAAAGAAGGCTATACATCTATCATTGAAAAAAGGTTAGGAGTAAAAGACCAAATGATGGTATATGGTGATGACCCTGACGAAAGAGTAAAAATTATACACGTTGATAAATCATCACAGGAACAATTTTGTTTAGATGATGAAAAGATTCTTCAACTTTCTCGTTGGGTCATGCACATCGAGAATTATTATTCATCATTAAAGAACCATTGGTGTCCTATGGATGTTGAATGGGCTGTTGATGGACTAAGCAATGCATTATTTATTGTACAGGCCCGACCGGAAACGATTCATTCCCGCAAAAGCTATGATACACTAACTGAATATGTAATGAAACCTCATACCTCAAAAGAGTTGGTTAGAGGTATTGCTGTTGGCGACAAAATAGGATCTGGAAAGGTTAAAATCATGTACTCATTGGATAAACGGGTTATGGAAGGCCAGGAGTTTGTAGAGGGTGATGTTTTAGTTACTGATATGACCGATCCAGACTGGGAACCCATCATGAAAAAAGCATCTGCAATTGTTACAAATAAAGGTGGAAGAACCTGCCACGCAGCTATTGTAGCCAGGGAAATGGGCGTGCCTGCAATCGTGGGATGTGGTAATGCTACGTCTATTTTAAGTGATGGCTATGATGTTACTATTTCCTGTGCAGAAGGTGATGCGGGAATTGTTTATGAAGGAAAACTTGATTACGAAATTGTACATACCAAACTCAGTGATTTGCCCTTTATTGAAACAGCATTGATGCTCAATGTCGCTTCTCCTTCTTTGGCATTTCGTTTTTCACATATTCCAAATAAAGGGGTTGGTCTAGCAAGAGAAGAATTTATCATTAACAATTATATTGGGATTCATCCCCTGGCACTACTTGCACACCGTGCATTGAATGATAAAGAACTTTCCAATACAATTCGAAACAAGATCATCGGGTTTAAAGATGAACAAGATTTCTTTGTTTCAAAACTTTCATTTGGCGTTGCAAAAATTGCTTCAGCATTTTATCCCTACAAGGTGATTGTTCGTTTTTCAGATTTCAAATCAAACGAATACCGTAACCTGTTGGGTGGAAAACATTTTGAACCTCAAGAGGAGAATCCAATGATTGGATGGAGGGGCGCCAGCCGATATTATTCTGAAGAATATAAAGCTGCATTTGGATTGGAATGCAAAGCAATTAAAAAAGCCAGGGAGGAAATGGGTTTAACCAATGTGGTGGTAATGATACCATTCTGTAGAACCGTAGAAGAACTTCTGAAAGTAAAAGAAGTGATGGCAGAATATGGATTAGTTCCTGGCAAAGGCGGACTTGAACTGTACCTGATGGCAGAAATACCATCGAACATTATTATGGCACATGAATTTGCAGAACATATTGATGGCTTTTCTATTGGCTCAAATGACCTCACCCAATTAACCCTGGGATTGGACAGGGATTCTTCACTGGTGGCCCATTTATACGATGAAAGAAATCCTGCAGTAAAAAGAATGCTTGCTCAATTAATAGAAACAGCAAAAGAGTGCGGAGTAAAAGTTGGCATTTGCGGACAAGGCCCTTCGGATCACCCGGACTTTGCGCAGTTTTTAGTAGAACAAGGAATTGACTCCATCTCGGTTACACCAGATTCGGTTATTAAAACCATCAAAGCCATTCATTTAGTGGAAGAGAAAATAAAAAACGAAAACAGGATAAATGTTGCCTAATGGTATTTAAAAACAAAATGGGAGATTATATCTCCCATTTTTTATTATTGCGGCGGAGACTGAGGGATTCGAACCCTCGATACCCTTTAGAGGTATACACACTTTCCAGGCGTGCTCCTTCAACCACTCGGACAAGTCTCCTGCAAAGGGCTGCAAATTTACTGTTTGCTAGGCTAGCTTAAATAAGTTTCTTGCGTTTTCTGTTGTTAATTGTGCTATTTTTTCTGTAGGCAAACCACAAATTGCAGAAAGCTTCTCGGCTACCAGTTTCGTGTAAGCAGGTTCGTTTCTTTTTCCACGATACGGAACTGGTGCTAAATATGGCGCATCAGTTTCAAGAACAACATTCCCTAACCCGATTTTTTGAATCACTTTATCCAGTCCAGCATTTTTGAAAGTAATAACCCCACCAACTCCTAACATAAAATTCAACTGTATAATTTTTCCGGCCTGTGCTTCATTGCCAGAAAAGCAATGAAAAACTCCTTTCAATTCGGGATATTCGCTAACTACATCGATACATTCGTCAATAGCACTTCGTGAATGAATTACTATTGGCAAATGAAGTTCTAAAGCAATCTTTATTTGTTGACGAAATGCTGCATATTGTTCAGAAACAAAAGTTTTGTCCCAATAAAAATCAAGACCAATTTCTCCTATCGCAATAAATTTTCTTTCAACTAAATACTTTCTTATCAGACTTAACTCCATTTCAAAATCCTTGTTGACAGAGCATGGATGCAGTCCAATCATCGAATGGCAATTACTATAAATTGATTCCACCTGAAACATTTTTTGATGTGTGGTTGAATCAATAGCAGGCATCATCGTAATTTCCACATTGGCTTCTTTTGCTTTTTGCATTATATTATCCCTGTCATCGTCAAATTCCGGTAAATAAATATGAGTGTGAGTATCAATAAAGTACATCTGTTATTAGTGTTGCATGAACAAAGCTGGTAAAAATATTTAAGAAACCTTTAAACCTGCTACATTGAAGTCATTCATAAGACCGTTAATACCTTAACTTCTATAATTGTTATGAAAAAATTATCCTTCTATACCCAATGCATAACTGTTGCATGTATCGTTTGCCTTTTAATGATAGCCTGTAAAAAAGAACAGAGTGGCACCTTGTCCCCCGGAGAGGAAGAACAAGTAGCCAATTATTCTACCCAATCAGAAACCGAAAACGAAGTAGTATTTAATGACGTTTTTGATAATGTAATGGGTGTAAATAGCGAAGTAGGTATTGGAGGCACTGGTATATTTGGTCGCATGGCTACAAATCTTCGTGAAGCAAATACCGACTCCCTTCCTTCATGTACGCAGGTATCTATCACCCTTTTAAATGCACCAGCTCGCTTCCCCATGAAAATTGTTATTGATTTTGGTACTGGATGTGTGGGACGCGATGGTCACAAACGATCTGGTAAAATTATTACAGAATATTCGGGTCGACTTGTTGAACCTGGCAGTTGGGCCACTACTCAATTTGAAGGATTTAAATATGACAGTATATCCGTGCAAGGCACCCATAAAATCACAAATACCACTGCATCTGGCAGCAACCAACGCCAATTTACGATTGACATTACTGATGCAAAATTGACCAAATTAAATGGCGACTATGCCACATGGTCAAACCACCGGGTAATTACTCAAATAGAGGGCAATGGCACCCCTCAAATTGCGGTGGATGATATATTCAGAATAACGGGCGGTGCACATGGAAAAATTAAACATGGAGATTTAATTTATGCGTGGGAATCCGAAATTATCGAACCTCTAATCAAAAAATTCACTTGTCCCTGGATCTCCAAAGGTGTGGTAAGAGTAAAAAGAGAAACATTGCCTGATAATTCTCAATGGGCATCCACACTTAATTATGGGCAAGGTGATTGTGACTTTCTGGCAACACTTACTATTAATGGGCAGGTGCACCAGATTCAGTTACCACATTAGGGTAAAACATGTGAAAATTAATTTGAATTTTATATTCGGAAAAAGTTTTTACCTTTAAACCAGTTTTCATAGGGTACGGATTAAAAACGGGCCAGGGTGTCTACCCAGGCCCTAATTTTTTTATAGCGGCTATAAAACAATACTTTTTAAACGAAATCCAGCTTCGTTAAAAGACTGTAATGTCCTTGGCAATACATATTCCAAATTGACGAAAGCTTTTTCACTGTCGTGAAAAACAATTACGGATCCTGGCGAAACATTTTCGATTACGTTGTTCAGACAGTGTTCAGGAGAAAATAAGGGGTCAAAATCTGCACTTAACACATCCCACATAATAATTTTTGCATCGTTTGTTTGCATAGCAACCTGAATTTTTCTAGCCTGAGAATTTTTAATTCTTCCATACGGTGGTCGAAACAAGTTGCTCCTGATTAATTGTGAAGCTTTTGAAACATCATCAAGATATTTTTGATCATCAGTCTTCCAACCATTTAAATGATGATAAGTATGATTACCAATGCTGTGACCTTCGTTCAAAATATGTTGAAAGATATGAGGGTATTTTTCAACGTTGCTTCCGATGCAGAAAAAAGTAGCTTTTACATTGTACTGTCTTAACTGATCTAATACCCACGGAGTAATTGTTGGGTGGGGACCGTCATCAAAAGTTAAATAAACCTCATTATCGTTAGCAGGTAAACTCCAGATATAAGACGAAAATATTTTTTTTGCAAGCCATGGAGTCTTAATGAAGTATTTATGCATGTTCGGTAAAGTTAATGCAGTACAAGTGAGTGACACAACTACAGCCGATAGTTGTACAATCGATGGCTACATAATAAATTTTATTTTTGCGCCACTATGTTGAATAAAGTACGCGTACGATTTGCTCCGAGTCCGACTGGCGGTTTGCATTTAGGCGGAGTCCGCACAGTGTTATATAATTATTTGTTTGCAAAAAAGCATGGCGGGGAGTTTATTTTAAGAATTGAAGATACCGATCAAAGCCGCTTTGTTCCTGGTGCAGAGGAATACATCTTCGAAACATTAAAATGGTGTGGATTAGAACCGGATGAAAGTGTTCATCATGGTGGCACCTTAGGTCCATACAGACAAAGTGAAAGAAAAAATCTATACAGAAAATATGCTGAACAGCTTGTAGAGAAAGGCTATGCCTATTATGCATTTGATACGCCTGGAGAATTAGATCAAATGCGAATTCAATTGCGAACTGAATCTAATCCCACGCCTCAATATGATCATTCCGTTCGAATGAAAATGCGCAACTCGTTGAGTTTGTCACAAGGCGAAGTTGATGAATTGCTCAAGAACAATACGGCCCATGTTATTCGCATCAAATTGCCAGAAAAAGAACTCGTTTCGTTTAATGATATCATTCGCGGCACTGTAAGTTTTGACACTTCGGTTGTTGATGACAAGGTGTTATTGAAAGCTGATGGAATGCCAACCTACCATCTGGCTGTGGTAGTTGATGATTATTTAATGAAGATCAGTCATGCCTTCCGTGGTGAAGAATGGCTGCCGAGTGCACCCATTCATATTTTGTTGTGGCGATACCTATTTGGAGAAGAGAATATGCCTCAATGGGCTCACCTTCCTTTGATACTGGGACCTAATGGAAAACTAAGTAAACGCGATGGTGCAAAATACGGCTTCCCTGTTTTTGCTATGAGTTGGAAAGATCCCAAATCAGGAGAATTAACCGAAGGATTTAGAGAAAGAGGTTTCTTGCCCGAAGCATTTGTAAATATGCTGGCCATGCTTGGATGGAATGATGGAACTGAACAGGAACTTTTTTCTTTACCCGAACTGATTGAAAAATTTTCGTTAGAAAGAGTTCATAACAGCGGCGCTAAGTTTGATTTTGAAAAAGCCAAATGGTTCAACCATGAGTGGATCAAAAAAACCGACACTTCTCAATTTATAAACCAGGTGAAAATAATTTTTGAAGAGAAAGGTTTACAAGTTAGTGACGATGCCTATTTTGAGAAAGTATTATCACTGGTCAAGGATCGTTGCACAGTTCTTCCAGATTTTTGGGAGCACAGTCATTTCTTTTTTAAAGCACCTAAAGAATATAATACAGCACCAATCCAGGTTAAATGGAATGACGATAAAAGGAATTTCTTTCAGAGTTTTTCAACATCATTGGCAAGTATTGGGAACTGGAGTGCTAACACATTGGAAAACGTGTTCAAGCAACTTGCAGAACAAGCCGGTATAAAACCTGGCGAACTTCAACTGCCTTTGCGCATCATGTTAGTTGGCGATAAGTTTGGGCCGGGCGTTTTCAATATTGCAGAAGTGTTGGGAAAAGAAGAAACAAAAAACAGGATAGACGCTGCTTTAAATGCATTCAATTTTTAGCCCTGTTTCTCCATTAACGCCATTACATCCTTCCAATCTGTTTGTGCAAGCGATTGAAGGACTTCAATGTTTTCTGGCTTTAATGACTTTAATCCCGCTGTATTTTGAACAACATGGTCAGGAGTTCTTATCCCGGGAATAATGGTTGAAATTTCCTTAAAACTTAAGATAAAACTCAAGGCCAACTGAGTTTTTGTCAACTGCTCTTTGGTTGCAATAGGCCACACTTTTTCTTCCAACACTTTCAACGTACGTTCAATAATTGCCGGAGTGAGTCGAAAACTCCTGTGATCGTCATTTCTAAATTTTGTATCCGCAGAAAACTTTCCGGTCAATAATCCAAATTGTAGCGGCATTCTTACTATAATTCCATAACCTTTCCAGGAAGCATTTTTTTTTACATCGATCGCTTTTTGATTGATAAGATTAAACACCAATTGAAACCCATCACCAGAATTTTTTTCCATCAAATACACTGCCTCCGTTTCAGGATAAAAGGTATTTAACGATAAACCCCAATACCTAATTTTTCCTTGTGTCTTCAATGTTTCCATTGCATCAATACATTCACCATTTTGCAAATGCTGTATCCGTGCTGAATGTAATTGATAGTAGTCGATAACCTCTCTTTTCAAACGTTTCAAACTTTCCTCGCAAGCGTCAATAATATGCTGTCTGGAATAATCCATAACAATTTTGTCATCAATATCTCTATGGCCAACTTTTGTGGCAATCATTATCGCCTTGTTCTTATTCAACACCTCACCCAATATTTTCTCAGAATGTCCCAGTCCATAAAAATCTGCTGTATCAAAAAAATTAATTCCTGCATCCAAGGCAGCCTGAATTGCTTTCTTTGATACGTCGTCGTCAACTTCGCCCCATCCAATAGGTGTACCCCCGACCTTGGCATTGCCACCAATGGCCCAGGCACCAAATCCAATTTCGCTTACCATTAATTCTGTGTTCCCAAATTTTCGATGCTGCATAAAGCCGAATAAGCTGTTGTAAAGTACTTTAATTTTGACAGCTTATGATTGAACTGAATCGACCTATCAGGGTTTTAGTTGCAAAAGTTGGTTTAGATGGGCACGACAGGGGTGCCAAGGTCATTGCTACAGCCTTGCGTGACGCAGGCATGGAAGTTATTTATACTGGACTTCGGCAAACACCTGACATGGTGGTAAATGCTGCTTTGCAGGAAGATGTCGATGCAATTGGGATCAGCATTCTTTCCGGTGCTCACATGACGGTATTTCCAAAAGTTTATTTATTAATGAAGGAAAAAGAAATGCACGATGTATTGTTAACGGGGGGTGGTATTATACCAGAAGCAGACATGAAAGAATTACAGAAACAGGGCGTCGGTAAATTATTTCCTCCGGCAACGCCTACATCAGAAATTGCAAACTATATAAAAAATTGGGTGAAAGAAAACAGGAAATTTTGATTAATAGGATCGTTTCCACCAAAATGAATCAAAAATGTATTTTCTCCGATTCCATCTACCGGCTGATATATTTTGTTTTGTATCGTGTGGCTCATCTGCCGGTTGAATTTTTGCACCAAGTTGCATTACTCTTCCCAAGTCATCTGCATTACGCCAGGTTTCAGCTATTTTCCCATCTACAATCCTATGAATGAATGTAGCGGTAAAGGTTTGCGTTTGTCCATAGCTGGGTATGCCGAGAAAATTTTGCTGCAAGCATTTATTGGTAGCTCTTACCACAACCTTGTCTCCTTCAGCAATTACATCATTTACGAACCATTGCTGTTTAATTTTCCCAAAGGTTTCAAAAAGCTTTTTCATTCCTTCAGGACCATGCGGAATTTCTGCTTTACCCAGGCCAATATTCATTTTCCAATCTGGTGAGATGGTCTTGCATATCTCTTCAAGATTGTCTTCACTTACAAGTTGCAAAAATCGGGTTGCCAGGTTTTTATTTTCTTCGGTAATTAAAGTCTTTTCCATAATGTATTAATTTCTGATGAAGGCATAAATTCATTGCCATTTAAATGTTGATGCACTAAAAATTATCAGGTAGCCTTGAAAACTCGAGATTTAATTTAATGGTTACTTCTTTTTCAACAAAAGTTTCAAAAAACATATTGGATCGCAAACCGTAATCAAATCGATTTATTTGAAACTCAGATTCAAAGCAAATTTTTTCCTTTCCTGTTTTGCCATCCACCCCAGGCTGATACCTGACATCAATCACCACTCGTTTACTGATCCCGCGAATAGTTAATGCTCCCTCAAGTATGAATTTATTTCCTCTTCCTCTTTCAAAGGACAAACTGCGAAAGCGCAAAAATGGAAACCGTTCAACATCAAAAAAATCTTCAGATAACAATTGCTTATCCCTTCTATTTTTCCCGGTATAAATGCTATTTGCTTCTATGATCATATGAATAGTCGCTCCGGAAAAATCTTCCATATTCGTTTGAATCAGGCCCTCGTAAACTTTAAACTTCCCTTCAACTTTACGAAAGGGTTGTCCTAAAAAATTACGCTGCGCTACTGAAAATCGAATCGCTGAAGTTTTATGGTCTATACTCCATTCCGACAGCCAATTGGTTGATTTCAATTTCTTTTCCGTTAAAAGAGAAATACTTTCCTGCATAAGAATTATTGTTGCATGTTCTAAATCTAATTTGCACAACAAAAAAATTGCATCGCCACGTAATAAAAAATAACTTATGAGTAAATAGCTGCAAAAAACTATTGAATGGTCGTTTTGGCTGTATGGAATGTAACGCAGGGCTTGTTTTGATTGAAGATGATCTTATTCTTTCTCTATTTTTGGAAAAATTGAATTATGTATCACACGCTGCTTACTTCACTTGAAAATGGTTTAATGGTAGTGACCATCAATCGTGCTGACAAGCTGAATGCCCTAAACAAAGATGTAATGTCTGATTTAGATGAGTTGATAAATGAAATAGAAAGCAATTCACAGATCAAGGCAGTAATAATTACAGGCGCCGGACAAAAAGCATTTGTTGCTGGAGCTGATATTAGTGAGTTTCTGGGATTGAATAACGATGAAGGAAAGGCCCTGGCTAAAAAAGGACAGGATATTTTTCACAGGATTGAAAATTGTAAAAAGCCAATTGTAGCTGCCGTAAATGGTTTTGCGTTGGGTGGCGGATGTGAGCTGGCAATGGCTTGCCATTTTAGAATTGCAAGTGATAATGCAAAATTTGGACAGCCGGAAGTTAACCTTGGATTAATTCCGGGCTATGGTGGTACCCAACGTTTGGTACAATTGATTGGCAAAGGACGGGCATTAGAATTGTTGATGACTGGGAATACAATCGATGCCAGTATCGCTCTTGATTACGGGTTAGTAAATCATGTGGTACCAAATGATGACCTTTTGCCAAAAGCGAAGATGATTCTTGAACAAATTATTTCAAAAGCTCCTTTGGCTGTTGCAAAATGCATTACTGCAGCCAATTCAGTTTTTAGTGACCAAAACGGCTATGAGGTGGAACTAAAATCTTTTGGGGAATGCTTTAACACCAATGATATGAAAGAAGGTACCGCTGCTTTTTTGGGGAAAAGAAAACCCCATTTTAAGGGAGACTAAATTATTGTTTAATGTCCCATTCAGCAAATGTGCGGTGTGAAATCATCTGCCAAACATTTTTATTCAATCGATAAATGCGTTCGTACCGAATAGCATATCCATACCTGTTACCACCGGACGGTAATATCACTCTTAAGACACCGGTTACAATAGCAATGTCATTATGCAGTTCAACGTTTATGGAGTCGTGTTCTCTTGACACGTATTGTACACGTGGTGACTGCGCCTTGCCAATCCATGATTCTTTGTTGTCAAGCATTCCGGTGCCATGTGTGAACTTAAAATCATTTGAAAAATGTTTTTGCATGTAGGAAATGTTCTTTCCGACTACAGCCCTGTCCACTTCACGATTGATGGAGTCTACAACTATTTTTATTACTGTGGTGTCGGAAGGTTTCTGACCGTAGGAGCAACAGGTAACAAAACCCGTTAGAAGACTAAACAACAGGCGCATGCCTAAATTTAATTCTTTAATTATTTTGCGGAAAGATTCTTATTGTTTTCATAAACCGGCTGTGATAATAATCATTGAAAGGTGTAATGGTAACGCCGTATTTCTTGCCTGACGTAGAATGAATAAACTCCAGCTGGTTGTTTTGGTTTGTTACTACCAATCCCATATGGCCAACAAATTTTTCTGTACTATCTGTTCCGGTGAACAGAATCAAATCTCCAGGCTTGGCATCAATTAAAGACACTTCCTTACCCACGTTGGTAAAATCAATTGATGATCTTGGAACAATAATATTAAAATGATTAAAAACGTAAGTAATGAAACCAGAACAATCAAAACCAATTTTTGGATCGGTTGACGCATATTTATACGGAATACCAATTAAGGTTTTTGCAAAATCTACTACGTCTTGCGGATGAACATTTTTAGTATGGATTTGCGCAGCCGGAATTAAAACAGAATCCAGTTTAACTGTATCTACTACAAGTACTACTGAATCCTTTTTTACCGAATCAATTTTGGCGTGCGAAGTATCTGTTGATTCCAGCTGGGTTGAATCTTTAGATTGTTGGTCTTTACTATCCCAGACAAAAATGCACGATGAAAACCCGAGCGCAAATATGAATATCCACAATTTCATAGCATCTGCTTGTTACATGTCATTATGCAACTATTGGGCTAATCTCTTAAGCCACCCCGGCAGTATGCCTTCATTTTGAACGTTCAACAAGATTTTCGTCGATAAGATAAAATTCGAAATTGCTTAACTCGATTTTTGACGATGCTTCCAGAAACCTGAAAACAATTAAAGAGGTTTTTGTCTTGGGAAATGTAATTATTCGCTTCCGCCCGATGGACGTGCTATTAATAAACCTACTACCGTTTTTTTCATCCACGATTTGAATTACAAAATTTCGCACATTTTGCCCAAGTTGGGTATTCTCACCCAGTACGATACAATTCAATTCAATAGGTTCTTTAAAATCGAAGGAAACAGGATTATCAATGAAGTTTCTTATCTCCATTGTGTTTGTGCGGCTGTTAAAAGACACACCATCAATTTTGCCAAATCGTAAATCAAATTTGGAACTGCGTACCAAATCGCTTTTGAAATTCATGTCACGCAGTACTTTAAATCCTATTAGTACAGCAGAATCATTTTTGCTAATCAATCCTCGCCTGTCGGGGGGAACATTCAATAATAAATTCGCCCCCCTGCCAACAGATTTTAAATAGATATTAAACAATTCTTCGGGTGATTTCACTTGATCATCCTGCTCTTTATGATAAAACCAGCCAGGACGAATGCTTACATCACATTCTGCTGGTATCCAATTTTTGCCATGATAATTTCCCCGGTTCAGTGTGTCGGTTGGTGGGGCCCCTACGCCTCTGGCAAATCCTGCGGTGTCCAAAAAATTCCAATTCGTTTCGCCGGCAAATCCCTTCTCATTGCCACACCAACGAATGTCTGGCCCTATATCGCTAAATATTATTGTGTTGGGAGAAAGTTTCCTTACTGTGGCTTCAAATCGTTTCCAATCATAAACCTGCTTTTTGCCATTAGGCCCTTCCCCGTTCGCTCCATCCCACCACAACTCCCAAATTGGGCCGTAGTTGGTGAAAATTTCTTTCATCATGTTTATAAAAACCTCGTTGTACTCCGCAGTGCCATATTTAGGATGATTGCGATCCCATGGCGAAATATAAACTCCAAACTTCAACCCGTATTCTTTGCATGCCTGTGAAAGCTGTTTCAGAACATCGCCTTTACCATTACGCCATTTACTTTCACGAACAGTATGGGTTGAATATTTACTTGGCCACAAACAAAATCCATCATGGTGTTTGGCAGTAATGATAATTCCTTTTGCTCCTGAAGCTTTTGCAATTCGGCACCATTGCCTGCAATCTAAATTGGTGGGATTAAAAACATCTTCCGGCTCTGTACCTTCACCCCATTCTTTATCAGTAAAAGTGTTAGGACCAAAATGCATAAAAAGGTAATACTCCATTTTATGCCAGGCTAATTGAGCTTTTGAAGGTAATGGCTGCGCAGCAATTTGTTCGTAGCACAAAAGAATCAGCGCTAGCAATATTTGCAATACAATTTTGCTCATAAACCAATTTGATTTTTCAAAATAAGATTCCTTTAGACAGATGGCCTAATTTTGCGTCACAATTTTCAATTATGGAATATCGCATTGAGAAAGACACCATGGGGGAAGTACAAGTGCCTGCAGATGCATTTTACGGGGCCCAAACCCAACGCAGTATCGACAATTTTAAAATAGCACAGGATATTAATAAAATGCCCAAGGAAATTATCCGGGCATTTGCTTATTTAAAAAAAGCAGCAGCTATAACAAACTTTGAAGCAGGTATATTGCCAAAGAATAAAATGGAATTGATTTCCCGGGTATGCGATGAGATTTTGGAAGGCAAACTAGACTCTTATTTTCCTCTTGTGGTTTGGCAAACAGGCAGCGGCACACAAAGCAATATGAACGTAAATGAAGTAATTGCTTATCGGGGCCATGTATTGAATGGTGGACAACTCAGTGACAAGGAAAAATTTTTACACCCAAATGATGATGTCAATAAATCTCAGTCATCAAATGATACCTTTCCTACAGCCATGCATATTGCTGCTTATAAAATTTTGGCTGAAACAACCATCCCCGGAATTGAGAAACTTAGGAATACGCTTACAGAAAAAAGTCAGCAATTCATGAATGTTGTGAAGATTGGCCGAACCCATTTTATGGATGCTACACCACTTACGTTAGGGCAAGAATTCAGCGGATATGTTTCGCAACTGGACCACGGGCTAAAAGCAATTAAAAACACTTTACCTCATTTGTCAGAACTGGCTTTAGGTGGAACAGCCGTTGGCACAGGAATCAATACGCCTCCAAGCTATGCTGAGAACGTGGCTAAACACATTGCAGAATTGACAGGTTTGCCATTTGTAACTGCTGAAAATAAATTTGAATCGCTTGCATCACACGATGCCATTGTTGAAGCACATGGCGCACTGAAAACTGTTGCTGTGAGCTTAATGAAGATTGCCAATGACATCCGTATGTTATCATCCGGACCCCGTTCAGGAATAGGCGAAATATTTATTCCGGATAATGAGCCAGGGTCCTCTATCATGCCAGGCAAGGTAAATCCAACTCAATGTGAAGCATTGACAATGATTGCTGCACAGGTAATGGGCAATGATGTTACGATTAATATTGGTGGGTCTATGGGCCATTTCGAATTGAATGTTTTCAAGCCAGTGATGATCTATAATTTTTTACACAGTGCAAGATTAATTGGTGATGGTTGTATCAGTTTCAATGACAAATGTGCTGTAGGGATTCAACCGATGGAAACGAACATTAAAAAACATGTCGACAATTCTTTAATGCTTGTTACTGCACTGAACACAAAAATTGGTTATTACAAGGCTGCTGAAATTGCACAGAAAGCACATAAGGAAGGAACAACATTAAAGGAAATGGCAGTAAAACTTGGTTATGTTACTCCTGAACAATTTGACGAGTGGGTAGTTCCGGCAAAAATGGTCGGTAATTTATCCATTGGATAAATAAAATGAACTGGGGTGGAATATGGCTTTTGGAAAAATGCTTTCCTAAATTAACTGAGCTTCATTACGTCTTGCAATTGCTCTAAATATTATCTAATTTAACATTGCATAGACAAACTTATCTGTGCGTTTTAATTCGAACCAACATGAAAACGCAACACGAAGCCACGATTCAGTTTAGCGGATACCCGCTACGAATTGTTGAAACAGATCAAGAATCAAAACAGTTTAGATTAAGAGCTGTAAAGTCTTCTACTGATTGGCCGCTTTCTTCCCAGAAAAATTATATTGCCAACGATCCGAAGAATTGGGATATTGATTGGTTCAATAGCTATGAGTGATATTTTGTACCCTACATCACCTGTGCCTGGTCGCTGAGCTCAGAGCTGGTTGTTACTGTTTGATGATGTTCTTCTACGTGTTTTCTTCTGACCAATCTTTTTTGAAATATCAAAAGCGTAATTACTCCAACCGATATTGAAGCATCCGCAACATTAAAAATAGGACTAAAGAACTCGAACTCCTTTCCACCTACAAAAGGGAACCACGACGGGAAAGTTGAATGGATCATCGGGAAGTACAACATATCAACCACGTTGCCATGCAAAAAGCTCTGGTAACCTCCATGACTTGTTAAGTGGGCAAGACCGTAATAATAAATGTATTGCTGGGAGGCCGCATCATACGTCATTCCTTTGTCGAAGATCATTCCATAAAACATACTATCGATTAGATTGCCCAATGCACCAGCGTAAATCAATGCCGCACAAATCACAAAGCCTCTTGAATAATTTTGACGGACAATTCGGATGAGATACCACGTACCAAAAATAACAGCAGCCAAGCGAAATAACGTAAGGGCCATCTTACCCCAGTTGCCACCCCACTTCCATCCCCAGGCCATGCCTTCGTTTTCAATAAAATAAAGTTGAGCCCATTTTAACCCTAAAAGGTTAATATGCTCCCCCATTTGAAAATGAGTTTTGATATAAACTTTCAGCGCCTGGTCAGCAACAATAATCAAAAGAATAATCAGAATAGCCGAACGAAGTTTCACTTTAAAAAATTATGGGCTCAAAGATAAGGGTTGA
>Ga0070664_100002427_pt1 | contig 14988 bp, 12 predicted proteins | sample KBSC73metaG_FD_65863 | JGI IMG/M metagenome (GOLD analysis project Ga0070664, IMG submission 65863) | Corn rhizosphere microbial communities from Kellogg Biological Station, Michigan, USA - KBS C7-3 metaG | ecosystem: Host-associated > Plants > Roots > Rhizosphere > Soil ... | reverse complement strand
CCCTGGCTTCGGCGAAGGCCGCTGGTGGGTCCAGGACCTTGCTGCTTCGCTGCCTGCGAGACTCATTCCGGCGGACGCCCGAAATGTGCTCGATCTGTGCGCCGCCCCCGGCGGCAAGACAATGCAACTCGCCTCGGCTGGTCACCTCGTGACGGCCGTCGATTCGTCAGGAAGTCGTCTTGGGCGACTACGAGAAAATCTCGGGCGAACGCACCTCGCCGCCAAGCTGGTTGAAGCGGACGCGTTCAAATGGAGTGCCGACGCCCAGTATGACGCCATTCTCCTCGACGCACCTTGCTCTGCAACCGGGACGTTCCGGCGCCATCCGGAAGTCCTCTATCGGGCACGCCCGAAGGTGATCGCCGATGGCGCCGAGCTCCAGGCGCAGCTGGTCGAACGGGCCGCCGCCTGGGTGAAGCCCGGAGGCGCGCTCGTTTATTCCGTTTGCTCGCTGGAGCCGCAGGAGGGCGAGGAGGTGGTCCGCGCGTTCCTCAGCCGCAGCTCCGAATTTCGCCTGGAAGAACCGCATGATCTCTCCGACTTCGTCGTGCCATCTTCAGACGGCTGGATCCGGATACTCCCCGGCGTCCTCGAAGATCGGGGCGGGCTGGACGGCTTCTTCATCGCGCGCCTTGTCCGCGGCGGTTAATCCCGCCTAATCAGCTCCATGCCTATCATCGCGCCATCAATACTCTCGGCGGACTTCGCCCGGCTCGGCGAGGAGGTACGCGCCATCGACGAGGCGGGGGCCGACTGGATCCATATCGACGTGATGGACGGGCATTTCGTGCCCAACATCACGATTGGTCCCGCCGTTGTTAAGGCGCTGCGACCGCACAGTGCGAAGCTGTTCGACGTCCACCTGATGATCTCGCCCGTCGATCCATTCCTGGATGCCTTTGCCGAAGCCGGCGCGGATATCCTCACCGTCCATCCCGAAGCCGGCCCGCATCTTCATCGGACGGTCCAGCGCATCAAGGCACTCGGGAAGAAGGCGGGGGTGTCGCTCAATCCAGCGACCCCGGCCGAGGCGCTTGATTATGTGCTCGACGAGCTCGACCTAGTCCTTGTGATGAGCGTGAATCCAGGGTTCGGAGGGCAGAAGTTCATTTCTCGTCAGCTCGCCAAGATCGAGTTGATCGGCGAGCGTATCGTTCAGCGCGGTCTGAAGGTGGAGATCGAGGTCGACGGAGGCATTGACGCCGAAACTGCCCGACAGGCAATCGGCGCCGGTGCGACCGCGCTTGTTGCCGGAACCGCGGCCTTCCGCGGCGGACCTGGCGCTTATGCGGACAACATCAAGGCGCTCCGAGGCGCGGGGTGAGCGACGAGGGTTCGGCCGCTGAGCGCGCGGTCGTCAGCAAGCTTGCGCGTGGATCGCTGCTGTCCCGCCTGAAACGCTCGAAGCAGCCGCTCAAGCTCGTCGCCGTACCGCGCGACCATGTGCAAGGTGAGCGTTCGCGCGGTGATGCCTTGCTCGCGGGCCGGTTTGCGGCCGGCAGCGAAACCCTGACCCTGAAGGAACTCGATTTCGGGCAGGTCGGCGCGACCGGTCCACTCGCGGAGCAGCTGCAGGGCTTTTCTTGGCTGCGAGATCTTGCTGCTGCCGCCTCTCGAGAAAAAGGCGCCCGCCTCGCCGAGGCCGTGGTTGGCCGCTGGTTGCTTGCCCATGGCACGAGGGTCGACGACGCTTGGGCGCCGCATCTGTGGGGGGAGCGGATCCTATTCTGGACCGCTTATGCCCCCTATATCCTGTCGAGCAGCGACAGCGGCTATCGTTCGGCACTGCTGAACACGCTCGCGCGTGGCGCCCGCCATCTCGATGCGAATTCCGACAAGGCGGCGGCTGGCCTTGATCGAATGACGGCATGGTGCGGCGTGATAGCCGCCGGCCTCCTCGTCCAGGGCGGAGTGCCGCGTGTCGCCCGTGGCGAAGCTGGTCTCTCGCGTGCTCTTGCTTCCGCGCAGTTCGACGACGGCGGGCTGATCAGCCGCTCACCCTATGAGCAGGTTGCGCTCGTCGACCGGTTCGGATTGCTTCGCGCATGCTATCTGGCGGCCAAGCAAACCATCCCCGACGGCATCGAAGCAGCTGCGCAGGCGTCGCTCTCGGCCTTGCATGGGATCATGATGGGAGACGGCGCGCTATCGAGCTGGCAGGGATGCTCGCCGGGGGAGGCATCACGGCTGACGACGCTGATCGACAGCTGTGGCCTGCGGGCACGCCCGCTCCGACAGGCTCGCGGCTGGGGGTATCAGCGCATGTCCGCCCTCGGGACTATACTCGTACTCGATGCAGCGCCGCCGCCACCGCAAAGAATCGCGGAGCGGGGATCGGCCTCGACCCTTGCTCTGGAGTTGTCCGACGGCGCGCAGCGGCTGGTCGTCAATTGCGGCGGTCCCGGGCCGGTGCCGACCGATCTACCGGACGAGCTTCTGCAGGGGCTGCGAACGACAGCTGCCCACAGCACCCTCGTCCTTTCCGACACCAATTCCACGAACATCCTGACCGACGGCTCCCTCGGCAAGGGCGTAGAAGACGTCGCGATCGATCGGAGCGACGACAATGACGCGAGCCGCATGGAAGCGAGTCACGACGGCTACGTCCGCGCTTTCGGACTAATCCACAAGCGCAGCCTGATGCTCGGCAATGACGGCAAGGAGTTGCGCGGCGCCGACCAGCTTATCCCGAAGGGTCGTCGGAAGATTCGCGAGGCCGTGCCTTATACCGTGCGGTTTCATCTGGCGCCCGGTGTCCAGACGACCATCACCGCCGACGGTATGGGCGCGATCCTGAGGTCCAAGGGCGCCCCGCCGTGGAACTTCCGCTGCCGTGGAGGCAACCTCGCGACAGAGGACAGCCTGTGGGTCGACGGACGCGGCCGGCCGCAGCGAACGACGCAGCTTGTCATTGTCGGCGAAGTGTCGGCATTGGGCGGCGAAATCGGCTGGACGTTTCGCCGCGCCAGCTAATCAGAAGGATCATCGATGACCGACCTCGTTCCCGTTCGCCGGGCGCTGATCTCCCTTTCGGATAAGGCCGGCCTCGACCAGCTTGCAAAGGGTCTTGCGAGGCACGGCGTCGAGGTCGTCTCGACGGGTGGTACGGCAGCGAAGTTGCGCGAAAGCGGTGCCGTAGTGCGTGACGTCAGCGATGTTACCGGCTTCCCCGAAATCATGGATGGGCGGGTGAAGACCCTCCATCCCAAGATACACGGCGGCCTTCTCGGCGTCCGCGACAACCCTCAACATGCGGCGGCGATGGAGGAGCATGGCATCGCGCCGATCGACCTTGTCGTCGTGAACCTTTATCCCTTCCTGAGCACGGTCATGAGCGGTGCGGACCGGGAAACGACCATCGAGAATATCGATATCGGCGGGCCCTCGATGGTACGGTCGGCCGCAAAGAATCACGCGCATGTTGTGATCGTTACCGACCCCGCGGACTATGATGCGCTCCTGACGGAGCTCGATCAGCATGGTGGAAGCACCACGGCCGCTCTTCGGAAGAGGCTCGCGGCCAAGGCCTTCGCACTGACGGCAGAATATGATTCGACGATCTCGCAATGGTTTGCGTTTGCCGACCAGGGCGAGCGCTGGCCGGAAAAGTGGACCTTGTCGTCGGCGCGCAAAATGCCGCTGCGGTACGGAGAGAACCCGCACCAGTCGGCGGCCCTCTACCTTCCCGTAGGCCCTGCCGCGCATGGCGTTGCCCAAGCCCAGCAGGTACAGGGCAAGGAGCTCAGCTACAACAATCTCAACGATGCCAATGCGGCGATTGAGCTCGTCTCGGAGTTTCGCGAGGACGCTCCGACTGTGGTTATCGTCAAGCACGCCAATCCCTGCGGCGTTGCGACGCGCGATACGTTGACCGACGCGTGGAAGGAGGCGCTTGCCTGCGACAGCGTGTCGGCGTTCGGCGGGATCGTCGCGACCAATCGCACCCTCGATGCAACGACCGCCGAAGCGATCACGGAGATCTTCACCGAAGTGGTCGTTGCGCCCGACGCGGATGACGCGGCCAAGGCGGTTTTCGCGAAGAAGAAGAACCTGAGATTGCTCCTCACTGGTTCGCTGCCCGACCCCTCCCGCGGGGGCACCAGCCTCGCGCTGATCGCGGGTGGCTTGCTGGTTCAGGATCGCGACAACGGCAGGATCACACGCGACCAACTCAATTGCGTAACCAAGCGCCAGCCTACCGAGCAGGAAGTCCGCGACTGCTTGTTCGCGTGGACCGTCGCCAAGCACGTGAAATCCAATGCGATCGTCTATGCGAAGGATGGAGTCACGGCGGGCATCGGCGCCGGCCAGATGAACCGGCGCGACAGCTCGCGAATCGCCGCCGTTCGCGCCCAGGAAGCGGCCGAAGCCAATGGCTGGGCCGAGCCGCGGACAAATGGCTCAGCGGTCGCTTCTGACGCCTTCTTTCCATTCGCGGATGGCTTGCTTGCGGCGGCTGCGGCCGGGGCAACGGCGGTCATCCAGCCGGGTGGCTCGATTCGCGACGAGGAAGTCATTGCAGCTGCCGACGAAGCCGGCCTTGCCATGCTCTTCACGGGAATGCGGCACTTCCGGCATTAGACGATGCTGTCGGGGACCTGATCCCGCGCTTCCGCGGCTTCCTCAGCGTCGCGCAATTCCTTGACCTCGTGCTTCCGCAACCGAAACAGCTCGCGGTCCTCGGGGCCGAAGCCCTTGGTCCAGAGCACGGCGAAAAAGGCGGTCATGATGAGCGGAACGCCGATCACCAGCTGGAGTGTCTGCGGCAGGAAGTAGCGGACCACGGCTCCTACGGCGACGCCTGCTGCCGCGGCCCAGGCAAGGTCCCATCGCCAGCCGGAGACGGGCTCGCCAAGCTTTCGGCAGAGCAAGCGCGACTTGGTGATGGAGGCGAAGGCGAGAGCGACGCAAAGGCCGATCGCAGGTCCAGTCGCCTGGAAGGCCGGCGGCAACCCCTGGTCCTTCATCACGAGGATCAGCCCAGCGGCCAGTCCGGCCTCGAGCGCCAGCATGGCAAGGCTGATGACCATGTTCCGTGTACGCGCGACGTAAATGAGCGCAGCTTCGCTGACGACCGCCGCCGCGGCGATGACTTCTGCCGCGAGCAGGAATCCGAGCATAGCGGTGCCGCCGGTGAAGCCCGATCCGACCAGCGCCATGACGGCCCGCCCCGGAATGCCCAGCGCCAGCGCGATGCCGAGCTGCGCGGCAATGATCCAATAAGTGACCTGCCGAACCTGTTTTGCAACCGAAGGGCGATCGCCCGCTGCGATCTTGCGGGCGATTGCGGGCCCCAGCACCGGCTCGAAGCTGGTCTTGAGCTTGGCCGGCAAGGTCGCGACCTGCTGCGCCACATAATAAATGCCGACGAAGGCCGCCGGCATGAATGCGCCAAGAACGGCAAGATCGATACGCCGTGATGCCCACTCCACGGCATCGGCGGCTGCGAGCGGGACGTTGCGGCCCGCAGTTCTCCAGGCGGTCGCGAGATCCGGCTTCCAGCCGTGCGGGATGCCATAGCAGCGCACCAGCGGGATCAAGGCCGCGATCAGCGCCGCGACCATCGAAAAGACGTAAGAGATGATCAAACCGTCATCGAGCGAGATGTACGACCAGACGAAGGCGACGATGCTGATCGTCCACGGCTCGACGATCGAGCGCGCTCTCACCGTTGATGCGACGTCATGCTGATAGGCGAGCGCGGCAAGCGCGATATCGGTCCACGCGATGGCGATCACGGTGATCGCTAGGAGGTGGTCCATCCCCGAGATCCGAGTCGTCGGATACATGGCGCGGGGGAAGGCGATCAGGATCGCCATGCCGATCGCCGAGCCGATCGCGGCCACCAGCATCGCATCGGCGACGATGCACGCCTGCGGCTTTTTTCCGTTCGCAAGCAGTTGCGCGAGTCCACGCCTCAATCCCAGCGCCGCAAGTTGCGCCGCGAACTCGACCGTAAGAACGGCGTAAGCGAAACGGCCGAGTTCGGACGCGCCGTAGACGCGGCCGGCGATGAAGAGAAAGGGGAGGCGCGCGGCGAGCCGAAGGACGAAGCCGAATATGTTCAGCCGCCCGCCCCGCGCCAAGGTCGCCATGTCGGCATCGGGTGCGTCGGTTGCGGCTACCCCGCGCTCGGCGTCGGTCAATGCGCCGCGCCCCAATGCTCGCCCCAGCCGACCTCCACATCGAGTGGGACGTCGAGCTTTATGGCCGGTTCGGCAGCTCCCGCCATCACTTGCTTGATCACTGCCGCGGCCTCTTCTTCGCGCCCGTCCGGCACCTCGAACACCAGCTCGTCGTGAACTTGAAGCAGCATCCTGACGTCAGCGAGTCCGGTATCGGCAAGAACCTTGTCCATGCGCGCCATCGCCCGCTTGATCAGATCGGCACTCGTTCCTTGAATAGGCGCGTTGATCGCCGCCCGCTCGGCACCGGCCCGGATCGAGGGATTGGGTGATCTGATGTTTGGCTCGAAGTGCGTCTTTCGGCCGAACAATGTCTGGGTGAATCCCCGCTCCCGGGCGAAGGCAAGCGTGCTGTGAATGAAGCTGCGTATGCCGGGAAAGCGTTCAAAATAGCGGTCGATGATCGCCTTGCCTTCATCCTTCGGCACTCCGAGCCGGCCCGCAATGCCCCAGGCCGAGCTTCCGTAGAGGATCGCGAAGTTGATCGTCTTGGCCTGGTTGCGCGTGTCGCGGTCGACCCTGCCGAACAATTCCTCGGCGGTCATGCTGTGGATGTCGATGCCGCCGCGAAAGGCTTCCTTGAGCTGCGGGACGTCCGCCATATGAGCCGCAAGCCGTAGCTCGATCTGGCTATAGTCGGCGCTCAGCAGCTTGAACCCGGGTTCGGCGACAAAGGCGTCGCGGATCTTGCGGCCAAGCTCGGTCCGGATCGGGATGTTCTGCAAGTTCGGGTCGTTCGACGACAGTCGTCCAGTCTGCGCGCCCGTCAGCGAGAAGCTGGTATGGACGCGGCCTGTCTCCGGATTGATCTGCGCCTGAAGCGCGTCGGTATATGTGCTCTTGAGCTTGGTAAGCTGGCGCCACTCAAGGACGAGCGACGCACATTGCACGCCCTCTCCGGCGAGCCGCTCCAGCTCATTGACGTCCGTCGAATATTGGCCGCTCTTCCCCTTGCGTCCGCCCTTTAGGCCCAAGCGTCCGTAAAGTACTTCACCGAGCTGCTGCGGCGATCCGATCGTGAACGGGCCGCAGGCTGCCTCGTAGATACGTTCCTCGAGCCGCGCGATCTCCTCGGAAAAGTCCCGGCTCAGCCGGGCCAGATATTCGCGATCGACCTTGATGCCCCGGCGCTCCATTCGGCCGAGCACGGCGACGAGCGGCTTGTCCACCCGCTCAAACACGCGCGCAACATTCTCCTGCGCGAGGCGGGGCTTCAGCCGAAACCACAGGCGGAGCGCAATGTCTGCATCCTCGCCGGCATATTGCGTGGCCGGACCGAGCGCGACCTTGTCGAAGGTGATTTGCTTCGAGCCAGTCCCGCACAACTGTTTGAAGGGGATGCACTCATGCTCGAAATGCAGCTTCGCCAGTTCGTCGAGACCGTGACCGAAGCTGCGTCCCGCATCCAGGTCGAAGCTCATCACCATCGTATCCTCGATGGGCGCTACCTCGATGCCGAGCTTCTCGAACATGACCCAGTCATATTTTAGATTGTGGCCGATCTTGATGACGGCGGAGTCTTCCAGCAGCGGCTTCAGTTTCGCTAGGACAAGCTCCTGCGCCAGCTGGTTTGGAGCTTCGGACAGAAGGTCAGCGCCGCTGTGGCCGACAGGGATATAGCAGGCCCTGTTCGGCGCGGTCGCCAGACTGACGCCGGCGAGCCTGGCGACGATGCAATCGATGCAGTCCGTTTCGGTGTCCAGCGCGACATAGCCTTGGGCCGTCGCTTCCGTGATCCAGCGGTCCAGCGCCGCTTCGTCGGTGACCGTCTCATACTTCGATCGATCGACATCGATCTGTTCGGCCGGCGCGGGACCGGCTGGCTTCTTCTCGATTGACGCCACGACGTCATTGAAGCCGCCGCCGCTGCTGCTCCGGCCCTGCGTGCCAGCCGTTCCGTCGAGCCTGTTGAGTAGCGACTTGAACCCCTGGTCCGCGAGGAACTCACGGAGCGGTTCGGGCGGGATCCCTTTGAGTGAAAGGTCTTCGAGCGGCTCCGGCAGGTTCGCATCGCAGACGAGGCGAACGAGCTCGCGCGAAAGGCGCGCATTGTCTGCATGTTCGATCAGCGACTGTTTCAGCTTGGGCTTGCTGATCTGGTCCGTCGAGGCGAGGACCGTCTCCAGGTCGCCGAACTGCTGGATCAATTGCGAGGCCGTCTTGGGCCCGATACCCGGCACACCGGGCACATTGTCGACGCTGTCGCCCATCAGTGCGAGGACGTCGCCGACCTTTTCGGGCGGAACGCCGAACTTCTCGAGCACCTCGGTTCGCCCGATGCGCCGGTCGTTCATCGTGTCGAGCATGTCGATGCCGGCATCCTCGTCGATCAGCTGCATCAGGTCCTTGTCGGAGCTGACGATCGTCACTCGCCATCCAGCCGCCTTCGCCGCCATCACGTAGCAGGCAATGATGTCATCTGCTTCAAGCCCTGCTTCCTCGATGCACGGAATGGAGAAAGCGCGAGTGGCGACACGGATCAGCGGGAATTGCGGGACCAAATCCTCGGGCGGTGGCGGACGATGCGCCTTGTACTTGTCGTACATCTCATTGCGGTGAGTGTGCTCCGACGCATCCAGGATGACAGCCATGTGCGTCGGTCCGTCGGCCTTGGTCAGGCCGTCCGCCAGCTTCCACAGCATCGTCGTATAGCCATAGACCGCGCCAGCCGGCGTGCCGTGCCGGTTCGTGAGTGGCGGGAGACGATGATAGGCGCGGAAGATGTAGCTCGACCCGTCCACGAGATAGAGGTGCGGGCGAGCTTGAGGTGTAGCGGCGTCTGGCATGGATGTGGCGGTTTAGCAGGGTGGCGGCGGGAAGGAAGCCGATCCCATTCAGGGCGCGGACCCACGCTTCAGAGCCGCACCCTGCACCTCCTGGCTTTGGACATTCTTGCCGAATAACGATAAATGAAATATCGTTTATCGATATCATTCGTTGGAGTCGCTTCAATGACAAAGGGAAAGTCCGCCGCTCTGCCGATCGCCTATGTGGTCCTTCGCATCCTGATCGTGCTCAACTGGTTCTATGGGGCGGCGATCCTCGCGCTGGTCGCCTTTACCTTCGTGAACGAGCCCTGGTTCATGCGGGCGATCGACATCCCTACGGGAACGGACCCCCGGCCGATAATGATGGGCCTTCGCGCGATTGCTGCGTTGGGAATTCTGGCAGTTCCCCTGAACCATCTCATCCTGACCAGACTATTGCGGATCGTGGAGACGGTCGGCCGCGGCGACCCCTTCGTTGTCGTCAATGCCTATCGCCTTAACGCGATCGCTTGGGCGCTGCTCGTGCTCCAGTTACTCAGCATGTTGATCGGTGCGATCGGCAAGTCGATCGCGTCGAAGGAATTTCCGCTCCACCTCGATGCGGGCTTCTCGGTCAACGGCTGGCTTGCCGTCATCCTGACCTTCGTCCTCGCGCGCGTCTTCGCCGAAGGGACGTTGATGCGCGAGGACCTGGAGGGAACGGTCTGATGGCGATCGTCGTCAAGCTCGACGAATTGCTTCACAACCGTCGAATGACGTTGACGGAGCTTGCCGAGAAGATCGACATCACGCTAGCCAACCTCTCGATCCTCAAGACCGGCAAGGCGCGCGCGATCCGCTTTTCGACGCTCGAAGCGATCTGCGACGTGCTCGGCTGCCAGCCGGGCGACCTGCTCGAGTATCGCGGGGGTTGAATTCAACCGAACAGGAGGGGCCATAGGACCATGGCGATCCCTACCATGCTGATCGTCCAGACGATCGTCCGGACAACCGGTATCCCAGCCGCGTAAAGCGGCAGGTAGGTTAAACGCGCTCCGAGCCAGATCCAGCCGCCGAGGGCCGTTGTCGAGTTGGTGCGGCCGGCAATGACCACGCCAAGCAGGGCCACGATCGCGATCGGAAAGGTTTCCGCAAAATTCGCCTGTGCGCGGATCGCGCGCCCGGCCATCGGATTCGGGGGCGGCAAGGCTTCGTCTCGCGCCCCCACGTTCCACTTCCGTCCATATTGCTGCGTCTTGAAGCGGGTCGCCGTGAAGATGTGCACGAACAGCATCAGCGATCCGAAGGCGGCGATCCTCAGTTCTACAGGCATTCGATCCCCCCTTATTGGCTAAGGTATCAATATCGTGTCCGTGGCGTCCGCAAGCGTGTCCGGATAATCGAGCGTGTAATGCAGCCCGCGGCTCTCATGCCGCGACAGCGCCGAGCGGATGATGAGGTCGGCAACCTCCACCAGGTTGCGCAGTTCGATCAGGTCCGGCGTCACGCGGAAGTGAGCATAATATTCTTTCACTTCCTGCCGCAGCATGTCGATCCGATGCTGGGCGCGTTCGAGCCGCTTGGTGGTCCGGACGATGCCGACATAGTTCCACATGAAGCGACGGATTTCGCCCCAAGTCTGGGCGATGACGACCTCCTCGTCGCTGTCAGTCACCCGGCTTTCGTCCCACGACCGGATTTCCGGCACTTCGGGCTGATCGTTGAAGTTTTCGATGATGTGCCGTGCCGCCGCTTCGCCGAACACGAGGCATTCGAGAAGGCTATTTGAAGCAAGCCGGTTAGCGCCGTGCAGACCAGACTGGGTAACCTCTCCGGCCGCATACAGGCCTGGAGCATCGGTGCAGCCCCGGAGGTCCACGACGACGCCTCCGCAGGTGTAATGCTGCGCCGGGACGACGGGGATCGGCTCCCGGGTGATGTCGATTCCGAGGCCTAGAAGCTTCTCGTAAATGTTGGGGAAGTGGGCGCGGATGAAGTCCTCGTCGCGGTGCGAGATGTCGAGGTGGACATAATCGAGCCCTAACCGCTTGATCTCATGGTCGATCGCGCGAGCGACGATGTCCCGCGGAGCCAGCTCTGCCCGCTCATCGAAGCGCGGCATGAACCGTGCCCCGCCCCCCGTCACGCCCGGCGGAAGCTTGAGCTGCCCTCCCTCGCCGCGAACGGCCTCGGTGATCAGGAAGTTCTTGACCTGCAGATTGTATAGGCAGGTCGGGTGGAACTGCATGAACTCCATGTTGGAGACCCGGCATCCAGCCCTCCATGCCATGGCGATTCCGTCTCCCGTGGCGCCGCGAGGCGCCGTCGAGTAGAGATAGGCACGCCCGGCGCCCCCGGTTGCAAGGATGGTCGCCTTGCCCGTCAGTGTTTCAACCCGCTTCTTCTTGCGGTTGTAGGCGTAGAGACCGTGGACGGCGCCGCTCGTGGAGAATTGGGTTGCGTGGCGGCCGGTCACGAGGTCGACAGCGACCATGTCAGGCACCAGTGTGATGTTGGGATGCTTTGACGCGGCCGTTTCCAGCGCTCGCTGCACCGCATATCCGGTCGCGTCGGCGACATGAACGATGCGCCTGTGGCTGTGCCCACCCTCCCGGGTGAGGTGGAGCGCATTGCCTTCCTGGGCGAACGGTACGCCAAGGTCGATCAAATGCTGGATCGCGCGCGGCGCTGCTTCGACGACATGCTCGACTACTCTGAGGTCATTGAGCCCCGCCCCGGCGACCATCGTATCCTTGACGTGCGCGTCGAAACTGTCGCCTTCCTCGAGCACTGCGGCAATCCCGCCCTGGGCCCAGCTTGTCGCACCTTCGCCGAGCCCGCCCTTGGCGATGACCGCGACCTTGTGGTGCTCCGCGAGGTTTAGCGCCGCTGTCAGCCCCGCCGCGCCCGAGCCGACGATCAGGACGTCGGCAGTCGTCTTCACGCGGCTTCCTGCGCTGCCGCCGTCAGGCTCAGGAACACGTCCTCGAGGTCGGGGTCGCGGGTCGATACGTCGACGATGTTGAGCCCCTCGGACGTGAGTGAGGCGAGCACTTGGCCCGCGTTCACCTTGTCCTTGCGATAGGTGATCTCAAGCGTCCGCTCATCGATGAGCCCGATATTCTCGAAGCTGTCGTTGGAAGGCACTTCGGCGATGTCGCTGTCGAAGGTCACGACGACGGCTTTCTCCTGCGCCTTGGATACGAGTTCGCGCGTCGGTTCATTGGCGATGACGCGCCCGTGATGGATGATCGCGATCCGGTCGCAGAGTTCTTCGGCTTCTTCGAGATAGTGAGTCGTCAGGACAATCGTAACGCCTTGGGCATGCAGGTGCCGCACATAGTCCCACAGTTGGCGCCGAAGCTCGACGTCGACGCCGGCCGTCGGCTCGTCGAGCACGAGAATGGGCGGCGAATGGACCATCGCCTTCGCGACCAGCAGCCGCCGTTTCATACCGCCTGACAGGGTTCGCGAATAAGCATTGGCCTTGTCTGTGAGGTGCATGGCCGCGAGTAGACCATCGCTTTTGCGGTCGGCCGCCGGAATTCCATACAGGCCTGCCTGGATTTCCAGCGTTTCACGCGGCGTGAAGAAAGGATCGAAGATGATCTCCTGCGGCACGACGCCGATCGAGCGCTTGGCGTTGCGTGGATGCTCGTCGATGTCGAAGCCCCAGATCGTAACCTTCCCGCCGGTCTTCACGACCAGTCCGGCGAGGATGTTGATCAAGGTCGATTTGCCAGCGCCGTTGGGGCCTAGAAGACCGAAGATCTGGCCGCGCGGAACGTCGAAGCTGACTTCGTTCAGCGCGCGCTTTCCGCCCGCATAGGTCTTCGACAGGGATTCGATACGGATCGCTGGCTCGTCCATCACGCTTAGCCGCATAAGAGCGGCATATTACGCCGACAAGCTTGTGAGCGCGCGGCAGCGGTCCTAATTGCCATTCATGGCATCGAAGATCCCGCCGCCGGAAGTGATCCGGGTGAAAAGCTTGCAGGTCGCCTGCGACGGTTCCGGCGAGACGTCGCCGGCACTCGGCCACCCGCGTGTGTTCCTGCGCATCGACGAGGACGCCGGGTTCGTCGAGTGCGGCTATTGCGACCGGCGCTTTGTCCTTGAGGGGGGACCGGCGGACAGCAAGGCGGCATGACCGCTCCGGATCCCCGGCGATTCCTCTATCGCAACCTCGACCCTGAGGGCGCAAAGCGTCTCGCCGCACGGCATCTCTGCGCCCACGACGATGGCGAGCTTTACCTGCAGTATAGCGCGAGTGAGGCATTCGGCTTCGATGACGGTCGGCTGAAGACCGCCGACTATCAGAGCAGTTCCGGTTTCGGTCTGCGCGGTGTTTCGGGCGAAACCACTGCATTCGCCCACGCGAACGAAATCAGCGAGGCGGCGATCGAGCGCGCAGCTGCCACGCTCAAGCTCCTCGACCCACGAACGGCCGATCCGGCTGGGCCGCCGGCACGCACCAATCAGGCGATGTACGGAGCCGACGATCCGCTGAGCCTCATTCCCTTCGCCGACAAGGTCGCCCTGTGCCAGCGGATCGATGCCGCGGCGCGTGGACGCGATCCCCGCGTCTGCCAGGTCAGCGTTGCGCTGTCTGCAAGCTGGAGCGTGATCGATATCGTCCGCGCCGACGGCTTCGTCGCGTCGGACGTTCGACCGCTGGTGCGCCTCGGCGTGCAGATCGTCGCCGAGCAGAACGGACGGCGCGAGACCGGCTATCACGGTCTTGGCGGGCGCTACCTGTACGACAATCTGTTCGATGAGGCGCAGTGGTCGCGTGCCATCGATCTCGCGTTGGCACAGGCGCTTACAAATCTCGAATCCGTTGCGGCTCCGGCCGGCGAGATGCAGGTGGTCCTAGGGCCGGGATGGCCGGGCGTCCTTCTGCATGAGGCCGTGGGGCATGGCCTTGAAGGCGACTTCAATCGCAAGGGCACGTCCGCCTTTTCCGGCCGGATTGGCGAGCGGGTCGCGGCCCCGGGCGTTACCGTCGTCGACGATGGCGCGATGAACCAGCGCCGTGGCTCCCTCACGATCGACGATGAGGGCACGCCGACACGCCGTACTTGCCTGATCGAGGACGGCATCCTCAAAGGCTATCTGCAGGATCGTCTGAACGCACGGCTAATGGGGATGGAGGCTACCGGCAACGGCCGCCGGGAAAGCTTCGCGCACGCCCCCATGCCGCGGATGACCAACACATTCATGCTTGGTGGCAAGGACGATCCAGCGGAGCTGGTGAGCCGGGTCAAGGATGGCATTTTCGCCAAGAGCTTCGGCGGGGGTCAGGTCGATATCACGAGCGGCAAGTTCGTGTTCGGCTGCACGGAGGCCTATCGGATCCGCGGCGGCAGGATTGCCGAGCCGATCAAGGGGGCTACCTTGATCGGTGATGGGCCGACGGTGCTCACCCGCGTGAAGGGTATCGGCAACGACCTCGCTCTCGATGAGGGCATAGGCATCTGCGGCAAGGGCGGCCAGAGCGTGCCCGCCGGCGTTGGCCAGCCGACCCTCCTCATCGACGGCATCACCGTAGGGGGCACCGCTGCTTGACCGATTGGCGCTCGGACGTTCTCAAATTCTGGTTTGGGCTGGATTCAAAGAATTGGTGGCGCAGCGATCCCGAGCTCGATCATCGGATCAAGCAGGGCTTTCTGAAACTCTGGGCCGAGAAAAGGCAGTTTCCTGTCGAGTCATTCATCGATGATCCGCTGACCGCACTCGCGGCGGTCGTTCTGTTCGACCAGTTTCCGCGCAACATGTTCCGGGGTGACGCGGAGCAGTTCGCGACCGACCATCTTGCGCTGCAGATCGCGAAGGTCGCTGTGGAAAAGGAATTGGATGAGCAGCTTCAGCCGCAAGAGCGGGGCTTCCTCTACATGCCCTTCCAGCACAGCGAGAACTTGGCCGAGCAGGACCGCTCACTGCTCTTATTCACCGCGCTTGGCGACGACTACCAGCTCGGATTTGCAAAGAAACATCACGACGTCATCGCGCGCTTCGGCCGCTTCCCGCATCGCAACAAAATGCTCGGGCGCGCC
>Ga0070664_100002424_pt1 | contig 14994 bp, 14 predicted proteins | sample KBSC73metaG_FD_65863 | JGI IMG/M metagenome (GOLD analysis project Ga0070664, IMG submission 65863) | Corn rhizosphere microbial communities from Kellogg Biological Station, Michigan, USA - KBS C7-3 metaG | ecosystem: Host-associated > Plants > Roots > Rhizosphere > Soil ... | reverse complement strand
GGCGCGCTCAACGGCGCTGGTCGGGCTCCTCCCATTCGCCATAAGCGGGCTTATCCTTGCGAAGGAACTGTTAGGTGCGTTCAGATCCAGCAGTCGATGAGCCGGCCCTAAGCTCCGATCCTGCACTGCTTGAGGCCCGTTCGCCGGAAGTCTCGGTATTCACGTCGACCTTCAATAGAGCCCATACGATAAGCAGGGTGTGGGATTCCCTTTGCCGGCAAAGCTTCCGCAATTTCGAGTGGGTGATCATCGACGATGGGTCGACCGACGGCACGCAGGACGTGGTGCAGGAATTCTGCCGTAAGTCGGACTTTCCAATCAGATATTATTGGCAGACGAATCGCGGAAAGCACACGGCCTATAATCTCTTCGCACGCCATGCCCGGGCCGACCTCTTTTGCTCGGTCGACTCTGACGACGAGATCCTGCCGCAGTGTCTGGAGCGAATGCTTTTCAACTATCGCTCAATTCCCGCAGACGAGCTGAATGATCATGCCGGGATCTGGTGTCTTGCGCAGAACCAGCATGGCCAGCTCATTGGCGATAGATTCTGTGACGCGGACATGGGCGACAGCATTGTGGGCGTGCTTCTCCGCCACAAGAAGCTCGGCGACAAAGGCGGTCTAAGCAAGGTCGCAATTCTCAAGGAGTTCCCGTTCCCGGAGGACGTGGAACGAGTCTACGTCCCCGAAAGCTATCACATCCATGCCTACACACGACGGTACAAGACGAAGTTCGTCAATGAAGTCCTGATCCAGCCGTGGACCGACGAAGCCGAGGAGCATTTGTCGAATGCGCTGAGCAGACGGACCAATGATGCAGGCTCGATCTACGGCCTGCTCGCATGGCCGAAATATTCGATGAGATATTTCTGGCGACGGCCGAAGCTGTTTGTCGCCGTGACTGCCGGCTACGTTGCGATGGCGATTGGCCTTGGAAAGTCTTTTCGTCAGCAGTTCGCCGAGATCGAAAGCACCGCTGGACGCCTGCTCTGGCTCGTCACGGTCCCCTTGGGGATCGGACTGTTATGCGCTCGAAGGCTAAAGGACGGGCGGTCGATCCGAGAGGGCGCGGCCTGAGATGACGGGTCCCAAAGTCCCGTTAAGGGCGCGCTTCCTGAACAAGATACGCCGACTGTACAGAGGAGGCGCTCTCGAGGCCTTCATCGCACGGAAGGGACGAAGTTCAGGATCGCCGCTCTGGCGCTCGCTTACGCCCGGACACAACCTGTACGAGCCGGACGCTATCCGGACCTTTGCGCACGATGGCCTCGAGTGGAACGTCGACGTGAGCGACTACATCGGACATGGCGTCTACTTCGGCCTGGATCGAACTACCGAACGGCTCTTCAGCCTCGCCGAACCCGATTTCATTACGTTCGACGTGGGCGCGAACATCGGCTGGACCGCGTTGAACCTCGCCCGCCGTTGCCCCGCAGGCCAGGTCATCGCCTTTGAGCCAGACACGCGGAACCATCGCAAATTGGTCGAGAACGTGCGCCTTAATTCGCTCGCGAATCTTTCCGTCGAGCGGCTCGGGCTGGCGGATCATCCAAGTCGGTCCCGAATGATTGTGGAAAACGAGCGAAACAGCGGCGGCAACCGGATTTCCGATGATCCGGCAGGGACGATCGAACTGACGACGATCGATGACTATTGCAGTGCGAAGCAGATCCCACGGCTCGACCTGCTGAAGATAGACACGGAGGGATTCGAGGAAAGAATTGTCCGAGGAGGCATTGACCGCCTCAGGCAGGATCGCCCGATCATCTACATAGAGGTCAACTCCGATCACCTGCACAGGTACGGATCAACGGTATCGAGCCTGATCAACCTGCTTCGGGAGATCGGCTATCCGCATTTCGAAATTGCGGAGACCGGCGAGGTGGTTGAAGACCCGCTAAACCTGACAGGGCGCCACGTAGACCTCATTGTGAGGTAGGAAGCAGTTCATGCCAAACGCCAGTACCAAGCGAATATTGATCACGGGCGCCGCCGGAAATGTCGGCGGAAGCCTGACGCGGTCACTGGTTGCCCGAGGCGACGCCGAGATACTCGCTGTCGACAATCTCCAGACTGGCTTCAGGGAAAATCTGCCGGACGCCAAAGCTGGATTCAAATTCGTCCGTGCCGACGTGAACGATTATTCCGACCTTGCCCCGGTGTTCTTCGGCTTCAGGCCTGATTACGTGTTTCACTACGCAGCAACGGTCGGTGTGGAGCGTACTACCCATCACCCGATGATGGTTTTGAATGACATTTCGGGAATCCGGAACGTGCTGACGCTAAGCAAGGGCCTGGGCGTCAGCCGAATTTTCTATTCATCGTCCTCGGAGGTTTACGGCGAGCCGGTCGAGTTTCCGCAACGAGAAGACTCGACGCCGCTCAATTCCCGTTTGCCCTATGCGGTCGTGAAGAACGTCGGCGAGATTTTCGTGAAAACATTTCAGCGGGAATTCGGGCTGCCGTATACGATATTCCGCTTCTTCAACACTTACGGGCCTTTGCAGAGCACCGACTTCGTGGTCTCTCGCTTCATCACTCGCGCACTGAAGAACGGCGACATCAACATCTACGGCGACGGCTCGCAGTCTCGCACCTTTTGCTACGTCGACGATAGCGTCGAATTCCAGATCGAATGCCTGTCGCGGAACTTGCATGTCAACGAGACGGTGAACGTCGGCTCAAACCGCGAGATCTCGGTACTCGAACTGGCAAAGCTGGTTGTGCAACGCTTGGATTCCAAGTCGCAGATCGTTCACAGACCTCCGCTCCAGGAAGGGGACATGAGCCGCCGGGTTCCGGACAATGGCAGGATGCTGGAGGCCCTCGGGCGCGAGCTGATTTCCATCGAGGAAGGGATCGACAGAACGGCCGATTTCATCCGGTCGAAGCTTGCCAAGACCTAGATCGCCTGCGTGATGCCGGCAAGTTGAGCAAGGTCCTCTACCTCTCCTACGACGGAATGTGCGATCCGCTCGGCGGTTCGCAGGTTCTGCCTTATTTGGTCGGGCTGGCTGAGCGCGGCCATCAGATCAGTCTCATCAGCTTCGAAAAGCCCGGCCGTACCGATGCAGAGCGCCAACATGTGGCCTGCGCATGCGCAGAGGCCGGCATCGCGTGGCACCCCCTGCCCTATCACAAGCGGCCGCCGGTCCTATCGACGATGCTTGACGTTCATCGAATGCGAGGGTTCGCGAAGCGTCTGCACCGGCGTGTCGGCTTCGACCTGTTGCATTGCCGCAGCTACCTTACCGCTCTGGCCGGACTCAGCATGAAGCGCCGGCTGGGAATCCCCTTCATCTTCGACATGCGCGGTTTCTGGGCTGACGAGCGCGTGGAGGGAGGCCTGTGGAATCTTCGCAACCCGCTGTTTCTGGCGGTCTATCGATATTTCAAGCGGCGCGAAGCAGAGTTCCTGGCAGAGGCAGACCAGATCGTCAGCCTCACGCAAGCGGGCAAGGACGTCATATTGGGTTGGCGCAAGGATCCTGACGTCGGCCCGCCGATCACGGTCATCCCCTGCTGTGTCGATTTCGACGCTTTTCCGGCAGTGGATCGCGGGTCGCGAGAGGCCGCGCGAAAGCGTCTCGGCATCGCCCCGAACTCAAGGGTCGCAGCCTATCTCGGGTCGCTCGGAACCTGGTACCTGTCCGACGAGATGCTCGATTTCTTCCGCGTTCAGGTCGAGCAGGATCCAAATTCGTTTCTCCTGATCGTGACGCGAGATCGGCCGGAGGGAATCCTCGCATCGGTGCGAGCCCGGGGGATTGCAGAGGATCGTGTTATTGTGCGTCCGGCATCGAGAAGTGACGTCCCGAAACTCATAGCCGCTGCCGACTATGGTCTCTTCTTCATCAAGCCCGTCTTCTCGAAGCTTGCGAGCTCCCCGACCAAGATGGGTGAGTTCCTCGCGCTTGAGCTACCAGTCGTGACGAACACGGGAGTTGGTGACGTTGACCGGATCGTTGCGGATACCGGTGGCGGAGTCGTGGTCCGGGCCTTTGATGATATTGCTTACCGCGATGCGCTGAGAGAGCTCGATCTCCTCCCCGTCGACAAGGAACGCTGGCGCGCTGCGACGCGCCGCTGGCTTGATCTGGATGCAGGCATCGATCGGTACGACGCCCTCTATCGAACCAGCACTGAATCCTTGAGGTAAGTTGCGTATCGCGCCTGCAGATATTCGTCGACACATGTCCGCCAATCTCGCATCCGGTTGAGACCGCGGAGATCGAGTTTGGTCGTCAGCAAGCGCTCCGACGGTGGCCGCGGCGCGAAATACTCGTCCGCGAAATGGTCTGACGATACGGGCGTTATCCGGATCTCATGGTCCAGGCTAACTGCCCGAAGCGCGTGACGCGCCACTTCCAGCCGGCTCGTGACCCCTGGGCAGACCATGTTGTACAAGCCCCAAAGCTGCGTGGAGAGGAGCAGCTCGGTGTTTCTCGCAAAGTCGACCGTGTACGTTGGGGTGCCCAACTTGTCGTCGACGATGAAGAGCTCCCGCGTCCCGTTCCGCACCTGCGCCATCAGCTTCTGGATGAACTTCTTGTCCTTGGCAGGACCGCCGCCCATCATCCATCCCGCCCGACAGATCAGATAGCGCCGCGAATTCTCGATAACGAAACGTTCCCCGAGGAACTTGCTGCGAGAGTAATGTCCCAGGGGATTGGGCTCGTCCCAATCGTCATATGTTTCCTTGGCTCCGTCGAAGATTCCTGCTGTGCTGATATAAAGGAGCGGAATGTCGAGTTCGTTCGAAATATGAACGGCGTTCTCAACGGCCAGGGTGTTGGTCACGTAGGTGTCTTCCGGGTGCCGCTCGCAATATTCCAGGTCGGTATAGGCGCCCAAATGGAAGAGATAGTCCGGTTGGAAATCTACGACTTGGCGCCGGTAGGCATCGGCGTCACGGAAATCGAGCGGCGATAGCCAGGCGGCATTCACATCGATGTCCGTGCACTTCAGGACGTGACGAGGCGCCATGACATCATGGAAAGCCTCGCCGAGCATTCCGCCGGCGCCAGCCATGTAAATCCGCTTGCCGTCGCTCAGCACCCGCTGCTCCCAATCACGCTTTCAAGTACTGCACGATAATCGCCTGCCACCGCGCTCGTCGAGTAACGCCTGACGGCATCCTTTCGTGCCTGCTCGCCAAGGCGGCGCCGAAGCGCTGGATCGTCAATCAGGCGAATGAGGGCCGAAAGCCATTCGTCATCGTTCCTGACGAGCAGGCCGTTTTCCCCGTCGCGAATGATCATAGGGGTCGTGCCGACCTCCGTCGCCACGCAGGGAAGTCCGAAGGCCATGTACTGGATGGCCTTGAGGCCGCTCTTGCCTGTCACCCATTCGTCCGCGGGAAGCGGGTAAACGCCAACGTCGATTGCCTGCAAATCCTCCACTTCACGGTCCGCCGTCCACCGAACTACCTCTAGATCGACACCCGGAAGTTCGTAGTCGAAATTGCCGATGACGCGCAGGCGGAACTTGCGGCGCTTTGCGAGTTCCTGGAACATTGGACGAAGGAGGTCGAGATAGGGCCTTGAGCTGAAGGTGCCGGTCCAACCGATCACGACCGTGCGATCGTTGGCATATGGATTGCGCGGGACGAAACGCTGCGTGTCGACGGACGATGAGATGTAGGTGCAGGCCTTGCGATCGTTGATCCGCAGGCATGCCTCATTGAGGAAGGGCGAGCTCGTAATGACGTGGTCTGCTCGTCGGATCAGGAAACTGATCTTTCCGGCACCCCGAATGAGCCGCAAAATCGGATTCGGATGATCGACCGTCTCTCGATTAAGCCCGACATGCACATTGTCCTCGATGTCGTAGACGAGACGGCGCGACAGTGCCCGGACTGCTCGTTCGAACAGGCTCGTCCCCACGGGCGTCACGTACATCGCGCAATAGACGAGGTCATACCTCCGCACTCGCGTCAAATCGCGGAACCGGCGCATATAGCCGGCAAGAGTTCCGATGACTTTCTGGGTGAGCCGGCCGCGCTCATAGGCGACCCGCCAGAGCTCGAGATCCATGAAAGGCGCGACGTCTATGGTCCAGCCCGCAGCGCGCCAGTCGTCGTAATATTGCTCAAACTTCAATCGCTGCGCTGCCGCTACACCCACCGGATAGGGACACAGGACGAGCATGCTGTGACGGGCCGATCGCGCAGCAGCAGCGGGCTCGCCTGCCACCGGACCGCCATCATCACTCGAAGCATCAGTCGTTGCCATCAGAACGGATACAATTGGTAGGGCACCCAATATTTCGCGTGGTTCGCAAAATTGAGCCAGGTGAACTGAACCGCAAAGCAATAGAGGATGACCAGCAATTTGAACTCGCCAGCGGGAGCCTCACTGTTTTTCAGGACGGCCGGAAGCCTCGAAAGGACCGTCAGCTGAAGCGGGATCAGATATAGCGAAATGCGATCCACCGCGGCGGTCTGACTCGTCCCCAGCCAAATGACGAAGCTAAGAAGGGCAGCGATCGAGAGATTCCGCCACACGGCGCGCTCTTCGGGGGAAAAATTGAACCGATGGGAAATAAGCAGGAAGATGATGGCCGGCGGCAGGTTCATCGCAAGGCGAACACCAGAGCCCTGTGATTCATAGACACGCCGGATATATGTCTGCTGGTAGGTGTCGATGCTGCCGGACAGCAGCTTGTAGCCGACATAACCGCCGATCGCCGCCACGAGGAGCATCTGAAACATGTTCCGGCTGTACGAGAGCATTACCAGCGGAAGGACGACGATCGCCGAACGGTGGAACATCGCGCCGGCAATCACCCAAGCCGCCATTTTCAGGAGTGAGCCTCGCGACAGGGCCGCAAATCCGGCCATGCAGCAACCTATTGCCGCCGCCTGCCGCGTGTAGCCCATGCCAACGCCGATGATCAGATATGGTACGCCGACGAGTACTGCGAGCCATGGCTCGGGCTGAGCGCGCGCGAATTGTACCAGCCCGTACGTGAAGATTGCGCCGGAGATCAGATTGACGAGCCAGATATCGGTGCCAAGCTGATCGGCCAGATAGTTGATCAGTACGAACCCCGGCTCCCAATGTCGCATTGCCTCGACAGGCCCGAGCCCCGCGATAGCCGCGTGGATGATGAGGTAGGTGTCCCAATCCGCGCCGACCTTGAAGCGTAGTCCAATCATCGCGGCGGTAAGCAAGGATGCGACCGTGAAGAGCGTTCCACCGCGACGCAGAGCGGTACTCACGGCCCGATCAGGATGTGGAGGCGCTGTCGCCGGGCCGACCGGCCGAACAGCGCCTTCGGAGCGCATTGCGCCTATCGCGAAAAGCGCGAACAAGAGCCAATATGGAAGCATCGCCGTTGACGACGGTGATTAGTGCAAACGGCTTCCCGCGCAAGGCGATGCAGAGCGGCTAGCGACCCTGCAACAGCTTGGGCTTGGCGACGAAGCTGCCTTAACTGCCGTCGCGAGACGCCAGGCGGACGTCGACCTCGCTCCGCTCCGGAAGGACGACCCGGAATTTCTTGTTGGCGAAATCGATCGAGACCCTCTTGAACGCCCGGATGGCGTTCATGCCGAGAAGGAGCGCCGGCTTCTTGTCGAGGCCGAGCTGCTTGAACGTATGGACGTCGCTGAAGACGACCGCGAGGTTAGTTAGGCCGATCCCCCCGATCGTCATCTCGCGGACCATCATGTAGTCGCCGACGACCTTCTGTCCGGTCACCGATTCCAGCACGACGCTCTTGTCGACGTCGATCAGTGAATCGCCGCCGAGCAGACGCCGCCTTAGCGCCTGATTGCCGACGCTGACCTGGGAGCCGGTATCGAGAACCACCGTCAGGCGCTCACCGTTGGCAATGGCATCGGTCACGACCAGCCGGCCGTTCTTGCGTTTGGCCCTCACGACGATCGTCCCAGGCTCATAGCCGAAGTCAGGCATCGCGGAAGGCACGATCGACATGGTCTGCTTTTCGAAGTCGAACTGAACGCGCTGCGAGCGAAGGAGATCGACGCCGACGATGCCGTCCGCGCCCATGTTCGCCTTTTCGAGAACCGCGGCGTCGACCGCTTCCGGAGTCCGCGTCAGCTGAACGGCGTCGATTCTCGCCGTGCTGATGCTGGAGACGCCGGAGATGCTATGGAGCTGCGCTCCGCCCCCGCTGACGAGCTTGAGCTTGGAGACGATGTCGCGCGACACGGCGGTTCGGTCTGCGCCGGTGTCCACCAGGAACTGATAGGGTCCAGCGCCGGACAGTCGCACCGGCACGGTCATGCGATCGTCGGTGCCGTTGCGGAACTGCACGTCCTCGGTCTGGGTGGTCTTGTCGATCTCGGGCGCCTCGGGAACCGCGTCCAGGCGGGTGGTCACCGTCTGCGCTGTCGCCGCAGCGCCGCCGGCCAAAGCCGCAGCGAGCACCAGATATAGCCTGATCATAACCGCCTTCTCCGCGTCTTCTCTTGTACGCTCACCACGCGCGCACGGCAAACCGCCATAACGGCTCTAATGAAAGGGTCTGGTAAACCTTGGCTGCTACCAATCTGCAGTGAGTGGGGCCGGTTCGACGAAAGTCGGGCCGGACGGGGCAACGGCAGTTGCGATTTCGATTTCGGAGCCCGCATTGGTCAAGAAGCTTGTCCAGACCACGAATTACTCACTGTCCTCCGCAGCGCCCGAGCGGCCGGAGCGCCGGACAGGCGAGCGTTACGTAAGTCTGCTTCGGGTGGGCGCACTCATGATCGACGGCCGGCGTGAGCTGTGCCTGATCAGGAACGTCTCCGGGGGCGGCATGATGATCCGGCCCTATTCGCCCATCGCCGCCGGAACACAGCTCAAGGTCGAGCTGAAGCAAGGGGATTCTGTTAGCGGCGTGGCTCAATGGTCGGACAACGGTCTTGTCGGCGTCACCTTCGACGAGCCCATCGACGTCCTGGCCATCCTCAGCGCCACCGGCGGTCGCCCCCGCCCCCGCATGCCGCGGATCGAGCTTGGCTGCACGGCAACCCTTCGCCACGAAGGCGCCGTTTTCCGGGCGCGGGTAATCAACATCTCGCAAGGCGGTATTTGCGTGAATTCGGGAATGGACCTGGCGCTCAGCGGCGATGTCGTCGTGACGTTGGAGGGCCTCCACGCAGCCGCTGGCGTCGTGAAATGGCGTGACGGCGATTATTACGGGATCGGCTTCAACCGGGTCTATCCGGTCGACGAGCTGATGGCCTTCCTGCGGGAACAGCAGCGCGAGGAGCAGCGCAGGGCTGTCGCCTAAGCGTCAGTCCCTCCTCAGCAGGAGCATCAAGTTATTTGCCGGCATGGTCCTCGTCTCCTCAAGACAAAGGCCCTGCCGGGCAGCTGCCGCGGCGAAGTCTTCGACCCGCCGGAGACCCCATTCCTGGTCGCGCATTCTGAGGTCCGCGTCGAAAGCGAGATTGCTTTCTGCCGTCGGCACGTCGTCCTTCAACCACGGCCCGTACATGATGAAAGGAGCACCAGGTGCGAGAAGCCGGGCCGCGCCTTGGATCAGACCCATCGCCGACGTCCATGGACTGATGTGAACCATGTTGATGCTGAGCACCGCATCGGCCCTGTCGATCGGCCAGCCTTCCGAGGCAGCGTCGATAACAAGCGGAGGCCGGACGTTCGGCAAACGCGCTTCGTCCCGCCATCCGGCAATCGACGACAGTGCATCCGGGTGGACGTCACTCGGCTGCCATTCGAGCCGAGGGAAGCGCTCAGCGAAGAAGACGGCGTGCTCGCCGGTGCCGCTCGCGATCTCGAGTACCAGCCCGCTTTCCGGCAACCAGTTGCGGAGCACCTCCGTAATGGGCTCGCGATTGCGGAGCGCCGCCGGCGCCGAGCGGCGGGCTTCCGAGGCCGGCGCCTCGTAGAAGCGCCGCTCATCACTCATTCCGCTGCCTGCGCCGGCTCTGGCTCGCGGTAGGTCAGCACGGGCTTCCGCGCGGCAAGCGTCTCATCGAGCCGGCGGCGCGGTGCATGGACCGGCGCCGCCTTGAGGCTTTGGTCGCCTGCTTTCGCGCGCTCGGCGATCGAGCGGACCGCCATGATGAACTGGTCGAGGCTCGCCTTGGACTCGGTCTCCGTCGGCTCGATCAGCATGGCGCCGTGGACGACCAGCGGGAAATACATGGTCATCGGATGGAAGCCCTCGTCGATCAGCGCCTTGGCAAGGTCGATGGTACTGACTCCGCCTTCGAAGCCTTTGTCGGAGAAGATCGCCTCGTGCATGCAGGGACCGCTCTGTCCGAAGGGCGCCTCCAGCACGTCCTCGAGGCTGCGCAGGACGTAATTGGCATTGAGCACGGAATCCTCGGCGACCTGCTTGAGGCCGTCCGCGCCGTGACTCAGGATGTAGGCCAGGGCCCGCGTGAACATGCCCATCTGGCCATGGAAGGCGACCATCCGGCCGAAGGCGTTGGGATGCTCATCCGCCGCATGTTCCTCCTCGACCAGCTTGAAGCTGCCGTCCGGATATTTGGCGGCGAAAGGCAGCGGCCCAAAAGGCGCGAGCGCCTCCGAAAGCACGACGGGCCCTGAGCCGGGACCGCCGCCGCCGTGCGGGGTCGAGAATGTCTTGTGCAGGTTGATGTGCATCGCGTCGATGCCGAGGTCGCCGGGGCGGACCTTGCCGACGATCGCGTTGAAGTTCGCGCCGTCGCAATAGACGAAGCCGCCGGCCGTATGGACCGCGTCGCTGATCGCCTTCATGTCCGGCTCGAACAGCCCGCAGGTGTTCGGATTGGTGATCATCACCGCCGCCACGTCCGGGCCGAGCCGCGCCTTCAGCGCTTCGAGGTCGACACGCCCGGCAGGGTTCGCCGGGATGTTCTCGACGCGGTAGCCCGCGAAGGCAGCGGTCGCGGGATTGGTGCCGTGGGCGCTTTCGGGGACCAGGACCACTTCGCGCTTGTCGCCGCGCGCTTCGAGCGCGGCGCGAATGCATAGCAGGCCGCACAGCTCGCCATGAGCGCCGGCCTTCGGGCTCATCGCGACGCCGTACATGCCGGTCAGATCGAGAAGCCAGAAAGCCAGCTCGTTGATGACCTGGAGCGCCCCCTGCACGGTTTCCTGTGGTTGCAGCGGGTGCACGTCGGCGAAGCCGGGAAGCCGGGCGACCTTTTCATTGAGTCGAGGGTTATGCTTCATCGTGCACGAGCCGAGCGGGAAAAGCCCGAGGTCGATCGCATAATTCTGCCGCGACAAGCGAGTGTAGTGGCGCACCGCCTCCGGCTCGCTGAGCCCGGCAAGGCCGATTTGCCGCGAGCGCTCGAGTCCGCCGAGCCGGGTCGCCGCCCGCGGCATCTCGGCGAAATCGACACCGGTCTGTTCGGTCGACCCGATTTCGAACAGCAGCGGCTCCTCGAGCATCAGCGCCCGATTGCCGGTCACCGTCTGGGCCTCGCCTTGTTCGTTCGCGGGGGCGGAAGGACGCCAGCCCGAAGGGTTCACGGTCATTGGACCAACTCCTTCAGGGCGGTTTCAAGTGCGGCGATGTCCTCGTCGCTCGCCGTTTCCGTGACCGCGACCACAAGGCCGTTCTGCAATGCGTCGATGCCCGGATAAAGGCGTCCAAGCGAAACGCCGCCCAGCACGCCCTTGCCGACCATTGCATGAACCGCCGGCCGCGCTTCGACCGGCAGCTTCAGGGTGAATTCGTTGAAGAAGCTGGTGTTGAGCAATTCGACTCCCGTTATTGCGGCGAGCCGTTCTGCGGCCTCGCACGCGCGCGCGTGATTCAAGGAAGCGAGCTGCCTCAGACCTTTTTCTCCAAGCAGGGTCAGGTGAGCCGTGAACGCGAGCGCGCACAGCACGGAGCTCGTGCAGATGTTCGACGTCGCCTTCTCGCGGCGGATATGCTGCTCACGGGTCGAGAGGGTGAGCACGAAGCCGCGCTTGCCTTCCGCATCCACCGTCTCACCGGCCAGACGGCCCGGCATTTGCCGCACATGTTTCTCGCGGCAGGCGAACAGACCGACATAGGGTCCGCCGAACTGCAGCCCGACGCCGATCGACTGTCCCTCGCCCACGACGATGTCAGCGCCCATCTCGCCAGGCGAGCGGATCGCGCCCAGAGCCACAGGCTCCGTAACCACGGCAATCAGCAGTGCCCCTGCAGCGTGCGCGGCCTCGGCGATAGCCGTGAGGTCGGCAATTCGGCCCAGGATGTCGGGATATTGGACGACGACGGCGCTGGTTTCCCCGTCGATGGAGGCGATCAGCCGCTCCGCGTCGGTCTCGGCCGTCAAATCAGGAAGCCCCGTTTCCAGTACGTCCTCGGTGAACTTCGCCATCGTCCTGGCGACGCTGACGTAATGAGGATGCACGCCCGACGAGATGATGGTCTTGTTTCGTCGGCTGATGCGGTGGCTCATCACGATCGCTTCCCACATCGCGGTCGAGCCATCGTACATGGAGGCGTTCGCGACCTCGCAGCCAAACAATCGCGCAACCTGCGTCTGGAACTCGAACAGCATCTGCAGCGTGCCCTGCGCGATCTCCGGCTGATAGGGCGTGTAGCTGGTCAGGAACTCGCCGCGCTGGATGATATGGTCGACGCTCGCGGGCACGTGATGCCTGTAGGCGCCGCAACCGAGGAAGAACGGCACGTCGCCCGCGACCATGTTTTTGCGCGACAGCGTCGACATGTGCCGCTCCACCGCCATTTCGGAAGCGTGCATCGGCAGGCCCTCGATCGGGCCTTTGAGCCGCGCCTCCTCGGGCACGTCACGGAAGAGATCGTCGATCGAGCCGGCGCCGATCACGCGCAGCATCTCGCTGCGGTCGGGGTCGCTCAGCGGCAGGTAACGCATCAGGCGGGCTTCCTCATAATGAAGCGAAGACGGACATAATCTGCGACATTGGAGCCGATGCGGTCGGCGACGGCGGCACCGATCTCGGCGCGCTCGCCCTCCGGGACCTCAGCGCGGTCGAGCCAGCCCTTGCGGAAGGTCGTCACCCAGGCGGCGACCCCATGCTCGATCGGCGTCGGGCGTTCGATCAGGCGCGCGTCCAGCGCTCGAAAGCCGGCGGCCTCATAGACGGCGGCGAATTCCTCCGGCGAAGCGTACCAGTTGCTAGCCTCGACCGGCGGAACGTAGCCGCGGATGATCAACTCTTCATCGAGCGCCTCGCGAAGCTTCTCGAGGTTACCCTCGCCGCCCATTTCTCCCGCAAAGCGGCCACCCGACTTCAAGGCGCGGAAGATCGCGCGGGCCGCCTGCTCCTTGTGCAGCACCCAATGGAGCGTCGCATTCGAAAAAGCCGCGTCGAACTCCGCGAAGAATTGCATGTCTTCTGCAGGAAGGAGCAGCGCGTCGACGCCGTTCGCGCGTGCCGCCGCAATCATCTCCGGCGAATTGTCGATCCCGAGCACCGTAGAGCCACGTTCGATGATCTTCCGAGTCAGCGTCCCCTCGCCACAACCGACGTCCAAGATTCGTTCGCCCGGCTTGGGGTCGAGCAGATCCAGGGCCGCGCCGCCGAGTTCGGCGACGAAGGCGCCGACGCGCGCATAATCGGCGGCGTCCCACTTGCTGGTCGAGGGGGCGGGTTGGTTCAAAGCGTCTTGATCCAATCGCGGTAGGCGCCCTCGTCCATCATCCCATCGAGCTCGGAGGAGTCCTTCACCTCGATCTTGAAGAACCAGCCGGCACCTTCGGGATCGTTGTTCACGAGCGACGGATCGTCGGCGATGGCCTGGTTTCCTTCGATCACCGAGCCGCTGATCGGTGAATAGACGTCGGAGGCGGCCTTGACGGACTCGACCACGGCGGCCTCATCGCCCTTGCGGATCTCCCGGCCCGCTTCCGGGACTTCGACGAACACGATGTCGCCGAGCTGCTCCTGCGCGTGGCTGGAGATGCCGACAGTTCCCGAGTTCCCCTCGACCCGGATCCATTCGTGCTCCTTGGTGAAGTACAAGCTCATCAGGCGGCTCCCTTTCGGTGATAGCGGTGCGGAACGAAGGGCATACCCACGACTCTGGCGTCGAACAGCTTGCTCCGCTGCTCGAGTTTCAGCGCCGTGCCGGTCTCAGCGAGATGGCTCGCGACATAGCCCATGGCGATCGGACGTTGGAGCGAGGGCGAGAAGCCGCCGCTTGTGATCTTGCCGACCTCATTGCCCTCGCCGTCAAGGACCAGCGCGCCTTCGCGGACAGGCTGGCGGCCCTCGACCTCGAAGCCGACGCGCTTCAGCGGCGCGCCGTTCTGAAGCTCCGCGAGAATACGCATATCGCCAGCGAAGCCGCCCTCGGCGCGGCGGCGCTTGTTGATGGCGAAGGTGAGGCCAGCCATCACCGGCGTCGTATCAGTATCGAGATCGTGGCCGTAGAGCGGCAGGCCTGCCTCGAGACGCAGTGAATCGCGAGCGCCCAGACCGATCGGTTTCGCGAGGTCGTGCGCAACGATGGCGTCGGCGAGATCGGGGGCAGCGATCGCCGGCACCGAAATCTCGAAACCGTCCTCGCCGGTGTAGCCGGACCTGCTGATCCACAGGCTCCGCCCCTGCCAGGTGAAAGGGCCGCCCTGCATGAAGCTGAGTTCGCTGACGCCGGGGATGATCGTTTCGAGAACCTCTGCGGCTTTCGGCCCCTGCAACGCGAGGAGGGCCTGCTCCTTCATATAATCAACGACCACGTCGCCGGAGAGGCGGCCGCGCATGATCGCCATATCGCCGTGCTTCGTCGCACCGTTGACGACGACGTAGAAATCCTCGCCGCGGCGAGTCGCCATCAGGTCGTCGATGATCCCGCCATTATCGTCGAGGAGAAGCGAGTATTTGGGCTTCATGTCGGCGGCAGCCTTGAAGTCTCCAGGCATCAGCCTTTCCAGCGCCGCATCTACGTTGCGCCCATGGATCAGGAGCTGGCCCATGTGGCTGACGTCGAACAGGCCGGCCTTCTCACGAGTCCAGAGATGCTCGGCCATGATACCGTCGTACTGGACGGGCATCTCATAGCCCGCGAAGGGCACCATCCGTCCGCCGCGTGCGCGGTGCCA
>Ga0070664_100002423_pt1 | contig 14996 bp, 8 predicted proteins | sample KBSC73metaG_FD_65863 | JGI IMG/M metagenome (GOLD analysis project Ga0070664, IMG submission 65863) | Corn rhizosphere microbial communities from Kellogg Biological Station, Michigan, USA - KBS C7-3 metaG | ecosystem: Host-associated > Plants > Roots > Rhizosphere > Soil ... | reverse complement strand
TCATCAACGCCGCTTTGTAATCCTGGGGCGTGCGCACCCATTTAAGATCCTTACCACGCGCCACTCGCGGCGCTTCATCAACTATTTTGTGGTTGTTTTTTGACCGTTCCAACCAGGCCGTATAAAAATCGCTCATTGTCCCTCCAGTTTTTATGCCCTTTGTATATCCCAAAAAAATTATCCGACCCTCCTGCGCTTGTCAAATTAAGCTCGCTCTGCTTCACTCGATGACTTGACTCCTAGCTCTCTCCTCAAGTCACGATGATCAAAACATTCAGCTTCATCCTTGTTACGGTAATCGCGGCTTTGTTCGTTGTGCTCGTCATCCGCGTTGGGAGTTTTAAATCCCGCCAAGTTATCGCCGAACCGACTCAGACGCTTGCGATCAGCCGGGCAGCAGCGGTGGCGCATCTCTCGGAAGCGATTCAACGCAAAACGGTTTCGATGCCGGCAGCGAATGCCGGTGAATTCGTCGCTCTGCACACTCTCATGGAGCGCGCGTTTCCGCGCGTCCACCGGGAATTGACCAAAGAAAGCGTCGGCGACCACAGCTTGCTTTTCACCTGGCGAGGCAAAGACCAGCGACTGAAGCCGATATTGCTCATGGCACATATGGACGTCGTGCCGGTAGATCCGACGACGGAGTCTAGCTGGCACCATGCGCCTTTTTCTGGAGAGGTCGCCGACGGCTACATCTGGGGACGCGGCGCAATGGATGACAAGGAAAGCGTTTTCGCAATTCTCGAAGCGGTCGAGTCTCTGCTCACGAGCAATTTCCGGCCCGAGCGCACGATCTATCTGGCTTTCGGTCATGACGAAGAGATTGGCGGCATAAACGGCGCGGCTAAAATTGCCGCGCTTTTAAGCTCACGCCACGTCGAGCTCGAATGCATCGTCGACGAGGGACTCAATGTTTTTACCGGGATTATTTCCGGTCTCGATTCGCCGGCGGCGCTCATCGGTATTGCCGAGAAAGGCTATCTCAGCTTGCAGCTGAGCGTCGAAACGGCCGGCGGGCATAGCTCCATGCCTCCGGAACATACCGCAATCGGCACTCTGACCGGCGCACTGCAAAGACTCCAAGGCGCGCCGTTTCCACCGCGCCTCAGTCGACCGACACGCGGAATGTCTGAATTTCTCGGTCCGGAAATGTCCTTCGATAAAAAGATTGTGCTCGCAAATCTCTGGCTGTTCAGTCCTTTGCTGGAAAAAACCCTCGCGCAATCGCCGCGCACCAACGCGCTCCTCCGGACAACGCTCGCGCCGACCATGCTTAACGCCGGCATTACAGACAACGTGCTGCCGTCGAAAGCCAGCGCTGTTGTCAATCTTCGTATTATCCCGGGCGAGTCGATCGCGAGCGCGACACAATATGTCCGCCAAGTGATCGCCGATCCCACGGTTACGATTCTGCCATTCCCCATCGCTTCGGAACCCTCGGCCGTATCGAATGTCGATACCGCAAGCTTCGCAATACTCCATAAAACGATTCATCAAACGATTCCGGCGGCTGTGGTCGCGCCCGCCCTGCTCGTTGCCTCCACCGATTCGCGCCATTATCGCAGCCTAACGAAAAATATCTTTCGTTTTCTGCCGGTGACAGTCGGACCGGAGGATATCAGCAGATATCACGGCATCGATGAGCGAATCTCCGTGGAAGACTACGAGCGCTGCATCCGATTTTACGCGCAGCTGATCATCAACTTCAACGCTCCGATGCGTTGAAGTTCGCGCCGCCTTCAGGTTCGACTGATCTGCCAATTCGTTACGCGGAAGTTAAGAAACATGTAGCCGATCAGTGCGAGCGCCACCGCGCCCGCACTAATCGCCACCGGCGCGCTTGTCCATTCGGCGATAAACCCGGCCTGCATACCGCCGAACTCGCGCAAGCCCCCGCCGGTCAGACCATAAAAACCAGAAACGCGGCCGCGAAAAGCTTCTTCCACACGCAATTGAATCGATGTGTTGAGCAACGTCTCGAATAACGTGCTCAAGGCACCGACCGCGACCAAAAAACCGAAGGCGAGCCGGGCGTCTCGACTGACAGCAAACGAAAACAAGCAGGTTGTAAAACCGACGAGAAGGCCGACCATACGCGCCGGTTTAGCTTCCACGCGGCCAAGGCTCGCCAGCGTGAATGACCCGATAATTGTGCCGAGTCCGGGGCCCGCCGAAATAAAACCGAATCCCGATGCGCCCAATTGCAAAACATCTTTCGCGAACACCGGCAGGAGCGTCACGTAAGAGCGTCCGAAGATATTAAAGATCGCCGAAACGGTCAGAAAAGTCATGATCACATTTTCGCGCCGCACGTAGCCGAATGCTTCGGTGAGACTTTGAATCACGCTCGCGTGTTGATGGTGCACAACATTCGGCACGTGCATACGCATCAGCGCGCCGATCACCGCCAGGTAGCTGATGACATTGACATAAAAACAACCGCCGATGCCGATATATGAAACCGATAGGCCGACCAAGCTCGGACCGAGCAGACCCGCGCCGTTCCAAGTCACGGCATTCAATGCGAGCGCATTGACGAGGTCCTCACGGCGTACTAGCTGGGGCAGGAGCGCTTGACGGACCGGCTGCTCGAATGCCCAGGTTGTTGAGGTAATCGCACCAAGGACAAAGATATGCCAGACGCGAATAGTATGAGTGGAAACCAGCAGCGCCAAGCCCAAAGCGGTCAGAGCCGAGATCCACTGGATCGCGAGCATGACCTTGCGACGGTCGATGCGGTCCGACATGATGCCGCCGAGAATAAAAAAACTCAGCAGCATGACCATTCTGAGGGAGCTGAAAAGACCGAGGTAGAATGGCGAGGACGTCAGGTCAAATAGCAACCAGCCCTGGGCAATCCCCTGCATCCAAGAACCGACATTGGAAACAAAGTAACTGGACCAAAACCAGAAATAGTCTGGATAACTGAGGGCGCGAAAAGCCCCGGAACTGCGAAACCTTGCCACCCTCTATTCCATTTGATGTGTGATTTTTTGGCGCAGCTATGTTATCGCGAACAGCGCAGCTAAGCCCGATATAACTCTTGGAGAAAATCGCGCGGCCGCCTACTGCAAAGCCCTGGGATACATGCGCTTGGGATTTTCGAACATAAGCTTCCGCTTGGTCTCTGCCGCGACGTCCTCCCGGGCCATGAATTTTTCGATGTTCTCACGAAATTCCGCGCGCGGCTCGTGCGGAAAATCAGTCGCACAAAATAAAATGTCATCGCGCAGAAGAGCGGCGATTTGCGCAATGCTTCGGTCCTCGAGCTCGCAATGGATGAAAATGCGGCCGGTCTTTAAATGCTCGGAGGGCAATACTTTGCATTCAGGCGCTTGCGCGCTGCGATGTTCATACTCCATATCCATTCGTTCCATCAAGTAAGGCACCCAGCCGCAGCCTGCCTCCGCATATGCGATCTTGAGTGTGGGAAAGCGATCGAACACGCCGCCATAAATCATGCTGGTCATTTGAATCATCTGGCCAAAACCATGACTCAAGGTGCGAACTTCGATCAGCTTGTCGAAGCCATCGACGCCTATACCTTGGGTCGGCGCTGCGTGAACCGCGAGTAGCGCGTCGAGCTCCTGCGCTGCTTCGTAAACCGGGAAATATTTTGGGTCGCCAAAAGGTTGCCGCAATCCGACCGCCGGGAGAACGGCGCCGACGAAACCTAACTTCGTCACTGCACGCCTGAGTTCCTCGATGGCGTCAGGAATCGACTGCAGCGGAATGAGCGCCATCCCTTTCAGACGTTTTTCTGGCTTAGTGAAGGTCTCGTAGAGATAATTATTGTAACCCTTCGCAATCGCACAGGCCCAATCCGTGTCCCTGATCAGGCCGAAGGTGAGGCCTGCAGTAGGATATAAAACCGACCACGCAATCTGGTCATCGTCGAGAAACTCTTGCCACTGTTTTAGACTGCCCTTGGCGATATAACGGCCTTGACCGTCCGCAACCCTGCGCGCCTGGCGATGAAAGCCATCGAGGGTGGGAAAGAACGGAAACGACAGGAGATCTTCACGCTTTTGAAAGGGTTTAGGCAAAAACTCCAACAACTCCGAATCGCTCTCGACCACATGGCCATCGGCATCGATGAACCCTTTGACATTCGTCATAATTGACCTCTTTTTCTAATGTAATCTCTCTGTTGAAGTCTTGAAGACTATGGCTCGACAGCCGGGTTCCACTCACGTTCCATCGTCAATGCGACCGAGCGCTGTCGAGCCAGCCGATCTTACTAACCCGGCGATCGGTTCTTCCCACCCGTGTCTTATCGCAAGATTCCTTTGGTTTCCAGGAACTCGTGCGCTACTTCCCGCGCCGGTCGCTTCTCGCCATCCACCGCATCGTTGAGTTTGCGCATTTCGGGAACACTCAGGATCCCGCCAAGCTGACGGAGCGCGGCGCGGATTTCCGGATGGCTTTCCAAGGTCGCTCGGCGAATCACCGGCACGGCATCGTAGGGCGGAAAATAGTGTCGATCATCCTCCAGCTGAACTAGATGGTAGCGGGAAATCAAACCATCGGTGGAATTGCCGGCAATCAAATCCACCTGCTTCTCCGCCAGCGCCCGATAAGTCAAGGATAGATCCATTTCGCGAATTTCTGAAAAATGAAATCCATACGTCCGAGCAAAGCCCGGATAACCATCGGCGCGCGACATGAAGTCCTGACCGAAACCGGCGCGCCATTGCGGCGAAATCTTCGCGGCATCACTGATGGTTTTCAGGTTGAACTTATTGGCATCTTCACCGCGCACCAGCACGGCGAAAGTGTTGTTGAAACCGAGCGGCTCGGTCCACTCCAATTGAAACCGCTCGGCATAGTCTTTTTTGACGCGACGTAAAACTTCCGCCGGATCGGTGATCGGCTGGCTCTTCAATATTGCCAGGAGCGCGGTCCCGGTATATTCGACGTACGTATCAATCTCTCCGGCGACCAGGGCTTCGTGTGCAAGATTGCCACCCAGGTCGAAACGACGCGTGACTTGCAGCCTGGTTTTGTTTTCGATCGTTTGCGCAAGAATCTCGCCGACAATCACCTGCTCGGTAAAATCCTTGGAACCGACCGCAATTCGACCCGAACTCCCCCCGACGGCAAAATACACAATGACCATCGCGGCGGATAATACGGCGACGCTGGCGATGATCATTTTCTTGGCCGAAACGCGAGTCCGTCGGCCCAGCTGTACCGTCCTCTCGAAATATCCGAGCGCCAGATCCGCGGCGATCGCGATCAAAGCTGCCGGGACTGCGCCGGCGAGAATCAGAACGTTGTCATTTGCACGCAAGCCGCGAAAAATGTACCGACCTAAACCGCCGGCATCGATCGCTGCCGCGATGGTCGCCGTGCCGACGCAGATCACCGTCGCCACTCGCACGCCGGCGATGATTACTCCGAGTGCGAGCGGCAACTCGACCTGAAACAGCAGCTGGCGGTCGGTCATCCCCATGCCGCGACCGGCATCGCGAATCGCCGGGTCCACAGAGCGAATGCCGGTAAAGGTGTTTCGTATGATCGGCAGGAGCGCGTAAAGCACCAGCGCGACAATGGCGGTGCGCGCGCCGATTCCCCCGAGGATTTTTACATGAAACAAGTAAATGTTCAGCGGAATCAGAAAGCCAAACAGCGCCAGGCTCGGCACCGTCTGCATGATATTGGCAAAGCCCAGAACCGGCTTGCTCAGCGCCGGCTTTCGAGTCAGCAGAATGCCGAGGGGCACGCCGATCAAGATCGCAATGCCGGTCGAGACGCCAACTAAAAAAAGATGTTCAAGAGTCAGCGTGACCAACTCGCCGACGTTGCGTGACAGAAACTCAGCCAAACTCACGCAGAGCTCCCGATGCTCTGCGCGTCATACAAGGATTCGGCAAACGCGCGTGCTTCCGGATGCGTCGATCGAAGCAACCCCGCCGGCACGTCCAGCAGCACCAGTTGCCCATCTTTGAGGAGCGCGATGCGCGTGCCGAGCACGAAAGCTTCGGCGATGTCATGGGTCACAAAGATCATGGTCTTGTTGAGTTCCCGCTGCAGCGATTTGAACTCTCGCTGGATTTCGCGCCGAGTAATCGGATCCAACGCACCGAACGGCTCGTCGAGCAAAATGATCGGCGGGTCAGCGGCAAGCGCGCGCGCCACGCCGATTCGTTGACGCTGCCCACCGGATAGTTCGCGGGGAAACCGCGCGGCGAATCGGTCGGCTTCCAGACCGACCAGCGACAGCAGCGCATGCGCGCGGTCGCGGATTCGTTCCGGCGTCCAGCCCTCCAGCCGTGGCACGACTCCGATGTTTTCTTCCACTGTGAGATGGGGAAACAAGCCGATTTCCTGAATCACATAACCGATGCGCCGGCGCAGCCGGATGGGATCCCAGTTGACGGTCGGTTTTCGCTCCACTCGCACTTCTCCTGCCGTCGGATCAATCAGCCGATTGATGAGCTTCATCGTTGTGGTCTTACCCGAACCGCTGCGGCCCAGTAACACCAGGGTTTCGCCCTGCTGGACTTGCAAGTTTAAGTTGGCGAGAAGCGTTTTACCGTCTGGTAGTGCAAAGCTGACGTCGCGAAATTCGATTGCGGTATCGCCGTTGCTCATCAATTCTATAACCCGGGTCGCATCAAATGTGCTTTTCTTTTATAGTCTCTTGAGCGATGAAACAAGCAAACTTGCCAGACTTCTTTGCCGTTGAGCAGATGGATCATTGGCACATGCGGGAGCCAAAGATTTGGTCGCGCCGAGACGCAGAAATCGATGCCAATCCAACTTTGTCGATTTTAACAACGTTGTGGGATCAGCCGCGCTGGTTGGAAGCCTACAACTTATATGATCAACATGGCTCAGAGCTGTTCGAGCAGATTAGTGAGCTCCCGGAATATTATCTCACTCGGACTGAAAACAGCATCCTCGAGCGTCACGCATCGGACGTGATTCGCCGCGCTCCGGTAGCCTGCATCGCAGAGCTCGGTGCCGGCTATAGCAAAAAGACCATGCACTTGTTGAGTGAGCAGCTGCGCCAGCGCGGCGCCACGATTTTTGCCCCCATTGATGTAAGTCTCGCCGGACTTGTTGCCTCGCGAGATGCCGTTCGACGCGCCTTTCCTGCGATCGAGTTTCACGGCTTGCATGCGCGCTATGAGGCAGGGTTTGCTGCCATTGATAAAGCATTGCCTACTCTGTTTGTCTTTCTTGGCAGTACGATCGGTAACTTCAACCACACGGATTTTCCGCGCTTCTTTCGCGCTCTCTCTGCCGCTATGGGGCCGGACGACTATCTTTTGCTCGGCGCGGATCGAATCAAGGATTCGACAATCCTTGAAAAGGCTTACAACGACAGCCGCGGCACTACGCGGGAGTTCATCCTCAATGCCTTCGATCACATCAATCGGCTGCTACAAAGCAATTTTCAGCGCGAGAAAATGCGCTATTATTCATGGTTCAATCCTGAATGGCAGCAGATTGAAATGTATGCTGTCGCCGTCGAGGAACATAAAATCAACTTTCCGACCGAACGCGCATCATTTCCCTGGCTGAAAGACGAAAAAATCCTCGTGGAGATCAGTCGAAAATTCGATCCGAGTCGCTTGCAAGAACAGCTCCGTTTCTTTGGCCTCCGCCCAGTGGAACACTTCACCGATCCCAATGAATGGTTTTCTGTTCTGCTCTTGAAAAAACAGAGCGGACCTGGGCGCTAATTCTAACGTCTTATCCTCACTGACCTAATCCGATTACACTGCCGCTCTTTAACAAACAGTTTCTGCGAAATAGCCCTATGCGCTCCAAGCACTGCAAGTGGCGCATTGTCTATGTTCAATTGGGTACCATCGACAGACTCGTGCAAACGAGCCTTCTGATATCCTGGTGCTTTCGAAGGGAACCTTGCTCGTTAACCGACACCACGCCGCTCCGCGGATCTCCGCTTACTGGCGCTTGTGGTCCTTAAGTAACTTGTTTCAAGCTTCTTGGACGCTTTTGTGACCTCCGGCAAGACCTCTTGCGAAATGCGTGTAGCGGTTTAAAATGTCGAGCTTATGAGAGACCACTTGCCATGGAAAATATTGGCAACGGTTCTTACTTTGTCCTGGCTGCTACTCTCAGCGGTCGATCTTCTAGAAGACTTACGTTTCGAAACCGGTTTTTGTATCAGTAGTTGTTTCAATATCTCTCCAGCCCCGCGCTCGCCCAGTAAAAACAAGCAAATTAGATTGGCCAATGACACGGTCGAGTTGGCCAACCATCATGCGTTGAGCTTCGGAAAAATCCCTGATGATGACGAGCTTGAGAGTACCGCGGGTGAAATTTTTCTCTTTGCGTACTTAGAATCTAAAGCCTTTCGAACGCAAAAAGACCGCCGGGTTTTTCGAATTTAGCCACACCCCAAAATAGTGCCGCAAAGGCGCTATTTCCCCTGTCTGATCCCAACTTACTGTCGCAACTTCCTTGATGCGACTGCGAAACATCGCAGCTGCATATGAGGAAGGCATCACTTGGAGTGGCAACGTATGCTTTTGGGTATTCAATTCTTTACCGGGTTTTCGCTCGGCTTAATTGTCGGAGCCTTCGCAATACTTTCCAACCTCCGCCGAATTGTCACATGGCTAGCCACGCGACACGCGAGAACCGTTCACAAGGCGCGAGATTCTAATGCGAGATCGAGGGAGCCTGACTGTTCGCCCTGAGGGGCACGCCGATAGTTAGCCATACTCTTTTCCTGAACCCCATCAAATGGATGGCGGCTTTGGCTTGAGGTGAGTACAGATCGCACGTTGCAGTACGTTCGCACGGACGGCATTGATCAAGACCTGACCACTCAGATATAGGCCTCGCTGGGATGCCCGATTTACCAGAGAAGGTAATAAGGCGCCGTCGGCGAGTGCCGAACCGCCGTGATGAGGCCAATCCTTGTCTAAATCGACTCTTGGATTGGACTCCGGGGTACTTACTTAAGGCGGGCGCACTCTGTCGCGTTGTTCAATACAGGGACGATTGGAAAACGAAACTGAATCAGCCCATCTACAGTTCGTTATTGCTCAACCGCATGGACTTGAGCTGCGATCAGAAGATCCTCGGCATGATATATGTCTTTCCATCCCAGCCATTTTTCGATCTAAAATCTCGCAGGTATTCTTCTATCAAAAATTGTGCTTCCTGTTCCGAAATAAGCCCAGTTGTCCGTGCAGATGCGATAGTTTTTCCCCAGATTCGCTGCTCGATCTCTTTCCTGTTCACCTTCTCCTCCAGTTGAAAAATCCCTAGTCTATACCACGAGAATGAGCAAAAGCCAAGTCTCGCCCGATCCGCTCCTCCGCCAGTCGTCCGTGGACGCAGTACGCGCCTGCTGGTTTTAAAAATATGGCCGCAAAAGCGACGAGATAAACGCCGCCAGCCATGAGCAGCATAGCAACGACAGCGAAGAATTTTGTGGGAAGGCAAGCTCGGGCGACCCTCATTTCCGACTCGGCTCGTAAGTCCGCTCAATTTCGGATCGGCGTCTCCACGCCGGTGTCGATATTATCGCCCTCGGTGGAATCCACATGTCCCGCGGGTTGTTTATGGCCCCATGTCCAACCGCTGATCTCAGGCGAATCCTCGCCGTGCTCGTGAATGTACTCCTTGTGATCGATGAGCGCGTCGCGGATCGCCTGCTTCGCATACGCCGCCCGCGCCCCCAACTGCGGCAAGCGGTCGATCACGTCCTGCACGAGGTGATAGCGGTCTATTTCATTCAGCACGCACATATCGAAGGGCGTGGTCGTTGTCCCCTCTTCCTTGTAGCCGCGCACGTGGAGATTGTCATGATTGGTACGCCGGTATGTGAGGCGATGAATCAGCCAAGGATAACCATGAAAGGCAAAAATAATCGGCTTGTCTTTCGTGAACAGCGCATCAAAGTCCATGTCGCTCAAACCGTGCGGGTGCTCGCGCGGCGATTGCAGGCTCATCAGGTCAACGACATTCACGACCCGGATTTTTAGCTCGGGCAGATGGTGGCGCATCAGGTCCACGGCTGCGAGCGTTTCTAGCGTCGGGACGTCGCCGCAGCACGCCATCACGACATCCGGCTCGCTGCCGCGGTCATTACTCGCCCATTCCCAGATGCCGATGCCCGCCGTGCAGTGCTTTACCGCCTGGTCCATGTTGAGCCACTGCGGAGCAGGCTGTTTTCCGGCGATGATAACATTGACGTAATTGCGGCTTCGTAAACAGTGATCCGTGACGGACAGCAGGCAGTTCGCATCCGGCGGCAGATACACACGAACGACTGCCGCTTTTTTATTCATCACAACGTCGATAAAGCCTGGATCCTGATGGCTAAAGCCGTTATGGTCTTGCCGCCATACATGCGAAGACAACAAATAATTAAGCGATGCGATGGGCCTGCGCCACGGAATGTCCTTGCAGGCTTCCAACCATTTGGCGTGCTGATTGAACATCGAATCGACGATGTGGATGAAAGCTTCGTAGCATGAGAAAAAGCCATGTCGTCCCGTGAGTAAATAACCTTCGAGCCAGCCTTCGCACTGATGCTCGCTCAGCATCTCCATCACGCGGCCGTCCGGCGCGAGCTTGTCATCGTAGTCGAAGCGCTCTGCGACCCAGGCGCGGTTCGTGACTTCGAGCACGTCCTGCCAGCGATTGGAATTATTTTCGTCGGGACTGAACAGACGAAAATTTTTATTTTCCAGATTGAGCTTCATTACATCCCGCAGGAATTCTCCCATGACACGCGTAGCCTCGGCATTCGCTTCACCCGGACTGGGCACCTCCACTGCATACTTGCGAAAGTCCGGCAGGCGGAGGTCCTTGAGCAAAACACCGCCGTTGGCGTGCGGATTTGCGCTTATTCTGCGCGCGCCTTTGGGCGGCAGCGCTGCCAGCTCGGCGCGGAGCTGGCCTCTTTCATCGAAGAGTTCCTCGGGCTTATAGCTCTTCATCCATCGCTCGAGAAGTTTTACGTGCTCCGGATTACTGTGCATTTCGGCCATCGGGACTTGGTGAGAGCGCCAGTAACCTTCGGTTCGCTTGCCATCAACGTCCTTGGGGCCCGTCCAACCTTTGGGGCTGCGCAATACAATCATCGGCCAGCGCGGCCGGCGGACTTCATTTTTGGACTGCCTTGCATTGCTTTGAATCTGCTTGATCTCATCGATGACGCGGTCCAGAGTGGCGGCCATCAGCTGGTGCATTTTTTCCGGTTCCTGGCCCTCGACGAAATGGGGCGTATATCCGTAACCGCGCAATAATTGCTCGAGCTCTTCGTGAGTGATGCGCGCCAACACGGTGGGATTTGCGATCTTGTAACCGTTCAGATGCAGGATCGGCAGCACTGCGCCGTTACTCGCCGGGTCCAAAAACTTGTTCGAATGCCAGCTCGTCGCCAACGCTCCGGTTTCCGCTTCGCCGTCGCCGATCACGCAAGCAACGATCAGATCGGCGTTGTCGAAGGCCGCGCCGTACGCGTGCGACAGGGAATAACCGAGTTCGCCTCCCTCGTTGATGGAGCCAGGAGTTTCGGGCGCGGCGTGGCTCGGGATGCCGCCGGGAAATGAGAACTGCGTAAATAGCTTTCTCATTCCCTCCTCGTCCTGCGAGATGTTGGGATAAATTTCGCTGTAGGTACCTTCGAGGTAGGTGTTCGCGACGATGCCGGGACCGCCGTGGCCGGGCCCCGTGATATAGATCATATCGAGATCGCGCGCTTTGACGACCCGGTTCAAATGAACGTAGATAAAGTTCAGGCCGGGTGTTGTTCCCCAGTGGCCGAGCAATCTCGGTTTGATGTGTTGCTTACTGAGCGGTTTCTTCAGCAGCGGATTATCGTAAAGGTAAATCTGTCCCACCGATAAATAATTTGCGGCCCGCCAGTAGGCATCGATAAGGCGCAATTGTTCCGTGGTTATGGCTTCCGGCATAACTATTCTCCTCTACCGCGATGTGCGCTCGGCATTCCAATTCACAATAGCGCGCATCTCACCGCCTTTTCACGAAATAAAACTCCGGAGCGAAAACGTCGCGTCTCCGTTCAGGACTGACTGAGACAATCGCTGATCAACGGAGACGTCGAGGGCTTCCCATCCTGCGATAACAGAAACTCTTCGACTCCTGACAGACTATCTCATGACTTCTGGCTGTGCCCGCCGTGTTCAGACACCGTTATACGAAGACGGTATCATTGGGTTTCCGACGTTCAATGGCTCTTTTCGGATTCGTATCAAATAGTCCGTACATTCGGAATCTCATTCACTCCGCATCTGCTCGATTTGCTTGGATTGCTTTGACGGACGGATGCGCCGCCCAGCCATTCATTCGATTCTCACCCGAAAATCACCTTGTCGTCAGCATGACTAGGTGTTAGTCATCAAACCATGTTCAGCTAGCGACGGCTCTGCGCACGCGCTTGAGTTGCGCTATGGCCCAGGGGGTGAATGAATGGCTTTCACGCCGCCGATAAGACGCAAAAGTGATTCGAAGCCCAGCAGCAGACTTCCATCAACCGACAACAGGAATGGAGATGCCAAGAGTGGCAGCCAGGCAAAGATGCCGCCAAGCAGAACCTGGTTATGGTTCTTACTGGTCCTGGGAGCAAATTATTTAATCGTAAGATTTCTTATTCCAGGCCCGGAAGCACCGGTCACAATTCCATACACCTTTTTCAAGGAGGAGGTCGCAAAGCACAACGTCAAGTCGATCTATAGCCAAGGTGAGTCCATCACGGGCCGTTTCGCCTCTCCGGTGACCTACCCGCCCGCCGAACAAAAAAATGGCGCATCGGCCGGCAAACCTGAAAAGCCGAGCCAACCTGGTCTAACGCGCACTGGTCCCAAAACTTCGCCCAATTTCACCACTACATTGCCCAGCTTCGTCGGTCCCGGGTTGGAAGGATTCTTGATCAATAATGGCGTCGAAATCAGCGCTAAGCCGATTGAGGAAGGGGGCGGGTTGCTATCCACGCTGCTGTTTGGATTTGGTCCGGCCCTGCTTTTCATTGGATTTTACGTCTGGATGTTTCGCCGCGCACAGCAGGGCGGCGGTTTGAGCGGCGGCCTCATGGGCATCGGAAAAAGTCGGGCGAGACGCTATGACCAGGAGAAGGATACGAAAGTGACTTTCGACGATGTTGCTGGCATCGACGAAGCGGAGAACGAGCTGGTCGAAATCGTGGATTTTCTCAGAGACCCGAAAAAGTACACCCGCCTGGGCGGCACCGCTCCCAAAGGAGTGCTGTTGATCGGCGCGCCGGGCACCGGGAAAACGTTGCTCGCTAAGGCCGTAGCCGGAGAAGCCGGTGTGCCGTTCTTTTCCATGAGCGCGGCGGAGTTTGTTGAGATGATCGTCGGCGTTGGCGCAGCTAGGGTGCGCGACCTCTTCAAGCAGGCGCGCGAGAACGCGCCCGCGATCGTTTTCATCGACGAGCTCGATGCCATCGGCCGCGCACGGGGCCAGGTGGCGATCGGCGGGTCCAGTGAACAGGAGCAGACCCTCAATCAGATCCTGACGGAGATGGACGGCTTCTCGAGCCGCGAGGGCATCATCGTTTTGGCGGCGACAAACCAACCTGACGTGCTCGACAAAGCGCTTTTGAGACCCGGCCGCTTCGACCGGCGCGTCATTGTAAATCTGCCGGATAAGAACGGGCGTGAGGCGATCCTCAAAGTTCACACGCGCACGGTGCCGCTTGCCAAAGACATGAGCCTGGAAGAGGTTGCCGCCGCAACACCTGGATTTTCCGGCGCCGATTTGAAGAATCTCGTCAACGAGGCGGCGTTGCTCGCGGCGCGGCGCGAACAGAACCAAGTCCAGCAAAAAGACTTCCTCGATGCGCTGGAGAAAATTGTGCTTGGCCCGGAGCGCCCGCTTCTGTTGAGTCGCGCCGACAAAGAACGCATCGCGTATCACGAGGGCGGCCACGCGATTTTAGGGCTGGTGGTGCCGGGTGCGGACCCGGTCAACCGCGTAACCATTGTGCCGCGTGGCCAAGCGCTCGGCGTCACCTATCAGCGTCCTGATAGCGATCGCTACAACTATCCCGAGGCCTACTTGCGAGCTCGCATTGTCGGCATGCTCGGTGGGCGCGCGGCTGAGGAGATTGTCTACGGCACGAAAACGACCGGCGCCGAAAGTGATATCGAGCAAGCCACCGGTCTGGCGCGGCGGATGGTGACGCGCTGGGGGATGAGTGAACGACTAGGATTGGTACAATTGGCGCCGCGAGACAATCCGTACCTGAACGGCCAAGCCGACTTTGGAACCAGCAAGCCGTTTAGCGACGAAACTGCAGAGGCCATTGACTCCGAGGTGCTCAGAATCATCAATGAAAGCCACGACCAGGCGAAGCAGCTATTGACAGAGCACCGCAAGCAATTGGACGCGCTCGCGCAGGCATTGGTAGCCCGCGAGACGCTCAACGAGCAGGAAATCCTCGATGTCACAGGATTGCCGCGCGCGCCGGCTTTGGACACGACAATGTTGCCCGTCGCTAATGGAGGCGGAAGCGCTCGTCACCCAATTTAATCCCCGCAACGTAGGAAAAGTCTCCGGGCATACGGTCGGGCAAAACGAGAATTTCACTTTTAATTTCATAAAATTGGTTTTGGACCTGCTGATTACGATTAAGCTCCTCGCCAGTTACGCGGCATTTACCACCGTGACAACCGGACTTCTTTTCTCGTAGAAACCATTTCGGTATCCCGTCGGGATATTCTAGAGTTCGCGTCGTTGCGGCACATCATCAAACGGAGCTGGATGCTACAGATCCGGTCGAATATGTTTCAAGAAAGCAATGACGCGTTCTCTAGGTCGTCATAAACCATACCGCAGATCGGATCCTGAAATTGCGCATAACCGCGTCACTTTTCTCTGAGGCAATTTGGGTAAGCTGCTTCAAAAAAGCCGCATATTGTACGCCCTTTTTGCTGAGTCCTAGTTCTTTCGCGCACTTGCATTGATTCTAATCTGGCTCTCTTCTTGCCATTTAAGCCTAAAAAAGAAGGAGTAGG
>Ga0070664_100002420_pt1 | contig 15002 bp, 13 predicted proteins | sample KBSC73metaG_FD_65863 | JGI IMG/M metagenome (GOLD analysis project Ga0070664, IMG submission 65863) | Corn rhizosphere microbial communities from Kellogg Biological Station, Michigan, USA - KBS C7-3 metaG | ecosystem: Host-associated > Plants > Roots > Rhizosphere > Soil ... | reverse complement strand
CACCAATCAGTAGTAGGACGAACACCCTCTCGGGAATGACCCGGATACTTTCGCGACTATCGGCGGCTGATAGCCCAAGGCGCCCTTACGGAGGCGTTGGGGGATGCCGGCGGCGTGAATGGACGCCAGTGCGTCATCTAGGACGGAGGCAAGGTGATGGACAGCATGTCACGGGGCGAGGATTTCGCACTCCCCGAGCTGGATTATTCGGAACCCGCAGCTGGCTCTGATCGCCGGTCATTCATGATGCGCAGCGCCATGGCCGCAGCCATCGTCGCGTTAGGCGGGACGGCTAATCCCTTGTGGGCACAGGCTCCAGCTGGTCCGCCGCTGGGCGGCGGCGACGTCGATCCCAACCTTCAGGTGATCAAGAACACCAAGGGGCCGGTGATGACCCTGGTCGACGAATTCTACAAGGTCGGCCCAGGACCGTCGTCTTCGCACACGATCGGCCCGATGCGGATCACTTACGATTTCTACCAGCGGGCATCGAAGCTTCCGGCCGCCCAGCTTGCGCAAGCGACGGCACTCAAGGTTCACTTGTTCGGAAGCCTGAGCGCGACCGGCAAGGGGCACGGCACGGAGCGCGCAGCTCTGGCCGGTCTTGCGGGCTACGAGCCGGCAACGATCGACCCGGCGATCCTTGATGACCTGATTGTCCATCCGGACAAGCAGTTCCCGGTGAAGCTTGGACCGAAGACGATCAACGTGTCCCTGAAGGACATCATTTACGATGCGCCCAAGGGCGAGTTCCATCACCCGAATACGATGACCGCCAAGCTCATGGCTGGCGACAAGGTCCTGTTGGAACAGGAATATTATTCGGTAGGCGGGGGCTTCATCGAGTGGAAGGGCTACACGCCGCCCAAGAAGAACCCGCCGAAATACCCCTATTCGACGATGAAGGAAGTGCTCGACTTTACCAAGCGCGACAACATCACGCTCGCGCAGCTGGCGTACGCGAACGAGCTGTCGATTTCGGGGCGCGACAAGGCGGAGATCGACGCTTTCCTGGACAAGATCATCGGAGCGATGCAGGCCACGGTGAAGACGGGCCTGAATGCGCCGACCGCCACCTTGCCTGGGCCGATCAAGCTAAAGACCAAGGCCGGCGACGTCTACAAGAAGGCGATGCTGGAGCCGTTGCCGGCCCGGAAGGGCATCGGTCTCGTCTCGGCCGCCGCTCTCGCCGGATCGGAAGAGAATGCTCGCGGACACCTGGTGATCACGGCGCCTACGGGCGGGTCGGCGGGCGTGATGCCGGCAGTCATCTATTCACTCGGACCCGAAGGTGCGAACAAGCCGACCCAGAAGCTGCGCGAGGCGCTGCTTGCAGGAGCGATTATCGGCTATCTTTGCAAGCACAACGCCACCCTTTCCGCAGCGGAAGGAGGCTGCCAGGCCGAGATCGGGGTGGCATCGGCAATGGGCGGCGCGGCGATTGCGGCAGCTCATGACGATTCCCCGCAGATCGCGGCAAACGCAGCCGGAGCCGCGCTCGAGCACCATCTCGGCATGACCTGCGATCCGGTGGCGGGTTTCGTGCAGATCCCCTGCATCGAGCGCTGTGCCTTTGGCGCAGTGAAGTCCTGGACCGGCTATCTCATTGCCAAGAACGAGATCGTCGAAAACAGGCGCGTCGACATTGACTCCGTCATCACTGCGCTTGCGCAGACGGCCAAGGACATGAACCCGAAGTACAAGGAGACTTCGGAGGCTGGTCTCGCACAGTCGCTCGTCCTCTGCTGAGGACAGCGGCCGTGCCAGGCGACGCGGCGGTCGTGAGAGGGGCAAATCACGCCGTCACGTTCGCCTGGCTGCTGACCGCCGTCTTCTATTTCTACCAGTACGCGATGCGGTCGGCCCCGGCCGTGATGATGCCGGACCTGACGCAGGCCTTCGGTATGACTGCAGTCGGCATCGCTTCGCTCGTCGGACTCTTCTACTGGGGCTATGCGCCGTTCAGCCTGATCGCTGGAGTTGCGATGGACCAGGTTGGTCCGCGCGCGGTGGTGCCGCTGGGCGCAGCGTTTGTCGCGATGGGGGCCATGCTCTTCTCGACGGGCGACACGACACTCGCGAGCGTCGGGCGGTTCATGCAGGGCGCCGGCGGTGTCTTCGCTTTGATCGGCGCCATCTACCTCGTCAGCACCTACATGCCGGCGTCGCGCGCAGCGACGATGATTGGCGTCACGCAGATGTTCGGAATGGCGGGCGGTTCGGCCGGCCAGTTCGCTGTCGGCCCGATCATTTCGTCGGGGGTGAATTGGGACAGCTTCTGGCTGGTCACCGGGCTGATCGGAATCCCGATCGCAATCTTCCTGTTCGTCCTCATTCCTTCGCGCAAGGCCGCCGGTAACGCGCCGAGAGCGGGGCTTGGTACGGCGCTCCGCGGCTTCGGAACGGTCTTCGCCAATCCGCAGTCGATACTCTGCGGACTCATCGCCGGGCTGATCTTCATGCCGACGACGATCTTCGACATGGTCTGGGGTGTCCGCTTCCTCGAGGAAGCCCATAGCATTCCTTATTCTGAAGCGGTCCTCCGCTCGGCCTCGGTGCCATTCGGGTGGATTATCGGTTGCCCCCTGTTGGGGTGGATGTCCGACCGTCTCGGCCGGCGCAAACCTGTGATCCTCGGCGCGACGGTCGTGCTCCTGCTTTGCCTCGCCCTGATCCTCTATGGGCCCGCCGACGTTTTTCCGCCCTATGCGCTAGGTCTCGTCACCGGGATCGCCTCGGGCTCGGCGATGATCAATTACACGGTGATCAAGGAAGCGAACAGGCCGGACCTCAGTGGCACCGCCACCGGAGTCATCAACTTCATCAACTTCTCGATGACCGCGCTGTTCGGCCCGATCTTCGCGCGGATGCTGGCCGCCACTAGCGCCGGCACCGAGCGTCAGCTGGGACACTATCAGGATACCTTTCAGCCGCTGCTCTACGGAGTCGCGCTCGCGATCCTGCTCACCTTCCTGCTGCGGGAGACGGGCTCGAAGGCGCGCGGTTCGGCCAATCCGCAAATCGCACAACCTGCAACCAACTGAACTCCAACGGGAGAACTCGCATGTCGACGACCGTGCTCGAACCGAAAGCCAAGGCAAAGGCAAAGTCCCGCCCGGATTTCGAGCGCGGCTTGTGGATGAAGGAAATCAACGTTCGTCACTTCATCCAGCAGAATTACACGCCTTACCACGGCGACGAATCCTTCCTGGCCGGACCGACCAAACGAACCACGGCGCTTTGGAAAAAGCTCGCCGATCTGTTCCTGGAGGAACGCAAGAAAGGCGTGCTCGACATCTCGCAGATCCCGAGCACAATCACCGCGCACGACGCGGGCTATATCGACAAGGGCAATGAGGTCATTGTCGGCCTGCAGACCGATGCGCCGCTGAAGCGCGCGATCATGCCTAACGGCGGGCTGCGAATGGTGATCAACTCGCTCGAAGCCTACGGATACACACCCGACCCGAACGTCGTCGAGGCATTCTCCAAATACCGCAGGACGCACAACGAAGGCGTGTTCGACGCCTACACCGAGAACGTGCGCAAAGCGCGCAGTAGTCACCTTCTGACCGGACTTCCGGATGCGTATGGCCGCGGCAGGATCATCGGTGATTATCGCCGCGTCGCAATTTACGGCGTCGACCGGTTGATCGAGCGCAAGAAGGAAGAGAAAGCTGCGCTCGATTCCGAATGGTCGACCGACGAAATCATCCGCGACCGCGAAGAGCTTTCGGATCAGATCCGCGCGCTCGGCGACCTCAAGGAAATGGCAGCCAAGTACGGCTTCGACATCTCTCGCCCTGCGGAAAGCGCGAAGGAAGCCGTGCAGTGGCTCTATTTTGGCTATCTCGCCGCAGTGAAGGACCAGAATGGCGCCGCAATGTCGCTGGGCCGGGTCTCGACCTTCCTCGACGTCTATTTCGAGCGTGACCTCAAAGCCGGCCTCCTCACCGAGGAAGAGGCGCAGGAAATCATCGACGACTTCGTCATCAAGCTGCGGATCGTCCGGTTCCTGCGGACTCCTGAATATGACGAGCTCTTCTCGGGGGACCCGACCTGGGTGACCGAATCCATCGCGGGCATGGGTGACGATGGGCGACCGCTGGTGACCAAGACAAGCTTCCGCTTCCTGCAGACGCTCTACAATCTCGGTCCGGCTCCCGAGCCTAACCTCACCATCTGGTATTCGCCGCAACTCCCGGAAGGCTTCCGTCGCTTCGCTTCGAAGGTCGCGATCGACACGAGCTCGATCCAGTTCGAAAGCGACGAAATCATGCGCCAGGCCTGGGGCGACGACGGCGCGATCGCCTGCTGCGTGTCGCCAATGGCCATGGGCAAACAGATGCAGTTTTTCGGCGCTCGCGCGAACCTCGCCAAGTGCCTGCTCTATGCCATCAACGGTGGTCGCGACGAGAAGTCAGGAAAGCAGGTCGCGCCCGTGGCCGAGCCGGTCAAGGGCGATTACCTCGACTTCGACGATGTCCTGGAGCGGTTCGACAGGACCATGGACTGGCTGGCCGAGACTTACGTCACGGCCATGAACTGCATCCACTACATGCATGACAAATATTCCTATGAGCGGCTGGAGATGGCGCTGCATGATTATGCGCCGGTCCGCACCATGGCCTTCGGCATCGCCGGCCTGTCCGTCGTCGCCGACAGTCTTTCGGCCATCAAATATGCCAAGGTGAAGGTGATCAGGGACAAGACCGGTCTCATCACCGACTATGAGACAGAGGGGGACTTCCCGCTATTCGGCAACAACGACAACCGGGTCGATTTCATGGCGAGCTGGCTGGTCAGCACGTTCATGTCCAAGCTCCGGAGGCACCCGACCTACCGCAACTCGCTTCACACCCAGTCGGTGCTGACGATCACGTCCAACGTCGTCTACGGAAAGGCCACCGGAAACACGCCTGATGGGCGCCGCATGGGCGAGCCGTTCGCGCCGGGCGCCAACCCGATGCACGGCCGCGACAGCCATGGAATTCAGGCGTCGGCCGCCTCCGTGGCGAAAATCCCGTATCGCGACGCCGCCGATGGGATTTCGTTGACCACCACGCTGGTCCCGGCTGGCCTCGGAAATCGTCCTGAGGACCGGATTACGAATTTGACGTCGATCCTCGACCGTTTCTTCGGAGTGACCGGTTACCACATGAACATCAACGTGCTGAACCGGGAGACGTTGATGGACGCTATGGACAATCCCGAGAAATATCCGAGCCTTACGATCCGGGTGTCTGGCTATGCCGTGAACTTCGTCCGTTTGACGCGCGAGCAGCAGATGGATGTGATCAACCGCACTTTCCATGGAGAATGACGTGGAGACAGCGCCGGCGCCCTCTCCCGCGCCTGAAACCGTTTCGCTGGAGGCCAAGTCGCCGTTCGAGATGCGGGTACATCTTGGCGACGGAATAGCTGAAACCGATGTGAAGTCGGCACTGAAGACCGGGGACCTTGGTTTCCTTCATTCCTTTACCACGGGATCCGCTGTCGATGGGCCGGGCATACGCCTGGTCGCGTGGACGACAGCCTGCATGTTTCGCTGCCAGTACTGCCACAATCCGGACACCTGGACGCTGAAGAACGGGATTCCGGTGCCGCTCGGCCGCGCGATCGAGGAGGTGCAGAAATATGCGAATGGTCTGATCGCGATGAAGGGCGGCTTCACCCTGTCGGGAGGTGAGCCGTTGATGCAGGACCGCTTCGCATCCCGTTTATTGGCCGCCGTGAAGAAGATGGGGGTTCACACTGCCATCGAGACCAACGGCTACTACGGGGAACACCTGAGCGACGAGGAGATTCGGAACATCGACCTGGTCATCCTCGACATGAAGGCCTTCACCCGAACGCAACATGAGCTCGTCACGGGGATAGGCAACGCGGACGTGCTCGAGTTCTGCAATCGATTGTCAGCGCTCAAGCGGCCCATGTGGCTGCGCTACGTGCTGGTGCCCGGTCTGACGGATATCCCTGAGGAAATGGAAGCCGTCGCCGACTTTGCGACGTCCCTCGGGGTCGTCGAACGCGTGGAGATCCTGCCGTTCCACCAAATGGGACGCTACAAGTGGGAGCGGCTCAATCTCGACTACAAGCTGGAGGATACGAAATCCCCAAGCCCTGAGGCGGTGGCAAAGGCAGTGTCGATATTCACTGCCGCGGGTCTAGACGCGGCTTGAGGTCGAGCCCTCGGGTCTTCCAACAACTATAACTCGGGCTTTTACTGAGCCAGCCTGAGCCGTCGCGCGCTCATAGTTTTGGATCACCGCACAAGAGACGGGGCTTCGCGATGATTCGGAAACATCTGTTAGCTGCATCGACAGCATTGCTGGGATCACCAGTGTTCGCCGCCGCGCCCGCGGCGCCTGCCGACACAGTTGGAACCGCGGCCACCGCGGCAGCGGCCGCTCAGCCGGGCGCGCCTCTCAGCGAAGCAGACCGAGCGGAAGCCATCAGGGAATTGCAGGATCTTCATGCTCGCATGACCGCGCTTGAAAATCGGCTCGGCGTGAGCCCCGGCGTGCAGGTGACGCCGCCGATGCCCCGTCCACCAAGGGACCATAATCTGGAGCTCTATGGCTTCACTCAGCTCGACGCGATCCAGGACTTCAAGCGTGTCGATCCCAACTGGGAAGGGTCGCTGCGTGCGTCGAAGATCCCGACCACGGACGGTCAGTTCGGCAGCGACGGTCAGTCCATCTTCAGCGTTCGCCAGACCCGTCTCGGGGTGAAGGCCAGTGGGACGCTGCACGAGAAGCCCTACGAGGCGAAGTTCGAGTTCGACCTGTTCGGGACCGGGGATGATGCCGGCAAGACGCACATGCGCATTCGGCATATGTACGCAAGCTGGGGTCCATTCCTGGCCGGCCAGACGAACACCTTGTTCATGGACGGCGACATCGCCCCCAACAGTATTGAATATTGGGGACCGCCCGGGATGGCCTGGCTGCGCAATCCGCAGGTTCGCTGGACATTCTTCGATCGGAACGGATTCACGGCCGCGGTCGCGCTCGAACATCCCTCCGCCGACATCGATCCAGGTAATATCCGCCTCATTGACGAGGCAGTCGCGGCGAACATCCAGCCCGACGAGAGTCTGCCCGATCTCACCGCGGCCATTCGCTATGGCGGCAAGTGGGGTCACGTCCGCCTGGCCGGCCTTCTGCGAAAGATCGGATACGAAACGAAGGGCACCACCGACAATGAGCCCCACGGGCATGAGACTGGATGGGGCGTCGATCTGACTTCCGCCATCAACATCATGTCGCCCGTCACGCTGAAGCTCGGTGCTGTCTATGGGCGTGGGATCGCGACCTACATGAACGACGGCGGCATGGACCTCGCGCCTGCAACCTCGACCATTCTCGCCCCGGGAAGCATCATCCTGGTTCCGCGCGCCGAAGCCGTGAAGCTATTCGGCTTGTCGGCCTTTGCCGACATTCAGTGGTCCAAGAACTTCAGTTCGACGATCGGGTACAGCTTCGACAAGGTAGACAATACGAACTTTCAGGATCCGGGCGCATTCCACAAAGGCGAATATGCACTCGTCAACCTGCTGTGGACGCCCGCCGACCCCATCATGACGGGTCTCGAGCTTCAGTGGGGCAAGCGGACCGACAACGACGGTGACAAGGGGAATGACCTCAGGCTCCAGTACAGCTTCAAGTGGGCCTTCTCGAGCAAGAATATCTGGGATCTGGTTGACTGATCGCCGAGCTACTGAGCGCCCGACAACGGGCTAGTTCCTCAGCGCGGCCGTCGAAGTTTCTTGGTGATTGCGTCCAGAGCCGATGCTTCGGAGCTGTTGATTCCGTCGAATAGCCCGAGCACCCAACTGATCTTGCTGCCTGACGCCTTCGCAACCTCGCGGCACGCTTCCACAACCCGCTTGATCCGTTCCTCCTGCTCGTAATGCGGGAGCACCGCCAAGCCGTATTTGATGACCTCCACCGAGGTCTCGAAAAGCTCGTCGTCGGGACGCTCCTCAAGCCATTTGATCAATTGGGCCTCGGCTGGAGAGCCCTCGGCGACACCGCGGTCGCGCGAGAGACGGAGAACCGTTCGCCGTTCCTCACGACTGACGGAATCCCCTCCCCAGGCAACCTGAACCAGCGGCGCCAGGAGGAAAGCCGATGCCGTTTCGGGGGTGACGCCCACATGGCGCACCCGCGTGAGCAGGTCAGGATTATCGACCTTGAGCTTGTCCGCGACAGCGGATGCAATTTCGTCCAAGCTGGCTTGTTGGCGCAGCTTCTCGATCAGAAGAGCGTCCTGCTGCCGAAAATAATTCGCTTCCATCGCTTGTTCGCGATCGCTCAAAGGCCCTTTGTTCATCACCTCACCGTTCGACAGGGGTCATCATTTCAAGTTCAGACTGTACGGCCTTGGCCGCTTCTTGCCGGTCGACGCTGATGCCAGTCAACTGGTGTACCACCTGCTGCGCGCCTTCTGCGGCGACTGCCTCCAGTTCAGTACGAGCCGCGGCGACCGCGTCCCGGATCCGGAGCCGGGCCAGTTCGACCTTCGAATCGATTTCGGCGAGAGCATCCCGAACCCTGGCTTCGGTCTCCCTTGCGCTTGCGCCCTTGGCCTCTTGGGCGATCCGTGCCGCCTCGACGCGCGCCTCGTCCATGCGGGTTCGCCAGCGCGTTTCGGTCTCCTCCGCCGTGGTCCTCGCGGCCTTCGCTTGCTCCAGGTCTTCCGCGACTCTCCTGTCGCGCTGATCGACGGCCGAGCGCACCCTCGGCAGCATGCCCCGGCCGATCCCGAAGAAAATGAGGCCGAAAACCACCGCCAGCCAGAATAGCTGGGAGGCAAAGACGTCTGCGAGCTGTGTGATCTGGGGCATCAGTGGAGGTTGATCGCGTCGCTGAGATAAAGGGTCGTCAGAAGCGCGAAGACATAGGCCTGGATGACGCACATCAGCAGTTCCAGCGCGACGACGAAGACGATGAAGAGGAAGCTCAGAATGGCCACGCCAAACCCCATTGCGCCGCCATGGAATCCGCTGACGATGAAGCTTCCGAACACCTCCATCAGGATGTGACCCGCGATCATCGCGACGAAGAGTCGAAGACCCAAACTGAACGGGCGCACCATGAACGAGATGACCTCGATCGGCGCGATCAGCGGAATCATGACTGCCGGGGTCCCATGCGGAACGAACAGCGAGAAGAAGTGCAGGCCGTGCCGCCAGAAGCCGACGATCACGACGATTGAAAAGCTCAGAACCGCAAGGACCCCGGTAATGCTGAACTGGCTCGTCGTGGTGAAGGGATGCAGCCCCGGAATCACCGCGAGGGGCAGCAAGCCGGCAAGGTTCGATACGAGGATGAACGTGAAAAGGGCAAAGACGTAGGGGACGAACTTCCGCCCTTCCGGGCCGATGTTCACCTTCACCATGTCATCGATGAAGCCGGTCAGCCCCTCGACCGCCATCTGCCAGCGTCCGGGCACGAGTTCGCGCCTGAGGCCCAGCGCCATGAAAGTGAAGATCAGGGCGAACGCGAACAGCATCCACGCTGCGCTTTGGGTAAAGCTGATGTCGTACGCGCCGACGTGCAGTGGCGCGATCGGCTCGATCGTGAACTGATGCATCGGATCGATTTTGCCTTCCGCCGTCACACGCTTGCTTCCTCAGTCCAGCTCGGACGGGAGCTTGATCAAATGGCCCGGTGAGGGGGGCCCACCGGACCACTGCTCGTCCCTGAGCGTAAAGAGCTACGCTCCCTTGCCTTCGGCCTTACGTTCGACGCGCTAACAGCCCCATCAGGGATTACTGGTATTTTGGGAAAGTCCTCTGTTCAGCAGATCGCGCGAGCCGCCTTCGCCTTGCCAAGCGGCTTCGCGTTCGCAAGGACCTCCGCTGATGAGCAGGACTGCGGCAGAGCTGATGTTGGAGCGCGAGACCCGCGTGGCATATGGACCCGTCCCGCATTCCCTGTCTGAGGAACAGCTGCCCGAGAACAGCTGGCAGCTTTGCGCCGACCAGTTCCTCCTTCGCGGCGAGGGGGACCATTACTTCTACTACGAGCGCGGACGCGGTGTCCGCATCGAGCGCGGTGCCGGAGCCGAGGTGACCGAGGAATCGCTTTGGCTCAACGGAAGCGTCTACGCGGCCATCGCAAGCATCAACGGCCTCTTGCCGATCCATGCCTCCGCCATTGCCTACGACGGCAAGGTCTTCGCGTTCACGGCACCGGCGGGCGGGGGCAAGTCGACGATGGTCGCTGCGCTCGGCAACCATGGTCTCCCGATGTTCTGCGACGATACATTGCTTCTCGACCTTTCCGATCCCGACCGGATCATGTGCCTGCCAGGACACAAAAGGCTGAAGCTGACCCCGGAGGCACTGACGCTGACGGACGTCCAGCGACGTGAGAAAGTGTCCATGACGGTGGGCAAATTCTATGCGGAGCCCAAGGCGGGCGAAGCCGGAGAAAAGCTTCCATTCGGCGAGTTGATCTTTCTGGAGGAAGGGAGCGAACTGGAAATGGTAGCAGTCGCCGGCCCGGATCGTCTGCTGCGGCTGCAGGACGATCATTATACGGCGCGCCTATTCCTGACGGCACGTCAGTTCAGTCGCGTCGACCACTTCGCACATCTGGTCCGGCTTGCCAGACAGATCCGGATAACGACTTTCAGGAGGCCAATGGGTCGCTCCAGCTTCCTCGCCGGCGTGGAATTCGCGGCCCGGCACATCCGAGGGTCAACTGTGCGAGCGGCAACATGACCGGCTTGCGAAAATTGCAGGACCGGTTCACCGAAACGATCGACCGCGACGAGATCATTCTCATGCGGATGGACACCGGGGAGTTCTTCGCTCTTTCCGGAACTGCAGCCGCGACTTGGAAATTGATCGACGGCGAACGCGATCGCGATGCCTTGATCGAGGCTCTCCAGGTAGAGTTTGCCGGCAGCCCCGCTCCCATCGCGAAGGACGTCGATCAACTTCTTGGCCAACTCATGGGGATCGGGCTGCTTGCCCGAGAATGACCAATGGAGCCGCTTGGGCGCCACGGCTTTGGCCGCAAGCACGCTGTGCGCTGCCCAAATCGTTGTTGCCTGTGTGCCTTTCGCGAAGTGGAAGGGATCGCTGGGGCTGCAGTCGCCGAAGGACGTTCGTGAAGCCGGCATGCATGCTCGTCGGATCGCAAGGCAGGTTGAGCGCGCCGCGGCGCGCCTCCCCTTCCGGACTAAATGCCTGCCAAGAGCCGTAGCGGTCAGCTGGCTCCTTCGTCGGCGCGCAATCCCACATGCTGTCGTTATCGCCGTTCGGCCTGCAGAACTGCGGGATCAGGAAGACGCTCTCCATGCCTGGGTCGAGGTTGGCGGCGAGAAGGTGATCGGCGATTTGCCCGGTGCCTGGATTGAGACGCTGCGCGTCGGTACCCGCTCGATGAGTACCGGAAAGTGATTGCAACGACTATGAAAGTTGAGCATTGGTTACGCGCGGAGGCACGCGGTGCCGACATTCGTCCAGGAGCCGACGATGACGAAGAATGTGAAGGGATTGCGGGCTTGGACCAAGCCGGAGATCAAGCGGCTCGGCGAGATCAAGGATGTTGCCGGCAACCAGACGGCTTTGACCCAGGCGGGCAACACCAAGAGTTGACCTTTCCGCACCTGCAGCTCTTTGAGAAGTCCTTGGATGTTTAGCACCGAATCACTCGCCTGACGCGAGATGTTGTCACTCGCCTGGCGCTGGGATGATTCGGCAAGCGATCAGTCAGCACTATCTGCTCGACTAGCAAGTTCGCTCTGTGCCGGCATTGGAGGACATGCCTCTGCCGTAGAGCTTGACGGCGTAAGCTTTGCGTACCGGGCACTTCGCTCCACACCTTCGTCTTCGCGCGCCTGGCGCCCGACACGCCTGCCGAGCGGCCTAATCGTGCTGTTTCACGGCTATCTGGACAATGCGTCATCGATTGCGGGCAAGCTTGGCTCCCGCACCCTCGAACCTGCGCTACTCTACGGCCTGGCTGTGGAGCGTTGGGGCGATCGCGCGGAGCGCGAGATAATCGGAGAATATTGCGCCATAATCGTCGACACGGCGCAGCACAGCTCGCGGTTATCTAGAAGCTCGCTTCGGGCACCGCCCCTCCACTATTTTGCCGCCGACCATCTAATGGCAGCAGCCTCCGTTCCACGAGCGCTGTTCGCTGCCGGTCTTGATCGTCGCCTGAATGAGGATCGCGTGGCGGACAGCGCCCTGATGAATTTCAGTGACAATGAGGCGAGCTGGTTCGAAGACGTTTATCGCGTGCCGCTCGGCCACGTCGTGGAGCTGAAGCGCGGAGGCGCGCGGGATATCCGCCAACCCTATGACCTGTTCTCTGTCGCCGACGTACGATTTGATACCGTCGAAGAATATGTGAAGCGCGCCGACGAGCTGCTCACCGAAGGCGTGCGGGTGTGCATGGCAGGATTCGTGAATCCCGGCTGCACATTGTCCGGCGGACTCGATTCACCGCAGGTCGCGGCGCGTGTTCTGAACGAGTTGCCTGCCGACAAGCGCCTTCCGACTTTCACCTTTCACCCTGAGTCGGAATATGACGGGAGGACGGAGTTCGGAAAGGTCGCCAACGAACGCCCGATCGTCGAAGCCTTCGCCGCGCAGCATCCGCGTATCGAGCCGCACTTCACGGACAATGCCGGATACGAACATGATCATCGCTGGAACGATTTCTTCCACCTGATGGGGGGCGCGCCGGCAGGTCTCAGTAATATGTACGTGTTTCACGGCCTGTTCTCGGCCGCCTCAAAGCGAGGTTGCGACCTCATCCTCCTCGCCGAGTGGGGCAATTTCACATTCAGCGACAAAGGCGATTGGGGATTTATCGAGTATCTTTTCAACGGCAAATGGCGGCAGCTTTGGCTTGCGCTCACCCGGCTGCGGAACGACGACCGATCAATCGTCGCGAGGTTCATGGCTCGCACCCTCAGCGCCCTCCTCCCCGAGCCATTGTGGCGAGTGAGCAGGAAATTTGGAAAGCTCAGGGGACATTTCGCGGTCGATCTCATGCAGCCACTTTCGCGGGATTATCGCGTCCGATCAGGAGGTGAGAAGAGGCTGAAGGCGTCGGGCGTTCTTATCGACCGTTACAACCCGAAGACCCGGCGAGAGGCCCTGAAGTTGATCTTCCGCAATGGCGACGCCGAGACCGCTGAAATCTACCAGGCCTTCGAGCAGATGTACGGTATCGCTCAACGCGACCCGATGGCTTACCGACCCTTCGTCGAATTCTGCCTTGGGCTTCCGACGGAACTGTTCCTCCGCGATGGCGAGCCACGATGGCTCGCGAAAGAGATGGCGAAGGGCATTATGCCCGAGCAGCAGCGCGATAACGCCAGAAACGGGCGATGGGATGCTGATTGGCATCTCCGGATTGGTCGACGCCGGAAGGACTTTCTCGCCGAGCTCGACGAGCTATCGCGGGACGCTCGAATGGCGGCAATGCTTGATATTCCGCGATTGCGAGCGGCCTTGGAAGACTGGCCGGATGAGACGCCGACCGACCTGCTCTCGCTCTATGGACCCGAGTTCGCTGTACCGAGGGCTCTATTGACCGCTCGGTTCATCAAATATGTCGAGGGCCAGAACCAGTGACGTAGAATGCCGGCGACCAGGAGTGCCGGACCATGGATTGGAAACTCGCTACCTTCGACTATGCTGCCTTGCGATGTCGGCGACCGTCTACATGCGCGCGCTAGAGCTTTTGGAGGCCGAATTTGGATCGGACCTTGTCGCTCTGGAGCCCGAGTCAGGATCCTGTTTCGGATTCAACGCGGTCGCGGCAAGCGTCTGGAGCAAGCTAGCCACTCCAATGACTTTCGATCAACTTCGCGATGCGCTTCTCGAAGAATATGATGTCGACATCGATGAATGCTCCCGGGAGCTTCGAGTCCTGCTGGACGACATGACAAACCAAGGCCTCATCCAGGAGAGCCCACCGCCACCGTGCACAGCGCGTGATAACGCCTGAATTTCGGACGCTTCTCGAATGCTGTCGATGGAGCTTTCGAGACGCCCGGGGCAACCCGATACCTCCAAGCGCAACTGTGAATTGGGGTAGGTTTCAGCAGCTCGCTCAATTTCATCGGGTCGAAGGCATATGCTGGGACTGTTTGGCTCCGCATGAGTCGCACCTCCCCGCCGCTGTCGCTGACGCGTTAAGCAGCGCTGCAACTGCGATCGCATTGCAGAATCTGAATGCGACTGCAGAGAGCGCGACCCTTGTGGCGTCCTTTCGCGCCGCAAACGTCCCCATATTCTTTTTGAAGGGACTGACCCTCGGGACACTGGCCTATCGGAACTACGCAACCAAGTCCGCGATAGACATCGACCTCCTGATCGACCCGACAGATCTCCTTACCTCAGCAAGCTTGCTTCGCCGCCAAGGCTATCGTCTTGTTATTCCGAAAGATTCAGTAGGCGAAGAAGCGCTCCGAGCCTGGCATCGGCTGAACAAAGAGTCTGTGTGGGCCAAAGGAGAGAGCGGCCTCCAAATCGATCTCCACACACGTCTGGCGGACAATCCGTCACTCATACCGGACATCACCGTTAACTCGCCGTCCCAGACTGTGGACGTGGGGGGCCTCAGCTTGCCGACGCTCGCACCTGAAGAGCTTTTTTCCTACCTCGCTGTCCATGGAGCTTCGAGCGCCTGGTTCCGTCTGAAGTGGATTTCAGACTTCGCAGGACTTCTTCACCCGCTCGACAACCACGAGATCGAGCAATTCTACCGACGTTCGCAGGAACTGGAGGCCGGACGAGCAGCAGGCCAAGCGCTACTGCTTGCCGACGCCCTATTCGGCTCAATGGATGAGAACGAAAGTTTACGAAGAGAACTGTCGGCGGATCGGGCAACGCGCTGGCTGTTCCACGCGGCTCTGCGCCAGGTTTCCGGATCGCCTGACGAGCCGACCGAGCATCGGTTCGGTACGCTCGCAATCCACGCCACCCAATTCTTGCTGAAGCCTGGCATCAGATACAAAGC
>Ga0070664_100002418_pt1 | contig 15008 bp, 13 predicted proteins | sample KBSC73metaG_FD_65863 | JGI IMG/M metagenome (GOLD analysis project Ga0070664, IMG submission 65863) | Corn rhizosphere microbial communities from Kellogg Biological Station, Michigan, USA - KBS C7-3 metaG | ecosystem: Host-associated > Plants > Roots > Rhizosphere > Soil ... | reverse complement strand
CCTTCAAAGTGGCGATCGTTGCGGTGACGCGGAAGCTGCTGCTCCACCTCAACACGCGGATGGCCATTTTCTTGGGAAATCCCCTTGTCGATTGAGACCGTTACTAAAGCCTCAACTCCAACACAAAAAAGGCCGCCTGTGACAGCGGCCCTCTTCGTTTGGAATTTAGGATTTAGAATTTCGCGGCGAAGCCGAGTCTTCAATCCTCCTCGTCCTTCGCGCCCTTCACGCGGACCTTGCCGCGGAGCTTGGCCTCGATGAAGGCGTCGATTTCACCGTCCATCACGTTCTGGATGTTGCCGGTTTCCTCGCCGGTGCGCAGGTCGAGCACCTTCTGATACGGCTGGAAGACGTAGGAGCGGATCTGGTTGCCCCAGGAGATGTCGCCCTTCTCGCCGTAGGCGCGCTCGGACTCGGCCTTCTGTTTGTCCTCTTCGATCTGATAGAGCTTCGATTTGAGGATTTCGTAGGCGAGCTCGCGGTTCTGGCCCTGCGAGCGCGCGGCGGTCGAGCGGATCAGGATGCCGGTCGGAAGGTGGCGCAGCAAAACGGCGGTCTCGACCTTGTTGACGTTCTGGCCGCCTTTGCCGCCGGAACGGGTGGTCGTGATCTCGATGTCCTTCTCGTTGATCTCGATCTTGATCTCCTTCGAGACCTCGGGGGTGGCGTCGACGGAGCTGAAGGAGGTGTGGCGTTTGCCCGCGGAGTCGAACGGCGAAATGCGCACCAGGCGGTGCACGCCGCGTTCGTTCTTCAGATAGCCGTAGGCATACTCGCCGGTGATCTTGAGGGTGGCGCTGCGCAGACCCGCGCCGTCGCCGTCCTGCCAGTCCATCGTTTCCACGGTGAAGCCCTTGCTCTCCGCCCAGCGCGTGTACATGCGGTGGAGCATCTGGGCCCAGTCGCAGGCCTCGGTGCCGCCGGCACCGGCCTGGATCACCAGGTAGCACGGGGAGGCGTCGGCCGGCTGGTTGAGCAGCGTGAGCAGTTCGTACGCCGCAAGGTCCTTGTCGAGCGAGGCGAACTCGGCGATCGCTTCGCCGGCCATCTCGTTGTCGTCGTATTCCTTGGCGAGCGCGATGCCTTCCTCGATGTCGTCGATGCGCTTCTCCAGCTTGAGGAACGCCTCGAGCTTCTTTTTCAGCGCGGCGGCTTTGGAACTGACGGACTTCGCGTGGTCGGCGTCGTTCCAGAAATCCGGCGAGCCCATCGCTTCCTCAAGCGTGGCGATCTCGTGTTCCAGGGTGGGGACGTCAAAGATACCTCCTGAGCTTCGACAGACGGCTTTTCAAGCCATCGACGTCGAGCGTCAAGAGGTCGGCGGTGTGGGCTGCGGACATGGTGGGCGGCAAGAAGAACGGCGGGAGCGGCGGGAAAGCAAGACCGGACTCACCCCTCGCCCGCGGCGCGGCGGAGTTCCTCGACGAAGGCCAGCACGCGGGCGGGGATTTCGCGGCCGGCGGGCAAGCCGGCGGCCACGGCGATCGGGGCGGGCGCATCCACCAGCGGCCGCAGCGCGAGCCGGCGGTTGCCTTCGATCCGGCTGGTCTCGGCCACCAGCGCCAACCCGAGGCCGCCTTCCACCGCCGCCTTCAGGCTGGAAATCCCGTCGTATTCGCCCGCGACCTTCGCCTGCAGGCTGCGCTCGCGGAAGTAGCCGGTGATCTGATTCCAATAGTCGGGGTAGTTTTCCTTCTCGAAAAGCAGCAGCCGCTGGCCGTCGAGATCCGCGGGCGAGAGCTTCTTTTTCGCCGCCAGCGGGTGGCTGGCCGGCAGCAGCACGCGCCAGCCGAACTCGCGCAACGGCTCCCAGCGGACCGGTTCGCCGTCACACGGCACGGCGAGGATCAGGTCGAGCTTCCCGTCCGCCAGACCGGCGCGCATTTCCGCACTCGACCAGTCGTAAAGGCTGACGCGCACCCGCTCGTGAAGCTGGGCGAAGCGTTCGATTGCCACGGACAGGAACTCGCCCGCGAGTGACGGCGAGTAGCCGATGCGCAGCGGTTCGCACGACCCTTCGGCGCGGACTTTCGCGACCATGCCGTCGCAGAACTTCAGCAGCTTGGAAACCTCGCCGCGGAGGATCTCGCCCGCCGGCGTGAGGGTCACGGAGTGCGCGCCGCGGACGAACAAAGCCACCTCCAGCTCCTCCTCCAGCGCCTTGATCTGGCGGCTGAGCGCCGGCTGGGTCACGCGCAGAACTTTCGCCGCGGCGGTGATGCTGCCCGCCTGCGCCGTTTCCGCGAACGCCTTCAATTGCCGAAGTTCCATGCCGCCGTTCTACCAGCCCGCACGAGCGCCGCCATCTCTCTTTCTCCAAGCTCCGGGCTCCCTGCCCCATGCTTCTCCCGCATGCTCAGCCTGCCGACCCGGCATTATCCAAAATCCGGCGGATGGGTAAGGTGAACGCATGACAACGAACCCGACGCTCACCGTCCGCCGCAGCGCGGAACGCGGCCACGCCAACCACGGCTGGCTCGACAGCTACCACACCTTTTCCTTCGCCGATTACTACGACCCCGCCCACATGGGCTTCCGCTCGTTGCGGGTGATCAACGACGACAAGATCGCGGCCGGCGGCGGTTTCCCGAGCCACCCGCACCGCGACATGGAAATCTTTTCCTACCTGCTCGGCGGCAAGCTCGCCCACCAGGACTCGATGGGCAACAAGCGCGTGCTCGAACCCGGCCAGGTCCAGCTGATGAGCGCCGGCACCGGCGTGTTCCACTCCGAATTCAACCCGTCGACCACGGAAAAGGCTCACCTGCTCCAGATCTGGATCACCCCGCGCCAGCGCGGCCTGACGCCCGGCTACACCGAGTGGCATCCCGCGCCGGGCAGCGAAAACGAGCCCAAGGTCCTCGTGATCTCGCCCGACGGCCGGGAAAACTCCGCCGTCATCCATCAGGACGTCGACGTCTGGCGCGTCCGCCTGCAGCCGGGCGAATCGGTCACGCACCGCCTGCCAACCGGCCACGGCCTGTGGCTGCACGCCGCCACCGGCGCGGGCTCGCTCAACGGCACGGCGCTTGAAGCGGGCGACGCCGCCTCGTCCGAGGACGCCGGCGAGTTCGTCATCACCGCCGGCGACGAGCCGCTCGAAGCCCTGCTTTTTGACTTCGCCTGAATCCATGCTCTCTAACACCCGAAACCGAAACCACCGCACCATCATGAATCCCACCCTCTTCCTCGGCGCCACGCTGATCGCCCTCGGCCTCGTCGCCTGCGAGAACCCGGCCGACAAAACCACCAAGGCCGCGGTCAAGGAAGCCGTCGCCAAGGACGACTCCGGCCCGCAGAGCGGCGTGAAATACGCCTTCACCGAAGCCTCCAAGGTCGGCTTCATCGGCTCGAAGGTCACCGGCAGCCATAACGGCGGCTTCAAGCAGTTCACCGGCTACTTCACCCTGAAAGACGGCAAACCGATCGGCAACGAGCACCGTGTCGTCGTCGACATGACCTCGGCCTGGGCGGACAACGAGAAGCTCACCGGCCACCTCAAATCGCCCGATTTCTTCGACGTGGAGAAGTTCCCGCAGGCGACCTTCGACGTCACCGCGCTGAAGGAAACCGCCCCCGGCGGCTACGACGTTTCCGGCAACTTCACGCTCCACGGCGTTAGCAAGAACATCACCTTCCCCGCTACCGTCAGCCAGAACGGCGACAGCGTGAAAATCGGCGCGAAGTTCAACATCAACCGCAAGGACTTCGCCATCAACTACCCCGGCAAAGTCGACGATTTGATCCGTGACGAAGTCGTCATCGAGCTCGACCTCGAAGCCAAGCCGCAGTCCTGACGCGGCTCCTACGCGGGGCTCGCCTGCGGGCCCCGCGCCTTCGCCCCCACGCCCTTCTCCCACTCCATTTCCCGAGCCACCACTCATGAAACTCGCCATCATCCATTTCTCCGGCACCGGCAACACCACCAAACTCGCCGAAGCCGTGCTCGACGGCGCCCGCTCTGTCGCCGGCATCGACGCGAATCTCCACGCCATCGACGGCAAGGACATTGTCGAAGGCCGCTACACCAACGACGCGCTGCTGGCGGAACTCGACGCCGCGGATGCCGTCATCTTCGGTTCGCCCACCTACATGGGCGGTCCGGCGGCCCAGTTCAAGGCCTTCGCCGACGCCACCGGCGGTCGCTGGTACACCCAGGCATGGTCCGGCAAGCTGGCCGCCGGCTTCACCGTCTCCGCCTCGCCCAGCGGCGACAAACTGAGCACCCTGCAGTATTTCAACATCCTCGCCGCCCAGCACGGCATGCTCTGGGTCGGCCTCGGCCTGCTGCCGCAGCTCGACCCGCCCGGCCCGAACCATCTGGGGGCCTACCTCGGCGCGATCGCCCAGGCCGCCGCCGGAGCTCCGGGCGAGCACGATCTTGCCACCGGCCGGGCGCTCGGCGAACGGGTCGCCGGCCAGCTCCGCAGGCTCCACGCCTGAACCGCTTGGTTCGCCATGTGCTTCAATTCCCATTCGCGCCTCCCGCGCGAATGGGTTATTTTTCGCACCCGATCCGCTTGAACTTTCCCCGCCCCATCCTTGCTCCGCTCCGCCACGGCCTGATGCTGCTCGCCGGCCCGGCCCTGTTCGCCTCCTGTTCCGCAGTCGTCCCGTTCACGCCCTACCGCGCCGAGCGGGTGCTCTACCAGTGGCACGACGACGGCGGCCCGGGCAAAGTCGCGATCCGCATCGACCTCAACCAGCAGATCGCGACCTACACCCGCGGCGGCCGGCCGATCGGCTGGTCCTACGTCGCCACCGGCAAGGAAGGCCACGATACCAGCCCCGGCAGCTACACGATCACCGAGAAGATCGTGGACAAATACTCCGGCAGTTACGGTTGGATCGAGGATGGTTACGGCAATGTCGTCAACGGCGACGCCACGCCCGGCTCGCGCGTACCCTCCGGCTGCCGCTACGTTCCCGCACCGATGCCTTATTGGATGCGCCTGACTTCCCATGGCATCGGCATGCACGCCGGCATCATCCCGCAGCCCGGCGAACCGGCGTCCCACGGTTGCATCCGTCTGCCCAAGCCGTTCGCCCCGCAGTTGTTCGACGTCGTCCAGGTCGGCACGCCGGTGACCATCACCCGCGGCGAATCGGGACCGCCGCCCCTGCAGGCGCTCCCCGCCGGACTCGCCACTGTCCACTGAGCCACCATCGCAAGTCGCTCGTTTTCAGTCTTATCGGGCCACCTGGAGATCGGGTGTTGAAAACGCAAGCGCCGTCGAAGCGCCAAAATCCGGCTCTCCCGCCGGGCGCCAATAGCCTCGACATCCCCGGACTCCGGGCGTCACGTTCCGCCTGCCGTCCCATGCCTTCCGAATCCGAGCCCACAGGGAATCCGTCCGGCGAGCCCGCTGAAGCCGGTTCGCCCGCGCCGAAAAAAGCCGCCGTGGGCGGAGCCGCGTTCGTGGCGGCGGGGATTTTCCTGAGCCGGATCGCCGGATTGATCCGCGTCCGGGTGTTCGGCCACTACTTCGGCACTTCGGATGCGGCGGACGCCTTCAACGCCGCCCTCAAGATTCCGAATTTCCTCCAGAACCTCTTCGGCGAGGGCGTGCTCTCGGCCTCCTTCATCCCGGTTTACGCCCGGCTGCTGGGGGAAAAATGCGAGGTGGAGGCGGACCGGGTCGCGGGTGTCGTCGCCACGCTGCTGGCCCTCATCACGTCGCTGCTGGCGCTGGCCGGCGTGTTCCTCGCGCCGCACATGACGGCGCTGATCGCCCCCGGCTTCGAGGGTGCCAAGCTCGATCTGACCATCCGCTGCGTCCAGATCCTCTTCCCCTCCGTCGCGCTGCTGGTGATGTCCGCCTGGTGCCTGGGAGTGCTCAACAGCCACCGGAAATTCTTCCTCTCCTACATCGCGCCGGTGGTGTGGAACGCCGCCATCATCGGCGTCCTGCTGGCCTTCGGCGGCCGTCAGCCGCTCGACGAACTGGCCAAAACCTGCTGCTGGGGCCTGCTGCTCGGCAGTTTCCTCCAGTTCGCCGTCCAGCTGCCCACCGTCCTCAAGCTGGCCCCCCATCTGAAACTCGGCGTCGAGCGGACCTCGCGGAACGTCCGGGCCGTGCTCAACGGCTTCAGCACCGTGGTCGTCGGCCGCGGGGTCGTCCAGATCAGCGCCTACATCGACATGATCCTCGCCAGCTGGCTGCCCAACGGCGCGGTGGCGATCCTGAGCTACGCGCAGACGATCTACCTCCTGCCCATCAGCCTGTTCGGCATGTCCGTCTCCGCCGCCAGCCTGGCCGAAATGTCGCGCGAACAGGGCGGCGGCGACGAGCGGGCGACCTATGAAAAACTGCGCACCCGGCTGAACCACGGCCTCGGCCAGATCGCGTTTTTCATCGTCCCCTCCACCGCCGTGTTCGTCTTCCTCGGCGACCTCGCGGCCGCGGCCATTTTCCAATCCGGCAAGTTCTCCCTCACCGACGTCCGCTACGTCTGGTTCACGCTCGGAGCCAGCGGCGTCGGGCTGCTCGCCACCACGCTCGGCCGGCTGTATTCGTCAACCTTCTACGCCCTGCGGGACACGCGCTCGCCGCTCCGCTTCGCCCTGGTCCGCGTCGCCCTCACCACCCTCCTCGGCTACCTCTGCGGCATCGAACTCCCGCGCTGGCTGGGAGTCGACCGCATCTGGGGCACCATGGGTCTCACCGCCTCGGCCGGCGTCGCGGGCTGGGTCGAGTTCCTGCTCCTCCGCCGCGCGCTGAACCGGCGGATCGGGAAAACCGGCCTCGCCGCGCCCTTCCTCGCCCGGCTCTGGCTGCCCGCGCTCGCCGCGGCGCTCGCCGGCTGGGGCGTGAAATCCCTGACCGGCACGCTCCGCTTCGGCCATCCCGTTCCCGCCGCCGTCCTAGTGTTCCTCAGCTTCGGCCTCGTCTATCTCGCCGGCACCCTGCTCCTCCGCGTCCCACAGGCCCAGAGCTTCTACCGCGGCGTCCTTCGCCGCGTCGGCCGCTGAGCGCGGGCGGGCGGCGCGAAAAAACCGCCGCGGCCACGACGGGCCCCGGCGGTTTGGTTTCACCCGGAAGATCAGAAAAAGCTGCGCAGGCCGAGCAGCCAGGTCAGCGCGGTGGCGTCGCCGGTGCCGGCGCCCGGGGTGTTGAGCCACTCGTATTGGGCGCCGCCCTGGACCTTCAGATTGTGGCCGCAGAGGTACCAGTTGAGGCCGGCGTAGAGTTCGTGGTGCTCGTCGCCGTAGCCTTTGTTGACGTTGACCTTCGGGCCGTGGTCGGCGCGGAAATAGCGGCTGTAAGCGCGGATGCCCTGATCCTCCTCGGAGGCGGCGAACTGGTATTGCACCACGCCTTGCAGCCTCTTCGGCACGATCCAGTAGTAAGGCGTCACGACCAGGCCGCCGAAGCCGCCCTGGCGGGCGAGCGCTTTGTTCCCCTGCTCGGCGTCGCCGTTGTCGCCGAGGATCAGGTCGACGATCAGCCCGGCGGGATCGGCCTTGTAGACGCCGGAAAGCGAAGTCGTCCACTTGTAGGGCAGCAGGTTGTCCTCCTTCAGGCCGTTCGCCTGGTTGAGCATCCCTTCCAGCGCGAAACTAAGCTTCTTGTTCACCTGGTAGCCGACGAGGCCGTAGTACATCACGCCGTCGTTCCAGCCGCCGATGCCCTCGACGTTGCCGCCGACCGCGTTCGTGTCCGAGCTGAACACCGCGGCGATGGCGTTCCATTGGCCTTTCGCCGCCTCGACTCTCACGCCGGTGGGGCGGAAGCCTTCGTAGATCTTGTTGGCGATCGCCGAACGCTCGACCGTCAGCAACTCCTTGGATGACACGCGGCCTTCCTGGCTGATGTAGGTTTCCCAGCGACCGTAGGCGATCGAAAGCTGGTCGAGTTCCTTGAGGTTGAAGGCCTTGGCGGCGTCGAAGGAAAACGCCAACACGTCGAAATCCTCGCCGCCCCAGTGGATGGCGTCGTTGCCCGGGAAGCGGGTGGTCGAGTTGCGGAAGTCCTTGGCCAGGTTCCACTCGGTGCGCAGGCCGAACCAGCGCAGGAAGCCGATCTTGGTGTCGAGGCGGAAGCGCCGCAGGTCGGTGTAGTCGTCGCTGAAGTCGTAGCCGCGGGTGTCGTTGCCGCTCAGGTAGGCGGCCTGCCATTGGATGCGGCCGGAGAAGTTGACCTCCTCGATCCACGGGTTGTCGGCGTTCTTGTAGAGCACGCCCGGTTTGCCGGAGAGCCATTTGCAGGCGTCGTCCCAGACGGAGGATTCGGCGGCGGGCGCGCCGGCCAGAGCGACTCCGGAAGCAAGCATCAGCCCGGCGGTCACCGCGGCGAAGGGAGAGCGAATCATGACGTGGTTTGGTTTCGCCGCCGCGGTATCAAGCGGGCGATCGAAAGTCCAAGACGGAGCAAGATGCGGCTCACAAACCGCAACGGCGGCGGATCTCGCCGATCGCCCACGCCGCATGCTCCGCGACCAACGGATCGGGGTCGGCGGCGGCCTTTTCCAGCGCGGGCAGATCGTCGGCCGTGCCGGTGTTGCCCAGCGCCACACAAACGTTGCGCAGGAAGCGCGGGCGCTTGATCCGCTTCACCGGCGATTTCGCAAACACCGTGCGGAACGCCTCGTCGTCCATCGCCAGGAAATCCCGCAGCTCGTGGCGGAAGATCGCCTCGCGGGCGTGGAATTTCGCCTCGCGCGAGACCACGGCGAACTTGTTCCACGGGCAGACCTCCAGGCATTCGTCGCAGCCGTAGATCCGGTTGCCGATCGCCCGGCGGAACTCCTCGGGGATCGCCCCCTTGTTCTCGATCGTCAGGTAGGACACGCAGCGGCGGGCGTCGACGCGGTGCGGCCCGGTGATCGCGCCGGTCGGGCAGGCGGTGACGCAGCGGACGCACTTCCCGCAGTGGTCGCCGAATGGCGCGTCGGGCGAAAGGTCGAGCGTGGTCAGCAGCTCGGCGAGGAACAACCACGGGCCGAAATGGCGGTGGATCTGCACGGTCGACTTGCCGCTCCAGCCGAGGCCGGAATCGGTGGCGAAATCGCGCTCCAGCACCGGACCGGTGTCGACGTAGTAGCGCTGGGTGCCGCCGAGTTTCATCAGCTCGGCGTCGAACGCCTTGAGCTTCTTTTCGATGTGGTCGTGGTAGTCCTCGTTCCACGCGTAACGGGCGAAGCGGTAGCGGTCCTGCCCGTCGGCGAACGGGCTTTTGCCCGGAAAATAGTTCATCCCGAGGCAGATCACCGCGCGGCAGCCGGGCAAGACCTCGCGCGGGTCGCAGCGCCGGTGCGGCGTTTTTTCCAGCCACGCCATCTCGCCGTGGCAACCGTCGCCGAGCCACTGGCGGAACGCGTCGGCGTGGCTGGCCTCCTTCGCCGCCGCGATCCGGCAGTCGTCGAAGCCCAGCTCGCGGGCGATGGCTTTGATGGCGTCGGAGGTCATGGAAAAGGCAAGGGGCCGGGGGAGAGGGATTGGGGGTTAGGGGAAGAGCACCCACAGGGAAAAGCCCTCGGTGGGAGCTGCCTCAGTCCAGTCGAAGCCGTTTTTGTCGATTTGGGCACTCTTCTCTTCCCTGTCCACTAACCCCTGATCCCCGGCCCCTCAAACGTGGACCGGCCATTCGACAGTTTTCCCGGACGAAGGCGGCGGTCACACATGCCCGGTGAAGAAATAGCGGGCGCTTTCCAGGATGCCGGTGGCGATCTCGCCCGAGTCGAGCCCCTGGGTGTCGACCTCCAGATGGGCGGTCTCGCGGTACCACGGCTCACGGGTGCCGAGCAGCGCCTCGATCCGCGCGCGCGGGTTCTCGGTGTGGAGCAGCGGCCGCTCGCGGTTGCGGCTGGTCCGTTCGAGCAGCGTGTCGACCGGTGCCTTGAGCCAGACGACGTAGCCGAGTTTGCGCAGCAGCCCGCGGTTCTCCGGGCGGCCGACCACGCCGCCGCCGGTCGAGATGATCCGCCGCGGCGAATCCGGCGCGGCCAGCTCGCGCAGCAGGCCGGTCTCCAGCTCGCGGAACGCCTCCTCGCCGCTGTCGGCGAAAATCGCGGTGATCGGTTTGCCCGCGCGCTGCTCGATCGTCTGATCCATGTCGACCAGCGGGTAACCGAGCAGCTGGTGGAGTTCGCGGCCGACGGTCGATTTGCCCGAGCCCATGAAACCGACGAGCACGATGTTCTTCGGGGGCTGGGCGTCTGCGTTCATGCCCAGCCTATAAACCGGCCGGCGCGCCCGGGCGAACCGCAAAATTCGTGGTTAGGCCCGGCGTTACAAACAAACGTCCCGGGAGAACTTGAACCGGACCGCCCACGAAAGACACTTCGCGGCTGGTCATGCGCGGCGAGGAACTCCCCAAAACATTCGGTCAGCAGACGCTCACGTCTTTCAAATGGCTGCTGTGGCTGGCCCCGATGGCCGCCGTCGTCGGCAGCGCCTGCGCGTTCTTCGCTTGGAGCCTCGACGCGGTGACGATGACCCGCTTCCAGCACCCGTGGCTGCTGTTCCTGCTGCCGCTCGCCGGCGTGCTCAGCGCGTTCCTTTACCTGAAACTCGGCAGCATCGCCGAAGGCGGCAATAACCTGATCCTCGACCAGATCCACGAACCCGGAGGCGGCGTGCCGCGGCGGATGGCGCCGCTGGTGCTGGTCGCCACCCTGATCACCCACCTGTTCGGCGGCTCGGGCGGCCGCGAGGGCACCGCCGTGCAAATGGGCGGCAGCATCGCCAGCGGCTTCGGCCGCGTGTTCAAACTCGAGCCGGAGGATTTCCGCGTCATGCTGATGGCCGGTGTCGCCGCCGGCTTCGGCGCGATCTTCGGCACGCCGCTGGCCGGCGCGATTTTCGCCCTCGAGGTGCTGACCATCGGCCGCTTCCAGCACGCCGCGCTGCTTCCCTGCCTGACCGCCTCGCTGATCGGCAACTGGACCTGCCACTCCTGGGGCATCGCCCACACCCGCTACGACGTCGCTTTCGGCCTGAACGACCTGATCCCGAGCCAGGCCGCCCATTTCGACGGGCCGCTGCTGGCCAAGGTGCTGCTCGCCTCCGTCCTCTTCGGCCTGTGCGGCGCGAGCTTCGCCGAAGGCTCCCACGCCGTCAGCCGCTGGGCGAAGCGGCTGTGCCCGAACCCGCTGCTGCGGCCGTTGTTCGGCGGCCTGATCATCATCGGCCTCGTTTACCTGCTCGGCACCCGCCAGTATCTCGGCCTCGGCGTCAGCGTCTCCTTGACCAACCCGGCCGACGTCACCCTGCCGTCGCTGTTCGGCGCGTCCGGCGTCGTCCACTCCGCTTGGTTCTGGAAAATGGCGTTCACCATCCTCACCCTTTCCACCGGCTTCAAAGGCGGCGAAGTGACGCCGCTGTTCTTCATCGGCGCGGCGCTTGGCAACTCGCTCGCCGGCCTGCTCGGCGCGCCGATCGACCTGTTCGCCTCGCTCGGCTTCGTCGGCGTGTTCGCCGCCGCCTCGAACACGCCGCTCACCTGCGCCATCATGGGCATCGAGCTGTTCGGCGCCTCGAACGCCCTCTACCTCACCCTCGCCTGCTTCGTCGCCTGGCGCTGCAGCGGCCGCTCGACGATCTACGCCGCGCAGCGCTGAGCCGCCGGAAAAGTCCGCGCTTGAGGTCCGGGCCGGCAAATGCCTGATTTTGCCCGACATCATCAGCAGCCGAAGTCGCCCCTCATCCGGAGAGGCGGCACGGGGGAACCGAACTCCCTGGGTCACGCCCAGGGACGGGGCGCACGGAACGGGCAACCGTTCGCAGGGAGCACTTCCATGCTCCAGCCCGTCAGCTAACCTCGCAGGCGCAATGGAAGGGCAACGGTTGTCACTCCCCGCGAGTGGTGGCGGTTTCCCGTGAAACCCGCAAACGAACGCTCCCCCCAACCCGGACGTTCCGCTGCACAGCATCACCCATGAGCACACCCAACGAGCGAGGCGGCAGGATCAAACGGCTTTTCATCGGCGAAGCCCGCGACATCAAGGACCACGGAATTTTCCACAAAATGTCGCTCATCGCCGTGCTGGCATGGGTCGGCCTCGGGGCGGACGGTCTTTCCTCCTCCTGTTACGGTCCCGAGGAAGCGGTCCGCGCGCTCGGCTCCCACATGGCGCTCGCGCCGTTCATCGCCCTGGCCACGGTGCTGACCATCGTGATCATCTGCGCGAGCTACTCGCAGATCATCGCCTGCTTCCCCGGCGGCGGCGGCGGCTATCTGGTGGCGAGCAAGCTGCTCTCGCCCACGGCGGGGGTGGTCTCCGGCTGCGCGCTGATCGTCGACTACGTGCTGACCATCGCGATCTCGGTTTCTAGCGGCGCCGACCAGTTGTTCTCGGTGCTGCCGGCGCAGTGGATGCCGGCGAAACTCTACGTCGCGCTGGCCGCCACCGCGCTGCTCACCGTGCTGAACCTCCGCGGCGTGAAGGAATCCGTGATGGTGTGGGCCCCGGTGTTCTTCCTGTTCCTGGCGACCCACGGGTTCGCCATCGTTTACGGCTTCTGCACCCACCTCGGCAACGCCCCGGAGGTCTTCGCCAGCACCGCCAACGACCTGAGAGAGTCCCATTCCAGCCTGGGCACCCTCGGCATCCTGCTGCTGCTGCTGAAATCCTACAGCCTCGGCGCGGGCAGCTACACCGGCATCGAGGCCGTCAGCAACGGCCTGCCGATCCTGCGCGAACCGCGCGTCGCCACCGGCAAGCGCACCATGGTCTACATGGGCGTGTCGCTCGCCCTGATGGTCGGCGGCCTGCTGTTCTCCTACCTGCTGTTCCGCTCGACGCCTGAGGAAGGCAAGACCTTGAACGCCATCCTGTTCAGCCAGATCACCGCGGCCTGGCCGCACGGCGCGGGCCAGACCTTCGTGGTCGTCTCGATGGCCTCGGCGGCCGTGCTGCTGTTCATCGCCGCCCAGGCCGGCTTCCTCGACGGCCCGCGCGTGCTGGCCAACATGGCGCTGGACCGCTGGTTCCCCGCCCGCTTCGCCTCGCTGAGCGACCGCTTCGTGGCCCACAACGGCATCCTGCTGATGGGCGGCGCGGCGTTCATCCTCATCGCCGTGTCGCACGGTTCGGTGGCCTGGCTGGTGGTGCTCTACTCGATCAACGTCTTCGTCACCTTCTCCCTGAGCCAGCTCGGGATGATGCGCCACTGGTGGCAGGACCGCGCCACCGAACCGCTCTGGAAACGGAAACTGGCGGTCAACACGGTCGGCTTCGCCCTGACCGCGACCATCCTGGTGGCGCTCAGCATCATCAAGTTCCACGAGGGCGGCTGGGTCACCATCGTCGTCACCGGCTGCCTCATCGCCGTGGCGTTCTTCATCCGCAACCACTACCAGCAGACGCGCCAGAGCCTGTCGCGCCTGGACGATCTGGTGGACGTGTTCCGCAACCAGGGCCGCGCGGAAAACCAGGCGTCGGAGCCGATGGACCGCCAGGCGCGCACCGCGGTGGTGTTCGTCAACGGCTTCAACGGCCTGGGCGTGCACACCATCCTGGGCGTCACCCGGATGTTCCCGGGCATCTACAAGAACTTCGTGTTCGTCGAAATCGGCGTGGTGGACGCCGGCAACTTCAAGGGGGTCGAGGAAATCGCCCACCTGGAAAAGGAAGTGATCGGCGAGGTGAAGCAATACGCCGCCTGCATGAAGGCGCGCGGCTTCCATGCGGAAACCCGCAGCGTGATCGGGCCGGAAATTCTCAGCACCGCGCGCTCGATCGGCAAGGAGCTGGCCGCCCTCTATCCGAACGCGACGTTCTTCGGCGGGCAGCTCGTGTTCGAACAGGAAACCTACGTCACCCGTCTGCTGCACAACTTCACCGTGTTCGGCCTGCAACGGGAGTTCTTCCGCGACGGCATGCCGTTCTTCGTCCTGCCGATCCGGGTGTGACGCCGTCAGGCGGGACTTGCCCGCCGCCGGGAAATCGCCGATGGCGGCGGCGTGCCCGCCGATTCCAATCCCCCGCCCCGTGAAGCCCCCTGGCTGGCGGGCATCCGCGCGGCGCGGGCGAACGCGGGGCCCGGGCTGCTCGTCCAGGGCGTGATGCTCGCGCTGCTGCTGGCCTACTTTTTCTACCCGCCGACGACCGTCTGGCTCGACCGCCTGGCCGAGGTGAAGGCGCGCCTGGGCTACGGCTACTCGGCCGTTTCCGCCATCGTCGCGGGCGCGCTGCTGCCCGAGCTGATCCGCGGGCTGGTGCTCCAGAAAGGGAAATTCCGCCGGGCGAACGCCGCCAACCTGCTCTTCACGATCCCGTTCTGGGCGTTCATGGGCGTGGTGGTCGACGCCTTCTACCGCCTGCAAGCGGGCTGGTTCGGCGCGGAGGCGTCCTTCGCCGTGGTCGCGAAAAAAGTCGTCATCGACCAGTTCGTCTACAACCCGCTGTTCGCCGCGCCGTTCACCGCCGCGCTCTACGACTGGAAGAACGGCGGCTACGGGCTGCGCGGACTCGGCCGGTTTTTCACCCGCCGCAATTACCGCGACGCCGTGGTGCCGACCCTGTGCGCCACCTGGGGCGTGTGGATCCCGCTGGTGACGATCATCTACTCGCTGCCCTCGGCGCTCCAGATCCCGATGTTCGGCCTCGCGCTGTGCCTGTGGGTTCTCCTCTACACGTGGATGAGCGAACGGCGGAACGCCTCTTGCCAAGCGGCGGCGTGAGGATGCGGCGCTTGGCCGGACGGCAAGGCACTCCTTGCTTGGAAGAAGCACGCCCCCTGCCCTAACGTCCGCCGGGATGGAGCCGCTGCGAACCGATGGGAAATTCTTCCGTGCCGGGGAGCAGCGCGTCCGTTTCCGGTGCGTGACCTACGGGCCGTTTCCCGGCGGTTGGCCGGATTCGTTCGACGGTGATTTCGCCCGGATCGCGGCGGCGGGTTTCGACGCGCTGCGGCTTTACGAGATGCCCGGCCGCGCGCTGCTCGACGCGTCGCGGCGCCACGGCCTGCTCGTGTTCGGCGGCGTGAAATGGGCGTCGTCGGCCGACTTTTTCCGGCGGCCGTCGCATTTCGCCGAGGCGAAGGTGGCGCTCGCCGCCGGGCT
>Ga0070664_100002417_pt1 | contig 15008 bp, 11 predicted proteins | sample KBSC73metaG_FD_65863 | JGI IMG/M metagenome (GOLD analysis project Ga0070664, IMG submission 65863) | Corn rhizosphere microbial communities from Kellogg Biological Station, Michigan, USA - KBS C7-3 metaG | ecosystem: Host-associated > Plants > Roots > Rhizosphere > Soil ... | reverse complement strand
GTGGCCGGAGTCAAGCCGCTGAGGAGGTTCCGTGCCGATATACAGATCCGTTGTCTTCGCTTACAGCGTCGTACTCCACGCGAGAACTCCGGCTGTGATCATCACGATACCCGCGACACGTGCCACGATCGCACCCGCCGGCGCAATCTTTTCCGCGAGTACGACGATGGCCAGCGCCGCCACCCAGACGAGATTCATCACGCCGACGACGAAGAGGACGCACATCAACGCCCAGCAGCAGCCCAGGCAGTAGGTCCCGTGCTCGATCCCAAGCCGTAAGGCACCGGCTATCCCATCGCGCCAGCGAGACATCAGGAACCCGAGTGGGCTGCGGCAGTGCGTGAGGCAGGCGCCTTTGAACGGCGTGAGTTGATAAATACCCGCCAAGATAAGGATGGCGCCGGCTAGCCGAGGGCTTGACGTCTTCATCATCGGGGATAGCAACGCCGCCTGATGCAGAGCCCATTGCGTAAAGGCGGCACCCGCGCTGAAACCGATCCAAACCAGCAAGTAGCCTGCGCCGAATGCGAACACCACGATCGGCCAGCCGTGCGGGCGACGCCTCCGGTACATCGCTGCGAAGAGCAGAATGACGGGCGCGGCCGATGCTGCCATCATTCCGACCATCATCACCGCCCACATCGCGAAGGTGAAGAAAACGTCGGCCCCGCTCCAGGGTACGTCCATCCTCATACCCATGTCGGCCATCATTCGGTCGTGCTCGACAGCACCCGACATCTGGTGATCGAGGCGGAAGAGATAAATCCACGCGAGTGCCGTGAGAAGGGTCAGGCAGCTCACGATGATCAGTCGGTCGCGGCGAGAGTCGACCGCGGGCGGAGATGTAGGGGCCTGCAGGCTAGGCGCTCTTCCAGGAGAACGGCGCGTACTGACCGTTGTTCCTCCCGGTCACGTCGTCCCATCCGAGACCGAGCGCATGGATGTGGCTCTTGGATGCGCGCGCCAGCGTGAACGTATCCGCAGCAGGATGTCCGGTGTTCTGCAGTCGCAACTCTGCGTTGGGATTCAAGCCTTTGGCACCTGTCGCCGCCATATCGACGAGGGCTGACGCATGCACCGACCATGCTGCGCCGTTGCGATCGAAAGCGATCGGCGCCGATTCGACGCCGAGGAACGTTCCTATGAGCCCTGACAACGCGGCCATCGGGCCGCCGGCGGCACCGCTGGCAATTGCCGTGATCGCGTCGCGCTGCTCGGTTGAGGCGCGCGAATCGGTGATGAGGCCGACAGACCAGTTGCCCTTACCCATCTCCTCTGGCGTCCGGCCGAGGACGATGAAGCCAAGGCCGTCGAGCGACACGGCGCCGTAAATGCCGCGTTCGATCTGGAAGGCCATCGCGAACTGGCAGTCGCCCTTCGTCGGCCGCACCGCCATTTGTCCTGGGATGCAGGGACAGACGAAATCACACGTGCAGGTTTCGTAGTACTGGCCACTCACGTTCCAGGTAGGTGTCGCCATCGTCCCTCCGGTGTCGGTCGTGTTCGGGGGTCTACGGGTCGGATAAGACAGTTATACCGCAACGTGCCGTCGTCCACGAAAAATTGGTTGTCGGCTATTGACGCGATCGGATCGGTCGGCGTTGAGCCGACGACCTTGAACCGACGCGAGTTCGAACCACGACATCACGCGGCATCAGCCAGGGAAGGCGAGGCTTTAGCCCACTGCATCGTGAATACAAGGTCATGCGACCGCACGCCGCAGCTGGCACATCTCTCGCACCGCCGCCGCCCAGTTCCTTCGCGCTCGAGAAGGGCAGTTTACGGCATGCCTAAAAATCGCCTGATGTACCTCGGAATCATCTTGATCGTCGCCGGGGTGTCCCTCTGGGGCGGCGCCGAGTTGAGCAGACGCACCGAATGGATGGTGCCGTATATCGGTGGGGCGGGCATTCTGCTCCTCATGCTGGGCGTCGCCCTGGAGCTCTGGAGCAGCAGAGCCGTCACCAATCGGTAGCGCGATCCTCGGCCTCTCATTCAATCGCCAAGCACACTCGCACTCCGGTGGAGATCAGTCGGCAGGCAGTTTGCGACGCTTGAGGCGCGGAGCTGCTAGTGATGGAGATCGAGCGTGACGCATCGCTGCCTGAGAGCCGCCTTGGCCCGCCCGCGCGCCAGTGGATGGATCTGCTGTCGGCGGTCGTGATGGCCGCGGCCACGGTCGCCACGGCATACAGCGCCTATCAGTCGTCGCTCTGGAACGGCGAGCAGAACGCGCACAAGTCTCGAGCCACGGCGGCCCTCGTCAGGGCGGGAAAGCTCAGCAACCTGGCGATGCAAAGGACCGCGGTGCACGTCAACCTCCTTGTGCACTGGCTCTCCGCAGTCAACCGGGACGACCATCGGACCGCCGATTTTCTGTTCGCCCGCTTTCCAGAGCCCCTCAGGAATGCCACCGAAGCGTGGCTCGCGATGAAGCCGTTCGAGAATCCCAGCGCGCCCGCTTCGCCGTTCGACCTGCCGCAGTACGCGCTCCAGGAGAAGATTGAGGCCGATCGCTGGGAGCAGACCGCGCAGGACGAATCGACGGCGGCTGACAACACGGGCGCACTGTCGAACCGCTACCTGTTGTTCACGATCATTTACGCCTCGGTGCTGTTTCTCGCAGGCATCAGCGGCAAGTTCAAGTGGCCGGCGATCGATTTGACGGTGCTCGTGCTTGGCGCCGTGACGCTGCTCGCCGGCGTCGCGATCATGATCGCAATGCCGCGCGTGTGAGGGCGCCTCCACCGAATCCTGGAACGCCAAACATCGAGGGCTGCCGACTCTGCTGTGTTCGTCAGTAGGGCTGGCGTCCGGCCTAGTGTCCTCGCCATTACTCCGAACACGACATCGTCTAACTCGTCCTTCAATCCGCGACTGGGCGCGGATTTGGCCGCACCCGAGCGTGGGCAAGTGAGGTCGCGACCGCCCGCGGTGCGTGCTCGAGCCTGAAACGAACAGGGGAGTGACTGCGCGGTCAATCTGCCGTGCACAGAAGGACGCGCGGACCGGACGATTCGCGCGCGTGATGAGCGACTGCTGGCCACCATTCACGCGCGTGTCAGAGCGCGACGGGTCGACGTTATCTCGCGTGGCCCGCCTTTCGCATTCCCACCGCCGCCAGGCACAGCCAAGCCCAGAATCGCAGTGCCGTGTGATGACCGCTCGGGCCGCGACGTGCTGCCCTGATCGAGTGTGTCCGCTCTTTCCGCGGAGGAGTGTTTATGCAAGCCGTGCGTGGAACTTTGATCAGCGTGATTGTGGTCACGGCTGTCGCACTGGCCGCGGTGGTATTGGCGCAGGGCCCCACGCCCCCCGCGACGTCCTCAGCGGTCGTGTTCGAGAATGTCCGGATCTTCGATGGAAAATCGGAGCGGGTGTCCGGCCCCTCGCACGTGCTGGTGGTCGGCAACGTGATCAAGACGATCTCGAGTGCGAGGATCGCAGATCCGCCGGGTACAACGGTGCAGCGAATCCAAGGCAACGGACGCACGCTGATGCCGGGTCTCATCGACAATCACTGGCACGCGATGCTGGTGAGACCGACCCCCGCGGAACTCCTGACGAGAGACCTCGGTTATCTGACTCTCCTCGCCGGCGCCGAGGCCACGGCCACCCTGCTGCGCGGGTTCACCACGGTGCGTGATGTCGGCGGGCCAACGTTCGCGCTCAAGGATGCCATCGACGGGGGACTGGTGGTCGGCCCGCGAATCTTCCCGTCCGGCGCCATCATGACGGTGACCAGCGGTCACGGCGACTTCCGCCAGACGACCGAGCTTCCGCGCACCCTCGGTGCTCCCCTGACGACCCAGGAACGGCTCGGTGCCGCCATGATCGTGGACAGCCCCGATGAAATGCGCGCCCGCGTGCGCGAGCAGCTCATGCAGGGTGCATCGCAGATCAAGCTGACCGCCGGCGGCGGCGTGGCCTCGCCCCACAGTCCGCTCGACGTGTCCACCTTCACCCTGGAGGAACTGCGCGCCGCCGTCGAAGCGGCGGAGAACTGGGGCACCTATGTCTGTGTCCACGCCTACACCCCCGCCGCGATCCAGCGCGCGATTGCCGCCGGCGTGAAAGTCATCGAGCACGGCCACTTGATGGACGAAGCGACGGCCAAGATGATCGCCGACAAGGGTATCTGGTTGAGCATGCAGGCGCTTCCGGACGAGTTGGCGGATGCGTTTCCCCCCGGATCGTTCGAGCGCGAGAAGGCGATGCAAGTGTTCGCAGGGACCGACGCGACCTACAACTTCGCCAAGAAATACAAGATCAAGACCGCGTTCGGTACCGACATCCTGTTCTCGGCCGCGCTCGCCAGGAAACACGGGGCCCTGCTCGCCAAGCTGACCAAGTGGTACACCCCCGGCGAAACGCTGGCACAGGCGACCGGAATCAACGCTCAATTGCTGGCGCTCTCCGGCAAGCGCAATCCCTACCCTGGTCGCCTCGGCGTCGTCGAGGAAGGCGCGCTTGCGGATCTGTTGCTCATCGACGGCGATCCCGTCGCCAACATCGCGCTGATCACGGATCCCGAGAAGAACATGCTCGTCATCATGAAAGACGGCAAGATCTACAAGAATTCGATTCGGAACGCGACCCAACCGGCACCGTGATCAAAACGTGATGCGCGTGCGAAATCCGATCGCCCACAGCTGATTCACCGTCGGCGTCAGCGACGGGTGGACAATCAGCTGCAGGTCCGGCGTCAGCGCCAGGTTGGGCGTCACGTGAAATCGGTAGAACGTCTCCAGCGTAGATTGATCGCGCAACGAATCGAGGCCAGGGACAGGAACGGGGGCAAGATCCGTGCGCTCGGTCGGACGCGCCCAGGAGAAGCCAACCCCGAAGAGGTCAGCCGGAGCCGGCCGTGGGCGCCAGCCAACGCCCGTTGTGACGAACCCACGGAAGAGCGATCCGTTGCCCCAACCCCCGCGTGCGAACACCATGTAGTCCCCGCGTACCACGTAGTTGGCGTTGACCGCGATGCCGACGGCCTCGGGGGTGCCGTTCTCCTGCGCGTTGCGGTACCAACCAGAGATGTTGACGTTGTTGACGTCCATCGGGCCACGTGCCTGCAGCGGAAGCGGTGACCGTGCGAGTCCCGTCAAGCCAAGATCGAGATGATAGAAATGCTCGGCCTTGGTGAAGAAGTCGTGAACCGTGAAACCAGTATCGTTGCTGTTCAGCGTGTACATCCCCGACTGGACGTAGAAGCGGCTGCCTTCAATCGGATAGAAGGCCGCGACAGCGCCGAACCCGCGGAGCGGAGCGGGGAGGAGCGTGGCAAACCCCTGGTTGAAGAACTGCCGGTTATCGTCGAAAAACGGATAGGCGTGAAAAAAGGTGGGCGCCATGACCTTGCCGACCGCGTACTGGAAGCGGTTGTTGGCCAGGTTCTGGCGAAGATACGCCTGTGTGACGCCGATGTCGAACGCGCCCCATGTCGCGGTCGTCAGCGAGAGTGAGCCCGCGGCGAGGCCGCCGAGGACCGGCGGGAGGTCCGTGCCCACCGCCCGTCGATCCTCGATCACGAGTTCGAACCAGAGCGCATCCGGCTGCCGGCGCCGGAAGAGCTGGTAACCCACGTTGAAGCCGAACTTGCCGCCGACGGCGTTGTTCTGACCGAGCTGGCTCTCCGAATACGTTTGCCACAAAAGCCCGTACGAGCCGCCAATGGTCAGGCCGTACTCTGTCCGCCATTGCTCCTTGCGCGAGAACCACGGATCGAGGAGCGTCGGGAACCGCATCCACCCGCGCCTGAGGATGTCCGCGTCCTCCTGATCGCCCTTGCCCGAGAGCGTACCGTCGAGGAGGTTCGGGTACTCTTCCTCCTTTTCAATCGGGACCGTTGTCTGCGCGTTGACGATGGACGGCGGGGCGAGGGCCAGACCCACGAACACGACTCTTGCGCAGACGTTCGCTGCGATGCGCGTAATCGACGGCACCAGCATTCTCAGCGGTTTCTCGACGGCGGCGTGCAAATCAGCGGCCGTCGACCTCCATCGCGCGGCCAGCTGCGTTGACGAGCGGAGCGATCGCTGCAGCAACAGTGACCGTCCGCGAGAAATCGCGGGGTCGAACGGAATCCGCGCTATGTAGCGGGTTGGTTGTCTCAGATCCCTCATAGACAGCCGTTTCCCTCTACTTCGTGGCACGACTTTCGCTCTTTGTCGCCAACACGAGTGTTCGGTTTCCGAGCGCGCCACCAATCATTCGCGGCACTCCCGACCCCTCTGAATGCACGAACATGGCTGCGCCCTCTCGACACTTCGTCATTGCCGCCCTGCTGCTGCTTGGCGCTCATGACGTCTGTGCGCAATCCACTCGCGCTGAGGAGATCGAACAGGCCAGGCGCGACAAGCAAGCGCGTCTGTGGCCCGAACGAGAGTCGCCGATGGTCGCGCACGCCAACGCGTTGGCCGAGCGGGGATTCAGAGAGGGCATCGAAGACGGACGCGGCGCGAGCGGGCCGCAGTTCGTGCTCGGTGGCATGCGATCGGGGCAGGGGTCCGCCGCCGGTATCGGGTGGCGGCAGACGGACTTCTGGCAGGAACGCCTTGGGTTCAGGACGACCGCACGCGCGTCCTGGAATCGCGGGTACATGCTCGACGCACGACTGGACTTTCACCCGCTGACGACCAGCCGCTCGTTCGCCAATCTGTACGCAAAGTTCGAGGACTCGCCGCAGATGGACTTCTTCGGCCGCGGCCCGTCCTCTCAGGAAGCGAGCCGGTCGAGCTTCCTGTTGCGCGACCTCGCAGTGGATTTTCAGGCGGGCCTCGAGTTGACGTCGCGATTGCGAGCCGGGGTAACTGGCGGCGGCATCTCCGTACGAACCGGGCCAGGGAGTCGGAGCGGCGTACCTTCGACGGAGGAGGCGTTCAGTCCAGACGAAGCACCAGGCATCGGAGCGGGGTCGGTGAAGTACGACCGCTGGGGAGGCTTCGTTGCCTTCGACACACGCGATTCACGGACCGGTCCGCGCGGTGGCGGATTCTACGGGACTCGCCTGCGCCAGTACTTTGATCGCAGCGGCGGGGCCTTTACGTTTCCGCAGGCAGAGTTCGAAGTCCAACAGTACATCCCGTATCTGAACCGGACCCACGTCGTCGCGCTGCGTGCCGCGGCGGTGCTGTCCTGGATCTCCGACGACCACCTGGTGCCTGTGTACTTCATGCCGTCCATCGGCGGCAATGACAGCCTTCGCGGGTTCGCACGCGATCGTTTCCGCGACAACAATTCACTGTTCTTCAGTGCCGAGCACCGCTGGTATGTGTTTCGCGGACTCGACCTGGCGATCTTCGGCGACGCGGGCGAGGTGGCCGCGCAAAGAGGCGATCTGGACTTCAGCCATCTGGAGGCCGGATGGGGAATCGGATTGCGCACGAGAATCCGCAACACGGTGATCATGCGAACGGACTTCGCCTTCAGCCGCGAAGGGTTCCAAGTGCACTGGACGTTTCGCGACGTGTTCCGGACTGACTACTAGCGATGCGGCTCCTGCGAGGCCTCTGCGCTGCCACCTGCAGCATATGGTTTGGCGCCGCGCTGTGGAGCAGTGCCGGAGCCGCCGGCGCACAGAGGTTCTATCCCGACGACCCATTGCGCGCAGAGCCGCCCCCCGTTCCCGTCATCAATCCTGAGCCGCGCGCGCTCAGCGAAATCCTCGAGTTGTTCAACAACACCGTCAATCGTCCCGGCGAGCGGCATCCCGACCCCGGCGTCATCGCCGCCGGCGGTGTGAACACCCTCGGCGAGGTGATGGACAGCGACTGGTTCACCAACCGGCACGCCACCAGGCGGATGACGCCTGCGGAACTGGTACGAGGCCCAGGGACGGATCATCCACCCGCGGCGGACGGCCCATGGCGCGTGATCAGGTTGCAGCCGCACGGCATCCGACCGGGCATTCTCGTTGTCGATTCGCGACGCCGGCACTACCTCCTGCTGTTCGACCCGCCCGATCACCCGGAGATGTCAACGGCCAGTCAGATGGTGTCTTCGCGATTCGCGCACGCCGTCGGCTACTTCGTCCCCGAGTGCTACCTCGTGGGCTTCGAACGCGCCACGCTGGCGATTGGCGACGAATCGGAGATCGTGTCGAGCGCCGGAAACCGGCGCCGGCTCACCGACATCGATCTCGACGTCTTTCTCCGCAGTGTGGCCAATCCCAGATTGGGACGCTACCGCGCCGTGGCCATCTACGTCACGCCAGGTGACCCGAGTGCCTATCTCGGACCGTTTCAACTGTTCACGCGTCGCAGTGACGATCCGAACGACATCGTGCTCCACGAGCACCGGCGCGATCTCAGGGGGCTGTTCGTCATCAGCGCGTGGCTGAACTACTCGACGATGCGGGCGACGCTCACCGCGGACCTGCTGGTGGACGAAGATCACATTCCAAGAATCAGGCACTACCTGGTCGACTTTCACGGAACACTCGGCAGCGGGTACAACGAAGTCAAGCGAGCGTGGGAGGGAAACGAGCCGCTCGTCGACTTCGATCACATCTGGCGAAACCTCGCCGGATTCGGCATCTGGTCGCCGTCCTGGATGCGCGAGCGTTTTCCTGCGACACCCGCGGTCGGACGGTTTGCTTCGGCGACCTTCGATCCCGATCGATGGAGCCCAACCGAGCGCCTGGCGCCTTTCGAGAACCGGCTTCCCGATGACGAGTACTGGGGCGCCAAGCAGGTGGTGGCGTTCAGTGATGAGGACATCGCCACGATTGTCGGCACTGGCGGCTACAGCGATCCGGCTGCGGCGGCGTCAATCGTGAGCACGCTGATCGATCGTCGCAACCGGATCGCGAAGACGTATTTTCGCAAGGTGCTGCCACTCGACAACTTCCGTGTGGATGGAGGCACGCTCAGATTCGACGACCTGGGAGCCCCGTACGCGGTGGACGACAGCCCCGCTACGTATACGGCGAGCTGGTTCCGCTTCGACAACGAGACCGGGCAGCTGACGCCGCTACACGCCGAGTCGTTTGACGTGCCCCGCGATGTCCGCGACGCCGCCGACGGAGGCTACTTCGTCGTGCGCATCGAGTCGAACCGTCGAAGTCCTGAGATGAACCTGATGGTCTACCTTCGGACGCGGGCAGGGAGTCAGGACGTCGTCGGTATCGAGCGCGGCTGGCCCGGCAAGGTGATTGTCGATTCTCGTGACGTCGATGGTGATGTGAGCCGGTTTCCGGATCTGACGCCCGAGCAGCAACACCTCTACGAACCGTATGCGTATCGTGATGCCACCGCGCGGGGGCAATCGATGACTGCCGCAAAGCACTTCGACTCGGAGACTGTCTCCGCGCGCACGACTTACGATAGCGTCACTGACGCGCTGCTCAAATCGACGCTGACCGATGCCGGCGGAAAGAATCAGGGAACCGCGCTTGCGCTCGTGGCCAGCCTCGATCGCATTGCCGGTCAGTACTCGGGTCGGATGGGCGATGAGCAGTTTCGTCTGTTCGTCGAGCTCCGGCCGGACGCGGTCGACGTCCTCCAACGGTCAGTGGAGTTCTTCCGGGACCGCGACAACACTGTGTTCCACGTCGGCTTTCCGCAAAATTTCCGGCAGGTTGGCCGAGTGCCGAACATACAGGTTTCGGTGTCCGAGGACGGACAGCGGGCCGACATCGACATCGACTATCGGTCGAGCGGGATACCGCGCGGACTGTTCAACGGCCATTTGTCGGCGGCCAACTCGGACGTGCGCGCCGGGAACAACTTCGACCGACACACCCGCCGCTGGGCCGGCCTCATCGCGTGGTGGTTGCCCCTGTTCGGCGGCGTTCCCGACGATCGCCAATCCTCGCAGATCGATCGCGACACAGCAGCACCCGAGGTTCCTACCCCGCTCCCGCCGAACCGGCCGCGCGGCGCCGTGATCGCCGAGCCGCAGGACGCGGTGCAGGAGTTTCTCAGCGATTGGCTGGTGCGTCGCGACTTGGACCAGGCACTCGATGCGGTCTCCACACGCGTCTTTGCATGTGTCAACGTCGATGACGACAGAGAGAACGAAGCCCTTCACGGAGTCGAGGCGCGCCGCGTCCTGCGTAGCGCCATGCGCTACGCGCTCGACGAGATGGGGGCGCTCCACAACTTGACCGAGGGCATCGAGGCGCCCGAGGTGAAGACGGACAAGGAACCGCCTGCGCCGAACGCGTTCGAGCGGGAGTTCAGGTTGGTCAGGCTGAGTCCGGGCGAGGCCGCGACACGATACCTCTCCTGCGGCAGGGATGTGCAGCCGTCATCGAGCGAGTCCTACTACGAGGCGCTGTTCCGATTCAGACGCAACGGGTCCGCGCTGGTTGGCGTGTTGTGGGGTCGAGAAGGACAGAAATGGACGCTGCAGTCGTTCCGGCTAGTCGAGTGACGCGATGGCCCTATTGCGCGGTTTGCTGCACGTCCTGATCGGCGCGGTGCTCGCCTGGGAAGTGCTGGCGCTTGCGCATCTGCCCGTCGCCCGTGAGGATCTGAGGTGGCCGCTGGCGCTCGTCTTCGCGCTGTTCTGCATGTGGGCCATCTGGTGGTCGCCCCGGAAGTGGCCCAAGGCTGCAGTCGGGTTGTTGTTCGTTGCCTTGTTCGCGATCTGGGCGTCGATCCATCCTTCGCTGAATCGGCGATGGCGGCCCGAGGTCGCCGTGATGCCGAGAGTCTCGATCGACGGCGACTCGATTCACATCACCGGCGTGCGCAACTTCGACTACCGCAGCGCCGATGACTTCACGAAGCGCTATGAAGAGCGCGAATATCGCCTGTCGCAACTGCGTTCAGTCGACTTCTTCCTCTCCTATTGGCACGTCGGCCCCGTGGGGCACACGTTTCTCAGCTTCAACTTCGAGAACCAGGCGCCATTGAGCATCTCCATCGAGACACGGCCCGAGGTTGGACAAGGCTTCGATCCACTCGCCTCGCTGTTTAAGCACTTCGAGTTGATCTACGTGGTGGGCGACGAACGCGACATCGTTCGCGTCCGCACGAACTACCGGAAGGAAGAGGTCTACCTCTATCACACCACCATGAGCCCCGAGGCGGCGCAGCGCCTGTTCCTGGTGTATGCGGAGCGTATCAACGTACTCGCGACCGATCCGGAGTTCTATCACCTGCTCAGCAACAGCTGCACGATCAACATCGTGCGCTATGCCAACCGCATCGGGCGCGTCGGTTCACTGGACTATCGGCTGGTCCTGAATGGCTGGAGCGACCGCTATCTTTACGCAGCCGGTGCGGTCGATACATCGAAGCCGTTCGAGGCGTTGCGGGCAAGTTCCAAGATCAACGCCGCGGCGCAATCGGCCGGCCAGGCGCCGGATTTCTCGAAACGCATCCGCGCAGGGTTGCCGCAACCGGTGCCTTGAAAAAGCTAGCCGAGCCGCTGAGGAGGTGCCGTGCGGGGTTTGCACGAGCAGAGCAGTTCCGCGTGGCTCAACCAGTAGCTGCTATTCCGCGCGCAGCGCGGCGGACGGGTCGATCCTCGTCGCGCGGCGCGCGGGCAGCCAGGCCGCCATCAGCCCAACTGCCATCAGCAGCAGTGTGACGATTGTGAACGCGATCGGATCGGTCGGCGTCACCCCGAACAGGAACCTCTGAAGCACGCGGGTCACGCCGACGGCTCCGGCAAGGCCGACGATCAGGCCGGCGACGACGATGCGGAGCGCGCGCGTGAGGACGAGGCGGAGTACGTCGCGGCGATCGGCGCCGAGCGCCATGCGCACGCCGATCTCGCGCCGGCGCTGCGTCACGGCGTAGGCCATCAATCCGTAGATGCCGCATGTCGCGATCAGTGTCGCGGTAATCGCGAACACCGCCAGCAGCCACATGCGGAAGCGCGGCGGCGCCACCGAGGCCGCGACCGCTTCGTCCATCGTCAGCGTGCTCTCGATCGGCAGATCGGGGGCGACGCGGCGGATTTCCGCGCGAATGCCTTCGGCCACGCTGCCGGGTGTGGCCGTGCGCGCGACGAACGACACGAACCGGATGAACCCGCCGCGGTCCTGCTGGAACGGCACGTAGATCAGGGGCTGCAACTGCTGATCAAGACCCCTCTGATGGATGTCGGCGACCACGCCCACGACCGTCAGCCAGTCGCCCGGATCGTCCAGGCGGACGCGCCGGCCGAGCGCCTCGTCCGGACCACCCGGAAAGCACTCGCGCACGATGCGCGCGCTGACGATCGCCACTTTCGGCGCGGCCGTCGTGTCCCGTGCGCTGAAATCGCGTCCCGCCAGCAACGGAATTCCCATGGTCGTGAAATAGCCGGGGTCGATCTTCGGCGTGCCGGCAAAAAGCTTTGGCTTCGGTTGACCCTCGACGTCGAAGTCGCCCTGGATGAACATCATGCCAAACGGCGCCGAGTTGATCAGGCTCGCGGACTTCACGCCTGGCAGGTACTGGATGCGTTCGAGCACGCCGCGCGCGAACGCATGGATGCGCTCGGGCTCGTCGTAGAGCCGCGGGGGCAGCGTGACTTTCACGGTCTGCACGACGCCGTCGCGTCCGATCGATTCGAAGCCAGGCGACACCGACGTGAGACGCACGAAGCTGTGAATCAGCAGGCCCGCGCCGATCAGGAGGACGAGCGTCATCGCGATTTGCGCGGCGACCAGCAGCGTCCGCAGCCGCTCGCCCTGGCGGTCGCCCGTGGTGCGCGCATCGCCGGCGTGCAGCGCGAGGCCTTCGCCATACGCCGCCCCGCTGATGCGCAGGGCGGGCACCAGGCCGATTAGCAGGGTCGAGACCAGCGACAAGCCAAGACAGAACATCATCACGCGCGTGTCGATCACGATGCCGCCGACGCGTGGCAGCGTGTATTGCGGAACGAGCGGCAGCGCAGCGCCGATCGCGAGCCACGCGAGCAGCACGCCGAGCGACGCGCCCAGCAGCGACAACACCGCCGCTTCCGTCAGCAGTTGCCGTACGATGCGCCGGCGTCCCGCGCCGAGGGCCATGCGGACGGACAACTCGCCGCGGCGCGCGGTGAGGCGCGCCACCTGTAGGTTCGCGACGTTGACGCAGGCTATCAGCAGCACGAACGACACCGCCCCGAGCAGGATCAGCAGCAGCGCGCGCACGGACTCCGTGCCGTACTCCTGCAACCCAACCACGCGTACGAGGATGCGGACGTGTGCCGCGAGCACGCCTTCGGGCGCGAGCGCGCCGGCCGCCGCAATCGACGAATCGTTTACGAGCGCCGCCAATTCCGCTTGCGCGCGTTCCTGCGTCACGCCTGCCTTCATGCGGCCCAGCAGGAAGAGGAACGCATTCTTCCCGGTGTCGCCGGTCCACCGATTGAGCAGAAAGATGTCTGTTTCCGGCAACGCGCCGAGCCGTGGAATTACCGGTTTGAAACTGAAGTCCGGCGACAGCACGCCGACGACCGTACGGGGGACGCCGTCGATGGTCACGGACTGCCCAACGATTGCCGGATCCGCGTTCAGCGACGTGCGCCAGAGGCGATCGCTGACGATCGCGGCGCGGTCGTCGTCTGGTGCTGCGGCGCCGGTGAGGAACGCGCGGCCGCGCGCGGGCGCAACCCCAAGCATGGCGAAGAAATTCGGGCTGACGTCGAGCGCGCGCAACTGCTGCGGCTCGCCCTGCCCGGTGAGCGGCGCATCGATCGAGCTGTAGGCCGCGAGATCGTCAAGCGCGGTGACGCGGGAGCGCAGCCCGTCGTAGGTCACGGGCGCCCAGGTCCAGAACGTTCGAACGCCGCGGTCGGTTCGCTGCGTGGACGAGAAGACGACGAGGCGATCGGGATTGGAAAACGGCAGCGGACGCCAGAGCACGCCGTAGGCGACGGAGAAAATTGCCGTGTTGAGGCCGATGCCGAGCGCGAGCGTCGCGAGCGCCGTCACGGTGAAGGCCGGATCGCGCCGCATCAATCGCAGCGCGTGTCGGACGTCCTGCGCAAACGTTTCGACCCTCGGGAAGGTCCATGGTTCCCGCGATTGTTCGCGCAGTCGGAGCGGGTTGCCAATCCGCCGCCGCGCGGCCGCCCGGGCCTCGTCGCCGCTCATGCCATCCGCGTCGGCGAGGGCGTGCGTCTTCATCTCTTCGTGAAAGCGCAGCTCATCTTGCAGATCCCGCTCGAACTGATTGCGTTGAAAGAAGAACAGCAGACGTCGGAACAAAGAACCCACGGTATCCCTCATGCGACTCAGACCGGAACACTACGTTGTTTTCATGACGCGCATGATCGCGCCGAACATCTGCGAGAATCGCGATTCCTCGACGCCGAGTTGCTTCTTCCCGGTCGCCGTGAGCGTGTAGAAGCGCGCTCGCCGGTTGTTGGCAGAAATCTTCCATTCGGCCGAGACCCATTTCTTGACGAGCATCCGCTGCAGGGCGGGATACAGCGATCCTTCTTCGATCGTCAGCACGTCGGCCGAGATCACCTGAATATGCTGTGCGATACCGTAGCCGTGCATCGACTCGATCGACAGCGTCTTCAGGATCAGCATCTCGAGCGTGCCAGGAAGCAGCTCGTTCTTATTCTTCGTCTTGGGCTCTTTCATCAGGCGCTCTTTGCATAGACGAACTATGTAAGCAAAGAGTTTCCTTCCTTCGCGGGAGAGTTGTCAACTGTTGCCGGTTGCCGCTAGACAGAGGAGCGCTAGCGCCGTGTGCCAGGGCCGTACAGGATGCGCCCGGGCCGCGCTGCCGTCACAGCGCTGCCGTCGAACACGACCTGGCCGTTGATCACAACGAGGGAGACGCCTTCCGAGTACTGGTGGGGCGCTTCGAAAGTCGCGCGATCGCGCACCGTGTCGGGGTTGAAGACGGCGATGTCCGCTTTCAGGCCTTCTCGAAGGACGCCGCGATCGGCCAGTCTCAGACGCTGGGCGGGGAAGGAGGTCATCTTCCTGACGGCGTCCTCGAGCGTGATGACTTTCAGTTCACGCACATAGCGGCCGAGGACGCGTGAAAAAGTCCCATAGCTGCGCGGATGCGGACTGCCTTGCCCGAACACCGGAATCTCTCCGTCCGATGCGATCATGGTCGCCG
>Ga0070664_100002415_pt1 | contig 15012 bp, 5 predicted proteins | sample KBSC73metaG_FD_65863 | JGI IMG/M metagenome (GOLD analysis project Ga0070664, IMG submission 65863) | Corn rhizosphere microbial communities from Kellogg Biological Station, Michigan, USA - KBS C7-3 metaG | ecosystem: Host-associated > Plants > Roots > Rhizosphere > Soil ... | reverse complement strand
CGCGAGCGGTTCGACGTGGAACGCGACGACAACCTGCGGCTGCGTGACTTCCCGACGCTGACCCACGTCATCGGCTGGATCCGCGACAAGACCGCCGCACCCGCCCCGACCGGGCCGAACACCGGGACCGGGCCCACCGAGCCCGGCGCCCTGGCCGCGCAGGCGGGACCGGGCGTCCCGGTGACCACGACGGTCACCGGTGAGCTGGCCGCGACCGACCGGATCACCCGGCGGGTGCCGGTCCCGGCATTGCGTCCCGACCTCGCGGTCTGCGCCCCGACCGGGGTGAGCCTGGGCGAGGGTAGCCGTGTCGTCGTCGTGCCCGACGCGGGTGGGGTGGCCGAAGCGCTCGTGGCCCGGCTGACCCGGCTCGGGGTGGACGCGCTGGCGCTGAACCCCGACGACCCTGCCGCCGGTCTCGACGACGTCCTCGCCGCGGGCGGCGTGCAGGGCGTGTACTGGCTGCCGGCGCTCGACGACGAGGGACCGCTGGACAAGCTGGACCTGGGTGGCTGGCGCGCGGCGCTGCGGCGGCGGGTGGGAAACCTCTACACCACCATGCGCCGGTTGTACGCGCAGAGTCCCTTCCTGGTGACCGCAACGCGGCTGGGGGGCTGGCACGGTTACGACGAGGCCGGCGCGACCTGCCCGCTGGGCGGTGCGGTGACCGGTTTCGCCAAGGCATACCGGCGGGAACGGCCCGACGCTCTGGTCAAGGCGGTCGACTTCGCGATCAGCCGGAAGACCGCGGCATTGGCCGACGTCCTCGTCGAGGAGACCCTGCGTGACCCGGGCTGCGTCGAGGTCGGCCACGCCGACGGTCGCCGCTTCGGGGTCGGACTGGTCGAACGCCCGTTCCGCGACGCGCACCAGCCGCTCGGTCAGGACCAGGTGTTCCTGGTGACCGGCGCGGCCGGGAGCATCGTGTCGGCGATCACCGCCGACCTGGCAGCGGCCTCCCGCGGCACGTTCCACCTGCTCGACCTGACGCCGGAGCCGGATCCCGCGGACGCCGACCTGCTCCGGTACGCCAGCGACCGGGAGGGGTTCAAGTCCGAGTTGGCGGCCCGGCTGCGCGAGCGCGGTGAGCGCCCGACGCCGGTCGTGATCGAGCGGGACCTGGCCCGCTTCGAGCGGCTGCACGCGGCGCTGGCCGCGGTGCGGGCGGTCGAACAGGCCGGCGGATCGGCGCACTACCACTGCGTCGACCTCACCGACCCGGACGCCGTGGCGGCGGTGCTGGCGCAGGTGCGCGAGACCAGCGGCCGGGTGGACGTGCTGCTGCACGCGGCCGGCGTGGAGATCAGCCACGCGCTGCCGGACAAGGAGCCGAACGAGTTCGACCTCGTGCTGGGGGTGAAGGGCGACGGGCTGTTCAACGTGCTGCACGCCGCGGGCGACCTCCCGCTGGGCACCGTGATCGCCTTCAGCTCGGTGGCCGGCCGCTTCGGCAACGTCGGGCAGACCGACTACAGCGCGGCCAACGACCTGCAGTGCAAGGTCCTCAGCAGCCTGCGCCGGACCCGTCCCGAGGTGCGTGGCCTCGCGATCGACTGGACGGCCTGGGGTGACATCGGCATGGCCACCCGTGGGTCCATCCCGAAGATCATGGAGTCGGCCGGCGTGGAGATGCTGCCGGCGGCGGCGGGCGTGGCCTGGATCCGCCGGGAGCTGATCAGCGGCTCCCCGTCGGGTGAGGTCGTGGTGGCCGGTGCACTCGGCGCGATGGCGGCCGAGTTCCACGAGACCGGTGGGCTGGACGCGGCCGCCTCTGCGGTGGCCGGGCCGCTGGGCGGCGAGGCCGTCCGGGCGAGTGTCCACGATGGACTGGTCGTGCGCTACCGGCTGGATCCGGCGGCCCGGCCGTTCCTCGACCACCACCGCATCGACGGGACACCGGTGCTGCCCGGCGTGCTGGGCATCGAGGCCTTCGCGGAGGCCGCCCGGGTACTCGTGCCCGGGTGGCGGGTGGTCGGCGTCGAGAACGTGGACTTCCGCGCCCCGGTCAAGTTCTACCGCGACGAGCCGCGCGACCTGACCGTCGTCGCGCTGCTGCGTCCGGACGGCGCCGAGCTGGTCGCCGAGTGCCGGCTGGAAGCCGAGCGCGCCCTGCCCGGCGCGGACCAGGCACAGCGCACGGTCCACTTCACCGGATCGGTCCGGCTGGCCGCCGAAGCACCGCAGCAACCGCCGCGACGCGAAAGCGGCGACGCCGCAATCGTCGAGGGGGCACCGGTGCTCGCGCCGGAGCAGGTGTACCGGCTGTACTTCCACGGTCCGGCGTACCAGGTCGTCGGATCGGCGTGGCGCCAGGGCGACGGTGCGGCTGCCCGCCTGGCCGCGGACCTGCCGGCGCAGTTCACGCCGGGCGGGACGGGTGCGACGGACGAACCGACGCTGACCGGTACCCGCCTGGTGGAGCTGTGCTTCCAGACCGCCGGGCTGCTGGAGGCCGGCACCGAGGCAAGGCTCGCACTGCCGTCCCACGTCGAGGCCCTGCGTCTGTACGCCGTACCGGCCGAGGGTCCGGATCTGGTCGCGACCGCACGGCCCAACGGCCGCCGCGGATTCGATTGCGTCGTGTGCGACGGCGCGGGCACGGTCGTGCTCCGGGTCGAGGGCTACGGCACGGTGCCGCTGCCCGACCCGCTCCCGGCCGACGTGCACGCTCCGATCAGGTCCGCCATGCGCGGCTGAGGAGGATTCCATGACCAGGGAGATCCGCCGGTTGGCGATCGCCAACCGCGGTGAACCGGCGATGCGCGTGCTGGTCGCGGTGGACGAACTCAACCGGGCCGGCGACCACCCGCCGATCACCACGGTGGTGCTGCACACCGACCCGGATGCGCAGGCGTGGTACGTGCGCCAGGCCGATGAGGCGGTGTCTCTGGGTGCGGCGAGCTTCGTCGATCCGAGCGACGGTTGCCGCAAATCCCGCTACCTCGACGAGCCGGCGGTGATGGACGCGCTCGTGCGCGCCGGCGTCGACGCCGTCTGGGTCGGCTGGGGCTTCCTGGCCGAGCGCGCCTCGTTCGCGCAGCGCTGCGAGGAGGCCGGGATCGTGTTCGTCGGGCCGAACAGCGCGACGATCCGGTTGCTCGGCGACAAGGTGGCCGCCAAGCGGGTGGCCGAGCGGGCCGGCGTGCCGGTGGTGCCGTGGAGTGGCGAGCCGGTACACGACCTCGGCCAGGCGACCGCACACGCCACGCGGCTGGGATACCCGCTGGTGCTCAAGGCGGCGGCGGGCGGCGGGGGGCGGGGTATCCGCATCGTGTCCGCCGAGGCCGATCTCGCCGCGGCGTTGTCCGCCGCACGGGCGGAGGCGCGGTTCGCCTTCGGCGACCCGACGGTGTTCCTGGAACGGCTGGTGCCGGCCGCGCGGCACGTGGAGGTCCAGGTGATCGCCGACGGGCACGGGACGACGTGGGCCGTGGGGGTGCGCGACTGTAGCCTGCAACGCCGGCACCAGAAGGTGATCGAGGAGTCGGCGTCCACGGCGCTGGACGCCGCGGCCGAGCGGGCCATCCGGGACGCGGCGGTACGCATCGCCGCCGCTGCGGGCTACCGCAATGCCGGCACGGTCGAGTTCCTCGTCGACCCGGACACCGGGAGATTTCTGTTCCTCGAGGTCAACACGCGGTTGCAGGTCGAGCATCCGGTGACCGAGGCGACCACCGGGCTGGACCTGGTGAAGCTTCAACTGCACGTCGCGCGCGGTGGCCGGCTGACCGGCGAGCCGCCCACGAGGCGCGGGCACGCGGTCGAGGCGCGGCTGTGCGCCGAGGATCCAGAGAACGGCTTCGCCCCCGCACCCGGGCGGCTCGCCCGGCTCAGCCTGCCGGTCGGTCCGGGGATACGGGTCGACACCGGCGTGCGCGAGGGTGACCAGATCCCGCCGGACTTCGACTCGATGATCGCGAAGATCGTGGCCTGGGGGCAGAACCGCGAGGAGGCGCTGGCGCGGCTGCGCCACGCGCTGCACCAGACCACGGCCGTCGTGGCAGGTGGCACGACCAACCGCTCGTTCCTGTTGGCTCTGCTCGACCGGCCGGAGGTGACCGGGGGGCGCTTCGACAACCACTGGCTGGACCGGCTCACCGCCGACGGTGGGCACCTGCCCGCCCCGGATCCGGCCGCACTCCTGGCGGCCGCCGTCGAGTCCTACGACCTCGACCAGGCGGCCGATCAAGCCGCGTTCCATGCCCGAGCGGCCCGTGGCGGCCCGGAGGCGGGCGGCGAGGTCGGGCACCGCAGCCGCCTGCGGTACCGCGGCCAGCGCTATGACCTGCACGTTTATCGAACCGGGACGAGCACCTACCGCGTCACCTCCGACGCCGGCACCGCCGATGTGACGGTCGAGCACCGCGTCGGCCACGAACGGCGGATGGTCGTGGGTGGCCGGGTGCACCGGGTGGTGGCTGTCGTCGAAGGCGCGACGCTGCGCGTGGACGTGGACTCCATCTCCCATACGGTGTCGCGCGACGACGGTGGCGTCGTCCGGTGCGCCGGGCCGGCGTTCGTGGTCTCGCTGCTGGTGGCACCGGGCGACGTGGTGGCCGAAGGTGACCCGCTCGCCGTGGTCGAGAGCATGAAGATGGAGTCCACGATCACGGCGCCGTTCGGGGGCGAGGTGCTCTCGGTCGAGACGGCCGAGAACGTCCAGGTGGACGCCGGCGCTCCGGTGGTACGCATCCGCACGGCCGGCGCCGAGACCTCGCATGGCGGCGGCACGCGGGTCACGCTGGCGGGTCTCACGGCGGCTCCGGCCCCTGGGACATCCCCGTGCGATCGGGTGTACGGGGCCCTGCGCGGCTATCTGCTCGGCTATGACCTCGACCCGGGCTCGCTGCACGACATGCTGACGCGGCAGCGGAGGCTGGGCGAGCTCGCCCCGGCGGCGGACCCGGGCCTGCTGCGCTGCGAGGACAGCCTGCTGGACCTGTTCGCCGAAGTCGGTTCGCTGTACCGGCCGCGCACCGAGACCGGGTACGACGACGAACTCACCGCCCACAGCACGCAGGAGTACCTGCTGTCGTACCTGCAATGGCTCGACGCGGACCGGGCGGGCCTGCCGGACGAGTACCGGCGCCACCTGGAGCACGCGCTGCGCCCATACGGTGTGCGAGGACTGGAGCGCACGGCCGCGCTGGAAGAGGCGGTCGTATGGATGTTCCGCTCGTTTCGCCGCGTCACCGAACTGGTCCCCGCGATCACGAACATTCTCGACCGGCGGCTTCGTCACCGGGCCGGCCTCGCCCCGCTGGCCGACGCCGACATGCGCGCGCGGCTGGACCGGCTCTGCGCCGCGGCGCAGGGCCGCCACGACATCGTCGCCGACCTGGCCCGCGACGTGCGGTTCCACTACCTCGACCAGCCGCTGCTGGCCGCCGTGGTCGCTGAGGAGTACCGCCGGGCCGACGAGGACATCGATGCCCTGCGGGCCGATCCGGAACGGCCCGACCGGCGCGACCGCCTCGACCGCCTGATCGGTTGCCCGCAGCCCCTGCGAGCGGTCCTGCTGCGCCGTTGGCGCGGCACCATCGACCCGGCTCTGCGCAGGGCACTGCTGGAGGTGTATGCCCGCCGCTTCTACCGGATCCGGACGCTGCGCAACCTGCGCTTCGCGGAATCGGACGGCTCGCTGCTGTGCGTCGCCGACTACGACGTCGACGACAAGCGCATCCACCTGGTCACCGGGTACACGGAATTGACCGAGCTACCCGCACTCAGCCGGGCCGTGGCCGCCCACCTGCACACGACCGATCCGACGCGTACGGTCGTCGTCGACGTCGAGGCCTGGCGCCACGGCGAGACGGCCGATGTCGACACGGTCGTGGCGGAGGTCGACAAGCTGCTGCCGGCGTGCGACTTCGGCCGGGCACTGTGGCGCCTGGATCTCACCGTCACCACGATCGAGGGAGCCTCGCCGGAGCGATTCCGGACCCACCACCTGACCTTCCGCCAACACGACGGGGAATTCGTCGAGGACCCCCTCTACCGCAACCTGCACCCGATGCTGGCCAAACGGCTGGACCTGTGGCGCCTGTCGAACTTCCGGCTGCGGCGGCTGCGCTCCGCCGAGGACGTGTACGTCTTCCACGGGGTGGCGCGCGACAACCCGGGCGATCACCGGCTGTTCGCCCTTGCCGAGGTGCGCGACCTGACGTCGACACGCGACGCTTCCGGCGCTGTGCGCTACCCGCGTCTGGAGCTGATGGCGCTGCTCGCGCTGTCCGCCGTCCGGGAGGCGCTCACCACGTTCAGCGAGCGGGAGCGGCCCGCGGCCAACCGGATCGTGCTGTACGTCCGCCCGGTCTGGACCGTGCCGCCCGACGCGTGGCGGGAACTGGCGCGGTCGCTGGCGCCGCTCGCGGCCGGGGCGGGCCTGGAGAAGGCCGTACTCCGGGTCCGGCCCGCCGACGGCCGCGACATCGTCCTGGACGTGGAAGGGCTGGGCGCCGGCGTGACGGTACGCGAACGTCCGCCGGGCCAGGAACCGATCCGCCCGCTGTCGCCGTACCGGCAGAAGGTGCTGCGCGCCCGCCGGTTCGGCGCTCCGTACCCGTATGAGATCGTGCGGATGCTCACCCCTCCACCGGGCGCGGTCGCCCGCTTCCCGCCCGGACAGTTCACCGAGTACGACCTGGACGACACGGGACGGCTCCGGCCGGTGTCGCGGCCCTACGGCCGCAACACCGCCAACGTCGTCGTGGGGGTGCTGCGCAACCGCACGGCGAAGATCGCCGAGGGCATGAGTCGGGTGGTCCTGCTTGCCGATCCGACCCGCGGACTCGGCAACCTGGCCGAGGCGGAGTGCCGGCGCGTGATCGCCGCGCTCGACCTCGCCGAGAGCCTGCGGGTACCCGTGGAGTGGTTCGCCCTGTCGTCCGGCGCCAGGATCGCCATGGACAGCGGCACCGAGAACATGGACTGGATCGGCGCCGTCCTGCGCCGGCTGATCGAATTCACGCAGGCCGGCGGTGAGGTGAATGTCATCGTCACCGGAGTCAACGTCGGCGCGCAGCCGTACTGGAACGCCGAGGCGACGATGCTCATGCACACCCGGGGCATCCTGGTGATGACACCCGCCAGCGCCATGGTGCTGACCGGCAAGCAGGCGCTGGACTTCTCCGGCGGAGTGTCGGCCGAGGACAACTTCGGCATCGGCGGCTTCGACCGGATCATGGGTCCCAACGGCCAGGCCCAGTACTGGGCGGCCACCCTCCCGGACGCGTGCGACATCCTGTTGCGTCACTACGAGCACACGTACGTCGCGCCGGGCGAGGTGTATCCGCGCCGCCAGCACACGAGCGACCCGATCGAGCGCGACGTACGGACCGCACCGCACGCCGCCGTGGCGGGCAGCGACCTCAGGCTGATCGGCGACGTCTTCTCCACCGAGCACAACGCCGAGCGCAAGAAGCCGTTCGACATGCGTTCGGTCATGCGCGCCGTCACCGACGTCGACGCCGTGCCGTTGGAACGCTGGGCGCAATGGCGCGGGGCGGAGACCGTCATCGTGTGGGACGCGCACATCGGCGGCATCCCGGTATGCCTGGTCGGCGTTGAATCGCGCACGCTGCCACGGCGTGGGTTCGTGCCGGCCGGCGGTCCGTCGTCCTGGACGTCGGGCACGCTGTTCCCACAGTCCTCGCGCAAGCTCGCCCGAGCAGTCAACGCCGCCAGCGGGAACCGTCCGCTGGTTGCGCTGGCGAACCTGTCCGGATTCGACGGCTCACCGGAGTCGATGCGCCGGTGGCAACTGGAGTACGGCGCGGAGATCGGCCGGGCTGTCACCAACTTCCGGGGTCCGATCGTGTTCGTGGTCGTGTCCCGCTACCACGGCGGCGCGTTCGTGGTGTTCTCCAAGGCCCTCAACGAGCGACTGGAGATCGCCGCCGTGGAGGGTTCGTTCGCCTCGGTCATCGGGGGCGCACCGGCGGCGGCCACGGTGTTCGCCCGGGAGGTGAAGACGCGGACGGAACAGGATCCGCGGGTACGCGAGGCGGCGGAACGGCTGCGTGCCGCGACCGACTCCACCGCCAGCACGCTGCGTGCCCGGCTGGCCGAGACCGTGGCGACGGTACGGTCGGCGAAGCTCGGCGAGGTGGCCGACGAGTTCGACCGCATCCACACGGTGCAGCGGGCGTTGGAGGTCGGCTCGGTGGACCGGGTCATTGCTGCGGCCGAGCTGCGTCCGTACCTTGTGGACGCTCTGGAGCGCGGAATGGCTCGTTCACCGCGATAGCGGCGGATCCAGCCAGGAGTGGCGGGGCGTCGCGGTCGCGAGTATTCCCGGATCGTCGAGCGCGACCGGCGGTGGACCCGCCGTCGCGATGGCGACCGTCAGCAGGAACCGGCCCTCGCGCCGCCACCAGCCGGCAAGCCGACCGCCGTCGACGCTGAGCACCGTCAACTCGCCCCACCCGTCAGCACCCGGCGCAGCAACCGTGACCTCGACGCTACGGGTGTCCCGTCGTAGCCCGGTGCGCAGCACCTTCAGGGCGCTCTCCTTCGCCGACCAGATCAGGTTGGCGGCCAGGTTGCGCTCGGCGTCGGCCCGCTGTCCGGTGACGAAGCGCTGCTCGGGCCCGGTCAGGAAGTCCCGAACGAAGCCGGGGCTTCGCTGCTCGACCAGTTCCAGATCGCAGCCGACCCGTCCACCGGCTCCGCCCGGCCCGCCGGGCCCGGCAGGCCCGGCAGGCCCGGCAGGCCCGGCAGGCCCGGCAGGCCCGGCAGGCCCGCCGAGCACGCAGACCGCCCACCCGGCGCGGTCGGAAACCGAGAAGTCCAGGTCCGCCGGGACATCGTCGAGGAGAACGTATGGTGCGCCACTCGGCGCGTTGCGCACGTCGATGCCGACCAGTGCGGCGAGTTCGGTCGACCGTCCGGTCACCGCGGCGATCGCGTGCTTGGTGACCAGCCGACGCAGCAGGTATTCGGTACGCCGCTTGGGAAAGCGGAACCCGGACACCCGCGCCACCTCGGCGGGCGCCAGCCACCGCCAGTCGGCGGGCAGAGCGTCCTCGCCCCGCGCGAGCCACCGCAACGACGGCGCACCGGCGACCTTCACAGCGGGGCGTGTTTGCGCTGTGCGAGTTCGGCGACCACGTTCAGCCTCCGCAGCGTTTCGCGTAGCTCGTCGCGGAACTCCGCGCGTCGCTTGTGCAGGTCCGGGGTGGCCGGGTCGAGGAGATCGCGGTGCCGGGCCAGGCGCAGAGCGGGCTTGAACAGTTCCAGAGACACCGATTCCTCGCTGGCGAGCCGTCCCTGCATCGCCCACTGCCGGCCGATCCGCAGGCACTCGTCGAGGAAGCGGGGTTCGTCGACCTCTTCGTCGTTCCGGGCGGCGAGCCGATCGGCGACGAGGTGGTAGGCCTCGAGGAACGGCCGCAGCGCCAGGGGTGCGACCAGCGGGTTTCCTTCCTCCAGCCAGTGGCGCGCCTCGGCCGGGGTGAACCCGTGCAGGCCGTCGCGGGCGGCCGGGTCGATGACCGCCAGCTCGGTTGCCATCTCGTCGGCGAAGTCCCGGCGGCGGGCGAAGAAGAAGTCGAACTTGAGCAGGTCCCGCAGCCGCAGCGCCTCTTCGGTCGCGGTGGCCAGGCCGTCCTCGCCGCCTTCGGTGGCGGCGACCAGTGCGAGTTCCCCGATCGCCCGGTCGACCAGCATGTGGATGGCCGTGTTGCGGTAGAACGCGGCCACCAGGTGCTGGCCCGGACGGATCGTCCACACCGTGTCGGTGCCGCCGTCGTAGCTGGTCAGCACGCCGGAGGCGGACAGGTCCCGCAACGTGCGCCGGACGGTTGCCCGGTCGGTGAGGTTGGCAGCGCCGGCCACCGGCCAGCGCCGCGCGGCGATGTAGCGCGCCATCGGGGCGACCGTGGCCAGCACTCCGTCGAGGGTGAGCGCGCGGTCGGCGGCCAGCATGGCGAGGCACACGACCGCGGTGACGGTGACCGGGGTGGCCCGGTTGATCCGGTGCGAGGTGTCCAGGGCGACCCGCTCCACGATGTGCTGCCCGTCGCTGTCCTCGCCGCGCAACTCGGCCAACCGCTCGCGCAGCGGCAAGGGCTCACCGAAGTCCAGGTAGGCCCGACCGAGCCGGTTGGCCTGCAGCCGGGCGAAGTTGACCAGCCAGCGGAGGTCCTCGGGCCGCTTTCGCCCCCCGCGCGCCTCGGCGGTCATCAACCCGACCTCGTGCAGCTGCTCGTACACGATGGACACCGGGACGATCACGGCCTCGGTGTCAGGGGCGGCCTCGATCGCGTCCACCACGTAGCGCACGATGCCGTACGTCGGCGGCCGCAGCTTGCCGGTGCGGGTGCGCCCGCCCTCGATCGACCAGCTGAGGTTCTTCCGGTTGCGGATCAGCTGCCCGATGTAGGCGCGCAGCGCCAGCTTGTACACCGGCAGGTCCTGGGTCGAGCGGCGGATGTAGACGATGCCGGAATGCCGGGCCAGATGGCCGACCGGGAAGAAGTTCAGGTTCGCTCCGCCCAGGGTGAACGCCGGACTGATGCCGTGCCGCTCCAGCGCCAGCGGAACCGCCGCCCCGTCCAGATACGACCGGTGGGCGAACAGGAACAGCAACGAGTACTTCCGGTCGAGCTGGAGCAGCCGCCGGGCGGCCTCCTCGTCGACCAGCAGGTCGTGCGCCCGCAGCATCCACTTGATGAACCTCGACCAGGTAGCCATCGCCTGCGCGCTGTGGACGGCACCCATCTCGCGCAGATAGGCGGCGGCCTCCGCGGTCACCTCAGCCCGGTCGCGGCCGATCGAGTCGGCCAGGCCGGCCAGCCGGCCGAGGAATCCGTCATCGGCCAGCAGGTGGGCAACTTCGGCAGTGTCGGAGGTCAACGCGACGGTCGGTTCGGCAAGCAGGCCGACCCGCTGCAGCGGCTTGCGCGCACCGATGCGGTTGAGCGTGTTGACCATCGTCGGGTGGTCGTTGAGCTCGCGATTCATCACACACCCCGCATGTGAGCTGGTTATGACTCGGCCAGTTCGAAGAGTCGCCGGCAGCGTCAAACATCGGCGGGTTTGTGCCGGCGGTCGCATCAAGGTTGGCCGTTTTCGCGTCGGCCCGCAGGTGTCGAAGGCCCTGACGGTGCGGGTCGAATGGCGTATCGCTTTCCGGCAACGGTGGAGTCGTCGGAACGAAGAGGTCCTCCCCGCACGGCACCGGACCGTGTCACAACCTGCCGGACGCGATCAGACTTCTGGCCGTTCGGCCGAGATCAGCGGGGCGTCGCGTGATCGACTTGGTACTTAGACTTCCCCCGCCGCACGGAAATGGGGAGGGACGCACATGCTTCGCACCGGACGAGCGCTGGTGAGATCGGTGCTCACCGCTGTCGCGATCACGGCCGTCGTCACGACGGTGGCCGCGCCGGCCTCGGCCGAGAACAACCTCTCGCTCACACCGTCCACCTGGGCCTACGTCGACTCCCAGGCGCCTCGCACCTCGTTCGTCAACCCGACGGGCGACGCGCCGATCGGTACCAGAACCGCTGCCGACGGCCGGAAGCACACCTACCGCTCCTACTTCACCTTCGACCTGACCGGGCTGCGCGGGCAGGCGATCCACTACGCCTACCTGATCGCACCGGAAACCGCGGTCACCGACTGCACCGCGGTGGCGCCGGTTCAGCTGTGGCGCACGGGCGCCATCAGGGCCAACACCACCTGGCGCAACCCACCGGCGGAGCAGGAACTGGTCGCCTCGGTCAACCGCAGCTCGTTCGACTGCCCCGGATCCATCGCCTTCGAACTGGCCCGGGTGCTGAACGCGGCGCTGGCGCAGGGGCAAAGCTCGGTGACGCTCGAGCTGCGGGTGCCCGCCGACCGCGAGAGCGAGGTTGCGCTGAGCAGATCCGTCGCCCAGCCGACCTTCCAGATGCTGACCAACCGACTGGCGGTCGTCAGCGACCTGGGTCTGATGAACCCGGACCGGCCCTGCGGCAAGCTCGCCCGCCCGACTCCGGCAGCGGACAGCGTTACGTTCCAGGCGAAGGCGACCGATCCGGACAGCACGTTCGCGACGGCCATCTTCTCGGTCTGGCCGGCGGACCATCCCGAGCAGAGCCGGGAGCTCTACGGAAGCACCTATGGGGACGGGGTCGTCCAGGCGTCGACCGATCTCAGCGGGTTCCCCGAAGGCTCACTCGTGGCGTGGGCGGCGCGCGGATACGACTACGAGGACAGGTCGCCGTTGTCGCCGCCGTGTTACCTGAGGATCGACCGCACGCCGCCAGCAACCGCACCGATCGTGGCCTCTCGGATCTACCCGGAGGGAACCACGCCGTCGGGCGGTCCCGGGGTGAAGGGCAGGTTCTGGTTCAGCGCGAACGGCGACCGCGACGTCGTGGCCTACACGTACACCGACATCGACGGCAGCGTGCCGTACAAGCGGGCAGTGCCCCGATGGCCGGGCGGACCCGCGGTGATCGAGTGGACCCCCCGGATCGCCGGCGAGCAATTCCTCGAGGTGTGGCCCGAGGACGCGGCGGGGAACCGCGGCCCGATGACCCGCTACCGGTTCACCGTGCGGGACACCGCGCCCGGGGGCTCGGTCGACGTGGCGGGCGTCGGCCTGCCCAGCCGGCTCACGCTGACGGGCGTGCCGGAGGTTACCCAGTTCGGGTACCAGCTGCCGGGTCAGGCGGAGGTGCGCTTCCCGGCGGTCAACGGGGCGGGAAGCACGAACGTCACGTTCCCGGCCGTCGGCTCGTACGAGATCACCACCCGCAGCTACGTCCGTAACCGGATGATCGGGTCCGGCCGCTTGTTCGTCTACGTCGACGACGCGCCCACGGTCAGTTCGGCCGAGTTCCAGCTCGATCGGAGCCCGGTCGCCGGCCAGCCCGGCACGTTCACCTTCGCGCCGCGCAGTGCCGGGGTCGTTGCCTACCTGTACAGCTTCGGCGGCGCCGAGCAACGCATCGAGGCGCCCGGCGGCACCGCGGTGTTGCCCTTCACGCCGCCGAGCGGTGGCTGGTACACGCTGTACGTGCGGTCGGTCCGGGCCGACGGTTCGACGTCGAGCCCGGCGACGCACTACTTCAACGTGATCGACCCGCACCCGACCGTGTACGTGTACGACGTGAACAACTACCCGCGGACGGACGGCCCGGGAAGTCGGTTGCAGGTGGACCTGCGCAGCGGGCTGCCCACCGCAACCGGGTTCGCCTACCGGTTCAACGGAGGCGCCGAACAGACGGTGACCGCGGAAGGCGGCGGCACGTCCGTGTTCGTGACGCCGGATCACGCCGGGAACAACACGATCCTCGTCCAGGCCCTGCTCTCCGACGGCAGCCGGTCGCCGGAGACGGAGTACACGTTCTCGGTCTGGTCCGGTCCGCTGGTCACCTGGGCGCCCCCGGGGAGTGGCGTGGTCGACAAGCCGACCACATTCACGTTCCGTCCGGCTCTGCCCGGCGTGGTGCAGTACCGCTACGTGGTTCCCGGACGCGAGGAGCAGACGGTCGCGGCCGGATCCGACGGCACGGCGTCGGTGACCTACGTTCCTGCCGTATGGGGTCTGCACTCGATCCTCGTCACCAGCGTCGGCGGCGACGGGACGATGTCGCAGACCCGCGAGGTCTACTTCGACGTCAAGGACAACAGGGTCTCGGTCTACGGCAGTCTGGACGAGTACTCGCCGCGCAGCGGCATCGGGAACCCGGCGTTTTTCCAGTTCTACACCCAGCGGTTCGGCGAGGTGGTCGAGTACCGGTACCACGTCGACGACGACCCGGAGCAGACGATTCCGGCGTCGACCGAGGGCACCGGGACCTTCCTGACGATCACGCTGACGCGTAACGGGCTCAACACGCTCTTTGTGCAGAGCCGCACCCGCGACGGTGAGCTGTCGCCGGTGACCGAGTACCGGTTCCTGGTCGGCACCGCACCGCACGTCGTGTCGCCGCAGTATCCCGAGGGAACGTGGGGCGGCGGTCCTGGCGTCGAGGGCACGTTCGAGTTCAGCGGCGGAACGCCCGGCATCGTCTCGTTCGACTACCAGATCGACGACGGTGCCACGACCACCGTGGCGGCGGACGTCGACGGTCGCGCGGCGATCACCTACACGCCGACGGGCGATGCGTTGTTCCACACCATCGTGGTCATCGGGCGTAAGGGCGACGGCACGACCACCGACCCGCGCAACTACTTCTTCCAGGTGCAGCCCGGGTAAGGAAACACGGACGACGGCGGGCCAGTGCCGAAACGCCCGGCCCGGCGACCGGTACTGGCCCGTGAGTGGCCCGCAAGATCGAACCGGTGTCAGTGGGCCAACCGCGTGGCGGCAACAGAGTAGCTGTGACCTGCGGGAAATGTGTGGAGCGGGCGACGGGAATCGAACCCGCACCTTCAGTTTGGAAGACTGAGGCTCTGCCATTGAGCTACGCCCGCGCGAACGCGTTCCACAGCGTACCCGAACCGCTCGGTCACGAAGTTCGCCGGCTCAGCGCGTCGAGAGATGATCTTCAGCGGGCGGCGGGAGCCGGGCTGCGGGCCCGGCGTGCCCCCGCGAACCTCCTGCCCCATACCTACCGCCTACACTTGCACATCGTCGCCGCGGGGTGTGGCGCAGCTTGGTAGCGCACTCGCTTTGGGAGCGAGGGGCCGTGGGTTCAAATCCCGCCACCCCGACTCGATCAACAAGCATGCCTAGGAGAGATCTGTGAAGAGCACCGTCGAGACCCTGAGCGCCACGCGGGTGCGGCTCGCCATCGAGGTGCCGTTCGACGAGCTTAAGCCAAGCCTGCAGAAGGCGTACCGGGAGATCGGCTCGCAGGTGCAAATTCCCGGCTTCCGGCGGGGCAAGGTGCCGGCCGCCGTGATCGACCAGCGCATCGGCCGGGTCAACGTGCTGAACGAGGCGGTTCAGGAGGCGATCCCGGAGCAGATCGTCGCCGCGGTTCGCGAGCACGACGTGAAGACCCTCGGCCGGCCCGAGGTCGAGATCACCGAATTCGCCGACGGTGAGCCGCTGAAGTTCACCGCCGAGGT
>Ga0070664_100002411_pt1 | contig 15020 bp, 9 predicted proteins | sample KBSC73metaG_FD_65863 | JGI IMG/M metagenome (GOLD analysis project Ga0070664, IMG submission 65863) | Corn rhizosphere microbial communities from Kellogg Biological Station, Michigan, USA - KBS C7-3 metaG | ecosystem: Host-associated > Plants > Roots > Rhizosphere > Soil ... | reverse complement strand
CGGGCGTCTCGTCCGAACCGGCGTCGAAAGTCGACAGCGAGCGAGCGCTCCCACGATGAGTCGTACCGAGGACGCTCCGCGCGCTTGCCGATTGGCGCCGCGGATCCAGCGGCCCGCGGACGACCGCGCGCGGAAAACCGCAGCGGCGCGCCGTCGCGGCCGCGAACTTCCGCCTCGAAGCGCCACCGTGGAGCGCGCATCAGCGCCGGGATCACGCGCGCGAGTCTCGTGCCGTAGCGGCTGCGCCTGACGATGAACGCCGCCGCTGGTCCGGTGACCTCGACCTCGTACGATTGGCCGCGACGCCTCACGAGGTACATGAGCCGTGCGGCCTTGACGGCCCGGAAGATTCCACGCCAGCCGCCACGGGCGGTCACCGTCAGACGATCGGCATCGAGGAGCACGCCGCGCGCGAGCTCCAGATTGTATCGCGCGAGCAGCCCTTGCCCCGTGATGTCTGGCGCGTGCCGCAGGATGCGTTCGCCCGGAGTGTCGGCATAGAGCAGCCGCGTAACGTCTTCCACGCTCCGCCCGAGCTCGCCCGCGGCGTTCTGGTACGGTGTGTCGTGGTCGAAGGGGACGGGCGGCCACCGCCGCCCGCGCGCGCGAAACACGGCGTCGCGAATCTCCGGCGCCAGCGACGCATCCTCGGGCGGGACGAACTGGCAAAGGTCGAGCAGCGTCTTCGCGATCCCCGAAAGGCGAGCGACATCGCGGACACGCCGCTCCTGTCGCCGCAGCGCTTCCACGACGCTCGTGCGTCGCCAACCCTCGAGCCGCCTGACGAGTCGACAGAGATGATCGAGCAGCATGCTGACGCGCCCATCCGGGTCGGCGAGATATTGCACGCGCAACGTCGCACCGTCGCGGCGCACGAACGGGGCGACGTGCAAGCGGTTCAACACGTAGGATCCGCGCCTGTCACGCTACATGCCAAAGCCTAGTTGCCTCTCTGACACGCGCCTGACGCCAGCCCCTCGTTTCTGTGAGGCGAAGAATTCATACGTGCCCGCGGCAACGATCTCGTAGAGCGACGCGACGGCGTCTCCCTGGCGCCGCAACAGCCGGCCGAGCCGTTGGACGTGCTGGCGTCCGCTCCCACGGGTCGAATCACCAAGCACGATGCCGAGCTTCGCACCAGGAAGATCCCACCCCTCATCGAGAACGCGGACGCTCGCGACCGCCCGGACGTCGCCACGGTCGAGCGCCCCGAGCAGCGCGTGTCGCTCCGATGCCGGCGTCGACGCGGTGATCATCGGGATCGCGAGCTCGCGTGATACGGCTTCCGCCGCGTCGGTGCCACCGCAGAACAACACGGCCTGCTCGGCCGGATGGGCACGGAGGATTCGCTCGGCCTCGCGAAGCTTGCCTGCCGCCAGCCGGACAACACGCTCGCGTTCGTGGAACGCGCGAAGCGCGCGGCGCGCCGCCGGCGAACGCCGTGCGCTGGCGGCGAACATCCGCCAGGCATCGGCCGGCGCTGTCGCACGATCGCGGTACCCGGCGTTGGCAAGGTGGCGCTCGTAGATGTCGGTCAGCGCCTGATAGCGGGCGTCTTCTCCAGGCGTTAGGCGCACGTATCGCCGGACGATCGCGTAGCGCGCGAGCTCGGCGTCCGTCATCTCGCCGATCGTGCGGCGGTACGCGACCGGCCCGACGAGACGTCGCAACTCGGCATCGCGGCCGTCCGGATAGGTCGCAGTCAAACCGAGCCGATACGGCGATGGCGCGATCCGCAGATGGTCGTGCCACGCGGTCGCCTCGCCTTCACTGCTGTCGGCGAGATGGTGCACCTCGTCGAGCACGAGCAGCGGGAACCGTGCTCCCCACCGCTCGAGCAACGGAAACGCCGAATGGTAGGTGGTCACCGTGAGCGCGCGGGCTTCCTTCTCATCGCCATAATACGCGCCCACGCGCTCGACGCCGAACGCATCCGCCAGCTGCGTGAACCACTGGGCAACGAGCGCGCGCGTTGGAGCAACGATGCAGGCGCCGACCCGGAGGGCGTCGATGGCCAGCAGCGCGACGAGTGTCTTGCCAGCCCCTGTAGGGAGGACGACCGTCCCTCTTGCGCCCGAAGCACGCCAGCGGTTCACGGCGTCGGTCTGGTAGGGTCGCGGCTCGCGCGGATCGAGGAGCGGCGCGTCGAAATCGCCGGCGGCGCTTCCTTCGTCAGGGACGCCCTGGTCGGCCGCCCACGCTCGCAGCTCGCTGAATCGATGTCCCGGCGCGACCAACGCGTCCAGCCGTGGATCGTAGACCAGCCACGGCGGCGCCGCATCCACGGCAACGCCGCGGAGGACGGCAAGCCCGAGCCGGTAGGAGAGGGAAGGCGATGAACACAGCGACGAACCCATGGTTTGACTCAACTACTTACTTACAATATACTCATGCCTATGAGTAAACGTCTGCAGGTCATCATCGATGACGCCGAATATCGCGACCTCCAGAAAGCGGCCAGGCGGCGCGGCCTCACGGTGTCCCAATGGGTACGCGACGCCATCCGCTCCACGCGCGGTCTCGAGCCGTCGACCGACGCCGCGCGCAAGCTGGCCGCGGTGCGGGAAGCGGTTCGTCACGCATACCCTGCGCCTGACGTGGAGCAGATGCTCGCGGAAATCGAGCGCGGATATTCATCCGGTGCCGGGGAGTGATTTTCATCGACTCCAATATCCCGATGTATCTCATCGGGGCAACGCATCGGCACAAGATCGATGCCAGGCGACTGGTCGAGGAGGCCGTCGCCAAGGGCGAGCGCCTGGTCACTGACGCCGAGGTGATGCAGGAGATCCTCCATCGCTACGCCGCGATCGACCGGCGCGCGGCAATCCAGCCGGCGTTCGATGTGCTGCTCGGCATCGTCGATGAGGTGTTTCCCGTCGACGCGGATGCGGTGCAGCGAGCGAAGTCGATTCTGTATGGGAAGCCGCGGCTCTCCGCCCGAGACGCGATCCATTTGGCCACTATGGCCGCACACGGCAGCACGCGAATCATGAGTTTCGACTCGGGCTTCGATGGGTATCCCGGCGTCGAGCGCATCGGCGCCTGACGCGTCGTTGTCGGATATTACTCAGGCCCTCCGCCTCCGGCGTCGCTGGGCCGGAGTCTCGTAGAAATATTCGATGGGCTTCCTGTAGAGCTCCGCGAATTTCTTCAAGTCGATCGGGTCGATCCGCCGCTCACCGAGCTCGCATTTCGATACGAACGAGAGGGGCCGGTCGAGTGCTTTGGCTACCGCCTCCTGAGTCATGCCAGCCTCCTCACGCGCCTCGCGGACGCGGCGGATGAGGGACTGGTACTCAGGGCTGTAGACGGCGCTCGGGCGACGGGCACGCGACATTCGCGGATCATGCGCCGCATCTTGCCATTCCCCATCTTGGGGAATTACGATGGCGGGATGCCATCGAGGATCTTCGACGTATGTGAGCCGCGCCCCGACGTGCTGGCCGGCGCGATCACCGAGTCCGATTTCGCCGCCGACCTCGCCCAGGTCATCAGAGGCACCGCACCCGACGAGTACAGGATGCCGGCGCGGTTCTTCGAGAACACCTACCCAACGCGGGGACTCAGGAACCTCCTCGCGAATGTCTGTCGGCGAGTGAGTGGTGCGGGCGGCGAGGCGGCGTCGATCTTCCGCCTCGACACGCAGTTCGGCGGCGGCAAGACGCACGGGCTGATCGCGTTGGTGCACGCAGCGCGCGGGCTCGACGGCGTTCGGAACGTCGAAGAGTTCATCGACCCGACGCTCTTGCCAAAGGGCACCGTACGTGTCGCGGCGTTCGACGGGGAGAACGCCGACCCCCTGAACGGGCGCACGATGGGCGATGGGATTCGTGCCTACACGCCGTGGGGCGAAATCGCCTACTCCCTCGCCGGGGCTCCCGGCTACGAGCGGGTCCGCGCTAGCGACGAGCAGCGCGTCGCGCCGGGAGCGGACACGCTCCGCGAGCTGTTCGGCGGCGAGCCGACGCTCATTCTCCTCGACGAGCTCTCCGTCTATCTGCGCAAGGTGAAGGGGCTTCCCGGTGCACGCGACCAGCTCTCGGCCTTCCTTACGTCGCTGTTCAAGGCCGTTGAAGGGACGCCTAACGTCGCGCTGGTTTACACGCTCGCCATCGGCAAGGACAGCCGCGCGTCAGACGCATACGGCGACGAGAACGAGTTCATCGCCGAGCGGATGGCCGAAGCCGAGAGCATCTCGGCGCGCAAGGCGACGTTGCTCAACCCGACCGAGGACGACGAGACGGCGCACGTGCTCCGCCGGCGACTCTTCGCTTCGATCGACGAGACTCGCGTCCCGGCCGTAATCGATGCGTATCGAGCGTTGTGGAAGCAGCACGAGAGCGCGCTGTCCCCCGAGGCTGTGCGACCGGAGACCATCGAAGCGTTCCGCGCGTCGTATCCGCTTCACCCCGATGTGCTCGACACGCTGACCGAGAAGGCGGCAACGCTCTCCAACTTCCAGCGCGTGCGCGGCATGCTGCGTCTCCTCGCGCGGACGGTCGGGCACGTGTGGAAAGAGCTTCCCGACGACGCGTACGCGATCCACCTGCATCACATCGACCTGGCGCACGAGCCGATTCGCCAGGAGCTCGTGACCCGTCTCGGCCTCGCGCAGTACGTGCCTGCCCTCAAGAGCGACGTCGCGGGCAGTGGCAACAAGTCGCTTGCGCAGGTGATCGACGATGAGCACTACCGTGGAATGCCGCCGTACGCGACATACGCCGCGCGCGCGATCTTCGTGCACACGCTCGCGTTCAACGATCAACTGCGCGGCGTGTCGCCCGAGCATCTCCGCTTCTCGATGATCGGTCCCGGCATCGACGTGAGCTTCGCCGATGATGCCCGCAAGCGGTTCGTCGCCGAGTCGGCCTTTCTGGACGACCGACCCGGTGCACCGCTGCGCTTTCTGGCCGAGGCGAACCTCACGCAGATCATCCGGCGGCAGGAGCAGCACGTCGATCCTGAAGAGGTGCGCGCACAGTTGCGTGATAAGATCAAACAGATCTTCTCGGGCACGAGCAATTCGGTGTTCAACCTCGTGCCGTTCCCGGGCGGAGCGTACGAGGTGCCTGACGAGATCGGTGACGGGCGCCCGTTGCTCGTCGTGCTCGGCTACGACGCCGTGTCGATCGGCGGCGTGGTGGAGGCGGTGCCGCACCTCGTCGATCGCATCTTCAAGCACAAGGGCGCCGACGACAAGGCGCTTCGTGGGAATCGGAATGCGCTCGTGCTCGTGGTCGCAGATGATGCGCGCAAGGACGAAATGCGCCATCGCATGGTGCGCCGGCTCGCGCTCCACGAGTTGAAGAAGGCCGAGCGCATCGGCGAGCTGGCCGAGCACCAGCAGGCAAAGGTTCGTGAGCTCGAGTCGCGATCGGAAACTGACGTCGCGCTGGCCATTCAACAGTGCTATCGCCACGTGTTCTATCCGTCGCGCGCCGATCGGGTGTCGAGCGACACGGACCTCGGTCACACGGCGATCGACGTGCCGTCCACGAGCGCGACGCCGGGCGTAGGGCAACGGCAGGTGGAGCGCGCGCTGCGCGAGCTCAAGAAGCTGCGGACGACGGAGGACGAGCCCGACTCACCCACGTTCATTCGCGATCGCACGCCGCTCAAGAAGGGCGAGATCACGACGCGCGCGCTGCGCGAGGAGTTCCGGCGAGGTCCCGGGCTGCCAATGCTCGTCCGCGACGATGTCTTCGTGCGTGGCGTTCAGCGTGGGATCGAGCAGGGCGAGTACGTCTACCGGAGCGGTGAGCTGCTCTACGGGCCGGGCGACCCGGGCGCCAGCATTGCGATCGACGATCAGTCGTTCGTGTACACGATGGGGTTCGCGAAAGAGCGCGGCATCTGGCCGAGGCCTGCGCCGAGGCCCGAGCCGTCCACACAGCCAACGTTAGGTGGATCGACCGTACCGCCGGGGCCGGGCGGGGGCTCTGGTGCGGGAGGACCGGCCGCGGGAGCCGGCGTGACGCCGCCGCCTGCGTCCGCTGCCAGTCAGCTATTCGCCGAGGGGGTGCTGAAGGAGGCGCTCGCACAGCTCTGGGAGAAGGTGCGTGCGCGGAAGATCGACCGCATCCAGGCGCTGCGCATCCGTATGTTCGAGGCGAGCGATGCGTTCAAGCTGCTCGGCGTGGTCGGCTCGGTGCAGGGCGCGCGGAAGATGGTGAAGCTCGAGGGCGAGTACGAGACCGCCGATCGTGCGGCGTTCCGCTTCCAGTTCGACGGCCCGTCCACCGACGCGCAGGCGGTGAAGGAGTTCCTCGAGCCGCAGCTTCGCGCGGCCAGCGAGAAGACGCTCAACGCCGAGTTCGAGCTGCGTCTGGACAATGGCCTGACGATGTCTGGCGATGCACCAGAGCGGTTGGCCGAGCGGTTGACGCGCTACGCCGCGGGCTCGGCGTACGTGACGGCGAGCGCGGATACGGCGAGCACCAGCAGCGCTGGAGCGGCCGCGTGAGGCGGGGACACGTCCGGGTCGCGGCGATTGCGCCCCACGAGTCGGCGCCACGATACGAGCTCAGAATGCGCACGTGGGGCGTGGCGGACGACGAGCTCGAGGTGTGGCAGATGCCTTCGCCGGCGACCCCGCATGTGCGCTCGGCGATTCGCGTGGCGGGGCTGCGCGGGCGGAACTTCGAGCTGGTGCAGCACCGCGTGCTCAAGCGGCTGGCGAGTGCGGGCGTGAAGATTCCCCCTCGGCGCGCGATCACGCTGGTGATCGATGAGCCGGTGACGTTCGCGATCAACGAGCACCTCGCGCTCATTCTCGGGCTGCTCTTTCGGACCCTCGCCCCGATGAGGCGGCGAGAGAACATGCTGCGCGTGGCGGAGGGGATCGAGGCGATGGGTCAGGAGGAGGCGGCGTACTGGATGGGGATGGCGATGCATCGGGTGAATCCGCGGCGGGTGTTGAGTGCGCTCCGCATGTTGTTGACGGATCCGGCTGGCGGCGCGGACGTTAGGCGATGAGTAGGGAGCGGCTGATCGAGCGGTGGTTGCCGATTGCGGCGTTAGGCGAGGAAAGTGTTCGAGAGCGACGGTCGATGACTGCGCTGCCACCGACGTACTACCTGCACGTTTGGTGGGCACGGCGGCCACTGGTGGCCTCGAGGGCAGCGGTACTGGCGTCGTTGCTGCCGGCGGATGCGGATCGGAAGAAATTCATGCACGTCCTCGGCATCCATGGAGATCCGGTTGCCGCGAAAAAGCGCATCGCTATCGCTGATCGCAAGGGCGAGCGGCTTGGCGCGAACGCGTACGGGTATCCTCGAGCGTTCTCATACACTCCGAGGGATGAGGACCGTGCATGGGTAACGAGCGAGGCGGGTCGCGGCGGCGCTTCCAATGCACGGGTGCTCGATCCCACGGCGGGCGGGGGTAGCATCCCGTTCGAGACGATCCGTCTCGGACTGGGGGCAATCGCGAACGATCTCAACCCGGTGGCGTCGCTCATCGAGCGGGCGACCGTCGAGTGGCCCGTCAAGCACGGGCTCGCCGTTCACGCCGAGTTTCTGAAGCTGGGCCAAGAGCTGGTTAGGCGGGTCCGCGAGCGGCTCTCGTGGGCATACCCGCCCGAGCCGAGCGCGGATTGCCGGCCCGACGGCTACCTGTGGGCTCGGACCATCCGTTGTCCGTATTGCGATGGCCTCATTCCACTCTCGCCTAATTGGCGCCTCGCACCGGACGGGACGGGTGTGCACGTGCTGCCCCGCGTACAAGGCGGCCCCGGCACCCCAAGCCGGCGCTGCGATTTCGAGATCGTACGATCCGCGAAGGAGCAGTCGCCAAGCACGGTGTTGGACGGCGACGCGACTTGCCCGTTTCCCGACTGTGGGCGTGTCGTAGACGGCGACGAGGTGAAGCGACAGGCACAGGCCGGGCAAATGGGTGATCAGTTGTTCGCGGTCGTCTACAAGCGGCGTGTCGTCGCAAAGACGACGACAAGGAAAGTGCGAGAGAAATGGGTCCGCGGTTACCGCGCGCCTTGTTCCGAGGACGACAACTCGGCTGAGGTCGCGGCTCGGCTCGCGGAAAGGATGCCGGAGTGGGAAGCGCTCGACTTGATCCCGAATGAAGAAATCGGCGCCGTCTCGAACTACGATCGAGGCCATCGGATGTACGGCATGCGCTCGTGGACCAAGCTGTTCTCGTCGCGTCAGCTCCTCACGCACGGGATGGCTTCCGCGGCTTTCCGGGAACTACTCGACGAGGCGCGCCAAGAGGGGCGCACGTCGGAGCAGACGCGCGCCGCGTTCGGTTACCTCGCCATCGCGTTCGACAAGTTCCTCGACTACAACTCGCGCATCTCGGCTTGGCACGGTGGGCGTGAGGTCATGGAACACACGTTCCGCGACCATGCGTTCGTCTTGAAATGGGCGTTCGCTGAAATGGCCCCGCTGGTCGCCGGACTGGGTCTCGACTGGGCTGTGAAGCAAACAGCCAAGTCCATCGAAGAACTCGTTGCGCTCTCGCGCCCCGACATCGACGTCAAGGCGGCGAAAAAGCAGCCGAAACCCGCCAACCTATTTGACGCTCCCGCCTTCGTTCCCCCTCCAGTAACGATCACCGCCCGCTCCGCCGACGCCCTCACCCACATCGCCGACGAGAGCATCGACGCTGTCGTGATGGACCCGCCGTACTACGACAACGTCATGTACGCCGAGCTCTCGGACTTCTTCTACGTCTGGCTCAAGCGCACCGCGGGTCATGTCTTCCCCGAGCTGTTCACGCGCACGCTCACGGACAAGGAGAACGAAGCGGTCGCCAATCCCGCCAAGTTTCAGGGCGCGCCTGGCGCTCGAAAGCTCGCCGCGCGCGACTACCAGGAGCGCATGGCCGCCATCTTCGCCGAGTGCCGGCGCGTGCTCAAGCCGAACGGGATCATGACGCTCATGTTCACGCACAAGGCGAGCGGCGCGTGGGACGCGCTCACCACCGGCCTCATGGAAGCCGGCTTCTCCATCAGCGCGAGCTGGCCGATCAACACCGAGGCCGAAGGGTCGCTTCACATCAAGGACAAGGCGGCGGCGAACAGCACCATCTTCCTCGCCTGTCGCCCGCGTCCGGCAGCGCAGCACTCCGATGAAGTGCAGTACTGGGAGGACGTCGAGCCGCGCGTCGCGCGCGCTGTCCGCAACCGAGTGAAGGAGTTCGAGGAGGCTGGCATCCGCGGGGTGGATCTCTACCTCGCGTCGTTCGGCCCAGCGCTCGAGGAGTTCAGCCGGCACTGGCCGCTCAGGCGCGGCACGCCCGCAGCGCAGCCCGAACAGAAGCGCCGCCGCAAGCAAAAGGAGCTCTTCGAGGAGGCGTGGGACCCGTACGCCGTCTCTCCCGAAGACGCGCTCGACGCCGCGCGCCGAGAGGTGAAGCGCTGGCGGCTCGAGCAACTCACGCACGCGAAGGCGAGGGCAGAGCTCGATCCGCTCACGTCGTTCTTCGTGCTCGCGTGGGACGCGTTCCGCGCGCCCGTGTTCCCGTACGACGAAGCATTACGTCTCGCGCGCGCAGTCGGCGTCGATCTCGATCGCGACGTCATCGGCCGGGTCGCCGAGAAGAAGGGAAGCGACGTCAGGCTCTGGGACAGTGGGACACGCGCCGCGAAGCACGCGCTCGGCCCGGTAGACGGGTCGCGCGGCTGGATCGACACCATCCATCACGCGGCGCACATGGCGCGCCTCCGAACGCTCGATGCAGCCAGGGAGATGCTCGAGAAGGCGAACGTTGCCAGCGAGCCGCGGTTCTTCGCGTCGCTCGAGGCGGTGCTCGAGGTGCTGCCGGTGAGCCGTTCGTTCAGCGGCGTCGATCTCGACGGCGATCTCGCCGCCAGCGGCACGGACTTCGAGGTGCTCGAGAAGCTCCGCCGGCTCGCCTTCGCGTCACAGGTCGACGAGCCGACTCAACTCGACATGCTGAAGGATCACGTCGCTTGAGGTCATTCCGAGCGACGCCGAGCGACGACAACGCGGTGTGCGCGCCGACGCCACTGCCTGCAATGCCATGATGCCGGTTCGCGCCTGTTCGTGCTGCATTGTGCCGAATGTCCGTTCGATTCACTCGCCGTGTCCTCCCGAACGAGCGTCTCTCGCGTCTCTTTGCTACGCTCGGCACTCGCGCGGCCGTGCCTGATCTCACCGCGCGCAGCTGGGGCCTCAAGTACACGCCGGACGACGGCGACCTCGTCGAACAGTTCTACGTCCCCGCGCTCGAATGCGCCGTGCGATACGACCGCGCGACGGGATACTTCGGCGCCGCGGCGCTCGCCCTCGCCATGCGCGGCATCGAAGGGCTCGTGCGCAACGACGGCCGCATGCGGCTCATCGTCGGCTGCACGCTCGACGAGAGCGAGGTCGCCGCAATCGAGAAGGGCGAAGCGCTGCGCGATACCGTGCAACGCCACCTCGCTGCGCGTCCGCTCGAGCCTCCGGACGACGCAGTGCGCGACGCCCTCGAGCTGCTCGCCTGGATGATCGCGCACGGCTACCTCGACGTGAAGGTCGCGGTGCCATGCGACGACCACCGCCGCCCGATGAGCGCCGATGGCATCTTCCACGAGAAGTCCGGCATCATCGAGGACTCGTCGGGTAACCGGCTCGCGTTCAACGGGTCGATCAACGAGACGTACGCCGGGTGGAAGAAGAACTGGGAGAGCTTCAATGTCTTCACGAGCTGGACGGGCACCGCTGGCCACGCCGCCCTGGAGGCCGAGAACTTTGCCAGGCTCTGGGCCAACAAGGCGAAGCACGCGCTGACGCTCGACGTGCCGGAGGCCGTTCGCTCGGACCTGTTGCGTTTCATGCCCGAGTCCGACTTGCCGGCGCGATTGGCAGTGGGGGCGGAGCTCGTCACATCGCCGGAAGCGGCGGCCCCTCCGAAGCCCAACGCTGCGGCCAGGGAAGAATCGAGTGAGGTGCCAACGGCCGACCTTCCACCGGCGAGCGATCTGCGCCGCCAGGTCTGGAGCTACATCACGCGCGCGCCGACGCTGCCTAACGGTGGCGAACGCGTGGGCGAGGCGACCTGCGCCGTCGATCCATGGCCACATCAGATCCGCGCCTTCGAGCGCCTGTACGCGGGCACCGCGCCACGCCTCCTCATTGCCGATGAGGTCGGACTCGGCAAGACGATCCAGGCCGGAATGCTGCTGCGCCAGATGTGGCTCGCCGGCCGCGCGCGCCGCATCCTCATCCTCACGCCCGCTGCGGTCATGCGGCAATGGCAGCTCGAGCTGCGAGAGAAGTTCAATCTGAACTGGCCGATCTACGACGACGGCCGGCTGACGTGGTGCCTGTCGCCGGCCATGCGCGAGGGCAAGTCACGCGGCCCGCAGTCACGCGAGGTGAGTCGCGCGGAGTGGCACAAGGAGCCAGTCGTCATCGCGTCCAGCCATCTCATGCGTCGGCGAGACCGCGACAGAGAGCTCTGCGAGGACGCCGAGCCGTGGGACCTCGTCATCCTCGACGAAGCGCACCATGCGCGGCGCAAGGGCGCGGGCTCCGCTGCCGAGGAGGGACCTAACGCGCTGCTCCGCCTGATGCGCCGCCTGCGCGAGCGAAGCCCGGGACTCGTACTCCTCACTGCCACGCCGATGCAGGTGCACCCGATCGAGCTCTGGGATCTGCTCGACCTGCTCGGCCTGCCCGCGGCGTGGGGTGCCGGCGCGTTCCTGCGGTTCTTCGAGCTGCTGGGCAAACCCGCACCTTCGCACGCAGAGCTGGACGAGCTGGCGGCGATGTTCCGCGCCGCGGAACGGGCGTACGGCGAGACTACTGCGGAGTCGCTCGCCCGGCTCGGCGTCACGAGCAACCTCCGGGCGCGTCGTATCCTCGGCGCGCTCCGCGACCAGTCGTCGATTCCACGCCGTGCGCTCGGCGCCGAAGATCGCGCAACGGCCGTTCGGCTCATGCGCGTGACGACGCCGGTGTCCCGGCTCGTCTCGCGGCACACCCGCGATCTGCTGCGGAAGTACTACAAGGCCGGGAAGATCAGCACCCCGATCGCCGATCGCGCGGTTCGCGACGATTTCATCGCGATGACGCCGGCGGAGCGAGCTGTGTACGACGCGGTCGAGGACTACATCTCGACGACGTACAATCAGGCGGCGAGCAGCGAGCGCAACGCGGTCGGCTTCGTGATGACCGTGTACCGCCGGCGCCTCGCGAGCAGCTTTCGCGCGCTCCGCAACACGCTCGAGGCCCGCCTCGCCCCGCTCGCGAATGCCGCGCACGCCGGGCAGCTCGCCGCCGCCGACGACGCGTCCGACGACGAGAGTCGCGACGACGTGATGGACGCCGACGAAGCAGCCGCGCTCGAGAAGCAGGCGCTCAGGCTCGAAGAGCGACACGATATCGAAGCGCTGTTGAGGCGAGTCGCGGAGCTGCCGGTCGACACGAAAGCACGACGGCTGAAGGAAGTGCTGGACGAGCTGCGACACGGCGGCTACACGCAGGCGATGGTGTTCACGCAGTTCACCGACACCATGGATTTCCTGCGCGGCTATCTCGCAGCCGTAGGTCGTGACTCGCTTCTCTGCTTTTCGGGGCGAGGCGGCGAGGTGCTTGGTACCGACGGGCGATGGACAGCCGTCTCACGTGACGAGGTGAAGCGTCGCTTCCGCGAGAGTCGCGCGGAGATTCTTCTCTGTACCGATGCGGCCGCCGAAGGACTGAACTTCCAGTTCTGCGGCGCATTGGTGAACTACGACATGCCGTGGAACCCGATGCGTGTGGAGCAACGGATCGGGCGCATCGACCGCGTGGGGCAGGAACACCCGACGGTGCGCATTGTCAACCTCCACTACAGCGATACAGTGGAGGCGGACGTGTATGCCGCGCTGCGCAACCGCATCGGGCTGTTCGAGTCGGTCGTGGGACGGCTGCAGCCGATTCTCGCCCAATTGCCGCGCACCATAACGGACACAGTCCTCCGGGGCCGCGCGACCGACGAGGCGCGGGCGCGGGTTGCCGCCGAGGTGACGATCCGCGTCGATGAGCTCTCCAAGGCACAAACGGGACTCGATCTGGATCTTCTCGCCGACGATGTTCTCGAGATTCCGGAACGACACCTTCCGGCGCTGGATCTCGAAGGCCTTGACGTGGTGATCCGCTGCGACGACGTCATGCCGCCCGCGGTGGTCGTCCGCAAGTTAGGGAAGCGAGAGTATGGCTATTTCGCACCCGGAATGCCTGAGGAGCTGCGCGTCACGACGGACAGCGAATATTTCGAGCAGCATCCGGATAGCGTGGAGCTCTGGTCGCCGGGTTCACCCGTATTTCCGGAACCCCTCGAGCTGGCCGAGGGAGAATGCGAAAACTCCCTGCCGCCCGGTCGGCTCGCGGAGGTACTGGCCGGGCGCCTGGACTCGTAGCCGTCGGTCCACACGCAGCCTCACTTCCGCCTGCGATTCCGTCGCTTCGATTGCTTCGCCAGCTTTCTGCGCCTTTTCTCGGCCGCACGACGCTCGCGCGCCCCCCATCAGCGACGCCGACTCCACCGCGCGGAGATCGAGGAGGTCGGCTATCAGGAATCCGTTGAATTCCGAGTCCTGCGTCGCGAAGAGCCGCAGTTGGTCGGTGAGTACGTTGACGCAATCGACGCGCACATCTGGATGCTGTTGCGCGATCTCGGTGAGGGCTGTCGCGGCGGCAATGCGGCTCCAGACGGGGTGCTCACGTTCCGCGAGGTACTCCGTAAGGCGGCGGATCGCCGGCGCACCAATCATCCCGAGCGCTCGCGGGACGTCATCCAGGAGCCAGTCGTCGTCGGCGGATCGGGCGAGCAGCGCCGTCAATGGCTCGACCGCTTCGACCGCTCGCAGTGCGCCTAACGCGCGCCAGGCGTGCAACGGGGCCCACGCGGCAGGGAGCAGTGCGGTGTCGTAGCGACGATCGGCGACGATGCTGATGAGCGCGGGAATGGCGTCGGGCCCGATGCCGAGCGCGCGATAGTCGACGCTGGCCGGCTGCTCCGATTCGTCGAGCCCCAGCGAATTCAGGGGGTAGAGCGGGGCGGGGTAAGGTTCAGGCTGTATCATGGTGGTCGGCACTGCCAATCCTTGGAGCATAGGTGGTGCACCCTAGTGGCGCGACACCTCCCCGCGTTCGAATGATGAAATTCGACTCTGACCCCACTTTCCTCATCGGAATCCGTGTTCATCCTCGCACAGGGATAAGCCCCATCTCGTCGAGAAACCGGTGGCCGCCGGTCTGGTTGCCTCGGCGCACAGCCGCGCGCGATAGCACCAGGCGATCCTTCGCGCGCGTCATACCGACGTAAAGGAGCCGCCTCGCCTCCTCGACCTCCGACTTCGGCGACTCCTCCCCCGATGGCGGTCGCCCCGGCATCTGCGCGTCCTCCACGCCGACCACGTAGACGCGCGAGAACTCGAGCCCCTTGGTCGAGTGCAGCGTCAACAGGTTCACGCGTTCGCGATCGACGTCCACGCCATCGCCTCTCGCCGAGAGTGTAACGCGCTCGAGGAATGTCTGGATCTGCGCGTTGAGGGGTCCATCCTCGACATGCTCGATGAGACGGCGAAGCCGCAGCATCGTGGACGGATAGCGCTCGTGCGCCGTCTTCTCGGTGCGGATCTTCACCATGAGCTTCGTTCCGCCCAGCGCTTCGATGACCTCGTCGACGCCCGGCAGCGATTCGTCGGTGCCGCACTCGCGCTCGTACATCTCGAGACACGAGCTGTAGCGACCCAGGACGTACGGGACGCAGAAGTCGCGGAACAGCAGCGCCTCGCCGCAGAGCGACGCCTTGTCACACAGGGCGAGACCGAGGCCGACGAGGTCGAGCAAATTCGCGAGTGCCGTCTTCCTCGCGCGCTGCACCTTCATGGTGCCGAGCTCGAGGAAGACACGCGCCAGCGTCCTGGCGTCGTCGAGCGCGCGGTGCGACGTGCCGGTGTCGATGCCTAACACTCTCGCGAGCTCGGAGAGCTTGCGGCTCGTGCGGAACAGGTCGCGCGCGAGCGGCAGCGTGTCGTAGGTGCAGAGCTCGAATCGCTTCCC
>Ga0070664_100002404_pt1 | contig 15041 bp, 19 predicted proteins | sample KBSC73metaG_FD_65863 | JGI IMG/M metagenome (GOLD analysis project Ga0070664, IMG submission 65863) | Corn rhizosphere microbial communities from Kellogg Biological Station, Michigan, USA - KBS C7-3 metaG | ecosystem: Host-associated > Plants > Roots > Rhizosphere > Soil ... | reverse complement strand
GAATTCCATGACTGGGATGCCTCGACGAAAGCCGAGCGGCAAGAGTGGATGGGGGAGTGGATGGAATGGTGGAATGGAGCGAAAGACACGTTTCAGATCCCTGAGCCCCGTCGGAGGTCGCCAAGGGCCCAAGGCTGACGGTGTCTTGCGAGCCCAAAAATCCGTATGTTATAGGTGTCATGGTCGGTGATGACCGGCCACCTTCGCGAGGGACGTATTAATGGCTGTGCTACAGATCGCAAAACTCGGGAATCCGGTGCTGCGAAAGCTTGCGGCTCCTGTAGATACGCGCGAGATCAGGACCAGGGAATTCCAGCAGCTGATCGACGACATGTTCGAGACCATGCTCGAAGAGCCGGGCATCGGCCTGGCGGCGCCGCAGGTGTCGCAATCAATCCAGCTCGTTGTGATGGGTTGCGAAGGTGAGGGCGGTTTCCCTACGACCACGCTGATCAACCCGACGATCGTCTATTACGGTCCGCAACAGGTCGAGAATTGGGAAGGCTGTTTGAGCGTAGACGGGTTCCGGGGGAAAGTCACGCGGCCGGGAGTCGTACGTGTGCACGCACTCGATCGCAACGGCAAGCCTGTGGATATCGAGGCCGATGGACTCTATGCCGTGTGCATTCAACATGAAATGGACCATTTGATCGGGAAGGTGTTTTTGGATCGCATGACAGATCTGTCTACACTCACCCAGTTGAGCGAGTTCGATAAGTTTTGGCGCAAAGAGCCCACCCCCGTCATTTAGCGCGGCCCTGTTTCGTCCATCATTGTGAAAACATTACTGCGTGTCCTTCAATATCTCCGTCCTCACCGCACGATGGTGATCGGCACCTTCGTGTTCGCCGGGTTGACCACTGCCTTCGAGCTGGTGCCGCCCTGGTTGATCAAAGTCGTCATCGACGATGTGATTCAAGCGGGTAAGACCCAACTGCTCTCCATGGTCTTCCTTGGTCTTTGCGCGGCTTACGTGCTGCGCAATGTGTGCTCATCCACCCGCATCAAGCTCAATAACAGTCTCGAGCAGCAGATCGTGCACGACCTGCACGTCCAGGTGTTCTCCGCCCTGCAGCGGTTGTCGATCAGCTTCTTCGAGAACCGGTCGACAGGCGAAATCATGTCCCGCGTGTTGAACGACACTGAACACATGCAGCGCATTTTCGTCGACGGCCTTGAGGAGATCATTACGGCGGGCCTGACGCTCATCGGCATCATGACGGTCCTGTTCTGGCTCAATTGGAAATTGGCGCTGCTGGCCCTGGTGCCCATACCGTTGCTGATTCTCGGTGCCTTCGCATTTACCAAGCGAATTCACAAGCACTACCGGAAGATCCGAAAGGATTCCGCAGAACTGAACGCTCTGCTTCAGGATTCCCTGGCGGGGATCAGAGAAACGATGGGATTCAACCGCCAGGCGTACGAGCAGGACCGCTTTGACGGGAAGAGCGATCAGTGCCGCCGCGATACGCTGAAGGCGATGTATCTGTGGTCGTATTACTCGCCGGGAATGATGTTGGTCGGCAGCCTGGGAGGGGCGCTCGTCCTGTGGAACGGCGCGCAGGAGGTCCTGCGCCTCCATCTCTCCGTCGGCGAGTTGGTCATGTTCATGTCCTACCTTGCCCTCTTCTACGTGCCGATCAATCAGATCCATTCGGTCAACCACATGCTGCAACACGCCCTTGCGGCAAGCGAACGGGTGTTCGAGGTATTGGACATCGTGCCGGACATCAAGGATCAGCCTGGCACCTGTGTGCCGGTGCCTCGCTTGACGGGAGAAATCGAGTTTCGGAATGTCAATTTTCGCTACCGGCCCGAGGCGCCGATTCTCGACAATGTGTCGCTGACCGTCCGTGCCGGCGAAAGGGTGGCGCTGGTCGGCCCGAGCGGTGCAGGCAAAAGCACGACCCTGAAACTCCTCACGCGGTTCTACGATGTGACTGGGGGAGCGATCACCATCGATGGATATGATCTTCGAGGCATGCCGCTCGGCTTTCTCCGCAGCCAGATAGGGCTTGTGCAGCAGGAACCATTCCTCTTCAACGGAACTGTCAGGGAGAACCTCCTGTACGGAAATCTCTCCGCCGGCCACGAAGACGTCGAAGCAGCCGCGAAGGCTGCCCGCGCGCACGAATTTATCGTGAAGCTGCCTGAAGGGTATGATACGTGGATAGGCGAGCGCGGGGTAAAACTGTCGGTGGGCCAACGTCAACGGGTCTCAATCGCTCGGGTGTTGTTGAAGGACCCGCCGATCGTCATGTTCGATGAAGCCACATCCAATATCGATACAGAGACCGAAGTAAAGATCAGAGAGGCTCTCGACGAGCTCACGAAGGGCAGGACCACCATTGTGATTGCCCATCGGTTGTCTACGGTTCATGGAATGGACCGCATCATCGTCTTGAACCACGGGCGGGTCGTCGAAGACGGCCCACATGAAGCGTTAATTGCGGGTGGAGGCATCTATGCCGCACTCTATGAGGCCCAATTCCAGACCTGATACCCCGGCAGACATTGGACAATTCCCATGGTCTTGATCTACGAAAACGATCCACTGGATAATGAGGATGCACGCGGGCGCTTTTACCACGTCTGCCGGGGCCGCATCGTCCGGAGCGAAATTCAATTGCCCTCCGGCGGAAGCGTGTACGAATGTCCGGACTGTGGGGTCGACCTCGAGCCGGAAGATTTCTGGCTCGCGAGGCAGAAGGGATCGGTGTAGGAGAAATGGCTGGCAGCTCAGGTAGGAAAACCGTGGCCGTCATGCGCGGGCTGATGATGCTCTGCGACAGCTGCTATGAACAGGTGATGGCCGAGCAATTGACCGATCACAAAAATTTCGTGCAGAACTATGAAGCGCTGTTCGATACGATTTGTCCGGGGTGCACAGACATCAACCGGCCGCTCGTCGATGATATGTTGGGGAGTTCCGAGTGAGGATGTTGAAAAAGCCTTCCTTTTCACCCGCCCGACCCTGATGCGCCGGGACGCATCTGTCACCAAGCAACGTTCTCGCTTCGCTCATTTTTATTCGCTGCGGCCTGGTACGCGGAAAGGCGCGTTACTTGCATTCTTTCCCGTTGAAATACATACAGGTGGACTCTCCTGACTTGACCTTCCACGTCTTGATCATGGGCATTTGGCTGTCGCCGCGGATTTCTACGACAAAATCCACGAGACCGGAGATCGGGAGCTTCTCCATGTGGGGTTGGCCGGCTTCCGGCACTTCGATATAGAACACGGAGCCGAGCGTTGAAATCAGGACGCGGTGGTTTTCCTTATCGATTTGGATGACGGGGCTATAATAGCTTTTGTCTTCCGCACTGGATGGTGCGGCACAAAAGAGAAATAGAAAGAAGGCGGGAAGTATCGTACGCAAGTGGGGCATAACGATCGCTCCTTCCTAATAAATGCAAATATGGGGTCATTATACGCATCCCCTTGAAAAGAAGGAAACTCCTATTTCTTACGGGGGTTTCGGGGCTAGATCGTGCGGATGCTGGCCGGAGAAACCGAGCCGTTCTTGATCCAGTAGGCGCGCACGTCGGGATGGGTTTTCTCCATCAGCGACACCAGCATGTAAATGGGAAGCGTCAGATTGAGCCGGCTCCAATTTTCTTCCCACTCATTGGCGATCTTGATATCGGTGACGGACGGGCGAGCCGGGTCGTGGGGATGAGAATGATAGACGACCTGTAGCGTTAATCCCTGTGTTCGCATGTCTTTGACCGCCTGAAACATCTCCTGCGCATCCATGATGAACGCGATTTCCGCACGCTCCTCCGGCAAAAGTCGTGAAAGATGCTCGACCTTGGCCTCGTCAAAGGAGGCCGCCTGCGCGGCGCCCTCGAGACTCACAATGTTCTTGATGCGGTAGACTTTGGTGACGGTGTTGTTGGTGCCGGCGAGAAACCCACAACATTCATGGGGATCGAGTTCGCGGGCGTGCGCGATAAGGTCGTCGAGCACCTGTTGGGGGATCGTAAGGTCCGACACGTTAGATCGAGCAGGTGACTGTGTAATCGCTCGAGAGATCTTTGATGGTCGGATGGGGACCACAGAGCGGGCAGGCCGTATCCTTTGGCCGGTTCACCTTCCGGAATTTCATCTCGAGGGCATCGTAGATCAGCAGCTTGTCCGCCAGCGTCTCGCCGATACCGAGGATCTCTTTGATCGCTTCCGACGCCTGAAGAATTCCCATCGTTCCCGCCAGCACGCCCAACACGCCGGCTTCCTGGCAATTCGGAACCAAACCGGCCGGGGGAGGCTCGGGATACAGACAACGATAGCAGGGGAATCCCGCGTGGGGCTTGATGGTCGTCAATTGCCCCTCGAACCGGAACATGCTTGCAGAGATGAGCGTTTTGTTCGCGAAATAGCAGGCATCGTTGACCAGAAAGCGCGTCGTGAAGTTGTCTGAGCCGTCCAGAACGACGTCATAGGCGCTGATCAGAGAGAGGATATTTTCAGCATCCACCAGCTGGTGATAAGCATTGACCGTGATCTCTGGATTGATGGCGGTCAACGTGCGCTTCCCCGACTCGACCTTGGGCTGTCCGACCGTCGCCGTCGTATGAAGGATCTGCCGCTGGAGATTGGACAAATCGACGACGTCGCCGTCCACCAGCCCGATCGTCCCGATGCCGGCCGCCGCCAGGTACAATCCGGCGGGCGAGCCGAGGCCGCCGGCGCCGATGAGAAGCACTTTGGCCCTGCTGAGTTTGAGCTGGCCTTTGCCCCCGACGTCCTGGAGAATGATGTGGCGGCTGTAACGCTCGATCTGTTGCTCGGTCAGTTCCATGGGTTATTCCACGACGTTCAGTTCGATGGGATCGACGACGCAACCTTTGTGGCGAAGTCCCTGGAGTGCGCGCTCGATCTCGGCGGTCTCCCCGGACAGTTCGACATCAACCCATCCCGTCGTCTCACGGACGTCGGCCCGGCGCACGTTGGTCACCACGTTGTATTCCTTGCCGATCTGGTAAATGATCGGTTCTTTGACTTTGTCTTCCGGAAACCTGACATGAAAGCGGAGGTGTGCCTGGTGTGTCATTATCGACCTCCAGCAATGGCGGGAACAATCGACACTTCATCGCCCGCCTTGAGCGAGGTGTCCTTTCCCTTCAAGAATCGGATATCTTCCTCGTTGACGTAAATATTCACGAAACGCCGCAGCTCCCCGCTCTCATCGCAGAGGCGTGCCTTGATGCCCGGATGGGCCGTGTTCAAGTTCTCGATCAAGTCGAGAATAGACCCTGCGGCAATCTCTACCTCACCCTGGCCCTTGGTCAATGGTCTCAGAGGAGTCGGGATGCGAACTTTAATCATGCGTCACCACCGCCGTTTTTGCCCATCTTGAAGGCTTTCTCGAAGGCAACCAGGCTGGGTTGAATCCGGTATGGTCTGCCGACGGCGTCGACGACGGCTTCCTGGGTTTTCAACCCGTTGCCGGTGATGTACGCCACCGTGACGTCTCCCTTCTTGATTGTCCCGTTCTTAACGAGTTTCTGAAGGACGCCGATCGTGACCCCGCCCGCCGTCTCGGCGAAGATGCCTTCGGTCTGCGCCAGCAGCTTGATGGACTCCACCACCTCGTCGTCGGTCACCATGTCCATGGAACCCTGGCTTTCGGCCGTTGCTTTCAACGCGTAGTATCCGTCTGCTGGATTGCCGATCGCCAACGACTTCGCGATGGTCTTCGGCTTCACAGGTTTGAAGAAATCGCGCCCGGCCTTGAAGGCCGTGGAAATAGGGGAGCAGCCTTCCGCCTGCGCTCCGTTGATTTTCGTGCGCACCTCATTGATCAGACCAACCGACTTCATTTCATGTAGCCCCTTCCAGATCTTTGTGAGCAACGATCCCGAGGCCATCGGTATTACCACCTGGTCGGGCGTGCGCCAGCCCAGTTGCTCGACGGTTTCAAAGGCCAGCGTCTTGGACCCTTCGGCGTAGTAGGGTCGCACATTGATGTTGACGAAAGCCCATCCATGCTCGGCCGCAATTTCGCTGCACAGTCGGTTGACGTCATCGTAATTGCCTTCGACTTCGACGACGTTCGGCTTGTAAATGAGATTACCCAGGACCTTCGCTGCTTCCAAATCGCCGGGAATGAACACGTAGCAGCGCATGCCGGCTGCGGCGGCGTGAGCGGCAACCGAATTTGCGAGATTTCCGGTGGAGGCGCAGGCGACCGTCTCGAAGCCGAGTTCACGGGCACGCGTCAATGCCACGGCCACGACGCGGTCCTTGAACGACAACGTGGGGTGGTTGACCGTGTCGTTCTTGATGTAGAGCTCGTCGATGCCCAAATAGGCGCCCAGGTTCTTGGCGCGGACCAACGGTGTCAAGCCGGCATGCGGACCGAGGTAGTTGGTGCCTTCGACCGGGAGGAGGTCGGCGTACCGCCACATGCTTTGCGGGCCGTCTTCGATCTTCTGGCGGGAAATGCGCTGTTTCACTTCGGCGTAGTTGTACTTGACCTCGAGCGGGCCGAAGCACATTTCGCACACGTGAATCGCCTTCGTTGGATATTCCTTCCCGCATTCCCGGCACACGAGCGCTTTCATCTTGGCCATGATCACACCACCCTGATTATGAAACGGAAGAGATCCACGTTCTGACTCCTGTCACGGTCGCACGGCACATCCCGCATAGGGATCGCCGTCGTCAAACAGCTCGGTAATCGTCGGATGTTCGCCGCAGAGCGCGCATTGAGGATTGCGTTTCACCTTGATTTCGCGGAACTGCGTTTTTCTGGCGTCGAAATCCAGCAGGCGGTCCGTCAACGGCCGGCCAATTCCAAGGACGAGTTTGAGCGCTTCCGTCGCTTGAATCGTCCCGATGATACCTGCAAGGACCCCGATGACTCCAGCCTCCTGACACGACGCCACCAGTCCCGGGGGCGGGGGAGTCTTGAACACGCAGCGGTAGCAGGCCGATTTTCTGGGAACGATGGTCGTCACGCGGCCGTCGAAGCGCAGAATGCCGCCGTGCACGAGAGGCTTATCGGCAAAGAAGCAGGCGTCGTTGATGAGGAACTTGGCCGTAAAATTGTCGACGCCGTCGATGACCACATCGTACTCTGAAAACAACTTGAGGGCGTTGCCGGCAGTGAGCCGTTCTTCGTACATCGACACCGACACGTCGGGATTGAGGGCCTGGATTTTCTCTTTCCCGGACAATACTTTTGGCCGGCCCACGTCAGGCGTGTGATGAAGAATCTGCCGTTGGAGGTTCGTGAGATCGACCACGTCGCTGTCGATCAGGCCGATTCGCCCGACTCCGGCGGCCGCCAGATAGAGGGCCGCTGGCGATCCTAATCCTCCGGCGCCGATCAGGAGAATCTTCGCTTTCGCGATCTTCTTCTGTCCTTTGCCACCAACCTCGGGCAAGAGAATGTGACGGCTGTAGCGATTTATTTGTTCTTCGGTGAATTCCATCTTCTAGATATTAAAGTATTTTTCGATGCTGATATACCGTTCACCCGTGTCACAGAGGATCGTCACAACGTTTTTGCCTGGTCCCAACTCTTCGGCCACCTGTTGAGAGGCAAAGACGTTCGCTCCCGCAGAGATGCCGACGAGCAAACCCTCCATCTTTGAGAGCTGTTTGGCCGTCTGGTAGGCTTCGTCGTCTGTCACTTTGATGACGCGGTCGAGAATCTTGCGATTCAACACTTGCGGAATGAATCCGGCGCCGATTCCCTGGATTTTGTGAGGACCTGGGTCGCCACCGGAAAGCACGGGCGAGCCGGCCGGTTCGACGGCAATGACTTTGACGTTCGGATTGCGCTCTTTAAATACCTCGCCGCAGCCGGTGATTGTACCGCCCGTACCGACCGCCGCAACAAACGCGTCGATTTTTCCGTCCAGCGCTTCCCAGATCTCTGGCGCAGTCGTTTTCTTGTGCATGGCCGGATTGGCCGGATTCGAGAACTGATCCGGCATGAAATACGACGGATTTTGCATTAACAGGCTTTCTGCTTCCCTGATCGAACCTTTCATACCTTCCCAGGCCGGGGTGAGCACGAGCTGAGCGCCGTAAGAAGAGAGGAGGCTCGCGCGTTCCATGCTCATGCTCTCCGGCATCACCAGAATCAGTTTATAGCCCCTTACGGCGGCGATCAGGGCCAGACCGATTCCCGTGTTCCCGCTGGTCGGCTCGACGATCGTCCCACCGGGCTTCAACTTCCCTTGCCGCTCCGCCTCGTTGATCATATTCAGGCAGATACGGTCCTTGACGCTTCCGCCGGGGTTGAAGAATTCTACCTTGCCGTAGATGGTCGCGCTGCCTGGATTGGACAAGCGGTTGAGACGGACCAAAGGAGTCCGGCCAATTAGCTCGGTGATCTCCTTGTGCATGACCATACTCATCAACCGCCCCCCATGTAAAAGAGGAATTCGAGGCGGTCGCCCTCCTTGAGCTGAGTCGTAGACAGTTGTTCTCGCTCCACCATGGCGTCGTTGACTTCCACGGCAACCATCTGCGGTTCAATCTTCTTGATGTTCAGGAGATCGAGGACGCTGCCTCCGAGAAACTCCTCAGACTTACCGTTGATCTTCAGCTGCATGAAATCTCCTAACTTGGCCCAATAATTAAGGAATTTCGACAGGGTAACAAACTGTCTTTGAGCTTGTCAAGGCAACGGAGCTCAAGGATCCGTTGCTTGACTTTGCGACTCCATCGCCCCCACTATGCCGTTCTTTTGGAGGACGTTCCGGCATGTGGAAACGCAATTTCATGTTCAGGGCCACGGACGCAACCCCGCTGACCGAATCCGAAAACGAATTGTTTCATGAAACCGACCCTGCGATGGACAGCGCTGGGCTCCACTTAGAGAAGTTTTTGTCCGTTTGGATTCAAGGCGATGGCGATGACGAACGTCCGGCGGCCTTTACGAACATGTATGTGCGGACCGCCACCTTGGATTTCGCGAAGCGGGTGGGTTTTCTTCAACCTTTACAGGGACGTACGCATCAGATCAAACAATTGCTCACCCCCGGTCAGAAAGACTATCTGCGCTCGTGGTTGTCCTCGGCGGCACCTCAGGCCTGGGAGGCGACCGATGAGCACTTCAAGATGTTGTTTGAGCTGGAATGACCTGCTTCGCCTTCTCATGCTCCGCAAACACTCCGGGCTTCACATATGTAGCCGCGTCGGCGTGTTGCCTGGCGCTTCTACTGTCGGCGCGTGTCGGCTTGTGCGCGAATGTTGAGGTGCTCTATGCGCCTCACGACGCTCCGCTGGATCGCGTCGTAATGCTCTATCAACAAGCCAAACGCTATATCTACGTGTCCGTCTATGGATTGACCTCTCCTCGGGCAGTGGAAGCATTGGTGGCCGCCAAGAAACGTGGCGTGGATGTCCGGATGCTCACGGATCAAGAGCGAACTCAAGAGAGGAAGCAACATACCGCATTGTTGACCTTGCGCCTTGCCGGGATTCCGATCCGCATCAATCAGCACGAAGGTCTCATGCATCTCAAGCAGGTCGTGATCGACGATGAAATCAACACCTCCGGGTCCATGAACCATACGACGAGCGGGAATTCCTATAACGATGAACGTATGGACATCATCACTGATCATGCGATTTCGTTGAAGGCTCGCGAGCAGTTCTTGTCCATGTGGAACGATCGTGTCCGGTTTGCAGAATGGAAGTAGTGCAAGATCGCACTGGAACGAACGGGTGCCGATGTTGATGACTGAAGAGACTGACGTGGCGGTGGTGGGAGCCGGAGGGGGCGGAGCGGTGCTGGCCCTGGCCTTGGCCCAGAAGGGTATCCGCACCGTGGTTCTGGATCAGGCAGCGGGACCGCCGAAAGGCCTGCGCGGCGAACTCCTGCAGCCGAACGGACAGGAAGTACTCGACCGGTTGGGAGTGCTGAAGGCTTTGCCGGAGGACTCGACAAGGTCGATCAGGAAGTTTCATTTTTGTCGTGCCGGGGGGGAGGCACTCTGTTCGATCGACTATGGCGATCTGCCGCCCCCCTACAACAAGGCCATCGTGACGTTGCCGAACGTCGCCCACCACGCCATTGTCGATGCGGTGACGCGGCAATCGACGGCGAAGCTTCGGTACGGAACCTCGTTCAACGGGCTGATCAGAGAAGCGGGCCGTGTGACAGGTCTGACGGTGCAGGGACCGGAAGGGCCCTACACGATCAAGAGCAAACTCGTTGTCGGCGCAGATGGCGCTTTCTCAAAAGTGCGTGAAGCGCTTGAGATCCCCGCCGACGTGCGTCTTTATCCCGAAGCGTATCTCATCGCGATCCTGGACTCCTTGGAGGCCGTGTCGGAATCGTTCTACTATGTAGGCCATAAACAGATTCTGGGACTCTTTCCTGCCACCGGCAATAAGGTGTATTTGTTCTATATGATTCCAAGCGGATCCTATGACCGCATCAAGCAGCAGGGGATGCCGGCCCTCAGACAGGCGTGGACCGCGATCGCTCCTCGATTTGCCACCCTCTTCGCCAATCTGTCCGATTGGAATCAGACCGCCTACATGCCGACCGGAAGGGTGCGGACATCACGTTGGGTTGCAGATGGGGCGTTGCTCATCGGAGACGCGGCCCACGCGATGAATCCGCACGCCTCGCAGGGACGGATGCAAGCGATGGTCGACGCCGTCACGGTCGCGGAGCTCGTGCCCTCGTGCCTGGCCGACGGCGACTGTTCGGCATCGCGACTGGCGCGGTACGAGGCTGCTCGGCGGCCCCAGGTGACGATGCTCCAATCTCTGGCCGATCAACAGGTCTTTTACTGGAACACGGGAAATCCGGTCGTCGCCTGGCTCAGGGATCGCGTGTTCTGCACGCTGGATCGAAATCCCCGTCTGCGCTATCAGGTGCTTTCCACGACGGCCGGGCTACGCCACACGGCGCCATTCTCGCTCATCGACCGGGTCATCGCGGCAGGATTTCTGCCGGACCTGTTCGCTACGACGGCCGGACACACCTCTCCACCGACGAGGTCCCATGGCCACGACTGAGCGGATTATCGAGGGATTGCCCGACGACACCCAGAAACTTCTGCAGGCCTATACCAAGGACGTGAAAAGCACCTTCGGCGATCAGCTGGACGGACTGCTTGTGTATGGAAGCGCCGTGCGTGGAGAGTTTTTACACGGCCGTTCGAATCTCAATCTCCTGCTGCTGGTGACCGGCTATGACGCGGCGATGCTGAAACGGTATGAGCCGGTGCATAAGCGGTGGAACAAAGAGGGGGTCGTTGCGCCGCTCTTTCTCACGGAAGAGGAAATCAGGACGTCTTCAGCGCTGTTCCCGATCGAATTCATGGAGATTCAGGAACACCATCGAGTGTTGGGCGGCCGCGATCCTTTCGTCGGGTTCCATGTCGATGCGGGGAGGCTCGGAGATGCTGTGCTGCAAGGTCTGGCCAGCCATGTGCTGCGCTTGAGACAGCGGTTCGTCGAGGCAAGCGGCGCCAATGATGCCGTGCTGATTCTGCTTCCGCTTGCCATCACGTCGGCGGTTCCATTGCTGCGCGGCATACAGCGGATGCGGGGATGGCCTGTGCTTGCTCAGTCCGACGCGGTCATTAAGGATGTGGCCGACCGGTTGCATCTCGACTTGCAAGGATTTCAGGAGGCCTTAATGATGAAACGAGGCATCATCACGCCTGGACCTTCCGAGATCCCCCGCGTGTTTGATCGCTATCTGTTGGCAGCAACAGCGATTGCCGAGGCGGCTCGTCGATGATCGGACGACTGACAATGGTCCTGGTGGGCGTGCTGGCACTTCTTCCGTCGCCCGCTCCGGCGGGTCCCTACGAACGTCCCACCGTGAAGCTCCCGGATCCGATGGGTTATGTGAGTGACCACGCAAAGGTGCTGGAGGACGACTGGCGGGCGAGAATCCGATCTGTGGCTCAGGATTTGGAGCGGAAAACGGGTGTCGAGATGGTCGTAGTCACCGTGCCCAGCGTCAAACCGTTTCGATCCGCCAACGAATATGCGACCGCCATTTACGAGAAATGGGGCATTGGATCCACGCAGCAGGAGCACGGCATTCTCGTGCTCGTTGCCGTCGAGGAGCGGCAAGCGGCGTTGACACTTGGCAGACAAATGTTACCCGTGATCACGCCGCCGGTCATGAGCCAAATCGGCGGGGAATACCTGCATCCCTCCATCGAGCGCGGCCATTTTGGCGAAGGGTTATATCGAACAGTCGTGGCGTTGGCTTCTCAGAGCCAGGACGTGCGTGTCGGAACGCCCTCCAGAACCCACTACAAGGGCATCGGCTTCTGGATCACGCTTTTCACCAGCATCGGCGCCATTGCCTTCTTCTGGTGGATCAGCCGGCCGGACCTGCGCCATCCTTATCGCCGGATTCAGCGCGGCGAGTATTGGGGATCAGGGCAGGGGGGATTCGGCGGAAACTGGGGCGGGTTCGGCGGTGGTACGAGCGGCGAAGGGTACACATAGCGAGGCCGCGATGGCGGTGCTGTGGTCCGCGACGATTTTCCTCAGTGCATTCCTCCTCTTTCTCGTCCAACCCATGGTCGCGAAGATGATCCTGCCTTTGTTGGGCGGGACGCCGGCCGTGTGGAACACGTGCATGCTGTTCTATCAGGCGACGCTGTTGGCCGGTTATGCGTACGTGCACGTGATGACGTCCCGCATCAACCCGCAGCGTCAGGTGCTGATTCATCTGAGCCTTTTGATGCTACCCGTCCTGATGCTGCCTATCGGCTTGCCAGCGGGCTGGACTCCTCCGGATCATCCCAATCCTGCCTGGTGGGTGCTCCTCTTGTTGAGCGTCGTGATCGGCCCGCCGTTTTTTCTCTTGTCGACGACGGCTCCGCTGCTGCAGAGGTGGTTCTCGTGGACGGATCATCCGTCCGCGTCCGATCCCTATTTTCTATACGCTGCGAGTAATGCCGGAAGCATGCTGGCCTTGTTCAGCTATCCACTGCTGATTGAGCCCTGGTTTCCTTTGAAAGGTACGGAGTGGTTCACACAGACGATGATCTGGAGTTTCGGATACACCATGCTGGTCTGCTGTATTGCATCCTGCGCCTGGTACTTCAGGCGCAGGATGGGGCGTTTTGGGGTCGCTTCATCGCCCGGCGTTCCTGAACGGACTGCAGCGCTGCCCCCGGTCCCGACCGTGACGATGCTTCGATGGATTCTCTTGGCGTTCGTTCCTTCGAGCTTTCTCCTCGGGGCGACCACCCATATCACGCTCAATGTCGCTGCAATCCCGCTGCTGTGGGTGCTGCCGCTGGGGATTTATCTCCTGAGCTTCATCCTTGTGTTCGCGAATTGGCCCGCAGCCTATCATCGCACCATGGTCGTCACCTTACCCGTCTTACTGGTCCTGCTGGCACTCGATGTCATGCCTGGCGTGCCGGATCTCCCAGGCTGGGCGCAATTTGTTCTGCCGCTCGCAGGACTCGCCGCAATCGCAATGGTCTGCCACGGCGAATTGGCCACCTCGCGTCCATCTGCCGAACGGCTGACGTTGTTCTATCTCCTGATGTCTATCGGTGGAGCCCTCGGCGGACTGTTCAATGCGCTGGTTGCGCCCGTGCTCTTCAGTGACACGTACGAGTATGAACTCGTATTGATCCTGGCGGCATTGTTGATCCCACGGCTCGGCGAGCAAGACTCCCTCTGGAGAGCCCGATGGTCTCCGTATCGAGTGTCCCGTCACGTGCGTATCCAGGGCTTCTGGCTGTGGGTGGTCCTCGTTGTGGCCTCCGTTCTCCTTGTCGGGAGTGTGCGGCTGCTCAGAGAGCACACGCTTCTCGTTGTCATGCTCAGTACGGCGGCCTCATTGAGTCTGTGGTACGGGACGGTAGGATTCTCCCGGCGTTTCGGCGCCGGACTGGCCGTGGTGTTGCTCACGGCGTTTGCGATGAGCGCATGGCTAGGCGATCGTGTGCTCTATCAAACACGGACGTTTTTTGGCGTCCTGAAAGTCGTGCATGCAAAGGACGACAATACGCGGATCCTGATCCATGGGATGACGAACCATGGCATCCAGCGGACGGAACCCGAGGCGCGACGGCAATCGGTGAGCTACTTCCATCCGTCGAGTCCCTATGGGCAGGTTTTTGCGGCCTTCAGTGGAGCTGCGGCGAAGCGCCGTATCGCCGTCACCGGGCTCGGGATCGCTGCGCTGGCCAATTACATCGACGAAGGGCAGTCGCTGACCTATTACGAAATCGATCCGGCGGTGGTGGCGATCGCCCAAGATGGAAGTCTGTTTACCTATTATCAGGACACCCAGCGGCGCGGGGCCGACCTCAAGGTCGTTGTGGGCGATGCCAGGCTCAAGATGGAAGCTGCACCGGACCATTCATACGACATGATCATCCTGGACGCCTTTACGTCGGATGCCATTCCCGTGCATCTGCTGACCAAAGAGGCCATGCAACTATATCTCAGAAAGTTGGCACCCGGCGGACTGCTCGTCGCGCATATTTCGAACCGGTACCTGGGTCTCGAACCGGTGTTGGGCAATTTGGCAGACGCCCTTGGGCTGATTGCCGTCAAACAATTCGACTATGCGAACGGCGTTCCCTATAAGTCCGGATCTGACCTGGTCGTGATGGCTAACGATCGGGAAGCCTTAGGCACACTATCGACAGACCCCCGGTGGAGTCCGCTCGAGCGGTCTCACGCGGTCGGCATCTGGTCGGACGATTTCTCCAATGTGTTGAGGATCATCAGGTGGGGAGCGTGAAGGCGGCGGGTCAAACCGCCGCCTCCGTCTATTGCTCAAGCGAAACTACGACAGCAATTGATGGTTCGTCATCGTGAGGCTTTTCACGACGACCCTGCCGTTCTCAAACGCAATGATGCGCCGGGTCGCGGGCAAATCTGAAGCGCCCACTCGCACATGTGAATCCGTGAAGCTCTCGACATTTTTTAATTTTCCGTCTTCCGGAGAAAAATAATAGACCGAGTATTTTGTCGTGAGATTCTTCTTGTCCTGTGTCACGGCGCTCTCTTCGACATTAATCGTAAAGGCAAAGGGCGCCGTGCCGGGGTGTGACATGGTTCTATTGATT
>Ga0070664_100002402_pt1 | contig 15042 bp, 8 predicted proteins | sample KBSC73metaG_FD_65863 | JGI IMG/M metagenome (GOLD analysis project Ga0070664, IMG submission 65863) | Corn rhizosphere microbial communities from Kellogg Biological Station, Michigan, USA - KBS C7-3 metaG | ecosystem: Host-associated > Plants > Roots > Rhizosphere > Soil ... | reverse complement strand
TTTTTTCACCGACAAGAATCCCTCGAACTGGCGTCAAATCGGGATGATTCATTGCGCACTTCCCAACGCAAAGATCATCGATGTCCGCCGCAATCCGATGGATTGCTGCTTTGCCAATTACGCGCAGCATTTTCAGGCCGGCGGCAATTATTCCTACGACCAGACTTTGCTCGGCCGATTCTATGTCGATTACGTGCTGACGATGCGGCACTTCGACGCGGTATTGCCGGGAACCATCCATCGGCTGATTCATGATGACCTCGTCGCAGACTTCGAGACCGAGGTCCGGCGGCTGCTGGACTACCTCGACTTGCCCTTCGAGGAGCGCTGCCTGCGGTACTACGAAACCGAACGGACCGTGCACACGCCAAGTTCGGAGCAAGTTCGCCAACCGATCAACCGCTCAGGCTTTGGCAAGTGGCGGAATTACGAACCGTGGCTTGGTGAACTCAAGGAGGCGCTCGGAGACGCGATCGAGAATTGGCGCGACTAGAAGAGTCGTCCACGCCACATTTCCTTCATGTGGCATTAATGTAACATCTTTGCGGCAAATAGCCTTAGTCGCTGATTTGCGTTTGTTTTTGGAGCTTCGTCAGCCAGTAAGCCCTTCGTTTCTTATGCCTATCTGAGGGGATGGCCGACCCATGCGCGCTCTAAACTCACTCCTGTTTTCCACCATATCCGTCGTCGCACTGACCGCCTCTCCGGCATTCGCGCAGACCGCTGCGGCGCCGGTGGACACCACGCCCGAGAAGACTCGGGAAGGCGAGGCTGTTCCGCCGACGAGCGAGCCGACCAACGCGCAGGGTGCAACGGCGGCAACGCCTCAAGGTGGCATCGTGGTCACCGGATCGCGCATTCGCCGCAACAACTTCAACACCCCGCAGAACATCGACGTGATCACTCGTGACGATCAAGTCATCGCCGGCACACGCTCCACGCAGGAAGCATTGCAGTCGGCTACGGTGACGTCGGGTACGTCGCAGATCAGCGGCAGCTTCCTCGGCTTCCTGTCGGACAACGGCACCGCCGCAAGCACCGTTGGCCTTCGCGGTCTGGGATCTTCGCGTACGCTCGTTCTGTTGAATGGTCGCCGCCTGGCGCCTGCCGGCGTCGGTCCGCAGCTTGTCGCGGCCGATCTCAACGTCCTTCCGACCTCGATCGTGCAGCGCGTCGAAGTCCTCCGCGAAGGCGCTTCGTCGATCTACGGTTCGGACGCGATCTCGGGCGTCATCAACATCATTACGGACACGTCGATCAACGGCATCACCGTTGATGCTTACGCCGATCATCCGATCTATGCTGGCGCAGGCGATACGCGCCGCGCTTCGATCACCGCCGGCAAGACGTTTTCGCGCGGGCACATCACCGGTGCATTCGAGGTCCGCGATGATGAAGGCATGACGCTTGGCGATCGCAAGGACACCAGCTGCCCGCGCGAATTGGCGTTCATCAACGGTGAGGAGGTCGGTCAGACCGTTCCCGGTGGCACGGCATTGCGCTGCTTTCCCTTTGCGCGCAACGGCGGCGGCGTCGCGGCAGGATACGGCTTCGCTGCCAGTTTTTCCCGGGCGGTTCCTCCCCGCATCACCTACCCCGGCTTCGCGACCGGCAACCCCGACATTTTCGGCATCCCGGTCGGCTTTACTACCCCCATGACGAACCAGCGACCGGAAAGCCCGCCGGTCCTGCTCGACCAGACGGTGATTAGCCCGATCCGGACGTATACCGGCTATGTGAACGGTTCTTATGAGCTGGGAGTGCTAGGCGATGCCGAGCTCTACGGCGAAGGCCTGTTCACCCGGCGGAAGTCGCGTCAGGACGGCATTGATCGCCCGGATTTCACCAATGGCGCCGATCCCTATAGCGCGCAGGTCTATGGCGGTGACTTTTTCGGCGTTCCCGTCGAGGAATATGGCTTTCCGGTGTCTCCGTTCTTTCCGGTCGCCTGGGCCAATGCCGGTATCAACTATTTCTCGCCTCTGATAATTCCGAACCAGACGCAGCGGAACAAGCAGAAGGTCGATTTTTGGCGCGCCAATGCCGGCCTTCGCGGCAATGTCGGGCTTGGCGATTGGCGCTATGATGCGAACGTCCAGATCTCGCGGACGAAGGGCCGCGACGATCGGCAAACGCCGCTCGCCCAAAGGCTCAGCGATATGTACGTCGCGGTTCTCGCGCCGAGCGGCACGCCGTCGCAATTTACGGTCACCGCAATTCCTGGGCAGGTCGGTGCGGGCAACACGTACACGTGCGCTGCGAACGTCAACGATGGCGGTGCGTACAACGGCAACACCTGCGTTCCGCTCAACTTCACGGATCCTGCGGTCCTGCTTTACGGCCAGGTTCCTCAGGCTCTGATGGATTATCTCTATCCGTACACGAATTACACGCGCACTAAGTATCGTCAGAATACCTTCAGCCTTGGTTTCGATGGTTCGCTGTTCGCGCTTCCGGGCGGCGACGCGAAGGCAGCATTCGGCGTCGAGCACCGCTACGACTGGATTGACGACATGCCGGGTCCAGGCCGCTTAAATGCGGACGATCCGAGTCAGGCGCTTGCCTATTATGGCAAGGCAAAAGAGACCAAAGGAAGTGACAAGGTCAATGAAGCCTATGCGGAAATCGATCTTCCGATTTTCCGCGATCGGCCCTTCTTCAACCTTCTCGAGCTCGAAGGTTCGGCCCGATACACGCACTACAAGTCGTATGGCTCCGGGTGGACCTATCACGTAAACGGCCAGTGGGCGCCAGTTGCGGCGATCCGCTTCCGCGGGAACTACGGTACCAACTTCCGCGCGCCCAACCTTTACGAGCAGTTTGTCGCGGACTCGGTCGGTTTCTATGGCGTCGAAGGCAACGATCCATGCGCTTTCTTCGCGTCTACCTTATCGCCGGGTAACACCGTCTATGAGAACTGCCTGACTGCGCTAACTCCGATCCTCGACAATCCGGCCACCCCCGAGAATGAGGCGCTTCTGTTCGAGCCGAATGGTGGCAACATCCAGGTCGTTACGAAGGGCGGCCGAGATAACATCAAGGCCGAGAAGGCGAAGACTTACGGTTTCGGTACTGTTTTCACGGCGCCAAAAAGCTTCGCCGACTTCTCGCTAGCGGTCGATTATTGGCACATCGCCGTGAAAGGCGAGGTCGGAGTCCTCAACAACCTGATCCTCAACTTCTGCTATGAGGCGGAGGACTTCCCGAACAACCCATATTGCGCCTTGATTGGTCCGCGCTCGCAGTTGGGGGACCCCGGGGTGAGACCGGACCAGGCGGGCAGCCTCACGACGTTCGACAACCCCTACTTGAACATCGCGCAGCAAGTCGCCGCCGGTATCGACTTCGATGCCCGTTTCGCGGCTCGCTTCTTCGGAGGCCGGTTCCAGACCCAGCTCCAGGCAACGCGCAACCTGAAGCAGAAGACGGAGTTTTTCCCAGGCCAGGGCTTGCAAGACTATAACGGAACGCTTGGCTATCCGGGCAACGGTTCCGGTCCGCACTGGGTCGGGACGCTGGACACGCGCTTCACGACTGCGAACAACATCACGTTCCGTTGGGGCGCCCAGTATGTTGGCCCATCGCAGTCGGAACCGGTGTCGCTGCATCTACGCACGCTTCCGGACGGGAATCTGACGCCTTGCACCGCCGGCACTGATGGCTGCAATGAGGTTGAATTCGACCTGAGGGCCGAGCGCTATTGGAGCCACGGCGCGTCGGTGCAGTTCCTGTGGCGCAACGTCGGGCAGTTCACGCTCGGCGTAAACAACATCTTCAACGCCAAGCCGCCGAGGATCAGCGACGACGGGCAGGGCTTCAATCGCATCGGTAACTTCTTCGCGAACGGTCCGTACGACTATCGCGGACGGTCGATCTTCGCGAACGTCACCCGCAGCTTCTGACGCGAGGCTCAGCTGAAGGACTGGGGGGCGGGAGTTTTCTCCCGCCCTTCTTTTTTGCGGGTCGCCGAGGCGATTAGCGCTTTGGCGGGTGCGCACTCATAAGCTATCCCACCTGTTGATGGGGTCTGGGGGACGAGAGGCGTGAGCGAGAGTGCGTTTGGCAGCTACGCCATCGTCGCGCTTGCGCTGCTGTGGCTTGCGGTCGCCGTCGCATTGTCGATGCTGGCGGCGCGCCGGCTGCGCCTTGCACAGGACGTTCTGGCGGCGGCTCGCTCCAACGCAACGCTCCTGGAATTGACCCCCGCGCGGCCCTTGCTGGTCCGCGCGGATCACCGCATCGAGATCGATCCACAGTTGCTTCGCGACCTTGGTATCAGCGGCCGCCCATCGCGCCTCGACGACCTTAGCGCGAGCGATGCCGGCATCGCCAGGGAAGACTTCGACCTGCTGACCGCGGATCTCGATGCGGCGCGCGCGTCCGCAGGACGTGTTGCCCGCAAGGTCCGCTCACAGGGCGTCGGCCGAGTGTTCGAGGTTCGCGGTGGTCCGGCCCCGGCGCCCGAAGCCCCGGGATCGATGCTCTTGTGGTTCTTCGACACGAGCGCGAGCGAAGAGGACAGGACCAAGATCGCGCTGCGCCTTCGGCAGACGGAAGGCGCGCTGAATTCGCTCACCCAGCTGATCGAGGCCGCTCCATTTCCGATGTGGTATCGCGGTCCGGATCTCAAGCTCGGACTGGTCAATAGCGCTTTCGTGGAGGCGGTGGAGGGGAACGACGCCGCCGAAGTTATCGAGCGTGGCGCCGAGCTGATTGACGCCGAGGGCGAGGACAGCGCCCTGGCCGCCGCGCGTCAGGCTGTCGAAAGTAGCCGAGTCCAGTCCCGTATGCAGCCCGCCATCATCCGGGGCGAGCGACGGATGCTGAAGATCGTCAACGTGCCGCTGCCAACGGGGGCCGTTGCCGGCTTCGCAGTCGACGTCCAGGATCTCGAAGACGCCCGCACGGAGCTTTCGCGTTACATCGAATCGCAGCGCGAACTTGCCGACCGCATGGCTGCCGGCACCGCTCAGTTTGACGCCGACCGCGCTTTGAGCTTCTTCAACCGGCCGTTCGCCGTGATGGCGCAACTGGATCCCGAATGGCTCCTCGAGGAGCCTGAGTTCGACCGCGTGCTCGATCGGATGCGCGACAACCAGCGCTTGCCGGAGACGCGCGATTTTCCAGTGTGGAAGGAAGAGCGGCGCAACTGGTTCACCAGCGCCGAAGAGGTCATCGAGGAAGAGTGGATGCTGCCGGACGGGGACCACATTCGCGTGGTTGCCCAGCCACTCCCGGATGGCGGGCTTCGCTTGTTCTTTGAGGACAGAACCGAGCAACTTCGCCTTGCATCCGCACGCGACACGCTGCTGCGGGTCCGCGCAGCGACCTTCGACAACCTCTATGAAGCGATCAGCGTCTTTGCGAGCGACGGCCGGCTGTACACTTGGAATCGTCGCTTCTGCGACAATTGGGAGCTTGAGGAGGGGTGGCTTTCGGAGCACCCCCGGGTCGACGAGCTCGTTCCGGCAATGGCGCGCAAACTCGTGAATCCGACAACAGCGGCGCAGATCCGCGAAATGGTGCGCCGGGCAACCAACGAGCGCCAGTCGGCCAATGGTCACATCGCGATGACCGACGGCCGTAATTATCAGTTCGCGGCGGTTCCGCTTCCGGACGGCAATGCGTTGTTGACGATGGTCGACGTAACCGATTCCAGCCGCATCGAGGCCGCGCTTCGCGAACGGGCCACGGCGCTCGAAGAGGCGGATCGGGTCAAGACGGATTTCGTCGCCAACATGAGCTACGAGCTGCGGACGCCACTGACCTCGATCGGCGGCTTCGCCGAGCTTCTTGCCGGCGGCTATGCGGGTGAGCTGAGCACGAAGGGCGAGGACTATGTGTCGGCGATCCTCGAATCGGTAGAGCGCTTGTCGAAGCTCATCAACGACGTGCTCGACCTCACGACCGGCGACGCCCGCGGCGTCGCGCTGGAGCGCGAGCGGGTGGATGTCGGCGGCTTGTGCCGCTCCGCCGTCGAGACTGCTCAGGCGCGAGCCGCGGAGAAGGCGCAGAAGCTCGAAGCCGAAATCTCCCCCGACGCCGGCTTCGTATTCGGCGACGCGCGGCGTCTCCGAGAGTCGATCGAGCATGTGCTCCACAATGCGATCGCCTATACGGACCGAAAGGGGCGGATCGAACTGAAGGCCACCGGTAATGAGACCGAGGCGGTCATAACGATCAGCGACAATGGCACGGGGATTGCCGCGAGGGATGTCCCGAGAGTCTTCAACCGCTTCGATCGCGTCGTGGAAGCTGGAGTGCGCGGCGAGGCTGCGCTCGGCCTGGGGCTCCCGCTCACGCGGCAATTCATCGAGGCGCATGGCGGGTGCGTCGATCTCACGTCGAAGAAGGGGAAGGGAACCACCGTCACCCTAACAGTCCCGCGCGGCGCGAAATGATCCTCGCCGATGAGGAGGCGACCGCGCGGCTCGGCGCGGCACTTGCGAGGGTTGCGAAAGCCGGCGACGTAATCGTTCTCTCAGGGCCTCTCGGCGTCGGAAAGACGGCGCTGGCGCGCGGCTTCATCGCAGCCTTGGGGCACAGCGACGAAGTGCCTAGCCCGAGCTTCGCCCTAGTTCAGCCCTACGAAGAGCTCGACCCGCCGGTCTGGCACGTCGATCTCTATCGCGTCGAGAAGGCGTCCGAAATCGATGAGCTGGGACTGGATTCGGCAGCCGAGGCAGTGCTCCTCATCGAATGGCCCGAGCGCGCAGGGGAAGGCTCGTGGCCCGAAGCTCTCCGATTGTCGCTCGCATTCGGACCGGATGGCGCGAGGAACTTGACAGCCCAAGTCCCCCCGGCATGGGAGGGCCGATGGCCTCCGCAATGATTCCGCCGGCGCATGCCCCTGAATTCCTTGCCTCTTGCGGCTGGCAGGGTGCCGAAGTGATGCCTCTCGCGGGCGATGCTTCGTTTCGCCGCTATTTCCGTGTCGTTCAGGGGGATCGAAGCGCGGTGCTTATGGACGCGCCGCCGCCTCACGAAGACCCGCGGCCCTTCGTCGCCGTCGCCGAGTGGCTTGCATCGGTGGGACTGAGCGCGCCCGAAATCATTGCCCGCGACCTCGATAAGGGCCTGCTCTTGCTCGGCGATTTCGGCGACTGGAGACTTCGCGAGTGGCTCGACGACAATCCCGACGGCGAGCGGGAGCTGTATCGGGTGGCGACTGACGTCCTTGTGCATCTCCATCGCCACGAGCCAATGCCGGATCTTCCTAAGCACGGCCTCGAGCAATGGCTCGAGGAGCTGAAGCTGTTCACCGACTGGTATTGTCCGGCGGTAGGCCTTGAGGTCGACGAAGCCGGCTATCAGCTTGCGTGGACGCAAGTCCTCGAGCCCGTCGCAACGGATGGTCTCGGACCTGTTACCGTACTTCGCGACTATCATGCGGAAAACATCATGCTGGTCGCCGGCCGGGGCGGGGTCGAGCATTTCGGCCTCCTCGATTTCCAGGACGCGCTTGCCGGTCACCCGGCGTACGACCTGGCTTCCGTGCTGGAGGATGCACGGCGCGACGTGCCGCCCGAACTTGAGCGCGAGATGATCGATCATTACGTCGCCGCGACTGGGAATGGTCAAGCGTTCGAGCGAGGCTATTGGGCGTTGGCCGCGCAACGCAACACGCGAATTCTCGGCGTCTTCACGCGGCTGTGGAAGCGCGACAACAAGCCGCATTACCGCCGTTTCCAGCCGCGCATGTGGGGCCTGCTCGAGCGCGACCTGGCACAACCTGGCCTGGAGTCCGTGCGCGAGTGGTTCGACACCAATCTGGCGCCACAGCATCGCCGCGACCCCTGGCGCGATGCCGCATGAGCCAGGCCCGGCAAGCACTGCGCCTGCGCGCGGAAGTTCCGGCGGAAGTTCCGCACACCGCGATGATCATGGCTGCCGGTCTCGGCAAACGCATGCGGCCTCTCACCGCATCGCGTCCCAAGCCGCTGATCGAGGTTGGCGGCAAGGCGCTCCTCGATCATGTGCTCGAGAAGCTCCACACTGCGGGCGTGCGCAAAGTCGTCGTCAACGTCCATTACCTCGCCGATGCGCTGGAGGCCCATTTGGCAAGCAGGGCGCATGGGCTCGAGGTCGTGATTTCCGACGAGCGCGACCTCCTCATGGAGACCGGCGGCGGACTGATGCAGGCCGCGCCGCTTATCGATTGCGACCCGTTCCTGTCGCTGAACAGCGACAACCTGTGGGTCGACGGTCCGGCAGATACGATCAAACTTCTCACATCGCACTGGGACGACGCGAAGATGGACGCGCTGTTGCTGCTAGTGCCGCTCGCGCGCGCGCTCAATCACAAAGGCATGGGCGACTTCCACATGACGCGAACCGGGCGCTTGCGCCGACGTCAGCGAAGCCATGTCGCTCCGTTCGTCTTCACCGGAATCCAGATGCTCTCGAAGCGTATTCTGCGGGATGCGCCTGAAGGGCCCTTCTCTACGAATATCTTCTGGGACCGGGCGATCGAAGAAGGCCGTTGCTTCGGCGCCGTCCACCAAGGCCTGTGGTTCGACGTCGGAACGCCCAAGTCCATCCAGCTGACGGAAGCGGCACTGCAGAATGTCTGACCGCGTCGCGGTCTTCACCATCCCTTCGCACCGATCGTTCGCCGACGCGCTCGCGGCCGGCCTGATCGAGCGTTTCGGCAAGACGCCGCTCGGGCTGGCCGAGGGCCGTATCCTCCTTCCCAATAATCGCGCCGTGCGAGCGGTCACCGATGCGTTCGTCAGAGCGAGTGGCAGCGGATTGATTCTCCCGCGGCTGATTCCAGTCGGCGATCCAGAGCTCGACGAACGGATCGGCGGCCCGCTCGAAGCTAGCGATCAAGGCGATAAGGTGCCGCCGGCGATCGAGCCGCTGGAGCGGACGCTGCGGTTGGCATCGCTAGTGAAAGCGGAAGAGGCACCGGAAGACCTGCGAATGGCGGCCGACCTCGCCCGAACCCTCGACGCGCTGCTGATCGAGGGCATTGCCCCGACGAAATTGCGCGAAGCGGTCGCCGAAACCGGCGATTTGGCGCGCCATTGGGCGAAATCGCTCGCGAAACTGCAGTTAATCTACGAAAATTGGCCTCAAATCCTGGCTAGTCAGGGCGTGGTCGATCTCGTCGAACGCCGGAACCGGTTGCTGGAAGCGACGGCTCGGCGCTGGAAAGACGAGCCGCCCGGCGGTTTCACCGTGGCGGCGGGCATCACGACCGCCGCGCCGGTGATAGCTGCGCTCCTTTCCCGGATCGCGCGAATGCCGGAAGGTATGGTCGTGCTTCCCGGCCTGTGGCTGGCCGATATTTTTCCTGACGAGGAGTGGGATGCGCTTGGGCCTGACGATGAAGGCCGGGGCGAGGCCACTCACCCGCAATTCCATTTGAAGCTGCTTCTCGAGCGCCTCGGGGTCGCCCGGGAGGAGGTCCAGTTGTGGCGGCGGTCCGGCGGATTTGCGTCGTCGCCCGCACGCGGGCGAGCGGTCGCCAATGCAATGGCCGCTGCAAATTTCTCTCACAAATGGGAGACCTTGCCACCGGCCGAGCGCCGCATCGGTGGCATTCGGCTGGCGGAGCTGCCCGATCCGGCCGCAGAGGCACAAGCCATTGCGCTAGCCCTTCGCGGCGCACTCGAGACGCCGGGGAAGACGGCAGCGCTGGTCACGCCCGATCGCCAGCTCGCGATGCGCGTCTCGGCGCTTCTCGCGCGCTGGGAAATCGAGGCCGACGACAGTGCCGGAAAGACCTTGTCCGCAACGCCCGTCGGGACGTTGCTGCTCGGCATCGCCAGCGCCGCAGCAGAAGAACTTGCGCCCGTCGCCTTGCTGGCCGTGATGAAGCATCCCTTGGTCGGCGGAGATGGCGAGGACCGGATCAAGTGGCTGGACGCGGTGCGCGCGCTGGACCTCAAGTTGCGAGGCCCCCGGCCTGCGCCGGGGCTCGCGGGTCTCGACGAGAGGTTTGGTGACACTCGCGAGTGGCGGATCGTCCGACGGCGTCTCGAACCGCTCGACGGAATGCTTCGAGATCGGGCGACTTTGGCCGATCTCGCGCGACGCCTTGCGGCAGCAACGAACATCTTCGCCGGCGACGCCGCCTGGCGCGGACCAGCGGGCCGGCAGGCCGCCGAACTGATTGCCGAACTTGAAAGCTCGACGGCCGCGGAGGGGTTGGGACTGAATGCGGACGATGCCGTGCCGCTGCTTCGCCAGCTCCTCGACCAATATTCGGTTCGCCCGCCCTATGGCGGCCACCCGCGGATCTTCATTTGGGGCCTGCTCGAAGCACGGCTCCAGCGCGCGGACCTCGTCGTACTCGGCGGGCTAAATGAAGGCGCCTGGCCAGCCCTCCCGTCGCCGGACCCCTGGCTCCCGCCCAAGATCAGATCGACTCTCGGAATGTCGACGCTCGATAGCCGCATCGGCCTTGCCGCGCATGATTTTGCCAGCGCGCTTGGGGCGCCGGAGGTCCTGATCACGCGAGCCCGGCGCGACGCCAAGGCGCCGACCGTCGCCTCGCGCTTCTTGCTCAGGCTCAATGCGATCAGCGGTGGCCTGCCGCGCGATCACGTCCTCGAACGCCTCACCCGGGCACTCGACGACGCTGGTCCCGCCCAGCCGGTCGACAGGCCGGCGCCGTCACCACCGGCCGAACAACGTCCTCAGAAAATCCATGTGACCGCTGTCGACCGACTGATGGCGGACCCTTTCGCCTTCTACGCACAGGCAATTCTCAACCTTCGCAAGCGCGATCCGGTCGACGACGATCATACGGCTCGCTGGAAGGGAATCGCGGTCCACCGGGTATTGCAGGACTGGCAGCAGCAGGACGAGTGCGATCCGGACCGATTGCGTCCGCGGGCCGAGCGCCTTCTTCAGGACGGAGCAATTCATCCGATGCTGCGCGCTTTGTGGGCGCCGCGGCTGCTCGAGGCAATCGACTGGATCGCGGACATGGAGCGGGAAAATCAGGAACAGGGGCGGCGGCCGTTGAAGGCCGAGATCGAAGGCCACACGCCGCTTGGTGGTATCGTCGTGCAAGGACGAGCCGACCGCATCGACCGCCTTCCGGACGGCTCCCTGGCGATCATCGATTACAAGACGGGACAGCCGCCTTCACAGAAGTCGGTCCGGGAGGGCTTTTCGCTTCAGTTGGGATTGTTGGGTCTGATTGGACGGGCTGGCGGCTTCGACGGCGCCCCGGGCGACCCCGAAGCTTTCGAATATTGGTCGCTCGCCCGCTACCGCGGGAAGTTCGGTCGGCTGATGCGACCGGACAAGGACATGCAGCCCGGCGAGTTCCTCGATCACGCCTACCGCAATTTCAAGGAGGCGGCGGAACGGTGGCTAACCGGCGACGACGCTTTCACCGCAAAGCTCAATCCGGCCTACGCGCCCTATGGCGATTATGACCAGCTCATGCGGCTGGAAGAATGGTACGGCCGCGAGTGACAAAATCAGCGTTTCGGCTTCTTTTTCACCTTGGATGCATAGAGCAGCGCGGCGACGATCGCTGCCGAGCCTATCCCCACGGCGACGCCGGCCTTGACCAGCTTGGCGCGGCGTTCTTCGTTCGCTTTTTCGTTTTCGTCGTCGGTCATCGCCGGTTTTGTATGGCCTACTGGCAGACTTGGAAAGCCGCATGAGCGCGCGCTTCAAGACCTTTCCCCCTTTGATGAATCAGCAGGCGCTTGCTGCCGATCCGGCTGCGCATGCTTCGCTGTCAGCGTCGGCCGGGACGGGCAAGACGCAGGTCCTGACCGCCCGGGTCCTTCGACTGTTGCTCAATGGCGCGCGGCCGGAGTCGATCCTCTGCCTGACGTTCACCAAGGCCGCTGCCGCGGAGATGGCCAATCGGATCGGTGCTCGGCTGGCTGCCTGGGTGCGGATCAAACGCACCGAGCTCTGGAGCGATCTCGAAGCTCTTGGTGAAAGACCCAACGACCGGCTGGTCGAACGGGCGAGGCAGCTGTTCGCGCGGGTGCTCGATTGCCCTGGAGGCCTAAAAATCCAGACCATTCACGCTTTCGCCCAATCACTGCTCGCAGCATTTCCGGCGGAAGCCGGGATTGTCCCCGGGTTTCAGCCGATCGAAGGCCGCGCCGAACAGGAGCTGGTGAGGCGCACGCTTGCCGCGCTGATGGTCGACGCCGAAGAGCGGGGGGACGCCGGCCTAATCCGCGACGTCCAGGTTCTGAGCCGACGGCTCGGCGAGAATAACGCCATCGAATATCTCCAAGCCTGTGCGCGGCGGTCCTCCGCCATGAACGCGCTCGGGCCTGCGGGATGGATTGAAGCCAAGGTCCGTAAGCTCATGGATCTGCCCGAAGAGTCCGTTGAGGATTATATTTCCGCGCGGTGCGGCGATGAAGGTTTCGATTGCGACCTGCTTCGTGCGGTAGCCGATGCAAACCGCAAATGGGGAACATCGACGGGGCTCAGTCACGCCGAAACAATCGACGCGTGGCTGGCGCTAACACCGATCGAGCGAGCCGCCTCGCTTAATGATCTCCGTAAGGTCGTTCTGACCGAAAAGGGTACGCCAAAGGTCTCGACCGGCCAGACGAGAGCCGAGCCACAGTATGAGGAGCAGGCGGGCCGGATCGCCAACCTGATCGGAGAACTGCTCGAGCTCCAGAACGGCATCAGGCTCACCGCCGAGATGGCGGCGGGACTGCGTGCAGGGCAGGCCTTCGCGAACGCCTATACGCAGGCCAAGCGCGCCGCCGGGGTCGCCGACTTCAACGATCTGATTGAATGGACCCGCTACTTGCTCAGTCAGGACGGGATGGGCGAGTGGGTCCGGTACAAGCTCGACCGCCAGGTCGACCATGTTCTGGTCGACGAAGCCCAGGACACCAACGCCGCCCAGTGGGATATCATCGAGCAGCTGGTCGAGGAATATTTCAGCGGATCGAGCGAGGCGGAGCAGCGCGTCAGAACACTGTTCATGGTCGGCGATTTCAAACAGGCGATCTACGGCTTCCAGGGCACCGATCCTTCGCGGTTCCGCGAGGCGCGCGAGACGTTCAAGCGGCGGGCGGCCGCGATGGCGACCGGGGACGACCTCTTCAGCTATCGCCAGCAGGCGCAGGAATTTCGCGACCTTTCCGTCGGGGCCAGTTTCCGCTCAGGCCAAGCGGTCCTTGACGTTGTCGACGCCGTGATCGGCGCGCTCGGTCCCGCGGCCATGGGCCTTGACGAGCTGCCGCCACCGCACCGCGCTCATCATCACCGCCGAGCCGGTTCGGTGGAACTGTGGCATCCGTTCGCCATCGAGGAATCCCCGGACGACAGCGACGAGGGCGAGGAGCGATGGATCAGCATTCGCGACCGCAAATATGCCGACGCACTGGCGGACAGGATCAAGCGGATGATCGCCGATGCACCGGTGCTCGCGTCGACGGAGCGGCCCCTCCGGCCGGGCGACATCCTGATCCTGGTCCGCAGCCGCGGCGAACTTGCGTCGCTGATCGTTGCCCGGCTGTTTTCGGCCGGGGTTCCCGTAGCGGGCGTCGACCGGCTTCATCTGCACGAGCCGCTTGCGGTTCAGGATCTGCTCGCGGCGGTGAAATTCGCGGTTCAGCCGGACGACGACCTCAGTCTGGCCTGTTTGCTCGTGTCGCCGCTGATCGGCTGGGACCAGGAGCGATTGCGGGAACTGGCCTACGGCCGCGCCGGAAGCTTGTGGCGCGCGCTCCGCGAACGCGCGGGCGAATTTCCGGACGCACATGCTCCGCTCGCCGAATTGTTGCGGGTCGCGGATTTCACGACGCCGTCGCGGTTCCTCGAAGAAATCTTGACCGGTCCGATGCAGGGACGCCGCAAGCTTTATTCACGGCTCGGAATGGCGGCGCGTGACCCGATCGACGAGTTGGTGAACAGCGCGCTCGAGTTCGAGCGCAAGGAGACCGCCTCGCTCGAGCGCTTCGTCTCGTGGTTTTCGCGCGGGACCGTCGATGTCCAGCGCGACCCCGGGCAGCCAGCCAACGAAGTGCGCGTGATGACCGTGCATGGGGCCAAGGGCCTGGAAGCGCCGGTCGTGATCCTCGCCGACGCGACCGCCGATCCCGCGCGCCTCGGACGTGCACCCCTGACCGTCGACGTTCCGCTGGAAGGCGTGGTCGCGCCGCTGCTGCGCCCGAAAAAGGACGAGCGCCGCCCGCCATTCGAGGAGATCATCGTCAAGGACGAGCAACGCGATCTCGAGGAGCATTGGCGGCTGCTCTACGTCGCGCTCACGCGTGCGGCGGATCGGCTCATCGTCAGCGGCGTGCGACCAAAAGGGCGCAAGGACGGAGCCGACCCTCGGCCGCCGAATTGCTGGCACCGCATCGTCGAGCAGGCGATGACGCCGATCGCCGTTCCGGGCATCGGCCATGTCATGCTTGGCTATGCTTGCGGCGAGCTGCCGGCAGCCCGACGGATCAAAAGCAAGACCGAGGTTCCTGCTTCCGTTGTCCCCGCATGGGCGCAAAGGCCTGCTCCGCCCGAAGCGCGCCCGCCGCGTCCGCTCGCACCCTCGGCGATCGGCGTCGACGACGAAGCATCCCCGCCGCCCAGCGAAGCCATGTGCGCCGCTGCCCGTCGAGGAACGTTGATTCACCGGCTGCTGGAGCGCCTCGTGGAAGTCGATCATGAGCGTCAGCGTGATGTCGCGCTCGATTGGCTCGAAAGCTCGGCCGGCGTCGAGGACCCAAAGCTTCGAAACGAGATCGCGAAGCAGGTTTGCGACATTCTCTGCGACCCGCGGTTTGGCGATTTGTTCGGGCCTGGCTCGCTTGGGGAGGCGCCGCTCGCTGCCACCTTGCCCGACGGGCGGGTCATTGCCGGCACTGCAGACAGGCTGCTGGTCGAAGAGGCCAAAATTTCCGTCATCGATTTCAAAACTGGGAGGGTCCCCGCAAGCGAGACCGATATTCCGGCGGGTCACCGCAGGCAGATGAGTGCCTATGCGGAGGCGCTTCGAGTGATTTTCCCCGGCCGGGAAGTTCGTGCCGCCTTGCTGTACACGGCTGGCCCCAAGCTGATCGAACTCATGCCTTGAGAGGCGGCGGA
>Ga0070664_100002401_pt1 | contig 15045 bp, 7 predicted proteins | sample KBSC73metaG_FD_65863 | JGI IMG/M metagenome (GOLD analysis project Ga0070664, IMG submission 65863) | Corn rhizosphere microbial communities from Kellogg Biological Station, Michigan, USA - KBS C7-3 metaG | ecosystem: Host-associated > Plants > Roots > Rhizosphere > Soil ... | reverse complement strand
CGAGCTCTGCACCCTCACTCGGCTTCGCTCAGCAAAACGACAACTCGCGCGCATTGCACTGGCGTCAGATCGGCCCCGTCCGGGCGGGCCGCGCCCGCGCGCTCTCGGGCGTACCAAGCCAGCCAAACGTGTTTTACGCCGGCTTCGATAACGGCGGCGTCTGGCGCTCTACTGACTACGGCTCGACGTGGGCCCCCATCTTCGACGATCAGCCGACCGGGTCGATCGGCGCCATTGCGGTCGCGCCCTCGGACCCGAACATCATCTACGTGGGGTCGGGCGCGGGCATCATCCGCCCCGACCTCGCGACGGGCGACGGCGTCTACAAGTCCACCGACGGCGGCAAGACATGGACGCACCTGGGGCTTCGCGACACGCAGATGATCGCGATGATCGACGTAGACCCGCGCGATCCAAACCGTCTCTTTGTGGCCGCGCTCGGCCATCCCTACGGGCCTAACGCGGAGCGCGGGATCTTCCGATCCACCGACGGCGGGCAGTCCTTCCAGAAGGTGCTGTTCAAGGATGAATACACGAGCGGTAACGATGTCCGCATCGATCCGAGCGACCCGAACACCGTCTACGCCACGCTCTGGCAGCAACAGCAAAGCTTCATCGAGGGGCAGGGGTTTGGCGGGGCGGGGAACGGCGTCTTCAAGTCGACTGACGGCGGGACAACGTGGAAGCAGCTCACGGAAGGCTTGCCGAGCATCATTCAGGCGAACATTGCGCTGGCGCCGAGCAATCCGCGGCGGCTGTACGCGGCGGTGGCGGGGATGCCTAACGGCGGCCGCGGTCCGGCCACGACCACCGGCATCGTCGGGTTCTACACGTCGACCGATGGGGGAGACCACTGGACCATTGTCGTGAACGCCGCACCCGGCGGGACAAACGTGAAGGTCGATCCGCGTCCGCTGGCCCGCATCGGAGGTGGCGATCTGCCCACCGTCGCCGTTGATCCGAAGAACGAACAGGTGGTCTACACCGCGTCCACGGTCATGTGGCGCAGCGAGGACGGTGGGACGAACTGGTCCGCGGTGCGTGGTGCGCCAGGCGGTGACGACTATCAAAAGATCTGGATCAACCCCAACGATCCGAAGATCATCCTCGTAGTGGCCGATCAGGGCGCCGTGATCTCGGCCAACCGCGGCCTGTCGTGGAGCAACTGGTACAATCAGCCCACGGCGGCGATGTACCACGTGACGACGGACAACGCGTTCCCGTACCGGGTGTGCGGCGGCCAGCAGGACTCCGGGTCCGGCTGCGTTGCCAGCCGATCGATGGATGGCGAGATCACGTTCCACGACTGGCATCCGGTGAACATCCAGGAGTACGGCATCGCCGCGCCGGACCCGAAGGATCCGGACCTGGTATTCGGCAGCGCGCGCACGAACGTGTCGCTCTACAACCGGAAGACCGGCCAGACGACGAACGTGGGCCCGAGCAACGATCAGCGTGCGGGCGGGTTTGGGCGGAACGTGCGGACGATGCCCATCCTGTGGTCGCCCATCGACAACACGACGCTCTACTACACGTCGAACGTCGTGTGGAAATCCACGGACCATGCGCACTCGTGGACGCGCGTGAGCCCGGACCTCGCGCGGCAGACGTGGCAGGTCCCGGCAAGCGCCGGCAAGTACGCGAGCACGCTCACGCCAGCCCCGTTAGGCAGCATCACCGCGATGTCGTTGTCGCCGCGCAGCCAGGGCGTGATCTGGACCGGTACGGACGACGGCGCCATCCAGGTGACGATGGACGGCGGCGCGAAGTGGACGAACGTCACGCCGCCCGCAATCAAGGCGTGGACGCGCATCTTCAATATCGACGCGGGTCACTTCGACAACCTCACGGCGTACGCTGCCGCGAACACGATGCGGATCGACGACATGAATCCGCATTTCTGGCGCACGCACGACGGCGGAAAGACGTGGACGGAGATCAACATCGGAATCGCGCCGGGCGCCGTATCGAATGCCATTCGCGAGGATCCGCGCGTAAAGGGACTGCTCTACGCGTCCACCGACCTCCAGGTTTGGGTGTCCTACGACGACGGCGATCACTGGGAGTCGATGAAGTACGACATGCCGGCGATCTCGGTTCGCGACATTCAGGTGAAGGACGACAGCACGTGTCTCTGCGCCGATCTCGTGGCCGGCACGCATGGTCGAGGGTATTGGATTCTCGACAACCTGACGCCGTTCAGGCAGGCGGCCGAGGCGCGGAAGGCGCAGGCGGCCGGTCACGCGTACCTGTTCAAGCCGGCGACCGCGGTTCGCGTGAGGTTCGGTACCAATGATCCCACGCCGTGGCCGCCCGAGCTTCCTGCGGGCGAGAATCCGCTGCCCGGCGGAATCATCGACTACACGCTCGCCAAGGATGCGTCGGCTCCGGTCACGCTCGACATCGTCGATGCGGCGGGCAAGGTCGTGCGGCACTACTCGAGCGAAGACCGCGTGCGCAACCCGAACCCGGCGCTCGACCCGGTCGCGTACGATAAAGTCTGCCAAGAGACGCCCGGCGCGCCGGATTGCGCGCTCCCACTCTACTGGCCGGCCGCGCCGATCCGGCTCTCGACGCGCAGTGGGTTCCATCGCTTCACATGGGACCTGCACTTCGACCCGATTGGCGAGGATCCCGACGCCGGCGACGAGGGTGCGACTGGCGCGGTGCCACATCACACGTACGACCTGCCGTATTCGCCGTGGGCGCCACCGGGCAACTACACGGTCCGCCTAACGGTTGACGGCAAGCAGCTCACCCAGCCGCTCACGCTGCGTCTCGATCCTCGGGTGAAGACCTCGCCGGCTGGGCTGACGCAGCTCGCGTCGGTGACGCGGGAGACCTACGACGCGGCCGTTGCCGCGCACGTGGCGTACGAGGAGGCCCGTGCGGCGGCAGGACGGCTCGAAGGGGCGAACTCGGCGCTCAAGGCTCAGATCGACTCGATTGCGCCGGAACAGACCAGCGGGCGTCGTCGTCCCGGGTTCGGCCCGCCAGGCGGTGGCGCCGCGCCTCCCCCGACGCTCGAGAGCGTGAGCAACGCGCTCATGGCGGCCGCCATGGCGATGCAGGGTGCGGACGTGGCACCAACGGCAGGTCAGGTCGCGACGGCCGCGAAGGCGCGCGCCGATGCCCGCGGCGTAATACAGAAGTGGACAGCACTCAAGGCGAAGGCCGGCTCTGCGCCTCGGTAGCCGGCCGGTCGCAACCCTGGAGCGCTGCCGGCCGTAGGGGCAGACAGACAACCTCTGGAGCGGGGCCAGCTATGGACGGTGATGTTTTGGTGTTTGCGCAGGTCATGACGGTCATCGTCACGTCGACGGGAGCGTTCGTCGCGATCGGCCTCGGCGCGCGCATGCTATGGCGGATGGGCTCGCGAACGAAGTCGAAAGCGGTGCCGGCGGTGGACGACACGCGCATGGAAAGACTCGAGGCTGCAGTGGACGCGATCGCGATCGAGGTCGAACGCATCTCGGAGTCGCAGCGGTACACCGTCAGTCTGCTGAGCGACCGGCTTCCGCCGCCGGGTGCCAGCGCGCCGCTGAAGCGGGTGACTACTCCCCACTAAGCGGAATTCGGCTCTCACCCCAATTCCCAACGACGAGCGAGCCTAACGGGATCAGCCTCCGAAGCTGACGATGAAGCCGTCGACCAACGCTGGCCTGGGTGAGCGCGAGCACGCCGGCGGCCCGGCGTTTCCCCCAGCGTGGTGGCTTCGCGCCCCAAGCGCGGTGTCGTAGTCCCGGCCCCATTTCCGTGACTTGGTCATGGATTTCGTCGCGCGAGACGCGCGAACGCCGGGCCCGGCGCCTCTCTAAACCACCATTGTGATGAGGCAGACCAATGACATCGCTCTCACCCGTCCCTCTCCGGGCTCGTGCTGCGGCGGCGGCAGTAGCCATGTTCGTGGTATCCGGGTGTGCCGACTCGGCCACGGGGCCGAGCAAAGGACAACGGCGAGCATCCGTCGCCTGCCGCGGCGGTAGCCGGCGCGTCCGTCGTGGTGCTGGCTGCGCAATATCCGGCCGAAGCGGCGGCCCTCGACGCGCTGGTCCTCGCGCAGGCCAATGCGCCGACCTGGCCCGGAAACGCACAACAGCGCTTCGCCGCCGGTGAGGCATTTGGGCGGGCGATCGGCCAGCAGATCCTAACGAGCGCAGCAGGCGACGGCGTCACGTCGGCCGCGGGCGGCACGATCCCGGTGTGTCCCGGGTGCTGGTTCAGTGCTACGCCACCGGTGTTCCCGCGACTCGCGGAGATTCGTCCGTTCTTCCTGACGACCGCGAGCCAGTTCCGACCGCCTCCACCGCCTGCGTTCGGTTCGCCGGCGTTTCTCGCCGCGCTTGCCGAAGTTCGGCAGATCGCCGACACGCGCACGGCGGAGCAGACCGCGATCGCGAAGTTCTGGGCACTGCCGGGTGGATACTTGGTGGCTCAGTCGTACAACAACCAGATCGCAACGGGTCTCATCACCGAGTTTCATCTCGACGAACGGCGCGCCGCGCATGCACTCGCCCTCCTCAGCATGGCCGTCATGGATGCGTTCATCGCATGCCACGACGCGAAGTACACATACTGGTTGCTGCGCCCGTCGATGGCGGATCCTGACCGATGACCGAGAACCAATGACCCACAACCCATGACCGAAAACTCGCCATGACATCACGCGATGTCATGGCGAGTGATGAGTTCTGCGTCCTGGGTCACTGGTATTCGGTTATCAGTCGGGAAACCTCCGGCGGTCAGTCGCCGGTAATCGCTCCGGCCGCCGGCGGTGTCCCCCCACTCGGTCGCCAAGGGATGTAGCGCCTGAGACCGAGCCACGCGACGAAGACCAGCGCGCCTAACGGGATCAGCACTCCGAGGCTGGCGACGAAGCCGGCGACCAGGCCAATGAAGTTCTCCCACGACTGGCGGAATGCCATGAAAATCGGTCCGTTGCCCGCCACCGGGACGATCACCGGCGCGCGCTCGTGTACCGCGATCGTGAGCGTGCTGATCGACGCACGGGTCTTGAGATACCGCATCCGCCCCTCGTAGCGCTCGATCTCCTCGCGCACGCGCGCGAGCTCGTGTTCCACCGACAGCACGTCCTGGAGCTTCCCCGTCCGGTTCGCGAGCAGGTCGATGATGCGTGCCTCGAGTCGATGCGCGTTCTCGACGCGAGCGGCGATGTCCACGTACTCCTCGCCCACGTCCTCGGCACTGACGTTCACCGACTCGACCTTGCCGATCGGCGAGAGGCCCGCGAGCGCGTCGTCGAACCGCTCGGATGGGACCTTGAGCTCGAGTGACGCGGACCGCAGCTGATCCCGTCCGCCCTGGACCGTGGTGTTCGCAACGAAGCCGTTGACGCGCAGCGCGAGCGTCCGCACGCGTGCGATCGCGGTATCGAGCGAGTCGACCTCGATGCCGGCGGTGCCGGTGCGGATGATCATCGCGCCCGCGGCTGTGGCGAACGAGACCGCGCTCGCCGCGGGCATTGCCGCACCGGTGGCGGTCGCGGCGAATTCGGCGTTGGGCTGGCTCGATGCGAGCTGTTTCGCGTCCGCGGAAACCTTGTTCAAGGCTACGCGCGGCCGAGCGAGCGCAGCGTCGGCTGCCTCGTTCTGAGGCGGGATTGGCGCCGAGGCAACGGCCCTAGCCGACGCGGCATCTTTTGCCGAGAGAGGTCCGCCGTTGCTGCCGCTGCACGCGACTGCGAGCGCGCCGAGCGAGCCGGCGGCGACCAGCATGCCAGCGGTGCGACGAGTATGAGATCGAGGCCGAACTGGGAGCTTCTGGTGACGAATCGTTGACGGGCGCATGAGTCGTGGACCGGCAAGGGTCTCGGGCAACGGGCCGCCGGATAATGCCGCGTGCTCGGAGAGCCGACCCTGTGGTTCGGCGGCTCTCCCGGGAGACGTCGCGACAGCCCGATTCATGCACACGTGGGGATCGGGCTGGGTACATTTTGCAGCCGATCTCAACGCTCCCCCACTCCCTGGATCGCATGCGCTCGACATTCCGTTGGCTCTCCGCCGGAGCCCTGGGGCTCGCAATTCCATTCGTGGCTCCGCGCGCGCAGCCTGTCGCGCAGTCGGCGCCGATCAACGGCATTCGGTACGACGTCACGTTTGACTTGCGCACTGCGCCCGCGCGAACGCTGCGTGTGGGCATGACGTTCGACGTTGGCGGTCCGGGCGCCGTGCTGCTCTCGTTGCCAGCATGGACCCCCGGTGCCTACGAGATCTCGAACTTCGCGCGATGGGTGTCGAACTTTTCCGCCGCGGCTGCCGGGAAGGCGCTCACGTGGGACAAGCTCGATTACGACACGTGGCGCATCCGTCCTGATGGCGCCAAGTCGATCACGGTGACGTTCGACTACCTGGCCGATTCGCTCGACAACGCGATGACGTGGTCACGAGGGAACTTCGCGTTCTTCAACGGCACGAACCTCTTTCTCTATCCGGAGGGTCGTCCGACGGATTTCACCGCGACGGTGATGGTGAAGACGGAGCCATCGTGGCTCGTCACGACCGGCATGAAGCCCGCCGGCGCCCCGCACACCTACTCGGCGTCGAACTACCACGACCTCGTGGACATGCCATTCTTCATTGGCGAGTACGACGTGGACAGCACGCAGATCGTGAACAAGTGGGTGCGGATGGCGTCGTGGCCGAAAGGCGCGCTGCAGGGTGTGAACCGCACGACGTTCTGGGACCATCAGAAGAAGATGATTCCCGCGATGGGCGCGGTGTTCAACGACATCCCGTGGGACAACTACACGACGTTCATCGTGTTCGATTCGACGTCGGGCGGCGGCAGCGCGCTCGAGCATCAGAGCTCGCACCTCGGGATCTACACGCCGCTGCTCGTGGAGAGCATCCTGTTCCCGTCGATCACGGCCCACGAGATGATCCACGCGTGGAACGTGAAGCGGCTGCGTCCCGCCGACATGGTGCCCTACAAATACTCGCAGCCGCAGCCGACGCCGTGGCTCTGGGTGAGCGAGGGGATCACGGACTACTACTCGGACGTCGTGCTCTCCCGTTCCGGCGTGACCGACACAGCGGGATTTCTCATCCTCACGCAGGGCAAGATCGAGGAAACGGGCGCCACGCCCCCCGTCGCGCTCACGGACGCGTCGCTCTCGACGTGGATCCATCCGACGGACGGCACGGGATACATCTACTACCAGAAAGGATCGCTCGCCGGCCTGCTGCTCGACATCATGATTCGCGATGCGAGCGACAACAAGAAGGGCCTCGACGACGTGTTCCGCGAACTGTACCAGACGGCCTACAAGCAGAAATGGACGGGCTTCACGAGCGAGCAGTGGTGGGGCGCGGTGAGTCGTGCCGCGGGTGGCAAGTCGTTCGATGAGTTCAACGCGAAGTACGTCGATGGTCGCGAGCCGATGCCATTCGCGACGGTGCTGCCGCTCGGGGGATTCCGCATCAAGGTCGACACGATCCGTGAGCCGCGCCTGGGTGTGACGAGCGCTCCGGACTCGTCAGGCGTTAGGGTCGCCGAAGTGCAGCCGGGGAGCCCCGCGGAAGCAGCCGGTCTGCGCCCGGGAGACTACCTCGACCAGGTGGGCGACATCCCGGTTCGTGACCCGTCGTTCGGCGAGCAGTTTCGCAATCGTTATGCAAAAGCCGAGGGCACCAAGGTCCCGGTGAAGATCCGGCGCGGAGGACAATCGCTCGACCTGCAGATCGAAGTCCGGCTCGCGGAGCGAACGGAACAACGACTCATGATCGACCCGGCCGCATCGCCCAACGCCGTCCGGATCCGGAACGGAATACTTAAAGGCGCAGCGCCGTAAGAGCGCAACGTCGATACGTTGCCGATCCCCTAAGGGCGCGAAATCACTAACGGCGCGAAATCACAGCCCTTAGTGATTTGCGCGGTGTCTGTGATTTTGCGCCGTCAGGAAGTCGGCGCCCTTAAGCGGTTCGCGCCGTTCCGGCGCTGACGTGATGCTGACATTCCGGAACCCAGCCAGCCAGGGCCGAGTTGCCGCGATGCCGTGCGTCGGTGTAGTGTGGCGTCATGCCCGATGCCCGTCTTTTCCGCGGCGTGCGCTCCAGAACCACGTCGCTGGTCGCGATCCTGATGCTGACCGTTGCGCTGGCGGCATTTCTCGCGTTCGAGGCCTGGGACGCGGCGCATCGGCACCGCGTCACCGCCGAGCGCGCCATGACCGACTACGCGAAGTTCGCCGCGTGGGAGTTCTCGGCCAGCGCCAAGGAGCAGCTGTACTCGACGCTTGTGTGGGCGTTCAGCCCGACGGGTACGATAGACGCCCGCGACCTCGACGGGCCGCTTCCAGGCCCGTCGATTCTCGACCACGAGAAATCCTCACACCTTCTTTGCGCACGCGACTCCTCGCGGTACTTCTTCCGCCTCGACATGCGCGACGGCTCGTTCGTGACGAGCGGGGAAGAGCCGGCCACGTCGATGCGGAAGTGGATGCTGGACACGCTGCCGAGGAACGCGAAGACGTACAAGTCCGACTGGGTGTACGAGGTCGTGTCGGGAAGCGTGGATGGCCATTCTCGGTCGATCGTCTACCAGCTCAAGCGCGATCGTGCCGGACGACCAGCCGTCGCCTACGGGTTCGAGTTCTGCTTCGCCCAGTTCGCCGTCGACGGGCTGAAGAAGGTGATGCGGCACTACGCGATCCTGCCCCCGTCGCTCACCGGCGGCGTGCCTAACGAATCCGTCCCGAACGACTCCATCTTCTCGGCCCGCGTATTCGACGGCAACGGTCACCTGATCTTCCAGTCGGAGGTGCAGTATCCTCCGACCTACGTGGGCGCGTACAAGATCGACTACTTCGGCGGCCTGAAGAGCGTCGTGGCGTTGCGCCCGACGCTCGCGAAGGCACTGCTCATTGGCGAGCTGCCCAGCGAGCGGCTGCCGCTGCTACTCGGGGTGTTGGCGCTGAGCGTCGCGCTCGCCGCCATCGGCGTCATGCAGCTGCGGCGCGAGAGCGAGCTTGCGCGACTGCGATCGGACTTCATTGCCAGCGTGTCGCACGAGCTGCGGACGCCGCTCGCGCAGGTTCGCATGTTCGCCGAGACGCTGCTACTGGGCCGAGTACGAAGCGATGAGGAGCGGCTGCGGTCGCTGCAGATCGTCGACCAGGAAGCCCGCCGCCTAACGCATCTGGTGGAGAATATTCTGCAGTTCTCTCGCGCCGAACGAGAAGCGATCCGCCTCGCGCCGGTGCCGAGCGAGCTGGCGTCGCAGGTCAGGGAGGCGGTGGAGGCATTCGCCCCCGTCGCGCGGTCGCGCCACGTCGCGGTGCAGACCGCGTTGGAGAACGACGTCGTCTGCGTCGTCGATCCGGCGGCACTGCGACAGATCCTCCTCAACCTCCTGGATAACGCGGTGAAGTACGGGCCGCTCGGTCAGACGGTGACGATCACGCTGCGGCGCGTGGGCGATCGCGTGCGGATCATGGTCGACGACGAAGGCCCAGGAATTCCGTCCGACGAGCGCGACCGGGTGTGGGAACCGTATCGGCGACTCGAGAGCGCCGTGACTGCCGCCGTTGCCGGGAGCGGCATCGGGCTTTCGGTGGTCGCACAGCTCGTGGCGATGCACGGCGGACGCGCATGGGTGGACTCGGCGCCTGGTAAGGGAGCACGGTTTGTCGTCGAGCTTCCGTCGGGAATCGGCAATCGGGAATCGGGAATCGGTACGGCAACAGCTGTCGCGAGTGAGCCGCCGCCTTCCCCGGTCTCGACCGGGTGAATCGAACCTGCCCGGTCACCCGATTGCCGATTCCCTATTCCCGATTCCCGATGTCTCGCGTCCTGGTAGTAGAAGACAATCCCGACCTGGCGTTCGGCCTGCGCAACAACCTCGAGATCGAGGGCTATGAGGTCCTCGTCGCCGGCGACGGGCCGAGCGGCCTAACGCGGGCGCGCGACTGGATGCCCGATCTCATGATCCTCGACCTCATGCTGCCGGGGATGGACGGCTACCGTGTCCTCCGCGCGCTCAGGTCCGAGGGGTTCGAGCGGCCCGTGCTCATTCTCACCGCGCGCGGCGAAGAAGCGGACAAGGTCATTGGATTCCGCAACGGCGCCGACGATTACGTCACGAAGCCGTTCGGTGTTCTCGAGCTGCTCGCTCGCATCGAGGCCCTCTTGCGGCGCACCGGCGCCGCGCGTCCGCAGTCAACGCCGCCCGCCGAGCGATTCGGCGACGTGGAGGTGGATCGCACGGCGCGAACGGTCACGCGCCAGGGCATCCCGGTCTATCTTGCGCCCATGGAGTTCGAGTTGCTGCTCGCGCTACTCCAGCGAAAGGGCGCGGTCGCCTCTCGCCAGGATCTCATGCGCGAGGTCTGGGGGCATAGCGCCGTCGTCGTGAGCCGGACGGTGGACACCCACATTGCCGAGCTGCGGCGCAAGCTCGAGCACGATCCCGCGGAGCCACGGCACATCCTGACGGTTCGCAAGGCGGGGTATCGACTGGAGCGATAGGCCCTTCGCGTTCGCCTGGTGCCGAGTGTCGGCACGCGTCGACGGCCCGTAGTTGCACTGACAGCACAACGAACCACGAACGCTGGAAACGCAGGCGGCGCTGCGCGCCGGCGCCGAAACCGCTGGACTGATCTTTGACGGCTACACACGAGAAATCCCAGCGTGTTCCGCGTCGGCGCGCAGCGCCGCCTGCGTGCTCAGCGTTCGTGGTTGTTGGTTGTTGGTTGTTGGTTGTCGTCGTCGTTAGCGCTACCCATTGCGAAGCGCAATAACAGGATCGACCGACGTCGCTCGGCGCGCCGGGCCCAGGCTGGCCACGAGACCCACCGCAGCAAGCGTTAGGCACGCGATCGCCAGCGTGAGCGGGTCCCGGGGACCGATCCCGAACACCAGCCCCTGCATGAACCGCGTGAGCCACAGCGCGCCAATGGCACCGATCCCGAGCCCGACCGCGACCATCGCGCCACCCTGGCGCAGCACGAGTGCGAGCACTTCGGTACGCTGGGCGCCGAGCGCGAGCCGCACGCCGATTTCCTGCGTTCGCTGGCTGACCGAGAAGGCGAGCACGCCGCCAATCCCGGCGGCCGCGATCAACACCGCGAGCAGCGCGAACAGCGCAAGCAACGACGCCGTCAGGCGCCGAGGGGCGAGTGAGTCCAGACGGATGTCCATCAGCGTGCGCACGTTGTCCACCGGCATGTCCGGGTCGATCGCATGGATCGCGGCTGTCGCGCGCTTCGCCAGCAGGGTCGGATCGCTCGTGTTTCGCAGGAGAACACTCTCTCCCGCAGGCGTTTGTGCGAACGCCACATAGAACACGTCGATGGGATCCTGGTCCAGCGCGTGATCGCGAACGTCTCCGGCGACGCCGACCACCCGAAGCCACGTGCCTCCCCCATCCGGAGAGATCCGCGCGCCGAGCGGATCGGCGTCGCGCCAGTACCGCTGCGCCAACGACCGGCTGATGACCGCCACCTCCTCGGTGCCGAGTCGATCGTGCTCGTCGAACGTTCTTCCCTTCATGAGCGGCACGCCAATCGTGGGGAAGTACTCGCCACTCACGATCTGCATCTCTGCCTGGGGTGCGACGTCATTCGGTCCGACGGGCCGCCCCTGGATCAGCATCCCGTGCGACATGCGTCCGTCTTCGCCTAACGGGACGGCGGCGGCGAGCGCGACCGCGGAAACGCCGGGCTGCTCCCGCATGGCCGCGACGACGCGCGCCGTGACGGCCACGAGGTCCTCGGGCCGTTGGTAGCGCTCCCGGCTGGGTGTCACGCGAAGGCTCAACACCTGTTCGGGCTTGTAGCCCGCGTCGATGCGACTCAGCTCGATCATGCTGCGGACCGACAGGCCGGCGGCGGCGAGCAGGACCACCGACACGGCAACCTGCGCGACGACCAGGCCACGCTCAGCGCGACCGCGTTGCCCGCGCGCCTGGCCGCCATCGCCACGGGCCCGGAGGCCAGTCGCGAGATCGCGCGTCGCCGCGACGAGGGGCAGCGTTCCTGAGGCGAGACCCACCGCGACCGATACGCCGAGCGTGAAGAGCAGCACGGGAGCGTCGAGACTGATCTCGAACGCGCGCGTCGTGAACCGCGCCGCGTAGGGGACCAGGACCCGAAGCAGGGCGGCCGCGAGCCCGATACCTACGACCGCGCCGGCCCCCGCCACAACGATACTCTCCGTCAACAACTGACGTGCGAGGCGGCCCGTGCCGGCCCCCAGCGCCGCACGCACGACGAGCTCCGCGCGCCGGTGCACGAGTCGCACGAGCGTCAGGTTCGCCACATTCGCGCAGGCAATCGCCAGGACGAACGCGGACGTCGCGAGCAGGAGTGCCAGCGTTTCGCGAGCGGGGCCGGACAGCTCCTCGAGCAGCGACTCCGCACCGATCCCGAACCCTTGGCTCTCCGGGTAGCTCTCGGCATGCTCGTTATGCATCTGCGACGCAACTGCTTTGAGATCGCCGCGGACCGCCACCAGCTCGATGCCCGGCCGTGCGACGCCGAACACGGTTAGCGCGCGGACGGCCCGACGCGTCACCCAGAACTCCGACGTCCGGAACGGGCACGACGAGATGGGCATGAAGACGTCGTTCTCGTTAGGGAACGCCGGCAGCGGCGGCAGGATGCCGATGACCGTGTGCAGGCGGTCGGTCATCTCGACCGTCTTGCCAATAATCGTCGTGTCGCCTCCGAGTCGCTCGCGCCAGAAGCGATAGCTCAACACGACTACCGGTGTCGCGCCGACCTGATCTTCGCCGTCGCGGAACGCCCGGCCGCGCAGGGCCCTGACGCCCAGAGCGTCGAAATAATTGGCGGACACGACGCCGGTCTGCACTCGCTGCGGTTCGCCGCGGCGAAGAAGATTGAACGACATCGAGTGATACTCGACGATCGTCTGCAGGGACCTGGCTCTGGCCCTGAGGTCGGCGACCTCCTGAACCGAGAAGCCGGCGTCGTCGATCTGGCCGGCAGCGACGGGCTGTTTCAGCCGCACGACGCGAGCGCCGTTGGCGAACGGCAGATCCTTGAGCAAAACGCCATGGATGACGCTGAAGATCGCCGTGTTCGCGCCAATGCCGAGCGCAAGTGTCAGAACGGCGATGACCGTATAGGCGGGGGCGCGCATGAGCGTGCGCATCGCGTACCGCAGATCCTGCAGAACCGTCTGCATGCATGGCTCCTCTCGTGGTGCCCGCATGCTAGGTTCTCGGCGTGCGCCGCCGGCGAAGGAAGCGTCATGCCTCTGTTGCGGATTGGTGCGCCACGTGTTCTCGAAGTGTTCGGGGGCCCCGGCACCAAAATGCGACCGGTCCTCAACAGATCTCGCACAAATGGGCGTTGCCTGGCTGCGGGCAGTCGTCCCATCGTACCAGGGTGATCGAACACGTCTCCTCAGCCGCAGGTCTCCCACTGTGACGCCGTCGGCTCGCCGCGCACGGATTGCGCTGCCCGGCCGACGAGTCTCGTGGCCGCTCGTGCTGCTGCTCGCCAGCGTCGGCGTAACCGGCGCGGCGGCGTTCAACGCACAGCGCGCGGTGTGGTCGCATCAGCGAACGGCGGCGCGTCTGCTTCGGGACTATGCGTCGTTCACGGCGTGGACGTCGCAGCGCAAGGTCGAGGCCGGGCTCGAGGGCGCCGTGATGGCGTCACTGCAATACGTCATGCATGGCCGGGAGCCGCATCGGTTTCAGCGCAACGGCCCGCGGCCTAACGCCAACGAGCTCTGGAACTACTACAATAACAACGACCGGTATCGGACGCGTTTCTGTACGCCGAAGCGCTGTCCGGAGTCGTTCCCGCCATCGGCCTATTTCGGGTTCAGCATTGGCGCCGACACGCTCCAGGTCGCGCCGCGCGCTGCGGTGCCTGAGGCCGATGCCTGGCTCGAGGTAGCGCCGGAGTCCGACAAGCGATGGCTGGTCGACTCACTGACCGCACACGTCCGCAAGGTCCACGACCCGAACGAGAACTATGAAGTGCTCGTGTCGCCGCGCTTCGGCACCGGCCGCATGATCGCCTATGTGCTCATGCCCACGGAAGCGGGCGACACGCTGGTATATGGCGTGGAGTTCGGCGCGACCACGTCGCGCCACATCTTGAAGGACGCCGTTGTGCACGAGCACCTGCTGCCAAACGCGGTGATGCTCGGCAAGGACAACGAGGATCTCCTCGGCATCCGGATCGTCGGCCGGGGCTCGTTGCCGCTGTACGAGTCGGCGAACTGGCCGACGACGTCCTATGTCGCCGTGCTCGAGCTGGCGCCGCATTTTGGCGGCCTGAAGGTGCAGACATCCGTGCGCCCTGAGTACGCGAATCAGCTCGTGATCGGCGGGCTGCCTCGTTCGAGACTGCCCCTCCTGCTCGTCATGTTCGTCGTCTCGGCCGCGCTGGCCGTGGTTGCGGTCATTCAACTCCGTCGCGAAGAGGAGCTGGCACGCCTGCGCTCCGACTTCGTGTCGAGCGTCTCGCACGAGCTGCGCACCCCGCTCGCGCAGATCCGCCTCTTCCTCGAAACCCTGCGCCTCGGCCGCTTCACGACCGAGGCGCAGCGTCAGTGGTCGCTCGACAACATCGACCGCGAGACCAATCGGCTCTCGCATCTCGTGGAGAACGTGCTGTCCTTCGCCCGGGCGGGACATGCGCCGTCACCGCGCGCGCTGCCGGAGGCGACGGACCTCGCATCGGAGATCGAACAGATCGCTCGCGCGTTCGAGCCGCTCGCGGCCTCGCGCCGCGCGTCGCTCGCGCTCGAGCTCGCGCCTGACGTCGTGTCGCCGCTCCAGCGCGAATCGTTCCGGCAGGTGTTGATCAACCTCCTGGACAACGCCGTCAAATACGGCCCCGCCGGACAGACCGTGCGGATCTCACTGGCACAGACCGGATCGTCGGCGCGCATCACGGTCACGGACGAAGGGCCGGGAATCCCGGCGCGTGAACGCGAAGCCATCTGGACGCCGTTCTACCGCGGCAACGCGGCCGCGGCACAAGGCGCCGGCGGAAGCGGCATCGGGCTCACGATCGTGAAGGATCTCGTGGCGCAAATGGGAGGGCGG
>Ga0070664_100002396_pt1 | contig 15054 bp, 12 predicted proteins | sample KBSC73metaG_FD_65863 | JGI IMG/M metagenome (GOLD analysis project Ga0070664, IMG submission 65863) | Corn rhizosphere microbial communities from Kellogg Biological Station, Michigan, USA - KBS C7-3 metaG | ecosystem: Host-associated > Plants > Roots > Rhizosphere > Soil ... | reverse complement strand
GTGACCGAAACGTTGATCGAGCAGGTGTGGGCGCTCGAGCGGATGGACGATGTCGGCCGCCTCGCGGCCATGACGGTGCCGAGCCACGCGCCCCGTTGAGCGCCGCGCTTTGCTGCGAATCGTCGGCGCGCTGGGCGCGAGCGCGGCGATCGCTGCGCGCGCGCAGGCGTCGTATCCGTCGCGCGTCATTCGCATCGTCGCGCCGGTGCAGCCGGGTGGCGGCGTCGATCTCGTAGCGCGGACCATCGCGGAGGACCTGACCAAAGCGTTCGGCCAATCCGCAATCGTCGAGAACCGGAAGCCCTCGAGCCGATGCCGATGTCGCCGCACCCGCTCGGTTCCTACATGCGCGACGAGATCGCGCACTGGAGCGCGCTCGCGAAGGCGCATCACATCGAGATCACGGCGCCGATGCCGAAGAAGTTGGCGTTCCGTCGGCTCCGCGGCGCTTCACGACAACGCCTGCGCCGCGGCCTCGCCGCTGCGCACCGCCGCCTCGAGGGTCGCGGGAAAGCGTGGATAGACGTAGTCGCCGGCGAGGCACACGCGCGGCAGGACGCGCGGGTCGGGATGCGCGAGTCGCGGTACGCACGCGTACGTCGCGCGCCGCTCCGCGATGACCTGCGACCACGCGAGCGCCGGCAGCGCCGGGCGCGCGCGGCGCAATTGCGCATCGCAGGCCCGCACGAGGTCCGACTGGGGCGCCCCGTCGTGCGGGCCGCTCGTGCTGATCACCATGGCGAAAAGCTGATCGAGGCGCGGGGCATCGTCGCCTGCGCTGCGCAGCACGTCGGCGCGCTCGAAGAGCCACTGACCCGGATCGTCGTCGAGCCGCACCAGGCCCGACGGCACCGCGACGCGCGCGCCGCGATAGCCGAGGTAGATGGTCGTGATCGATTCGTAGTCGTAGCCGCTGGTTGCCTGCAACGCAGCCGCGAGCTTCGGTTCTTCGGCCACCGAGGAGGCGAAGGCCCGCGCCAGCTGGTGCGGACCCACCGCGATGACGGCGGCGTCGAAGGGGTCGACCGTGCCGGCGGCGGCGATGTGCACGCCTTCCTCCAACGCGCTCTCGATGCTCGCCGTCACCCCGAGCCTGACGCTGTGGCCCGACGACAAGAGCCAGTTCGCCGCTGCATCGGGCACGACGGCACCGAGGCTTCCCGCGGGCATGAGCAGGTCCGACGCATCCCGGCGTGCGCCGAACGCCGCCGCCAGCACGTTCAGGAACACCTGTCCCGAGGCGCGCGCGGGCGGCGTGTTGAGCGCGGCCACGCAGAGCGGTGCCCATACCTGCGCCGCGGCGCGGGTCGGCAGCGTCGACATGAGGTCGGTCACGGTTGCGTCGGGGTCGCACGCGAACGCCCGTCGCTGCCAGTGCGAGAACCAGCGCGCGTTGGCGATGCGCTCGCGCCACGACAATCCGCGCGCGCACATGAGACCGGCGGCGAGGCCGAGCGAACCGGGCAGCGCGCGCGCGCGGAGCTGCAGACCGCGTGGCACGAGCGCGCGCAGCGCGAGCGGGATTTGCACGAACGGCGACTGTCCGGCGTGCAGGAGCGCCGCGAGCGCTCGCGTCGCCGTATAGGCGCCGAGCAGGACGTGCTGGCCGTTGTCGAGCGACAGGCCGTCGCGCAGGACCGTGCGCGCGCGTCCGCCGAGCACGGGTGCGGCTTCAAAGAGGGTGACACGCGCTCCGCGCCGCGCGAGCGCGATCGCCGCCGCGCAGCCGGCCCATCCGCCGCCGACGACGGCCGCTCTCATGGGCTGCATCCCGCGGGGCAATCGCGCGGGTCATGATGTAGCCGACAAACGGCGCTTGCGTTCGGAGCCGGCCGGCGGATCATCGACTCGAGCGCGTCACGTCGCACAAAGCGCCGTCGCGCGCTTTCGCACCGTGCCGCGCGCTCGCCGGCGCGCCGTACAGCGGAGATGCCATGCACTGCGTCGTGTCGCTCGGCAAGTTGCGCAAGAAATACAAAGCGCGCTCGGCGGAAGTGCTTCAGGCGATCGGTCGCCTCGGCAACGTCCTCGATGTCGAGGATCAGGCTGCCGACGACATCCAGGCGGGCCTCGCGCGATTCCCCACGAGCCAGATGGTGTGCCTCATCGGCGGCTACGATCTCGTTCCCGCATTCAGGCGCGACAATCCGACGGCGCACCTCGACAGCGAGGACGACAAGGACATCATGACCGATGCGCCCTACGGCGCCGCGCCCGGAGAGCCGGCCGACGAATACGCGCCGGACCGGGCGATCGGGCGCATTCCGGATGGCGCGCGCATGAAGGCGGATGATTTCCTCGCGATACTGGAATCGCAGCGGCGAGGGCTCATCACGCACACGTTGACCGGCACTTACGGCGAGGCCGCGGCCGAGTTCCACGGCGCAGCCGAGTATGTGCGCAAGACGATCACCCGAAGCCGCACGGCGTCCCTGCTGTCGCCGCCAGTCAACATGAAGAAGCCCGACCCGACCGCGCTCCTGACCGGCCAGGGCCGCATCCACATTCTCCTGCACGGTGCCGATGTCGCACCCGACTGGGAATTCCTCTGGGGCCGCGGCCCCGCGAAGCGAGCACGCTACGTGAAGGCGCTGTCCGCCGCGCAGGTTGGACGTTGCAACCTCGACGGCTCGGTGGTGACCTTCAGCAGCTGCTACTCGGCCATGCTCGACGGTGCGCACGGCCGCACGCCGCGCAATCAGATCGCGCTGGCGTGCCTCGCGCGCGGCGCGAAGCTCGTGCTCGGCTCGACCCGCTCGAACTGGATCCCCACGCGCGCGCCGTACAACGTGCTCGGACCCGGGCTCGTGGGCCGCTTCTGGTCGGAGCTTCGCAAGCCGCACGCGACCGCGGGCGCCGCGCTCGTGCGCGCGAAGAACGCTTTCCTCAAGCACGGCCTCGCCGGGGACGAACTCGACCGTCCTTATCTGCTGAAGACCGTGCTGCAGGCGAATCTCTATGGCCATCCGGGTGCGCGGCTTTGACGCGCCCACCTTGCGGAGAGCGAACCGATGCCAAAGAAGAGCCCGCTGGAAATTGCGAAGAGCGCCGTGCCCGAGCACGTGCGATCCACGGCGCGCGTGGTGTCGCGGCCGAGCGCGGCGGTCGCCGTTGTCGCGGCCACGGCGGGCCGCGCGCTCGCCACGACCGCGCAATCGCCGCACGATGTCGCGGATCGTGTCGCGGCCAAGCTCGGCGTCAAGAAGAAGAAACGCGCTGCCGGTAGCGACTCCGCCGACGTCGAGTTCACCGAGCACACCCCGCTCGGCAAGCGGTCGATCGTGGTGCAGGTGCGCGGCGGCAAGGTGAAGCAGGTCTTGAAGCGGGCGTGACGTCCGGGCTCTTCCTGCTGGCACCGTAACGCGCTTCGCTGCCGCTCGCGCCACGAGACGGGTCGCGTGCGCGCCGCCGCTCATGCGCGCCGCGCCGTGCGCCAGGCGATCCACAGCTTGCGCAGCGGCGTCAGCGCGACGCGGTGCTCGAGCACGCGGTAACCGTCGCGGACGATCTCGTCCAGCAGCGTCTGGTAGATCGCCGCCATGACCAGGCCCGGCCGTTGCGCGTGACGGTCCTCGGGCGCGAGCTTGCCGAGCGCGCGCCTATACCATTCGCGCGCGCGCTGCACCTCGAACGCCATGAGCCCGGCGAAGTCGCCGCTCGGGCGCGCGCGCATCAGCTCGCCGGCGCTGACCCTGTAACGATCGAGGTCCTCCTGCGGCAGGTAGATGCGCCCGCGCCGCGCATCCTCGCCGACGTCGCGCACGATATTGGTGAGCTGGAACGCGACGCCGAGATCGCGCGCGTACTCGAGCGTCTGCGGATTGCGATAACCGAAGATCGCCGCGGACATGCGGCCCACGACCCCGGCGACGCGATCGCAATAGAGCTCGAGGCCGGCGAAGTCGAGATAGCGCGTCTGCGTGAGGTCCATCTCCATGCCGTCGATGACGGTCGCGAGGTCGGACTCGCGCAACGCGAACTCCGCTACCACGTCGCGCAGCGCCTTGGCGACCGGATGCTGCGGCACGCCGTCGTACACGGCTGCGATCTCGTTGCGCCACCACGCGAGCTTGAGCCGCGCCACGCCGGGGTCGGACACCTCGTCCACGACGTCGTCGACCTCGCGGCAGAACGCGTAGAGCGCGGTGATCGCGCGCCGTCGCGCGGGCGGCAGCAGCCGGAAGCTGTAATAGAAGCTCGACCCGCTCTGCGCTGCCTTGCGCTCGCAGTATTGATGCGGATTCACGATGCGCGCGGTGCCATGCCGAATCCTTGCAGCGCGCGCACCCCGACCAGCGCCCAGTCGCCGCGCCGCAGCGTCGGGCGCCGCCGGAAGACGTCGTAGCGCACCGCTTGGATGCGGTCGAGGATGCGCTCGCCGCCGGCGATCACGCCGGCGAGCTCGAGCCCTGCGCGCCAGGGCAGGGCGCGCACGAGCGGACGACCCGCGCGCAGCAGCGCGCCGCTGCGTGCGCATTCGAACGCGAGCAGCGCGCGCCATCGATCGTCCACGACGCCGTGCCCGATCTGCGTGTCCGCGACGCCGAAGCGCGCGAGGTCCTCCTGCGGCAGGTACACGCGCCCCTTGCGCCAGTCGAGCGCCACGTCCTGCCAGAAGTTGATCTGCTGCAATGCCGTGCAGATCGCATCGCTCGCGGCGCCGTGCATCGCGGGGTCGACGCCGTACAGCGCGAGCATCAGCCGGCCGACCGGATTCGCCGAGCGCGCGCAATAGCCAAGCAACGATTCGTACGTCGCATAGCGCGGCGTGAAGAGGTCCTGCCGGAATGCCGCGACGAGATCGTGAAAGGGCTGCAACGCCAGTCCATGCCGCCGTATCGCCGATGCCAGCGCGGGGAACGGCGGGTCGCCGGGCGTCTCGCCGCGCGCGATGGCATCGAGCCGCGCGTCGAACGCGCGCAGCGCCGCGTCGCGCTCCTCGCGGGTCGCGTCGCCTTCGTCCGCGAGGTCGTCGGCGGCGCGCGCGAAGCGGTAGACGGCGACGACCGCCTCGCGGACGCGCGCGGGCACGAGCAGCGACGCCACCGGAAAATTCTCGTAATGATCGACCGCCACGCGCCGGAGGATGACACAAGCGATGCGCCCGCCCGTCGACGCGGCCGCGCGTCTGGCTGCATCGACCTGGATCGGCTATACTTTTTCGTTCGGTCCAGCGCCAACGCGCCTGCTTGGCGCGCGAGCGCGCGCACCGGGGGCGGCGGCACGCGCGAGGGGGCGCCCCGTGTTTCGGCCGCGAAAGTGGCGGAACTGGTAGACGCACCAGCCTTAGGAGCTGGCGGGGCAACCCGTGGGGGTTCGAGTCCCCCCTTTCGCACCAAGGATGGCCGTCCGCGCGCCCCGGCCGTAACCCACGCATGCAACGACGCCCCACGCGGGCGTTTTTTGAGTCCAGGGAATTCACGACGCAATGGAGACGACACTCGAAACGCTGGGCGCGCTCGAACGGCGCATCAACGTCGCGCTGCCGATCGCGGAAATCGAAGGCGAAGTGCAGAAGCGCCTTTCGCGCCTCGCGCGCACCGTTCGTGTCGCGGGCTTCCGGCCCGGCAAGGTGCCGCTCAAGATGGTGGCGCAGCAGTACGGCCCGCAGGTCCGCTCCGACGTCATTGCGGACGCGGTGCAAAGGCAGTTCAACGACGCCGTGCGCGCGCAGAACCTGCGCGTGGCGGGCTTCCCGCGCATCGAGCAGCGCTCGTCGGCAGAGCAAGGCGCTTCCGACGCGCTCGAGTTCTCGGCGGTGTTCGAGGTATATCCCGAGGTGAAGATCGGCGACGTGTCCGCGATCGCGATCGAGCGGCCGATCGCGTCGGTGACGCCGGCCGACGTCGACCGCACGCTCGACGTGCTGCGGCGCCAGCGCACGACCTTCGAGCCGGTCGACCGCGGCGCGCAGGCCGGCGATCGCGTGCTGGTCGACTTCACGGGCACGATCGACGACGTCGAGTTTCCCGGCGGCCAGGCGCGCGACTTCCCGATCATGGTCGGCGAGGGACGCATGCTGCCCGAGTTCGAGGCCGCCGTGACCGGCATGCGCGCCGACGACACCAAGCGCTTCGAGATGACGTTCCCCGCCGACTATCACGGCAAGGAGGTCGCGGGACGGCTCGCGAAATTCGAGCTTCACGTGAAGCAGGTGGCCGAACCGAGGGTGCCCGAGCTCGACGAGGCGTTCGCGCGCCAGTTCGGCATCGCGTCGGGCAGCGTCGACGAGCTGCGCAAGGAAGTCGAGGCGAATCTCAACCTCGAGCTCAAGCGCAAGATCGAAGCGCGCCTCAAGGACCAGGCGCTCGGCGGCCTGCGCGGCCTGGCGGATTTCGCGCTTCCGCGCGCCCTGGTGGATCAGGAGGCGCAGGGACTCGCCCAGCGCATGGCCGCGAACCTGCGCGAGCAGGGCATGAAGACCGAGGACATCAATCTCACGCCCGACATGTTCACCGAGCAGGCGCAGGAGCGCGTCAAGCTCGGCCTGATCGTCGGCGAGCTGGTCCGGAGCCAGGAGCTGCAGGCCAAGCCCGATCAGGTCAAGGCGCTGGTGCAGGAGACGGCGCAGACCTACGAGCAGCCCGAGGCGGTCGTGCGCTGGCACTACGAGAAGCGCGAGCGCCTCGCTGAGTTCGAATCCATGGCCATCGAGCAGAACGTCGTCAACTGGGTGCTCGAGCGCGCGCGCGTGACCGACACGCCGACCACCTTCGAAGCGCTGATGACGCCGCCGCCCGAGCGGCAAGCCTGACGCCCCGGGAACGTTCCGCCGCCGCTGCTGTATGCTTCATCGAGGGGGCGGACGCGCCGCCCGTTCGAGCCGCCGCCACGCCGACTCGACGGATGACCGACGAGCGGTCATGAGCGGTCCGCGCAGCCGGCGCACCATTGTGCGCGCATGCTTGCGGGCGCGACCACGCGCTCCCATCTAGCGTGAATCGGCGTGCCGCGGGCGCGGCATTCCCCACAACCGGAAACGAGAACGATCATGGATGAACCCCGGGGCCTCGGCCTCATTCCGATGGTGATCGAGCAGAGCGGCCGCGGCGAGCGCGCGTACGACATCTACTCGCGTCTGTTGAAGGAGCGCGTCGTATTCCTGGTGGGGCCGGTGAACGAGGCGACCGCCAACCTCGTCGTCGCGCAGATGCTCTTCCTCGAGTCCGAGAACCCGGACAAGGACATCCATTTCTACATCAATTCACCGGGCGGCTCGATCGCCGCGGGGCTTGCGGTCTACGACACCATGCAGTTCATCAAGCCGGACGTGTCGACGCTCTGCGTGGGCATGGCGGCCTCGATGGGCGCATTCCTGCTCGCCGCGGGAGCCAAGGGCAAACGGTTCGCGCTGCCCAACTCCGACGTGATGATCCATCAGCCGCTCGGCGGCTTCCAGGGCCAGGCCTCGGACGTGGAAATTCACGCGAAGTACATCCTGAAGCTGCGTGAGCGACTGAACCAGCTCCTCTCGCAACATACCGGCAAGCCGATCGAGGTGATCGCCCGCGATACCGAGCGCGATAACTTCCTGAACGCCGAGCAGGCGCGGGAATACGGGATCGTCGACAAAGTCTTGCAAAAGCGGGTCACGGGCGCGTAAAGTGGTACTGAAGCAGTCGAACGCAGGTTTTTGAATGGCCGACAAATCCTCCAGCGACAAGCTCCTGTATTGCTCCTTCTGCGGGAAGAGCCAGCACGAGGTCCGCAAGCTCATCGCGGGCCCGTCGGTGTTCATCTGCGACGAGTGCATCGAGCTGTGCAACGACATCATCCGCGAGGAGGGCAGCAGCACGGAGGCCGCCCGTGCCGACCGCAACAAGCTGCCGACGCCCCACGAGATCCGCCAGATCCTCGACCAGTACGTGATCGGGCAGGAGCCGGCCAAGAAGATCCTCTCGGTCGCCGTTTACAACCACTACAAGCGGCTCGAGTCGGGCGCCAAGGAAGACGACGTCGAGCTCGCCAAGTCGAACATCCTGCTGATCGGGCCCACGGGCTCGGGCAAGACGTTGCTCGCGCAGACGCTCGCGCGGCTGCTCGACGTTCCGTTCGTCATCGCCGATGCCACCACGCTCACCGAGGCGGGCTACGTGGGCGAGGACGTCGAGAACATCATCCAGAAGCTGCTGCAGAAGTGCGACTACGACATCGAGAAGGCGCAGCGCGGCATCGTCTACATCGACGAGATCGACAAGATCTCGCGCAAGAGCGACAACCCGTCGATCACCCGTGACGTGTCGGGCGAGGGCGTGCAGCAGGCGCTCCTGAAGCTGATCGAGGGCACCATCGCCAGCGTGCCGCCGCAGGGCGGCCGCAAGCACCCGAACCAGGAGTTCGTTCAGGTCGACACGACCAACATCCTGTTCGTGTGCGGCGGCGCCTTCGACGGGCTGGAAAAGATCATCCGCCAGCGCACGGCCAAGACGGGCATCGGCTTCGGCGCCGAGGTAGCGTCGCCCGACGACCGCAAGACCATGACGATCCTCCTGCGCGACACCGAGCCCGAGGACCTGATCAAGTTCGGCCTCATTCCCGAGTTCGTGGGTCGCCTGCCGGTGGTCGCGACCCTCGACGAGCTCGACGAGGCCGCGCTGATCCAGATCCTGGTCGAGCCGAAGAACGCGCTCATCAAGCAGTACCAGAAGATGTTCCGCATGGAAGCGGTCGAGCTGGAGGTGCGCGAAGCCGCGCTGCGGGCGATCGCCCGCAAGGCACTGGCGCGCAAGACCGGCGCGCGCGGCCTGCGGTCCATCCTCGAGCAGGTGCTGCTCGACGTGATGTACGACCTGCCGTCGCTCAACAACCTATCCCGCGTCGTGGTCGACGAGTCGACCATCGCCAACGACGGCAAGCCGCTCCTGATGTTCACCGACCAGCCGAAGGTCGCCGCGGCACAGTAGGGTCGTTCGCCGTTCGCTCCGTCCCCGGCCTCACCGCGCGCGCGGGGCCGAGCCCTGCTCGATCCCCGGATCTATGCGGCTCAGTGCGGGCCGCGTTCCCAAGCTCGCGTGGGCGGTGCCATTCCCGGTAAATCTGCCCGGCGCTGCGGTCCAAGCAACAGGGGCGGTTTGGCAGGTCATCTCGGCGGGCGGCCGCTGCGCCACGCTGTGATACCTTGGAGTCACGGCGGGACCTCGAGCACCGCTCCTAGGGCGGCTGCAGGCGGGGCCGCGGCGGTCAAAGTCCATGATTTGTAACACGGTGTTGCACCCCGGGGCGATCTTGCGGGGCCTCTGGCCCGGCCCCATCTTCCGGATGCAACCCCTCCACTGAAAGCACCGATGCCCAACGAATCGAATTCCCCGGTCGACGTCACCAACCTTCCGCTGCTGCCGTTGCGGGACGTCGTCGTCTTCCCGCACATGGTGATCCCGCTGTTCGTGGGGCGCCCGAAATCGATCAAGGCGCTCGACATGGCGATGGACGCTGGCAAGCACATCCTGCTGGTGGCGCAGAAGCAGGCGGCCAAGGACGACCCGGCCGCCGAGGACCTCTACGACATCGGCAGCGTGGCGACCGTGCTGCAGATGCTGAAGCTGCCCGACGGCACCGTGAAGGTGCTGGTCGAGGGCACGCAGCGTGCGCGCATCGTGCGCGTCGAGGAGCGGGGCGAATATCTCGCGGCGGACGCGCAGCCGATCCCGGGTGACCCGGGTCCCGCGCACGAGGTCGAGGCCATGCGCCGGGCGCTGCTCGCGCAGTTCGACCAGTACGTCAAGCTCAACAAGAAGATCCCGCCGGAGATCCTGACCTCCATGTCGGGCATCGACGATGGCGGCCGTCTCGCCGACGCCATCGCCGCGCACCTTCCGCTCAAGCTCGAGCAGAAGCAGCAGATCCTGGAGATGAACGACGTCGCGAAGCGCCTCGAGCACCTGCTCGGCGTGCTCGAAGGCGAGGTCGACATCCTCCAGGTCGAGAAGCGCATCCGCGGCCGCGTCAAGCGGCAGATGGAGAAGAGCCAGCGCGAGTACTACCTGAACGAGCAGGTCAAGGCGATCCAGAAGGAGCTCGGCGAAGGCGACGAGAACGCGGACCTCGACGAGATCGAGAAGAAGATCAAGTCCGCGCGCATGTCGAAGGAAGCCGAGGGCAAGGCGATCAACGAGCTCAAGAAGCTGCGCATGATGTCGCCGATGTCTGCGGAAGCGACAGTCGTTCGCAACTACATCGACACGCTGCTCGGCCTGCCGTGGAAGAAGAAGAGCAAGATCAACAAGGACCTCGCGAACGCGGTGAAGGTGCTCGACGCCGACCATTACGGCCTCGAGAAGGTGAAGGAGCGGATTGTCGAGTACCTCGCGGTGCAGCAGCGCGTCGATCGCCTGCGCGGCCCCATCCTGTGCCTGGTCGGGCCTCCCGGCGTCGGCAAGACGTCGCTCGGCCAGTCGATCGCCAAGGCCACGAACCGCAAGTTCGTGCGGATGAGCCTCGGCGGCGTGCGCGACGAAGCGGAGATCCGCGGCCATCGGCGCACGTACATCGGCTCCATGCCCGGCAAGATCCTTCAGAACATGACCAAGGTCGCGGTGCGCAACCCGCTCTTCCTGCTCGACGAAGTCGACAAGATGGGGCAGGACTTCCGCGGCGACCCGTCGTCGGCGCTGCTCGAGGTGCTCGATCCCGAGCAGAACTCGACGTTCGTCGATCACTACGTCGAGGTCGAGTACGACCTGTCGGACGTGATGTTCGTGGCGACCGCGAACACGATGAACATCCCGGCGCCGCTGCTCGACCGGATGGAGGTCATCCGCCTGTCCGGCTACACGGAAGACGAGAAGATCGCCATCGCCAAGCAGTACCTGATGCCGAAGCAGATGAAGAACAACGGCATCAAGCCGGACGAGCTGCACATCGCCGAGAGCGCGCTGCGCGACATCGTGCGCTACTACACGCGCGAGTCGGGCGTGCGCAATCTCGAGCGCGACATCAGCAAGATCTGCCGCAAGGTGGTGAAGGGCCTGCTGCTGAAGGAGAGCGAAGGCAAGGCGCGCAAGGCCAAGGGGCCGGTCGAGGTCAACTCGAAGAATCTCGACAAGTTCCTCGGCGTGCGCCGCTTCACGTACGGCATCGCCGAGAAGAAGAACCAGGTGGGCCAGGTGACCGGTCTCGCGTGGACGGAAGTGGGCGGTGACCTGCTGACGATCGAAGCGGTCGCGCTGCCGGGCAAGGGCAAGACGACGACCACCGGCAAGCTCGGCGACGTGATGAACGAATCCATCGCGGCGGCGATCTCGGTGGTGCGCCATCGCAGCAAGCAGCTCGGCATTCCGGCGGACTTCTATACGAAGACCGACCTGCACGTGCACTTGCCCGAAGGCGCGACACCGAAGGACGGGCCTTCGGCCGGCGCGGCGATCGTGACGGCCATCGTGTCGATCCTGAGCGGCATTCCGGTGCGCTGCGACGTCGCGATGACCGGCGAGATCACCTTGCGCGGTGAAGTCCTGCCGATCGGGGGCTTGAAGGAGAAGCTGCTCGCCGCCGGTCGCGGCGGCATCAAGACGGTGCTGATCCCCGAGGAGAACGTGAAGGACCTCGTGGACATTCCGGACGAGATCAAGAATCGCCTGGAGATCCATCCGGTGCGCTGGATCGAGCAGGTGCTCGAAGCAGCGCTGGAGCGTCAGCCGACGCCGCTTGCCGAAGCAGAGTCCGGCGAGGCCGCGGTGCCCGCGCCGCAACAGCCCACCGACGAGAAGCCGGTCGTGATCAAGCACTGACGAGCGGCGCTGTCGAGATTTTTTGCAAGTCTCGACACGGCGACCACGAAGCAAGACGCGGACCGTTGATCGGTCCGCGTTTTTTTTCGCGCACTTGGCGCGCATTTGCGCACTGCACATCGACGCCCGCGCCAGCCGTCGCGCACGCGCGCGTAACGCGTACGTCGCGTGAAACGGGCGTGCGCGTTCTTGACCGGCCAAAACGGCGGCGCTATAAAGGATCTTCCAGTGCGATCGCACTGCGCATCAAAAGTCATCGGGCGTCGCAAGCTCGTGCAACGCCATCAAACTCGCAAGGGGGCAGCGTTCGTGAACAAGTCCGAAATGATCGACGCCATCGCGCGTCACGCCGACATCTCGAAGGCAGCCGCGGGTCGTGCGCTCGAAGCCACCGTCACCGCCATCAAGAGCTCGCTCAAGAAGGGCGACATCGTGACGCTGGTCGGGTTCGGATCGTTCTACGTCGGACGGCGCAATTCGCGCGCGGGACGCAACCCGCGCACGGGGGACGCGATCAAGATCGAGGCTGCGAAAGTGCCCAAGTTCCGCGCTGGAAAAGCCTTGAAAGATGAGCTAAACTAGCGGTCTTTCGGGGTGAAGCCCCCGGGTGCTTAGCTCAGCTGGTAGAGCGTCGCCCTTACAAGGCGAATGTCGGCGGTTCGATCCCGTCAGCACCCACCAGCCGTTGCCCGACCACAGGAGTGGTAGTTCAGTTGGTTAGAATACCGGCCTGTCACGCCGGGGGTCGCGGGTTCGAGTCCCGTCCACTCCGCCACGACACCGAACAAGGGCGAACGCAAGTTCGCCCTTTTCATTTGCAACCGGACGCACGCGAGCGAGCGACACCGCCATGTTCGAATTCTTCAGCAAGCACAAGCGCTTCTCGCAGATCGTTCTCGCGCTGATCGCGCTGCCGTTCGCGTTCTTCGGCATGTACTCGTACGTGCAGAAGGCGGAGGGCCCGCCGAGCGTCGCGAGCGTCGACGGCGACAAGGTCACGCAGTCGGAGTTCGACGACGCGCTGCGCGACCAGCAGGCGCGCGCGCGCCAGGCGCTCGGCCGCCAGTTCGATCCGGCCATGTTCGACAGCCCCGAGGTGCGCTACGCGCTGGTCGAGCAGCTCATCAACCAGCGACTGCTCGAGCAGCAGGCGCGCAAGGAGCGCTTCCGCGTCAGCGACGACCAGCTCTCCCAGTTCATCGCGCAGCTGCCCCCTTTCCAGGAGGACGGCAAGTTCTCGCCCGAGAAGTACAAGCAGGTGCTGATGACCACTCAGAACATGACGCCGCCGATGTTCGAGCAGCGGGTGCGCGCGGATCTCACGCTGGCGCCCCTGCAGGAGCCGGTGGTGGCCGCGAACATCGCCGCGAAGACGTCGGTGCAGCGCTTCCTGAGCCTGCTCGAGCAGCAGCGCGAGGTCGCCGTCGCCACCGTCGACGCCGATCCGTACCTGAAGGACATCCGGATCGACGACGCGAAGGCCAAGGCGTACTACGACGCCAACCAGGCGGCGTTCCAGGTGCCCGAGCAGGTGCGCTTCGACTACGTGACGCTGAACCAGGACGCGCTCACCGCGCAGGCCAGCGTCGACGCCGAAGAAGTGCGTCGTGCGTACGAGTCCAACGTCAAGCAATACTCGACGCAGGAAGAGCGGCAGGCCTCGCACATCCTGGTGGCGGTGAAGCCCGACGCGCCGCAGGCCGAGAAGGACGCGGCGAAGAAGAAAGCGGAGTCGCTGCTCGCGCAGGTGAAAGCGAACCCCAACAAGTTCGCCGACATCGCGAAGGCGAACTCGCAGGACCCGGGATCCGCGCCCCAGGGGGGTGACCTCGGGTCGTTCGCGCGCGGCTCGATGGTCAAGCCGTTCGAGGATGCGGTTTTCGCCGCGAAGGTCGGCGACATCCTCGGCCCGGTGCAGACCGATTTCGGCTATCACATCATCAAGGTCACCGGCATCACGCCCGCGCATATCCGGCCGCTCGACGAGGTGAGGGCGTCCATCGAGGCGGATCTCAAGCGCGCGAAGGCCGCGCAGAAGTTCGCCGCCGCCGCCGACCAGTTCCAGAACCTCGTGTACGAGAACGCCGACTCGCTGCAGCCGGTTGCCAAGGCGCTCGACCTCAAGGTGCAGTCGGCGCCGTTCATGACGCGCGCCCAGGTGCAGCAGGTCGCGATGGGCAGCGCCAAGTTCGTCGAGGCGCTGTTCTCGCCCGATTCGGTCCAGGCCAAGCGCAACACCGAGGCGATCGAGGTCGCGCCCGATGCGCTGATGGCGGGTCACGTGGTCGAGTACAAGCCGGCCGCGCCGCGCCCGTTCGACGCGGTGAAGGACGAGATCAAGCTGCGCCTCGCGCGCGAGGCAGCTTCGGAAATGGCGCAGAAGGCGGGTCGCGAGAAGCTGGCGCTGCTCGAGCACGGCAAGAGCGACAAGGAGGCCGGCGTGACGTTCGGCAAGCCGGTGACGCTCAATCGCAATCAGGTGCAGGCGAACTTCACGCCCGACGCGCTGAAGACGGTGTTCCAGACGAGCGCGCAGAAGTTGCCCGCGTACACCGGCGCCGTGAACGAGCGCGGCGGCTTCGCCATCTACAAGCTCACCAAGGTCATCGATCCGCCGGCGCCGGACGAGGAGAAGCTGAAGTCGGCCGAAGCGCGGGTGAGCGATCTCGTCGGCCGCGAGCTGATGACCGCGTACCTCGCAGCCCTGAAGTCCAAGGCCGACGTGAAGATCGAGCAGGCGAACCTGGAGAAGAAGTAGCGTTGTCCCGGGCCCGCTTCGGGCTGTCGCAGCGTCGGCTTCGCTTACGATTCCCGGTGCGCGCCTGGCCAATCGGCTGTTTTCGTACCACTTCTCTTGTGGCACACGGGATGCTTCGCGCAGTGGGCATTCGTGCGCCAACAAGGGGAGGGCGGCATGAACGTCGACCTGCTTCGCAAGCTCGCGGTCCTGGCCGCGTCCGCGGTGTTCGCGTCCAACCATGATGCCTTCGCCGACGTCATCGTCGGGCTGCCGGCGTCGACGACCGAAGGCAACTGCATCCCGTTCGGTTGCGTCGCGCTCAGCGTGGCGACGCTGTATGCGCTGCGCCGGAAGGCCGGCGGCGCATAGCGCTCAGCAGTTCTCTTTCTGCCAGGCCTCGAGGCGCGCGCGCTCCTTGGCGCGGGCGGCGTCGTCCATCGGGACCTGCTCGCCTTTCTCGTTGGCGCGGTAGATAACGACCTGGCCCCACGAGAGCTGCTGGAGCGCCGAGGCGACGCGCGTGCATTCCTCGGCGCGCTTCTCGGTGGCGGCACGCTCCTTCTCCGCCTTGGCGGTGACCGCGGCCCT